>Ga0306920_100011652_pt1 | contig 11898 bp, 9 predicted proteins | sample flu12Cox44000170_FD_204666 | JGI IMG/M metagenome (GOLD analysis project Ga0306920, IMG submission 204666) | Lab enrichment of tropical soil microbial communities from Luquillo Experimental Forest, Puerto Rico - flux4day.12C.oxic.44.000.170 (v2)... | ecosystem: Environmental > Terrestrial >...
CGTGAAGTAGAGATACCCCGTCAGCCGTTTGAGGGGTTAGTGTTGCTGGCGGCTCCGTTGCATACGCACGCCGATCGCCCACACGCGCGCACCCTTGTAAACACTGGCTAAAACGCATGCGACATGCATCCAACTATGATTAATACTGGGGAAAATGCACAGCGCAGATTTCGCGGGGACGGGCGGGGCCGCTTTCCCCCTCGGTCCCCCTTGCCACTTTCCTCCGCACCCGGAGCCGGGCGCGGAGGGCGGCGTGCGGGAGTGCGCGCGGCGGGCGGTCGCGGAAGGGGCGGCGCGAGGGCGCGGGGACTGCTCTTAAGTTTTTGGTCGGTTTCCCGGCAGGCCGACCCGCCGTAACAGGGAAACAAAACGTGGGTCAGAGCGCAGTCGGTCAAAAGTTGGATCCACCCCAAGGAAAGTTATTCCAAAGCATCGTGCGTCGGCGGATTTCGTAAGCCAGAACAATGCCTTGTCGTTATTCCCAGCGCTTGTGTAAGCCACGGCCGCATCCCACGAGTCGATATTTCCGTTATCGAGATTCTCAGGAATGAACGGTACCAATGCTTCCCAATAGCCTCTCAATCCGGATTTGCTCGCGCCACTGTTGGCGGCTGAAATCATGATCTTTGGAGGACTTGCGGCTTCGAGCGACCGCAGAAACGTCGAGGTTGCCTCAGCATCCATCCCTTTCGCCGCGTACACGGCAGCGACCTGCGAGAGACCGCGAACCTGGTTCGCGTCCAAGTCCAGGTTTGCTTTGCACTGGGCGAGGGCATCATCATATCGCCGCGCGAAGTACAACATCCTGCAAAGAACAACGTTTGCGATTAATGCGAGGGGGTCGAGCTCCCGAGCACGTTGAGCTTCCTCAACGGACTCCCGCATTTGGCCCATGGTTGCATAGTAATCGCTCAGTCCTTGGTGGCCCTCAACACCATTCGGGTCGAGTTCGACGGCGCGTTTAAATTCTATGCCAGCACCAGCAAAGTCAAAGTCGTATAACAATAACGACCAGCCTCGCACGGCGTGTGCTGCACTGAACTGGGGATCGAGTTCAAGGGCTTTATCTATGAGGAGCTTAGCTCTTGGATAAGCGATTCTCTTAGAGGTACCCCTCTTGATCGCAAGGATTTGAATGCAACTCGAGAGCTTGACATACGCAGGTGCGTAGTTCGGATCCTTTTCAATGGTCTGCTGAAAATAGCCGATAGCCGTTCGCAAGGAGTCGGGCGTCTCCCGATTCAGAGAGTACTCCCCCTTCAGATACAACTCATACGCTTCCGGGTTCGCGGGGCGGTCGACTCCCGCCCGTATCTGCTGGCGTGGGGTCAGGTTCATTCGGATCTGCTTCGCGATTGCATTTGCGACTGCGTTTTGCAACGACAGGACATCCTTCAAATCGCCGTCGTAGCTCTGGGCCCACAGATGTTTATCCGCATGCGCTTGGATCAACTGAGCCGTGATTCGCACTTTTCCGCCCGAACGCACGACCGTACCTTCCACAATGGCGTCGACGTTTAATTCGTGTGCAATCTGTGGCAATGGCTTGTGCGCGCCCCGATATTGCATTGCGGATGTGCGGGAAATCACGCGCAACGAGGTTAGCTGCCCGAGGCGGGTGATCAATTCGTCGGTCATGCCGTCGGCGAAGTAATTCTCGGAAGGATCGCCCGAGAGGTCTTCGAGCGGAAGAACCGCGATAGAGTGAATAGCTGGTGTGAAGGAGGTGGCGGCTGGTTCACGCTTGCGCCAATTCATCTGCCACGCCGCGACAACGATCAAAGCCAACAGCAAGGGGGCACCTATCCCAAGCGTTGTCCATATCCGTGCCGTCGTCCTCGCAGAGGTACCTTCTTTTGCATTTAAGGCAGACGCAGTTTGAATCTGAGGTGTCTCTGTTTTTGCCACCCGATCTACGGGCGCCACAAACCGGTAACCACGCTTGGACACCGTTTCGATGTACTCCAGCCCACCGTCCCATTGGCCCAACGTCTTACGCAAAACGAAGATGTTCTTATTAAGGTTTCCTTCCTCTACGAAAGCATCTGGCCAGAGCCTTTTCATGAGTTCGTCTTTTCCAACCAGATGACCCGCGTTCTGAACCAACAGAAACAGGGCCTCGGTTAGCTTCGGAGACAGAGGAACGGGCCTGCCGTCACGCAGCAGAAGGCGTTCCTCAGGGTCAAAACGAAACGAACCAAACACGTATAAGTGCTTTATTTGCGACTGCATACGTTTGGCAATAATTTTTCCAGAATTTTTCCAGAATTTTGGAAGGACTTCTGAACTGCGTGGCGGGGTACGGTGGGGCGCGTATGGGGAAAACCCGGAGCGGCAGTCCAGAAGGCCGGCCCGGCCGCACATTCTATTCGAGGTTGCCGCTCCGAGCAATGAACATTTCCGGAACGTTCCGAGACTGATGGACGCGTCTTCCCAGGTAAGAAGTCCAGCTCATCGCAAAGCGAACGTTCAGAGGGAGACAGCATGCAATCCAGAACACTGACGTGCATTACCGCGATGACGTTGTTCGTGCTGGCCCTGCCGCTTCAGCTGGCCGCACAGCACACTCGATACAAGCTCATTGACTTGGGGACGTTTGGTGGTCCGGCGAGCTCTTTTAACACTGGCAGCCTCATGCTCGACAACCGTGGCTTTGGTGTGGGTGGGGCGGAAACCCCTAAGCCCGATCCCGCAAACGCGAATGGATTTCCTTGCGGACCGGGTAGCTTTATTTATCACGGGTTTGTAATGAGGAATGGCATCCCTATTGACCTGGGCGCACTTCCTCCTGCGGATGAGAACTGCAGCAATGCAAACTGGATTAATGCGCGAGGCGAAATCGCCGGCAACTCTGAGACGGCGCAGATCGATCCTTTCCTCGGTGTAAAGGAGATTCGCGCTGTTCTTTGGAAGAAAGGTCAACTTATAGAACTGGGGACCTTGGGCGGAAATGAGAGTGCGGCGACCGCAATTAACAATAGAGGCCAAGTAGTTGGCCTGGCGCTGAACACGGTTCCTGACCCTTTCTCGTTTTTCTTTGGTCCTACCCAAACACGGGGCTTCTTGTGGCAAAACGGAGTGATGCTGGATTTGGGTACGTTGGGTGGTCCTGATGCCCTGCCTTTTACTATTAACGACCGTGGTCAGGTAGCAGGTGTCTCCTACACCAACTCAACCGTGAACCCAACAACAGGAATGCCGACGGTGGATCCTTTCCTATGGGACCACGGCACAATGATCGACCTCGGCACACTCGGAGGAACACTCGGCGGTCCCGGAAATCAAGGTAATGTAGCCCTTAACAATCGTGGACAAGTCATCGGCACTTCAAATCTCGCAGGAGATCAAGTCACACACGCGTTTCTCTGGCAGGAGGGAGTGCTCACTGATCTCGGCACGTTCGGAGGCGACAATTCCTTCCCTCTCTGGATCAATGATGCCGGCGAGATCGTGGGTGAAGCTGATTTGGCCGGAAGTGAAATAACTCACCTTCATCATGCCTTTCTATGGCGCAATGGGGTAATGACCGATCTTGGGACACTGGGCAGCACCAGCCACGCTGAGGCAATCAATTCTGCGGGGCAGGTGGTGGGCCGTTCGCGATTGGGCGATCCAACCACCACACTTCAGCACGCTTTTCTGTGGGAGCACGGAGGCCCCATGATCGACTTGAACAACTTAATTCCTGAGCACTCAAGCCTCGAGTTACGGGACGCAATGTTTATCAATGATCGTGGTGAGATTGCCGGTTTGGGAGCGCCCCCAGGTTGCGACAATCCTGGCAATCCGGGTCCACCTGAACCTTGTGGACATGCTTATGTGCTAATTCCAGTCGATGATGACGCTGAGATCTCAATGACTGCCTATAAGACCAAGCCGGGGACCGCCGTCAAGAACCCGGCAACATTGACGCAAACTCCCGAAACTCTTCAAGGAATTAGTGACTGGCGTACGCGGTTGGTACGGCGTTACCAGATTCCCGGAATTCGCATAGCAAAGGACTGAGCAGCACGATTGTGCAGCATAATTCCGCGCTGCTCAGTTGAAGGAGAACTGCTCCGGGTAGAAGATTGCAGCGCAACCGGGGGACGGAGCGGGCGTGGGCAGGCAGACCTGTACGAGTCTCGCCCCAGCCCAAGGACGGAAGCTCTTGTTGCATCAGCCGTGCAACTTGCTTAGCGAATCATGCGGAAAGTTGGACGGCTGTTCCCTGAAGAGCAGAACGAACCGTATACTTAAACAGTGCCACTGCCTCGCTTCCAGCCACTGCCGGTAACACGACAGCCCCAGCCCTTTCATTATGCTGACTGGCTCTTCGAATTGAAGCATGATGGTTTCCCCAGTCTCGCATACGTCGAACACGGTCGCTGCCGACTGGTCTCTCGAAACGACAACGAGTTACACTCCTTCCAGTCGCGCAACGCCGCCATCGCTGACGAGCTGAAGGAACACTCCGTCGTGCTGGACGGAGAAATCGTCTGCATTGATTCCAAAGGGAAGCCACAGTTCTACGACCTGAAGCTGTTCGAGAAAGAGCGTGAAAGTATTCCCGATTTCCACTGGGAGGCGTGTGCGTTAGCTTGCGAGTCCGTCTGACATGCCTGCACCGACGATACAAGCCTTTACCCGCCCGTGGCAAAGTATACAGTTGTTTCGTTCTTCACTGTATACTGACCCAATTCCGAGAACCGCTTCGCAGTAGATTGCGCAACCTCAGACCAAGGGCAGTGTCAAGGATGTACAGGAGATCCTTGGACACAGCAAGTCCGACACAACCGTCAACGTCTACATGCAGCCGATCGAGGCCAGTGTCAAGCAGACGCAGGAGGCGATCTATGCGGAACTGACGGCCGGACCGCAACTGGTTCGAGTATCATGAACGCAAGAACTTTGGTACGCTTTGGTAGGGTGGGTGTTGGCGGCGGTCCGCAAGTGATTGTCCCGCAAGGGTTGGGCGCTTAACTCAGCGGTAGAGTGCCATCTTCACACCCTGTCCGTAAAAAGCAACTGATTGATTTCAAAGCAACTCGAGGACTGCCAAGTAACCCAAATCACCACAAGGATACAGATTTAACGGGAGCCAAATCGGGAGTTTCATGGCTTAAAGCCCCTATGGGTGGACGTCGGGTGGACGTCACAGTTGTCGACATCTGGCTCAAGCCATCTCTGCCGAGCTATCCATTCTCAAGCTCGCGAGCAGTCCCGAATACCGCCTCTGCGGGCGGTCATTGCAAACCGCGATGCCCAACGCTTTCTTCTGCCCGATCAGCACGAGCAGCCGTTTGCCTCGCGTGATTCCCGTATAAATGAGGTTTCGCTGCAAAAGCATGTAGTGCTGTGTGGCAAGGGGGATCACGACCGCCGGGAACTCCGAACCCTGCGACTTGTGTATCGTGACCGCGTAAGCGAGAGATACTTCGTCCAGTTCGCCGAAGTCGTACTTCACGATCCGGTCATCGAAGCGGATCGCAACCTGCTGCTCGACCAAGTCCACCCGCTCGACGATCCCCACGTCCCCGTTGAAAACGTCCTTGTCGTAGTCGTTCTCGGTCTGGATGACCTTGTCCCGCATCTGGAACCGCCAGCCGAACCGCTCGATGCTGGCTTCGCCGGGACGAACTGGGTTCAAGACCCGCTGTAGGGCTGTGTTGAGTTCCCTCACGCCGAGCGATCCCCGGTTCATCGGGCACAGCACTTGCACGTCGCGAATCGGGTCGAGACGAAAACGTTCTGGGATTCTCTCCTGCACCAGCTTCACAAGTGTAGCGACGATCTTCTCCGGCTCATCTCGCTCGACAAAATGGAAGTCGGAATTCGGGTCTGCTCCGCGCACGTCCGGCATCTGTCCCCGGCGAATGCGATGCGCGTTGGTGATGATCCGGCTATCCGCTGCCTGCCTGAACACTTCCGTGAGGCGCACGGTCGGCACGACGCCGCTCTCGATCAAGTCATGAAGAACTGTGCCCGGTCCAACGGACGGAAGCTGATCCACGTCGCCGACCAGAATCAACCCGGAGCGGTTCGGAACCGCTCGCACAAGGGAATGCATCAGCGGCACATCCACCATTGAGGTCTCGTCCACCACAAGGAGACCGCAGGCAAGCGGGTTGGACTCGTTTCGGGTGAACCGACCAGTGCCGGGGTCGATCTCCAGCAGGCGATGGATGGTCTTCGCTTCCAACCTAGTGGTCTCGGTGAGCCGCTTCGCCGCCCGCCCAGTTGGGGCGCACAGCAAGCACTTCACGCCCTTCGCACGGAGGATCATCAGGATTGAGTTCACGAGCGTGGTCTTGCCTACGCCCGGTCCTCCGGTGATGACCACGACCCGGTTCCCGAGCACCGTCCTCAGCGCCTCGCGCTGGCTGGGAGCGAGCGTCTTCCCGGTTTGGCGCTCGCACCACGCGACCGCCTTGTCGAAGGCGATTTCGGGATAGAGCGTCGGCATTCCCGCCAAACATTTGATCCGTGCCGCGACGCCCTCCTCGGCTTTCCTGAGGTGAGGCAGGAAGATCAGCGGCTCGCCGTCGATTTCCGCCAGCAGGAGTGAGCCGCTGGTGAGCATCTGCGACAGAGCGTGCTCGACTATGGGTTCTGGCACTTCCAGCAGCTTGACCGCCGCGAGCTTGAGCTTCTCAAGCGGCAGGGCGCAATGCCCGTCCGAGGTCGCCTCCAGCAGCACATGGTCGATGCCCGCTTTCGCACGGTTCATCGAGTCTTTGGGAATCCCGACCTTCTGGGCGATCTGGTCGGCGGTCGCGAAGCCGATCCCGTAGATGTCCTTTGCCAGCGTGTACGGGTTCTCGCGCACCTTCTCTATAGCCTGCTCGCCGTAGGTCTTGAATATCCGCACCGCTCGGCTGGTGCTCACACCATGGCTGTGCAGGAACAGCATGATTTCGCGGACTTGCCTCGCCTCCTGCCATGCGCGGGCGATCCGCTCCCGGCGCTTGGGTCCGATACCGTCTACAGTTTGCAGTTCGGCGGGTCGTTTCTCGATCACACTAAAGACATCGGCTCCGAAGCGCCCGACCAGCTTCTTCGCCAGAACAGGGCCGATCCCCTTGACCAAGCCGCTGCTGAGGTACCGCTCGATCCCCGCGACCGTGGTCGGCGGCACGGTCTTCATGGTGATTGCCTTGAATTGCAGCCCATGTTCCTTGTCCTTGATCCACCACCCCTCGGCGACCAACCACTCCCCGGCAGTCACAGACGGTAGCGACCCGACCACCGTGGTTTCCTCCCTGTGCCCCGGCGTCTTCACGCGCAGGACGCAGAATCCGTTCTCCTCGTTGTGGAAGGTGACGCGCTCGATCAGCCCGGAGATTTCCTCGGATGTCGGCTTGCGCTCGGGGATTGCGCCATTCATGAGTGGGGATTCATTTTCCCACGGCGGGCGGGCGATCCACAGGGAAGCCTATTCTGCGGGGATTTACGTGCCTTATAGGGGTTGGGTCGGCTGGCGCGTTTCCAAGGTGCGAGCAGCCTTTGTGACCACCGCCAAGGCGAGTGCCGTGAGCGGAGGGCAACCCTGTTGGAGGCTGAACATTAAGTCGGAACTTCTAGTTTCATTTCTTGTGGCTCGATCACTTGCAGTTGAGCAGTGATTTGTTCAATCGGCATCTCATCGTATGTCCGACCGTCGAGCATCCTCCCATTCTTCGATTTCCGCACCCCGCCCGACTGCTTGAACGGGACAGCTAGGGTTTGCGCTCCGCACCCACCAACGTGACTGCCATCACGCACTTCTCTGAGGAACGGTTGTGCCAAGCGTGGCGAGTTCCATTCTGGATCACACAATCGCCAGCTTTGAGAAGAACTTCAACTCCATCATCCAATTCGAGGTGCGCTTCCCCAGAGACGATGACGTCAAAGTCCACCGTGTCGGTAGTGTGCATGCCCGGATGATCCAGTTCCAAAACATCAATCATCCCCGGCAGCTTCTCTTGAATTTCTTCGAGAGCGGAGGCTGTGCCTATCTGATCGACGCTCGTCCTCGCATCCGGCGGTATAGTGAAAAAGCCAAAGCGGAAACCATTTGTCGGAGGGAAATAGCGAGGATGCGGTGGTGCAGTTCCGTCGCACGGAAGTTCTGGGATGGAATCGCTTCCCCATAAGCGATGAAACTCGTACCCCGGAAGTAGGGTGAGGCTTATAGGCTGAACGGGCGTGTTGCGGATAATGACCGACTTGCCGGATTTGGTCTGTCCGGTGACCAAGCAGCGAATGTCCATAAAACCTCCTAAAGCCACGCCGCATTATAAGTAACTGCTGGACGAAGGTCGCAAGCGCGTACTGCTGATCGCGGCTTCGATCCTCGCGGCTCGTAAACTGGCGCAGTACGACAGTGGAGCACGCTTCCCTGCTACGGTCGGCGGCATCGCCGATGCGATCCGATGGGCAGAACGGCTTGATGTAAACCGGGAGCAGGTGATTCGAGATCGCCGCTCCGGCATGAGCCTGACGCAGGTCGCCAAGAAGCATGGCATCTCACGAGCGTCGGTGAGCAGGCTCGTGAAGGAAGCTAACGGCAAACAAGACAGCCAAGTTTCCGCCTTTGCTGGGAACGTGCCAGACCAAGCGAGTGTTGCTGCGGGTGCTGCTCAATGAAGAGCAATAATTTCAAAGGAGCAGGCAAAGTTTTTGCTGTCGTCCGTGGTATGCGGCAATGCCTGATCTGCGGCGGCGTGTTCACCCGAAAGGAAGCCGCCGAGCATGCCACAGCACCTTGCTGTGCGGTGGTGAAGGGGTTTGCGAGACAAATCATGTGCTAAGCTGTCGTCAATTTTCGAAGAGCGCTTCACACGGCGGCTGAAATGACGGCCAGCACTGCTGCGGAGTTTCGTTCCTCGTCCATTGGCAAAGCCAGCTTGAGGGCACTGATTGCCTCTTGGCTGGGATGGATGTTCGACGGGTACGAAACCTATGCCCTCGTGCTTGTAATGGGGGCTGCCGTTCATCAACTTCTGCCGCCTGACCGATTGCCCAAAGCGTCCATTTACATCGGTGGGCTACTTGCCGCGACGATGCTTGGATGGGCAATGGGTGGAGTCGGGGCGGGTATTCTTGCGGACTATTTTGGTCGCAGGCGCACCCTCATGCTCTCGATCTTGTGCTACGCCGTTTTCTCAGGGCTGGCGGCGTTCTCTTGGGACTACTGGTCTCTGCTCGCGTTTCGGTTCCTTACAGGTCTCGGTTTAGGTGCTGAGTGGGGACCGGGCGCGGCAATCGTTGCTGAGCAATGGGCACCCGCATCGCGAGGGCGAGCCGGAGGCGCTCTTCACGCTGCTCACGGCGTCGGCATGCTGTTGGCGTCGGGCATGTGGCTAATCCTTTATCCGCTGGGTCGATCATCGTGGCGCTATATGTTCGTAATCGGCATCCTACCCGCCTTGTTGCTGCTTTACGTTCGGCGCTGGGTGGACGAACCCGCAGTATGGACGGCAGCCAACCATGATCGGCAAGAGGCACAGCAGCGGGTTCGGATGGGCAGCGCCTCTTCGCATGAGAAGCACTTAGCGCAGTTTACGGTTTCCGAGATTCTGTCCGACGCTGAACTGCGCCGTCGCGTCGGCGTTTTGCTGCTGATGTCGATCAGTACCGTCGTAGGTTGGTGGTCGGCATCGACATGGATACCGGAGTTCGCAGTGCAGCTAACTACCCATTCCGTAAACCAACCGGGGCTGTCGTCTTCAATGATTGGGCTGATGTTCGGTTTGGGATCGGTTGCTGGCTTCGTCGCGTTGGGCTTCCTTGCCGACGCGACTGGTCGCAAACCAACAATCTGGCTCTACTATTTGGGGGCACTAGCGGTGTCTTTGTGCTACTTCCTGTTCGTCCGCGAGCGGAGTGCGCTGGTCGCGCTGGCTGGGGCTAACGGCTTCTTCAGCAGCGGGCAATTCGCTTGGATGACGATCTATTTGCCAGAGCTATTCCCGACGCGTGTGCGGGGGACAGCTATGTCTCTGGTTTTCGACACTTCACGTAGCATCGCGGGATTGGGACCACTGCTGGCGGGATGGCTGGTCACCGTCTTCGGGGGCATCGGAAGCGCAGCAGCCGCGATGTCGCTAATCTACATCGTCGGACTAATAGCGACTCCCTTTGCGGGGCAGGAGACTAAGGGAAAACCACTGCCAGCATGACTTCGGTGCATTTCTTCTCATATCATACGGTCCTCGTAAAGAGTCTCCCGTACTGACTTGGCTTAGAACTCACGCCTAGCGCCCGCAAAGCTCCCCAGAAGACGACCTGATTCGCCGTGAAAACGGGTCTCCTCAGATTTTCTTCTAGAGCTTGGATCGTACCCACGGCACGTAGACCATTCCCTCCGATCAAGACAGCATCGGCGTTGCGCGGGACATTCGTTTTTACCCATTGATACACTTCGGCTGGGGGGACCTCGGTGAATGGACGCTCCGGTGCGATCCGCTGGCAGAGTGCCACTTCAAACCCCTGATTCCGAAAATAGTCTTTTCCCTTGGCACTGGTTTCTTCGCTAAACCAAGGCGGGTGAATCAGCGCGATCCGCCGCGCTCCGACGAGACGAAGCGCCTCGGTGGCTGCAAGGCAGGTGAGAATCACCGAAACGCCGCTTGCTCGCTTCTCCAGTCGTGCCCGCAGTGCGCCCTCGCCTTCGGCACCCAGCGCATAACTGCTGCTGGTGAAAGCATAGACAATAGCCTGTGGTTTAAGCGCGACAAGCTGGTCAATGGCGTTGTCGAGTTGTGGAGCCTCAGCAAACGTCCTTGGGTCATCATTCCACCTCCACGTCACCCGTGATGTGTGAATGGACACGCCGTGGGGAGCCATCGCCCACATCTCTGATTCCGGAACAGGATCGAAATCAGGTGTGAGAACTCCTATGCGTGCGACTGAACCAACCCCGTCTGGCTGCCAGTTTGGGGTTTCGGATGTTGCCAGTGTTGCTGACGCGAGACTCTTTGTTTCAAGCGCTGCTATTCCCACGACAGTGATGAATTCTCTGCGTTGCATTTGCACCGCCTTTGCGGCTTCAAGGACATCACGCGCCAAGAGTCGGAATGCTGGATAAAACTCACTCCCTGTTCAACTCGTCGCGCTGAACAAGAAGATCACTACCTGACGACGTAATCCTGACCACACAACGTCCGTCCACGTTCTCCCTGACAACGAGACCGCGATCATTCACCTCTTCCCACACAGGCAGTCTGGGGCATGATGTGCGCCACGCCTCCATTACTTCTTCATAACTTCTATCGGCTGCCGCCAACCACTCAAGCAGATCGAGGATCAGCGCTTCAACTACCGTGTCTGAAACGTGATTTTCCCATGCGCCTATGTTCCGACCGCCGCCGTTCGTCCAATGGATTGCTTGGTCGGAGCCAGCGCGACCAGCACCACACCGACGATTGCGAACACAACCACTCCCGCTAGTTCTCGGCGCTCGATCACGTTCCGGTATTCCTGCGCTGCCATTACTCCGGCGTGCGCAAGATTTGCCCATCCACCAAAGGCGATCAGGCTGCGATTCGCCGCTGGGTCACGCACCGCCAGCAGCAAGAAAATTCCGAGCGTCACATAGATGCTCATTATCATTGGCACCGCAGGTTCTCGCGAGAAAAACATCGTCAGCGGAACAACTCCCGCCGTAAACAACAATCCCACTAAAACCAACACGATCTTGAGCACCTTTTCTCGACGCATGGTGTCCTCCCTTTTACGGTTGCACGTACTACATGGTAGCGCGAGCAGGCTATTGCAACTTCGCGTATTCGGCTTTGGCTCGCGTCAGGATCGGAATGTCGGGATCGTGTGCCTTCGCATCGTGATAAATCCATTCGCGGCTGGCGGGGAGAGTTAGTAGGCTTTCATCGAGGGGCATTTCGGTTGGACTTCGGCTTGTGCTTCGATTTGGCGCGA
>Ga0306920_100011653_pt1 | contig 11897 bp, 11 predicted proteins | sample flu12Cox44000170_FD_204666 | JGI IMG/M metagenome (GOLD analysis project Ga0306920, IMG submission 204666) | Lab enrichment of tropical soil microbial communities from Luquillo Experimental Forest, Puerto Rico - flux4day.12C.oxic.44.000.170 (v2)... | ecosystem: Environmental > Terrestrial >...
GGCGTAGGTTCGCAGCGTCAGCGCCGATTCCGTGGGTAGCAGGCCGGTCTGCGAGCGCGTGAAGAGCGGCGTGCCCAATGAGCGCTCGAGCGCCGCAACGTGGCGTCCAACGGTGGGTTGGGTGATACCGAGAGCGCGCGCCGCGCCCGAGAGCGATCCTTCGGTCAAAACTGCCAGGAAGGATCGGTAGAGCTCCCAGCCGATAGCCATACATAAATGTATATCTGAACGGCCATCTTCTGCAATTCCGTATCTCAGCAGGTGGATGCAGGATTGCCGTCATCGATCACGCGAACTGCACGGGAGAGAGTCATGGCGAATACGGGCAAGGTTCTGGTACTCGGGGCAACCGGCGGCATCGGTGGCGAAACGGCGCGGCAGCTGCGCGAAGCCGGCTGGGATGTCCTCGCCCTGACGCGCAACGGCGAGAAATCCAGCGAAAGTAGAGACGGCATCACCTGGCTGCGGGGCGACGCGCTCAACCGGGAGGACGTCGTGGCGGCCGCGCGAGGTTGCGCGGTGATCATCCACGCGGTCAATCCGCCCGGCTACCGCCGCTGGTCGGAGCTGGTGCTGCCGATGCTCGACAACACTATCGCGGCGGCAAGCGCAGAGGGTGCAACCATCGTACTGCCCGGCACTCTCTATAACTACGGACCCGATGCATACGGGCTCGTTACCGAAGACTCTCCGCAGCACCCCCTGACACGAAAGGGTGCCATCCGGGTCGAGATGGAACGCCGACTGGAGTCCTTCTCCCGTAACGGCGGGCGCGCGCTCATCGTCCGGGCCGGGGACTTCTTTGGCCCGACTGCGTCGGGCAATAGCTGGTTCACGCAGGGTCTGGTCACACCCGGTCGGAGCGTGAGGAAGATCAGCTACCCCGGCGCCCCGGGCGTGGGACATCAGTGGTCGTACCTTCCTGATGTGGCACGCACGATCGTCGAGCTGCTCGCCCGGCGCGACTCCCTGGAGCGTTTCGCGACCTTCCATATGAGGGGGCATTGGGACCAGGACGGAACACAGATGACGCAGGCCATCCGGCGAGTAACGGCCCGAAAAATGGGCACCGAGCCGGTCGTAGCGGCCTTTCCATGGTGGTTGATCGTGCTGGGCGCGGCGTTCGTCACGACGTTCCGTGAGCTGCTCGAAATGCGCTACCTGTGGCGTGTTCCGCTCCACATGGATAACGCGCGTCTCCGGGCGGCGATCGGCACCGAGCCGCATACACCGATCGACGAGGCAGTCGAGGCGACACTGGTCGGCCTCAGGTGCTATCAGGCTCCGTGAATCAGCCACGCGGGGCATACGCAGCTCGCAGACCCCGGCACGCGCTCGATGCGCGCCGGGGATCTTGCGAGGACACGAGGGTATTTGTGTGTGCCGTCAGCCTGGTTCATGGTTTCCGCTAATCTGTGGGGATGTCGAACAGGTTCCGCGTTATCGGTTTTGGCTCGATCGCTGCGGCGGCATTGCTCTACGCCGTCAGCGCGCAAGGTGCCGGGGCCGATGCATACGCAGACGCGCGCAAGGCCTTTCAGGAGGCCTATGCGCGCGTCGCCGCCAATTTCCCGGATGAATCGGCCGCCGACAGCGAGGCGCTGAAGAGTTATCCGCTGTATCCGTACCTGCAGGCGGCACGCATCCGACAGGCACTGAATGGCGGCCCCGATTCACTGGCGCCGGCGGACCAGCTGGCCGCGGATTTCATTGCCGCCCACGCGCAGGCACCGGTGTCGCGGGAACTGCGCCGCGCCTGGCTCGACAGTCTGGCGAAGCGAGCGAAATGGGGCCTCTTCACCGAGGCCTACCGCGATACCGGCGCCACAGATGCGGCGCGCTGCCAGAGTTTCACCGCGCGCATCGAGCTCGGAAAGACCGAGGGCCTCGGCCGCGACATCGCCGCCCAATGGCTCACCGCGCGCAGCCTGCCGGAGTGCGCGCGTCCCTTCGCTTGGCTCAGCGCCAACGATCTGCTGACGCCGGATCTGATCGAGAAGCGTGTCCGGCTGGCCTTGGGGGGCGGCAACGTGGCATTCGCCCGCCAGATCATCGAGCAGCTTCCGACAGACCGGGCCGGACTGTACTTGCAGTGGGCGGCGCTCCTCGAGCACCCGAAAAGTAACCTCGATGCCCTGATCGCCTCGCCGGAGCTCGCCGTGGACCCGACGGCGCTGCTCGCCGGCTGGACTCGGCTTGCCCGCACAAATCCGTCAGCGGCCCGGGAGCGCTACCAGCGCTTGCTGAGCGCACGCGGCCTGACCAGCGAAACCGCGAGCCCCTGCGCCCTGGCGCTGGCACTGCCGCTCGCCTGGAATCACGATCCTGCGGCACTGGAATATTTTGATCTCGTGGCTCCTCGCGATTTCGATGATGCCGCTCTGGAATGGCGGGCCCGTGCGGCAATTCTCGCCGGAAACTGGAAGCTGGCGTCGAAATCGATCGAGGCGATGTCCGAGACCAACCGCCAGACCGCTCGCTGGCGCTACTGGGCGGCGCGCGCGGCGACACAACTGCACGAGCTCCGCGAGGCGCAGCGGCTGTACGAGTCACTGCTCGGCGATGACAACTACTACTCGGGAATGGCGGCCGCGCGCCTGCATCGACTGGTCGTTCCGCGGCACCAGACCCTGGCGGTCGATGAGGAGCTGCTCGTCTCCATCGAGCGTGTGCCGGCCATGGAACGCGCCCGTGAGCTGTTCCTCTGTGGCATGCGGCCGGAGGCCCTCGCCGAGTGGCAGCTCGGCTACAGTTCGTTGTCCGAGGCGGGGCGGTTGCAGTCGATTCATCTCGCGGCGGGCTGGCGCTGGTATGACCAGGCGATTGCGGTCGCGAGCGCGCAGCAGGTGTTCAACGACTACGTTCTCCTCTATCCCCGTCCTTTCGATACGCAAGTGGAGCAAGCAGCTCGCCTGACACAGTTGGCACCCGACCTCATCTACGCAGTTCTGCGCCAGGAGAGTCTGTATCGCGCCGATGCCGTCTCGAGTGCGGATGCCCGAGGTCTGATGCAACTGCAGTTGGAGACCGCGCGCGGCACGGCACGTCAGTGGAAGCGGCCGCAGCCTGACCTCGCGGATCTCTTCGATCCCGCCACCAACATACTGCTGGGAGCCGCTCGGTTGCGCACATTGCTGGATCAGTTCGATGGCCAGGTGCCCGCTGCGTTGGCGGCCTACAACGCCGGGTCGAACGCGGTGACGCGCTGGTTACCCAGCAAGGCTCTCGAGTCTGACGTCTGGATCGAGAACATTCCGTACGGCGAAACGCGCGCTTATGTCGCGAGGATTCACTGGCACACGGTGACCTTCGCGTGGCTACGCACGCAGGAGGCGCAACACACGAGGGCGTGGCTCAACCCCATCCATGCGCCGCGGCGGACGAATTCGGATCCAAAGGCTTTACCGGAGACTAGCGGTACGGACTCCGGCACGAATTGAAGGGCAAGAATTATTTCGGCGTCAGGTGCGCGGCTTGAACGACTCGACAAACCTCAGCATGGCTATGAAGTTTGTACCGATTACCAGCCCACATGGCCCGTTGGGAATCCCCAAGAGCCGGCCGAGGAAGCAGTCTAGGTGAAGCACATGAGCCCAGGCCGCGATGGGCCTTCAGGTTCGTGATTTCGTTCACAGCGCCACGATCTGCGCGTCCCTCATGAGGCGCTCGTCCTCGAATGACCCTCAGGGCGCAGGGTTTCGCTCGAGCGACAGCGCCAGGGCCCCGTCGGCCGTGTGCAGCTCCAACTGATTGCCCTCCATGCGAGCGGTCGCCGCCGTTTCCAGCGCCTTGAAGAAGGCATGCTCCTGCTCCATGACCCCGGATGCCACGCACATGCGCCGCGTGGCGGCCGCCGGTGCGAAGGTCAACTTGCCACCGTCTTGCGTATAAGTTGTGGTGTAGTTGTTGCACCCACCCGACCCCGCCACCTTCCCGCCCGTCGCGAAGTCCATCGTGACGCTGCTGCCCGGCACGAGGCTCACGACCGCATCTTTTCCGTTGTTGATGCTCGTGACGTGCCAAGACGTTCCCGCGAGCGACTGCGACTGTGCCGAGAACGTCGCCAGCACTTTGGCATCCGCTCCAAGCAGCTGGAGTTGGTGGCTGCTGATACGGTAGCTCCTGGCGGAGGTCAGAGCCGTCATGAAAGCGTCGGCCAGCTTCATGATGTCCGGTGCGCAAGCCATGTTGGTGGTCGCAGCGTTTGCGCCGATCTCGACCTTCGTTCCCTTGATGACGACCGGCGCGCTGTAGCGATTACAGCCGTTCGTGCCCGACACCCGGCCAGCGTCGAACTGCGCGGTAGCAGTGACCTCGGTCGGTGGTGTTCGACCGCCGAGCGAGACCAGGACCCATGCGGTTCCCTCAAGTGGCAGGGAATCAGCTGAGGTGCCCATCGTCGGCCATGCAGCAGCCGCCAAGAGGCTCACGACCAGCCCCGTCCTGATCCGTCGGCATCTCATGTTGCCTCCCGAGGTAACGCAAACGTGGTCGTCACAATGACTCAGTAAGGCTACGCGCCTGGGGCGGCCTGCGTCGATGGCCACGTGCTCTGCGGAGGGGCGGCGGACTTTTCCCCACGCAACGGCCATGGCAGCCTGTGGCGCGCCGAAGGCGCCTCGCACGGCCAGAGGGAGAACCTCATGCAGAACGAGATCCCGACATCCCCGCGCACCGCGAGCCACCGCTCCCGAGGGCCTCGGCACGACCTGCGCCTGCTCGCGCTGGTGGCAGGGTCCATGTGCGCGCTGGCGCTCGCGCCGGTGGCTGACGGGCACAGCGCGCCAGTCAGCCGGAGGCTCATGGCCACGCCCGAGCGCGTGACCCCGACTGCGAGCGCCGCGGCCGCAGATTCCCTGCACTTGCCCGCCTCATTCGAAGGAAAGCTGCCCGGCGCCGACGGCACCGTTGACTGGCATCTCGACCTGTTGCCCGAGCAACGATATCGCCTGCGGCGCACCTATGAAGGCAAACCCGCTCCCAACCGTTTCGATGAGATTGGGCGTTGGGCGCGCGCGGCGGACAGCCCCCGGCTCGACTTGTTCGTCGCGGATGAGAAGCGCGTCCAGTTCCTGATCGAGGCGGACAGCTCACTGAGGAAACTCGACACGGCCGGAAAGCCGATTGCCTCCAGCCTCAGTGACCGCCTCGAGCGGTTGCCGCACCCCGAGCTCATCGAGCCGCACCTCAAGGTGAGCGGCCTGTTCATATACATGGCGGACGCCGCGATGATCACCTTGTGCGCCGATGGCAGCCGCATGCCGGTCGCGATGGAGGGCGACTTCCGCGCACTCCAGGCGGCATATCAGAAAGCGCGGCCGCCCTTCGGCAAGGCGCTGCTGGCGAGCGTCGAGGGCCGGATCGCGACGCGCCCCTCCATGGAGGAAAGCCTGCCGCCCCTGGACACCCTGGTGGTGGAACGCTTCATCGATTTATCACCACAGGCGAGCTGTGGTCCCGCCGCCGGTGACCGCCCTCCACGCGGCACGAACTGACGCGGCTTAAAGGCGTGGCAACACCCGCAAAAGCCCTCGCCAGTCCACGACTGTGCCCGACGCAGCGAGCGTCTCTCCCGTTTGGGGGACAGACATCCGCTGACCGTGACTATAGTGTATGTACACTAGTGGTATGGCTCAATGACTACGTCCCGACAGCTCGTTGACACCTGCGCGTGTACGCGCGTTCGTACGGCCGCCCGTCTCATGACCCGGGCGTACGATGAGGCGCTGCGACCCTGTGGCCTGAGCGCGGCGCAGCTGGCAATTCTCGCAGCCGTCGATGTCGGCGAGGCAACATCGATTGCCGAGCTCTCGAAGCGCCTGGCGATGGATCGGACAACGCTGAGTCGAAATCTCAAGCCGCTCGAGAAAGCCCGTTGGATTCGCCTCGGCGCCGAGGGCTGGAAACGCAGCAAGACGGTCCAGGTGACGAGCGACGGACGGCAGCGGCTGGCGCGCGCCACGGCATTCTGGGAATCCGCTCAGGCAGGTTTCCTCAACCGTTTTGGAAAAGTGGAATGGATGCGGGTGGACCGCGACCTGCAAGCGATCAGCGCCCTGTATTAGTTCGAGCAGTGCAAGGTTTTTTTGCATTTCATGTAGTGCATATACACGAGATTATCAGTTGCGGATGTCTGCCTCAGCCCTCACAGACAGGAGTTACATCCATGTTCGATCACAAGATTCCCGAAATGAAGTTGGACGCCACAGCAACCGCGCTCGTCTTCACGGACCTGCATAACGACTTCCTCTCACCGGACGGTAAGGCGTACGGGCTCATCAAGGACAGCCTCGCCCGCAACAACACCGCGGAGAATATCGAACGGCTGTTCCGAGCCGCACGGGCTGCCGACCTGAAGCTGTTCATCTCACCGCATTACTATTACCCGCACGATCACGAGTGGATCGCGCCGAGCACGCCACTCGAGGATCTCGCGCACCGAGTCGGCCTGGTCACTCGGCAGGATCCATTGAGTCTCGAGGGTTTCGAGGGCTCAGGCGCGGACTTCCCGCAACGGTACAAACCCTACGTTCGCCATCGGAACACGGTCGTGACCAGCCCGCACAAGGCGTACGGGACATCGACCAACGACATGATTCTCCAGCTGCGTCGATTCCGCATCGAAAAGATCGTGCTCGCCGGGCCGGTGGGCAATCTGTGCGTTGAAGGGCACCTGCGGGACTTCATCGAGCACGGCTTCGAAGTGGCAATGATTCGGGACGCCACGGCCGGCGCCGTGAACGAAGAAGGCGACGGTTACCAGGCCGCGCTCATCAATTGGCGATTCCTGGCGCACGCACTATGGACAACGGCCGAGGCAGTGAGACGTATCGAAGCGACCCGGATCGCACGGCAACCCGGAGCGGCGGCCTGAAGATGGCTGGGCTGCGAAGCTCGAGATGACCCACCGCCAACAGCACATGCCTGTCCGCGCGCCCTACTCCATCGCCATTGCCCGCCCCGATCAATACGAGGCAGTCGGCGAGCTGCTGGTTCACACGTACTCCACCCTCACAGGCATGCCGCAGATCATCGATCAACCGGAGTACTACGCAAGGCTGCGCGCTGTCGGGGCGCGCGCAGCGAACACTGCGATCACGGTATATGTGGCGCTCTCTACCGCCGGGGAACTGCTGGGTAGCGTTGACTTCATCGACTCCATGGATCAGTACGGCTCAGGTGGCCGCGCCACGAGCATCGCCGACGCGGCGGGCATCCGTTTGCTCGCAGTTGCGCAAGCGCACCGCGGCCGGGGAATCGGCAAGCAATTGACCCGAGTCTGCATCGAGCGCGCCGCGGTGATGGGCAAGTCGCAGGCCATCCTGCACACGACCCGGGCGATGGGAACAGCTTGGGCGATGTACGAGCGACTGGGCTTCGCGCGGAGCGAAGACCTCGACTTCATGCAAGGCGACCTGGAGGTGTACGGTTTTCGCCTTCGATTAGCTCAACGCCAACATTAGATCTCGCTCGCCGGCATCGCGACGCTGGCCGGCTGGTCTTGTCCTGTCCTCAGGCACAGTCGAACAGTGCCACTTCTCTCGGTTCGGTCTAATGGGTAGGCGCCAAGCGAGCGCAGGAAGCGCTGAACCGTTTCGTTGTCCGCGAGTGCATCGCCGCACAGACGCCGAACACCCGTCCCGCCGGCATGATGCAGCAGAATCTGCGTGAGTGAGGAGCCGAGGCCGACGCGGCGCCAATTGTCGGCGACTACGAGAGCGAATTCGGCCGCATCGGAATCCGGGCACCGCACGTAGCGAGCTTCGGCGACCAGAAGCGGGGCGCCATCCTCGCCCCGACCGTGCGCTTCGGCGATGAACCCGACATGTTGCCGCTGGTCGGGTTTCGTAAACTCCCGCAGCAGCCGCTCCGGCACCTCCTTTATCGATGCGTGGAATCGCAGCCTACTTGTGGTGGGCGACAGCGCGCCGAAAAAGCGTTTGAGGGCCTCCAGATCTGCCGGTCCGATTGGCCGGATCAAGACCTCTCGCCCGTCCCTGAGTCGCGTAGGTCTCGCGACGGTGCCGGTGCCGCGCCGCCACAAGCCGGCCGGGCGCAGCGCGGTTGGCCGCGCGCCCGACTTGGGGCGCGGGCGCGTCGCTAGATAGACGCCGAGCGCCGCGAGCACCAACCCCGCCACCTGGAATGCGCTCAGTACATCTCCCAGCACCAGGTAATCGATGACCGCCGTCACCGGCGGCATTAGGAAAAATAGCGTGGCCACCTGGTTGACTGCACCGCGCCGCAGCAGGATGAACAACAGTGCGAAGCTGGTGAGCGAATTGACGCCGATCACCCAGCCGAGGCTCGCGAAGAATGCGGACGACAGGTCGGCGCGGAAGCCCTCGTGCACAGCCAACGGCAGCAGCACGACGGTCGCGGCCAGATGCTGTAATGCCAAGCCGCTGCGCGCATCGACATTCGAAGCGTGACGCTTCTGGTACAACGTTCCGACGCTGATGGCGAGTAAACCGGCAAGAACTGCCAGATAGGCACCTGGCCCGGCACCTGAGCCCGGCTTGACGCTCTCGCCCACCGCCAGCGCCACCCCGGCGAAACCGAATGCGAATCCAAGCCATTGAAGTCCCCAGACCGCTTCGCGGAACAGGGCGCGCCCGAGAAGCGCAGTGACGATCGGCATGGTGCCGATCACGAGCGCGATCAGCCCGACGTTCACGCCGCGGGAGGCGGCCCAGTAGAGCGCTGCGAAGGTGAGTCCCAGCTGCAAGGTACCGACCAGAGCGCTGTGCAGCGCCGCGCGCCCACGTGGCCAGGAGACCCGTCCCAACCCGGAGAGCGCGGCAAAAATCAAACTGGCGGCACCGAAGCGCAATATGAGCAGCGTGAACGGACCGCTGTGATCGAGTGCGATCCGGGCTGCCGGATAACCTGTGCTCCACAGCAGCACGAACGCGACGCCGAGTAGGGAAGTCGGCACGCTGCCGAGCCCGCGCTCGCTCGTGGAGCTCGGGAACGGCACTCCGGCCCCGGGGTGGATTCTCCCCTGGACGAGTTGTTGGCCCATCGCCTCCTCCGTCAGTTGCGAAGAGTTTCCACGCTCGAGTCGACGATCTGCGCAAGCCCGCTAACAGCTACGCGACCTAACCGAGCGGCATGAGCTCAGAACCGGCACGCGATGCTGCTATGGAAATGCACGGAGCATTCGTCGTCGCCTTCTGAAGTCGCGTAGCTTAGGCAGATGCGCGCGCAGTGACAGCCCCCGGTCGGGAGATCAGTGCCAGGAATTACTCGGGTCGGGGAACTCAGCCTTTGGGGGGATTGCCAGAACGGAATGATCGAGACCTATATCTCGCGGTCGCAGGAAACATGGAGGAGACCGGATGAAGATATTCCTGGCCGGTGCCACCGGCGCAATCGGCACGCGCTTGGTACCTCTGCTACTGCAGGCGGGGTATCAGGTTGTCGGAACAACTCGCTCCGCAGCCAGAGTGAAAGGGCTGCGCGCTGCGGGAGTCGAGCCGGTTGTCATCGACGTTTTCGATCGCGCGAGCCTCATGCGGGTGGTGGTCGCTGCTCACCCGGATGTCGTCATGCATCAGCTGACCGATCTGCCGTCAGGACTTCCCCCCGCTCAGATGGCCGAGGGAACGCGGCGCAACGCGCGCATGCGCAGCGAGGGAACCGAGAACCTGGTCGCGGCCGCGCTGCAAGCGGGGGTACCGCGGCTCATCGCGCAGAGTATCGCGTGGATGTATTCGCCGGGGCCTGAGCCACACGTGGAAGGCGATCCGCTCGATATCCACGCGCCGGGCACGCGTGCGATCACCGTCACGGGCGTCGCCACTCTCGAGCGCCTGGTGCTGGCCTCACCGCCCATCGAAGGAGTGGTCCTGCGCTACGGACACCTGTATGGGCCGGGCACCGGCACCGAAGCGCGCGGTGAGCCGCCGTCACTGCACGTCGATGCAGCGGCTGCCGCAGCGGTACTCGCGCTGGAAAAAGGGCGAGGTGGCACATACAACATCGCCGAGCCGAACTCCTATATCTCCACGGACAAGGCACACCGCGAGCTCGGTTTCGACCCGAACTATCGCTACGGCATAGCGGTTCCGCCGACCCGCGCGGAGCGCCTCAGCCGCTCATGAGTCGCTTCACACGGCGATGCCCCAGCGAGCAACAAGGGGGCTCACTTCCGCAGGGTGATTTCAAACCCGATCCCGGACTCGCTGATCTCAGCAGCGCCGAATCGTGAGCTTGCCGCCAGGTCGATGAACTGCCGTTTCGAGTAGGCCCGCGGGATCAGGAGATAACGAAACGTCACCTTGTAAACGAGCGAGTTCGCCCAGCCGAGGTTGGCGTCTTTGATATAAGCGCTGATGTCATCCAGCGAGGCGTCTTTGCGCAGGTCGATGATGACAGCGCGCCCGTGCGGTTTTAGAACTCGGTGCATCTCGTTCAGCGCCTCGAGCGGCTGCGAGAAATTCTTGAACGCCGCGCGGCACAGAATGAAGTCAAACGTACCGTCGGCAAACGGCATGGCCGAGGCGTTGCCGTGCTGAAAGTCGATGGTGACTGACGCCCTGCGTGCGTTGGCAGTCGCGATCTCCACGAACGTCTTGCTGATATCCAGTCCCGTTACCGCATATTGACCGCGCCTGGCGAGCTCGATTGCGAGATAACCGGGGCCTGGTGCAACCTCCAGTATCTGGCTGGCGGGGTGGATGGTTTGCGCCAGTCGCTGCGCCAGCGCCTGGAATTCCGCCATGTCATGCGCCGTGTTTTTGGCATACCAGGTGGCGACCCGGCCTTCCATGCCCATCCCTTTGTAGCCCTTGTCCTGATGCAACTGCATTTGAAGGTCTCCTGAACTATCTGCCCTTCTTTCTGGGCGCTTTCTCTGCATGCCACTGCTTCCATGGCTTGAGGTAGCCGCAGCCGTCCTTGCGGATGCGCTCGAACAGCTTCGCAACGAAGTCGAGCTCAGTCTCGAGCCCCGCGAGTCGGTACTCGCTCTCGATCGAGAAGAGCGCCGGTAGCTCCATGGCCTTTGCCTGCTGGAGTCCTGCCTTGATCTGCTCGATGTCCTTCTTCAGGAACTCCACGCGCGTCTCGAGCACGTCCGTGACCTCATCGGGAGGTAGCGCGGGCAGCAGCGAGAGCCCTGACTCGAACCGCGGGTATTCCTTGGTGGGAGTACTCAGGATCTCACGCATCCAGCCGCGCATCTCCGCTTCACCGGCGTTGCTGATCTGGTACACGGTGCGCTCGGGACGGTTGCCCTCGCGCGTGGTCTTCTTCGGCGCGATGAAACCGGCCTTCACCAGCAGCTCGATCACGGTGTAGAGCGATCCGTAGCGCAGCTTGATGCTCTCTTCCTTGCGGCGCTCGCGCAGAGTTGCCGCCATCTCGTAGGGGTGCATCGCGCGCTCGTACAGCAGCACCAGCACGGCCAGGGCCAAGGGATTTGCGACTGTTCGCTTCAGAGCCAAGGTATCCGCTCACATATATTCGGCGCCGAATATACGTGCACCTGGCAAAGGTGTCAAAGCTCTCGGCTGGGCGCCACCCTTGCGCAGCTAGATGCGTCCCTCGATTCCTGAACGTCCGATCAGCTCTACGAACGCATCCGTGTCAGTGATCAGCGCGTTGCCCTCGAAGGCGAGACTCTGCAGAGATCGGCGCCCCGCCTCCTCATTGCCGACGCCGCACGCGTCCGCAACGACCACGGGGATGAACCCGAGGTCGATGGCGTGTCGCACCGTAGGCTCGATCCCGACCTCGAGGGCAATTCCGGCGATGGCGACCGCCCTGATCCCGCAATCTCGCAGAGCCATGTTCATGGGAGTTCCCTCGAACGCTGACATTGTGATCTTGTCGAAGACCGCCTCGCTGACAGTTGGTGTCAGCTCCGGAACGATCTGAAAGGCAGGCGAATC
>Ga0306920_100011656_pt1 | contig 11897 bp, 8 predicted proteins | sample flu12Cox44000170_FD_204666 | JGI IMG/M metagenome (GOLD analysis project Ga0306920, IMG submission 204666) | Lab enrichment of tropical soil microbial communities from Luquillo Experimental Forest, Puerto Rico - flux4day.12C.oxic.44.000.170 (v2)... | ecosystem: Environmental > Terrestrial >...
CATCGCTGCGTTACCGACACCGTCGGCCGTTTTGGCGGTTTTGTCGCCAAGTATATGGGCGATGGCGTGCTGATCTATTTCGGCTATCCCGAGGCGCATGAGGACGACGCCGAGCGTGCGGCCCGCGCCGGGCTCGCGGTCATCGACGCGGTTGGCCGGCTCGCCACACAAGAGCCGCTGAACGTGCGGATCGGCGTCGCCACTGGCCTCGTCGTCGTTGGCGATCTGATCGGCACCGGCGCCGCGCAGGAGCGCGGCGTCGTCGGCGAGACGCCAAACCTCGCCGCCCGCCTGCAGGCGCTGGCCCGGCCGGGCACCTTGGTCGTCGCGGACACCACCCGTCGGCAGATCGGTATGCTGTTCGAGATCGAGGATCTCGGGCCGCAGCCGCTGGCCGGTTTTGCCGAGCCACAGCGTGCCTGGCGTGTGGTCGGCGAGAGCGGGGTCGTCAGCCGCTTCGAAGCATTGCGTTCGGGAACCACACCACTGGTCGGCCGCGACGAGGAGCTCGACCTCCTGGCGCGGCGCTGGCAGCAGGCGAAGTCCGGCGAAGGGCGGGTGGTGCTGGTCTCGGGCGAACCGGGGATCGGCAAGTCGCGCCTGACCGCCGCGCTGTCGGCACATATCGAGACCGAGGCGCACACCCGAATACGATATTTCTGCTCACCGCATCATCAGGACAGCGCGCTGTACCCCTTTATCGCCCAGCTGGAACGCGCTGCGGGGTTCGCCCGCGACGATACGATGACGATGAAACTGGACAAGCTGGAGGCGCTGCTCGGCGACGGGGCGGAGCCGGGCGACATCTCGTTGATCGCCGAGATGCTGTCGCTTTCCGGCGGCGAGCGCTTCCCGCCGCTCGACCTCAGCCCGCAGCGCAAGAAGGAGCGGACATTGGCGGCGCTGTTGCGGCAGCTCCAGGCGCTGGCGCGGCGGCAACCCGTATTGATGATCTTCGAGGACCTGCATTGGATCGATCCGACCTCGCGCGAGCTGCTCGACCTCACTGTCGAGACGATCACCGACCTGCCGGTGCTGCTGGTCGCAACCTACCGGCCGGAGTTCCAACCCCCTTGGGTCGGCCAATCGCAAGTGACGGTGATCGCGCTGAACCGGCTCGGCCGCAATGAAGGGGCGAGGCTCGTGCATCAGCTCGCCGGCAATCTCGGGGCATTGCCGCCGGATATTGTTGACGAGATCGTCGAGCGCACCGACGGGGTGCCGCTCTTTGTCGAGGAACTGACCAAGGCGGTGGTCGAGGCCGGCGCCGATCGCGGCCATGTGTCGGTTTCCGCGGTGCCATCGTCGTCGCTCGCAGTGCCGGCCACCTTGCACGCCTCGTTGCTGGGGCGCCTCGACCGCCTCGGCCCGGCAGCCAAGAATGTGGCGCAGGTCGGCGCCGCCATCGGGCGCGACTTTTCTTATGAGCTGCTGGCAGCGGCCGCGCAGCTCGCCGAGCCCGAACTGCAAGAGGCGCTGCGCCGCCTCGTCGAAGCGGGCCTCGTCTTCCAGCGCGGCGCGCCGCCGACGGCCGAGTATTTGTTCAAGCACGCGCTGGTCCAGGACACCGCCTACAGCACATTGCTGCGCGGCCCGCGCCAAGCCCTGCATCGCCGCATCGCCGAGGCGTTGGAACAGCGGTTTCCGGACGTCCTCGAAACGCGGCCGGAGATCGTCGCGCATCACTGCGGCGAAGCCGCCATGGCCGACAAGGCGATCGGCTATTGGCACCTCGCGGGCAAATTGTCGGTGGCCAAATCAGCCGTGCGTGAGGCGATCGCGCAATTACGCCGAGGCCTCAGCCTGTTGGAGGGGCTACCCGAAACCCGCGAGCGCCAACAGCTGGAGCTCGATATCCACGTCACCTTGACCGCAGCGCTGATAGCCGGCAAAGGCTACGCCGACCCGGAAGTCTTCGCCGCGCTGGAGCGAGCAAATCGCCTCGTGACCGAGATCGGGGCAGTCGGGACCCCGCTCCATTTCTCCGTGCTCAACGGGCTTTGGGCCTCTAACCACAACGCTGGGGCGATTGCGGCCGCGCTCGAGCACGCCACCAATTTCCTGTCGGTTGCCCAGTCGCAACACTCGTCCGGCCCGCTCCTGGTCGGCCATCGCACCCTCGCTCATTCTTTGATGGTTAGCGGCGATTACCCTGCAGCCCTCGCGCATTTCGAAACGGCCGCGTCGTTGTATCGGCCTGACGAGCATCGCGATGACGCCTTTCGCTACGGGCAGGACGTCGGGGTCAGCGCCTTTGCCGGCTTGTCCTGGTCGCTCTGGCATCGCGGCTATGCTGATCAATCCGCCCGCGCTGCCGATCGCGCGCTCGCGTACAGCCGGGAGCTGGGACATGCCCACACCCTTGCCCACGCCCTTTATAACGCCGGCATGGCCGCGGTCTTCGCCCGAGATGTCGCCACCGTCTACGCCTACAGCAACGATTGCGTGGCGCTCGCGAGTGAACACGGATTCGCCTATTGGGCGGCCGTTGGCCGGGTTCCTCAGGGCTGGGCCGATGCCCAACAGGGTGAAGCGACGACGGGCTTGCCCGCATCCGCGACGGTATGGCCGCGGCCGAGGCGGCCGGCAACCGCTCAAACACACCATTATACCTTGCCCTGCTGGCCGAGGCGCTGGCATTTGCCGGAAAGGTAGAGGAAGGCCTTGCCGCCCTGGACAACGCATTGGCAACAGCGGCCATCTCCGGCGCGAGGGGCTGGGACGCGGAAATTCATCGCTTGCGCGGCGAGCTCACCGCTCGGTTGCCGCACCCCGATCCAGCCAAGGCGGAGGACTCGTTCCGCACCGCCCTGGCGATCGCCCGCGAGCAGGGCACACGGGGCTACGAATTGCGCGCCGCCACGAGCCTCGCCCGGCTGTGGCGGGAGCAGTGCCGCCAGGGCGAGGCGCGCGACCTGCTCGCGCCTCTCTACGGCTGGTTCACCGAGGGCTTCGACACCCCTGACCTGAAAGACGCCGCGAAACTCCTCTCCGAGCTGGCATGAGACGAGGCTCGTTATGGATATAGCGGCATGGTTGCGCGGTCTGTCTCTCGAGCGGTACGCGGAGGCATTTCGCGACAACGCCATCGAGCTGGAAGTCTTGCCCGAGCTGAGCGAGGCCGATCTCGAGAAAATCGGTGTCCTGCTCGGTCATCGCAAAATCATGCTTAAGGCTATCGCCGAGCTCAGGCCGCCGGCGCCACAGCCGCCGGCCCAGACCGCGCCTGTCGTACCCGACGCCGCCGAGCGGCGGCAGCTGACGGTGATGTTCTGCGATCTGGTCGGCTCGACGCCACTGTCCACCCGCTTCGATCCCGAGGATCTGCGCGAGGAGATCCGCGCCTATCAGAACACGGTTTCCGGCGTCGTCGCGCGCTACGAAGGCTTTGTCGCCAAATACATGGGCGACGGTGTGCTTGCCTATTTCGGCTATCCGCGGGCGCATGAGGACGACGCCGAGCGGGCGGTGCGAGCCGGGCTGGAAATAGCAGCGGCGGTGACGAACCTGGAGACCCGTGGAACAGAGCGGCTCGCCGTCCGCATCGGCATTGCCACCGGGCTTGTCGTCGTCGGCGATCTGGTCGGCGAGGGCTCAGCGCAGGAGCAGGCGGTGGTCGGCGAGACCCCCAACCTCGCCGCACGCCTGCAGGCTCTCGCGGAGCCCGGGCAGATCGTCCTCGCCGGCGCCACCCGCCGCCTGATCGGCGACCTGTTCCGGCTGACCGATCTCGGGCGCCAGACGGCGAAGGGCTTTGCCGAGCCGGTCGAGGCCTTCGCGGTCGAGGACGTCGCCGTAACCGAAAGCCGCTTCGAGGCGGCGGGCCGCGGGATCATCGATCTCGTCGGCCGGGCGCCGGAGAGCACCCTGTTGCGCGACCGCCTGCGCGAGGCCTGGGCCGGCGCCGGCCAGATTGTCTTGCTTTCGGGCGAGGCCGGCATCGGCAAGTCGCGGCTCGCCGCTCAGCTCGCCGCCGAGGTCGCGAGCGAGCCGCACACGCGGTTGCGCTATCAATGCTCGCCCTATCACCGCGACAGCGTCCTGCACCCCTTTGTCGTGCAATTGGGCCGTGGCGCCCGCCTCGTCCGCGAGGACCCGGCCGAGACGCAGCTCGACAAGCTCGAAGCCATATTGGCGCCGGCGCGCATCGCGGAAACCGCACCGCTCTTTGCTGCCCTGCTGTCGATCCCGACCGGCGAGCGCTACCCGCCGCTCTCACTGAGCGCCGCGCAGCAGCGGCGGCTGACCCTGGCGGCCTTGCTCGACCAGCTCGAAGCATTGGCGCGGCAGAAGCCGGTATTGATGCTGTTCGAGGACGCCCACTGGGCCGATGCGACCTCGCTCGAAGTGCTCGATCTGATGGTCGAGCGCATCCGCGCCTTGCCGGTATTGGTGCTGGTCACCTTCAGGCCGGAATACGAGGCACCGTGGACCGGCCTCTCGCACGTCACCAGCATCGCGCTCGACCGTCTGGCACCCGCCGAGGTCGAGACCCTGGCCGAGCATGTCGCCGGCCGGCCGCTGCCCCCCGAGGTGGCGGCGCAGATCGTCGCCAAGACCGACGGGGTGCCGCTCTTTGTCGAGGAATTGACCAAGGCGGTGCTGGAATCTGGTCTGCTGGTCGCGGGACCGCAGGGCTGGCGCCTCGACGGGCCATTGCCGCCCTTCGCCATCCCCGCGACGTTGCAGGATTCACTGGCGGCGCGTCTCGATCGGCTGGCGCCGGTCAAGGAGATCGCGCAGATCGGCGCCGCGATCGGCCGCGAATTCTCCTACCCGCTGTTGCGCGCGGTCGCCGGCCGTGACGAGCCGGCGTTGCGCGCGGCGTTGGCGCAGCTCGAAGAGGCGGAGTTGCTGTTCCGCTCGGGCATGCCGCCCGACGCGCGCTACACTTTCAAGCATGCGCTGGTCCAGGACACCGCCTACGAAACCCTACTCAAGAGCCGGCGGCAGATGCTGCACCGGCAGATCGCCGAGGCCTTGCGCGGCGAGTTCCCGGCGGTCGCGGCGACTGAGCCGGAACTCGTCGCCCATCACTTAACGCAGGCCGGTCTCGACGAGCCGGCGATCGAATGGTGGGGCAAGGCCGGCGACCAGGCGCTCCGCCGCTCGGCGTTCAAGGAGGCAGCCGCGCACCTCGGCAAGGCGATCGAACTGGCCGACAAACTCGCCGCGACGGCACCGAGCGCCGCGCCGGCCAGCAGCCGGCTGCGTTTACAGACCAGCCTCGGTAATGCGCTGATCTGGGCCAAGGGACAACAGGCGCCGGAGACGAGCGCGGCCTTTGCGCGCGCCCGCGAATTGGCGAGCCGGGAGGAAGACGCCTCGGAACGTTTCTCGGCTTATTACGGTCTTTTTGTGGGGCATCTGAACCGCGGCGAAGCCGCACCGATGCGCGAAATGGCCGAGCTTTTCCTGCGCGAAGCCACGGCCCGGCCGGATTGCCCTGAGGCCTTGGTCGGTCATCGCATTTACGGCACGACCTGCCTTTATTTCGGCGATTTTGCCGGCGCCCACGACCATTTTCAGAAGACCATCGAGCTCTACAATCAGGCGCGTCATGCCGATTTCGCCAGCCGGTTCGGCCATGATCCTCGCGCCTCAGCGGAGATTCAGGACGCCCTCGCATTTTGGGTGCTCGGTCTAACCGACGATGCATTACGCCTTGCCGAGCGCGCCCTCACTGACGCCGAGTCGGCAGCACATGCTCCGACGATGGGTCATGCTCTCTTATTCGCGGCGTTGCTTGGGCTTGTTCGGTGCAACCCCGAAGCAGTCGCGACCTACAGCCAAGCGTTCGCCGATATCGTGTCTCAATACGATCTCCCAGCCCCTTGGCCCGGCCAGGCGGTATTTTTTCGAGGCTGGGCAAAGTCGTCCGACGGTGCCGCAGAATCGAGGCCCGCCGAAATGCGACGCGGCCTCGCCATCTATCGGGAGCAAGGTCGGGCTTGGATCTTGCCCAGTCTCGAAGCGGCCCTGGCCGAAGCCGAAGCGAGCGCCGGCGAGACTGATGCTGCGCTCCGGCGCCTGGACGACGCGCTCGCCGAGCTCGAGCGCACCGAGCAGCGCTGGTACGAAGCGGAGTTATACCGCATACGCGGCGAGATCCTGCTGAAGCGCGATCCGGCCAATACCGCCGCGGCCGAGCAGTCATTGCAGGCCGCAATCGCCATCGCGCAGTCGCAAAAAGCGCGCAGCTTCGAACTGCGCGCCGCGCTGTCTCTGGCGAAGCATTATCGCGCAGCCAATCGCGACGCCGACGCGCACGCCGTGCTGGCGCCGGCGGTCGAGGGCTTCCCGCCGACAGAGCAATTCTCCGAGCTCATTGAAGCGCAAACCCTTCTGGCCGCGCTCTCGGAAAGCGATGCGGTGAAGAGCGCCGCCGCGTTGCACCAGCGGGGCGTTTATCTCCAAATCAGCCTCGGCAATGCGCTGATCTGGGCCAAAGGACATCACGCGCCGGAAACCAGTGCCGCCTTTGCGCGGGCCCGCGAACTGGCGAGCCAGGCGGAAGACGGCTCCGAACGGTTCTCCGCCTATTACGGTCTCTGGGTCGGGCACTTTACGCGCGGCGAAGCGGCACCGATGCGTGAAATGGCCGAGCTTTTCCTGGGCGCAGCCACGGCCCTGCCGAATTGCCCCGAGACCTTGATCGCGCACCGCATTTCCGGCACCACCTGCCTTTGTTTCGGCGATTTTGTCGGCGCCCATCAGCATTTTCAGAAGGCTCTTGAAGTCTACGACCGAGCACGGCATGCCGATTTCACCAACCGGTTCGGCCAAGATACGCGCCCCGTAGCGGAGATTCTCGACGCTGCCACATTGTGGGTGCTCGGCCGAATGGATGAGGCCTTGCCGCTTGCCGAACGTGCCCTGGCCCACGCCAAATCTGCGGCGCATGCTCCGACGATGGGTCATGCGCTGGCACATGCGGCGTTGCTTGGACTTGTTCGGTGCAACCCGGAAGCAGTCGCGACCTACAGCCAAGCGCTGGCTGAAATCGTGTCTCGTTACGATCTCCCAGCCTTTTGGGCCGGCTTGGCGGTATTTTTTCAGGGCTGGGCAAAGTGGTCTCGTGGCGAGGGCGACGCGGGGCTGGCCGAGATGCGAAGGGGCATTGGCATTTACCGGGAGCAAGGTTTTGTTTGGCTTCTGGCCGCTCTAGAAGCGGCTCTGGCCGAAGCCGAAGCGAGTGCCGGCGAGACCGACGCTGGGCTCCGCCGCCTGGACGATGCGCTCACCGAGCTGGGGCGCACCGAGCAGCGCTGGGACGAAGCGGAAACACACCGGATCCGCGGCGAGATCCTGCTGAAGCGCGACCCGGCCGATACCGCGGCGGCTGAGCAGTCTTTGCTGACGGCGATCGCCGTGGCGCAGTCGCAAAAAGCGCGCAGCTTTGAGCTGCGCGCCGCGCTGTCTCTGGCGAAGCTTTATCGCGCGGCCGATCGCGACGCCGATGCTCACGCCGTGCTGGCGTCGGCGGTCGAGGGCTTCTCGCCAACCCAACAATTCCCCGAACTCACCGAGGCGCAAACCCTTCTCGCTGCGCTCGCGCAAAGCGATCCGGTGAAGAGCGTCGGCGCGTTGCGCCAGCAGCGCGTCCACCTCCAGATCAGCCTCGGCAATGCACTGATTTGGACCAGGGGACATCAGGCGCCGGAAACCAGTGCCGCCTTTGCGCGCGCTCGCGAATTGGCGAGCCGGGCAGAAGACGCCGCGGAAAGGTTCTCCGCCTATTACGGTCTTTGGCTCGGGCACTTTAATCGCTGCGAACCCGCGCCTATGCGCGAAACGGCGGAGCTTTTCTTGCGCGAAACGACGGCCCGGCCCGATTGCCCCGAGGCCTTCGTCGCGCATCGAGCGCCTGGCGGAAGTGATCCTCGGCCGCAGCGGCCGCAGCCGGCGCATCCTCTAACAGACGCTCTCCCTTGAGACGCAGCAACTCGGCGGTTAGCCATCCTTCTCCGGTCTCCTGCGCGTACCTGATCGCACCGTCGATTTGGACGAGCTCCTCTTCGACCTTACTGGCCTCGGCGATCGGCGGCGCACCGTACCCGGCGATTGCCTCGGTGGATTACGAGGGTCGCGCGAAATGTATCAATCTCGGCCACTGCACTTCGGGCTGCGCGCAAGGTGCGAAGGCGAGCACCGACACCACCTACTGGTCTGCAGCTTGCTGAACAGTACGAGTGGTTGTGGCTGTGTTGGACCGTGAAGTTTTCGACCTCGAAGATCAGATCGTTAACCGCACGAAGTCATCGACTGTGTTGCAAGCGATCATGTGATCCGAATCGCCCTCTTTGCGAGATCTGATTTCGACGTTGCGCGCGTAATGGGCATCTTCGACCCGACCGTAAGCGTACCCGCGGTTTAGCCCCCCCTCGGGCGTCCAGCAGTCGAAGGCATAGGCCCCCTTCCTCGCTAGAACAGGTCCAACAACGATTTGCATGGCCATTCCTTTTAACAGTATCCGCATCGCCATCAGCCTTTCCATCTCGCTTCCCAACCAGCGCGAGATGCACTCTGCTGATCACCTCTCAGATCGCCCAATCAGTACTGGCTTGGCTCAACCACGCGCATTTCCCGATCAACGTCGCGGGGTCTTCGTGGCAACGGCTCCGCGGCCCGCAGTGCTACAGTGACGCGGCAGCCAACCATCGTTACCCTTTTTGAAAGTTCGCCGGTCCGATCTTCTCCGTCCGGCCCTGAGGTTAGATTATAAAAGTTAATTTCATGAGCGAATTGATAGTTAAGTCAGTAAATTTCGAGGTTAATTGTGACTGTACATCACACTGTCAGCGCGGGGAGAAACTGCAGGGCTCAAGGCCGTCAATTCTTCAGGCTGGCCAGCAGGTCGCCGCAGGCATCCACCACAAATAACTGCGGCAAATATGGCCGCAAATTCCTCCTTCCGCGGCGACCTCATCAGCCGCTGCACGCTTCTCACGACAATGATCGAGGCGGTCAACAAACGTGTATCGGTTCCTGGGTTCAAGGTCGGAGATCTTCATCATTTCCGGGATACTGAATTTGTCGATCAGCTCGGTAGTGAAGCGTGGAGCATCGCCTCCGACCTGATTGACCACGCCTCCCTCCAAAACCCAGGAGCGGGATTGGTCACAATGCGCCCCCGCCGATTTGGCCCCAGGGGGCAATCATAATGGAGCGGAACGATGCCTATGGGCAGTTCCCAGAAGCGGACACGCGGGGCACTTACCGGCTCACCCACGATTACATCTCCATCGCGACACACGACGCCGCGGTCCAGGTGAGCAAGGGTGGGGTACGGCCTGCGGACATATTGAACAAAGTCCTCGGTCGACACGTTAACGTCGAAGCGGGGCCTTCGTTCAGAGTAGGCTTTTAGAAGAGCGCAGGGACGGTGACTGAAAGCGCAGCGCTCAGCAGGGTCAGCGATCCTGCAAACCCTCCGAGCAGGGGTCAGAAGGTACCGGCAACGGTCCGTCGGGCATCGCCACTTTCCCCGCCAGGTTGCGCCAGTCCGCGACGCAAGCGCGGAGAGCCTCTTCGACGATTGCTCGTGCCCGTACAAGCTCTCCGGTGCGCCCCGCGGCGATCGGCAGAGGCTCTTCCGAGGGGATGACACTCCAGTGAAATCGGTGTGCCCCGTCGGCACAGGTGTCCCGAATGATGCCGCGGACACCGGATGCGGGATCGACAATCAGCTGGGCGCTCGGGCTGAGGACGCGCCATTTCGCGTTGCGATGGGGCATCTCGAGCGCGTTCCAGTCGGTCTTCCGGTTAGTGAGGTAGGCCCGTGGGTGCCTGGCGCATTACTGCGATCGTCCGGCATATTCTGAACCAAGTGAGCAACTCGCCGCCCCGGTCGCCGCGCCCGAGTATCCGATCTGCCCATTTGGCGGCCTCGCGTTCGGCATTGTTTCCATACTCGTGCATCATCAAGTGCGCAGTACGGTAGATGTCGACATCCGAGAGCATCTCGTTTTCCTAAGGAGTCAGACACGAACACTTGTGTGCAGAGGGAGAACCTCCCTGCGACCCGAAATCTATACGTAATTTCATCGGAAACCAAATAAATTCGTAGTAAATGCCGTCAACCATCTCGATATGACCGCGGGGGGAGCCAGCCGAGTCAGCTCGCCTATCTTGGCTCGGAGCTCTCTTGGGCAGTACCGGCGTGCTGAGCTCCCCTCGCAAGCCCCGTTTAATGATACCGCTGAGCAGCAAGCTGGCGAAGTCTGGCTCCGTTGTACCAAATGCAGACAAGAACCGCACCGCATCAACTGGCTCCATGTCAATGTCGAGCGGCCTACCGCGGACCGATTTCACCGTGATTTTCCGGGGCTTCCTGTCGCGTTGTTCGCCTTCAGCACCCAGCATCTGTACGCCTCCCACCTCTGCTACTTGACGCAGTGGCAAGACCTCTGGAGGCGAGTCGCTTTGAGAAGTCATGTTGCGTGAATTCCCCGGCGATCTGGAGCGATTTAAGTCAATGCGGTACGAATTGGTAACTGGGCTCGGGGGTCGGCAATGGCAGCGGTAAGCGCATCTGAGGTCCACCGGAAATCGAGCCCGTGGCTCCCGTTATCGGGAGCGTTCAGGCCTTCTTCCGCAGCCTCCTCGATGGAGCGAGCGTTCTCTGTCGGGTGCGTTGCCAGCGAGGGACAGCTTCGAGGCCGCAGGTGGTCATTCGGGCATGCCCGCCCGGCGCAGACCGTCGAACCACCGGTCGTAATCATCCGGCCGCTGCCATGGCCCGGCTGACGAACGCCTCCGAACCAGCCGCGCCTCCGGATCCAGCGCCAGCAAATCCGCGATGGCGCGCTGCGCCTCGTCCATTCGCCCCGCTTGAGCATAGGCCGCAGCCCTTATGCGACGCGCGACTTTCGAGTCGGCCCGGCTGCTGATGGCCCGCTCCGACCACACCACCGCCTCATCATACCGTCCGGCACTGAAATGCGCACGGGCGATGCCGGTCTGAAGGGCAACCACGTCCCCGTCACGTGGGCTGAGGCGCAGCGCACGCAGGAAATCCGCGATCGCCGCTTCTGGATCGCCGGCATGCAGGCGGTTCCACCCCGCACACCCCCACGCGGCGAACGAATTGGGATTGAGCACGCAGGCCCGCTCGGTCAGCCGCAACCCGCCCTCGACGTCGCCCGCCAGATACGTCAGCGCGGAGCCCGCATAGGCCAGAGCCATCGCATCCTGCGCGCCTTTCACTGCAGCGAGGCGGGCCAGTCGAACGCCGTCGGCGATCTCTGCTTCCGTCGGCGCCACCACGCCGTGCATCTTGTGATGATACACGCACATTGCCGCCATGGCGTACGCAACGCCATACTCGGGATCCAGCCCAAGGGCTTTGCGGAACATCGATGCCGCCTCCGCCCATCGTGTCTCATAGTCTGATATCAACAGTGACAAGCCGCGGAGATAGTAATCGTAGGCCCCGAGGTCTGCGGTGGCCTTGCGTTGGGCGCGCTTGATCTCGGCGAGTTGCAGATGCGGCTCGAGGGCGCCGGCGACGTTCGCCGTGATCCGGTCTTGCAGCTCGAACACTTCATTGAGCTGGCCGTCGAAGTGATTGGCCCAAAGATGGGCACCGCTCTCGGCGTCGATCAGCTGACCAGTGATGCGGAGGCGCGTGCCGGCCTTGCGCACACTACCCTCGAGGACGTAGCGCACGCCGAGCTCGCGGCCGATCTGACGGATATCGACCGTGCGTCCCTTATAGGTGAAGGCAGAGCTCCGAGCGATGACAAACAGCTGGCGGATGCAGGACAAGGCTGATCTCGACCAGCCCATCGACGAAATATTCCTGCTCGGGATCGTCACTCATGTTCTGGAAGGGCAACACCACCACAGAGGGTTTTTCGGGCAGTGGCAGCAGTGCGTCCGCGACCAGCGGCGCA
>Ga0306920_100011657_pt1 | contig 11897 bp, 9 predicted proteins | sample flu12Cox44000170_FD_204666 | JGI IMG/M metagenome (GOLD analysis project Ga0306920, IMG submission 204666) | Lab enrichment of tropical soil microbial communities from Luquillo Experimental Forest, Puerto Rico - flux4day.12C.oxic.44.000.170 (v2)... | ecosystem: Environmental > Terrestrial >...
TGGTCGTGACGATGCCGTTCGTTGGATAGACAAGAAAGACCGGCGCAAGCAGCGCGCCGGCAAGGCCGGCGAGCGCAACGCCGATGCCAAAGGCGATGCGGTCCATGCGGAAAATATCGACGCCCGCCGTCTGCACGCCAAAGCGGCTCTGCGCGGCGGCGCGCATCGCAAGCCCCAGCCACGTCGTCTTCAGGAGCACATAGAAGAGCGCCATGACCGCAAGCCCGCAAACGGCAGCGGCCAGCCGCGCGCCGCTTTCCGGCAAGGGACCGAGCATGACCGTGGGCAGGTTGCTGCCGGGATTGCGCTGATAAGGCCCGCTGAGCACGGTGGCGAGACTGCGCAGCATCAGCAGGAGCGCGATCGTCACCACCGTCGCATAATCGTCTTTGCGCTCGATGCCCGCGGTGAACATCGGCTTGATCAGCAGCGGCTCGAGGAAGTAACCGAAGAGAAACACGCTGAATGCGGCAAGCGGCGCCGCGATGAACCACAGATCGGGCCCGAGGAGCTGTGCGATCAGGAAGTACTGGACGTAGCTCCCAATCATGTAGAACTCGCCCATCGCCCAGTTGATCATCTTGACGATGGAATAGATGAAGGTGATGCCAAGGGCCATCAGCGCGTAGACTACGCCGATGATGATGCCGGCAAGGAGCGACTGGGCGATGAGCTCAGTCGAGATCATCGCTGCATCAACCAGCGGGCCGCGTCACTTCGCGGCGGTGCCCGCATACTCGACTACGACCACAGCACCCTTCCAGTCCTGGTTCGCGTCGGTGTAGTGCAGGATCAACACCGGAGGGGACCAGTTGTGCCAGTAGACGCCCTCAGCGCGCGGGAAGGTTACGTCGGCGGCAGCCCAGCTCGTGAACCTGCCGCCTTCCAGCGCGGCGATGATGGATTTCGGATTGCTGCTCTTGGCGTGGTCGACGGCCTGGGCGAGGATCGCGACATCGCCGAAGCCGTTCAAGGATGAATAAACCGGCGATTCCTTGTACTTGTCCTCATAGGCTTTCGCGAACCATGTGCCGAGATCGGAAAGCCTCTGCCTCGGCGAGTAGTAGGCAATGAAATAGAGCCCGGCGCCGTTCTTGGGGTGAAGCTGCCAGAATTGCGGGCGCACCGGCGCATCATAGGAGATCAGCATTGCTGTCTGCGGTGTGATGCCAAGCGTCGCCGCCTGCTCGATCATCAGATCCATGGGCTGGCCAACGCCGATATTGATGAGGAGCTGCGGCTTGAACGCTTTGACCTGGAGCAGCAGCGGAGTGAGATCGGTCGAGGAGCGGTCGAACGTCATCGGCTGCAACTCGAGCCCGACATTCTTCTCCTGGTTCTGCTTTACGGTCTCGTCGACAAGGCCAACGCCATAGTCGCTGGTTTCGGCGAGGAGCGAGACGCGCTTAAATCCCTTCTGCGTGATGAAGTCGAGCCACGCCGAGACGCGCACCGGGTCGATCACGTGGGTGCGGAACGCCACGTCGTATTTCTTTGAGGTGATCTCGGCAGCCGACGTCTGGGTGCCGATAGTCGGGACGCCCATGCCTTTGGCGACTTCGTTGGCAGCAAGGTTGACAGAAGAATGGAAAAAGCCGGTCACGCCGATCGCGTGCTCCTCGCTGACGAGACGCCGATACGCAGCGACGCCGCCTTCCGGCCGGCCTTGGCTGTCCTGGACCGAAAGCTTGAGCTTGTGCCCGGCGGCGACGCCGCCTTTCTCGTTGTAGTATTCGATTGCAAGCTCGGCCCCGCGGCGGATCAACTGACCGGCAGTCGGATCACCGGGCGGCGAGAGCGGAATGATCAATCCGATGGTGATCGGCTCGTTGTCGGCGTGGAGTGCGCCGCCCATGAGACCGAGCGCGGCGACAAGCACGCCGGCGCGCGCAATCGACTTCAATCCCGCCACGGTACCCTCCTCAGCCGAGCCGAAGGTCTTCGCCGCCGCCTCCCTGTGGAGCAAGGGGCATACCTTGCCGAACGCACAGCTTCTTTTGCACACGCTAGACCACGGCCAAGGCTGCCGTCTACCACGCAGCCAAGTTTACGCAGGCTGCTCAAGCTTCGGCCGCGCCGATTGCGGTTGCTCCACGCTGGCAAGGACATGCTATGGATTGCCGCCACCTGAGGGTCTGGCTCGGCTCCGAGATGGAAACGCCAATATCGATGGCCAGGACGAATGAAGCCCACCGAATCGCCCGCGGCGGCAAGGCCGTGTACGGCGCGCGTCTCGGCATCCTCCTGCTCGAGGCGCGCTTTCCGCGCATCCCGGGCGACATGGGAAACGCCACCACTTGGCCTTTCCCGGTGCTTTTCAAGGTGGTCAAAGGCGCCTCGCCGCAGCGGGTCGTGCGCGAACGCGCCACTGGCCTGCGCGACGCGTTCCTTGACGCGGCGAAGGAGCTCGCCGACCTTGGCGCCGACGGCATCGCCACGAATTGTGGATTTCTGTCGCTCTATCAGGATGACATCGCCCGGCATGTCGGCGTTCCGGTCGCAACCTCGAGTCTGATGCAGGCCCCGTTCATCGAACGGGTCCTGCCACCGGGAAAGCGGGTTGGCATCCTCACAATCAGCGCCGCGACACTCACGCGCGAGCATCTGCGCGCTGCCGGCGTGAACGAAGGGACGCCCATCGTCGGTACCGACGGCGGGCGCGAGTTCAGCCGCGCCATTCTCGACAACGAGCTCGAGCTCAACATCGCCGCTGCCGAACGCGATATCCTGGATGCAGGTGAAACCCTCGTGCGGCGAAACCCTGATGTTGGCGCTATCCTGCTCGAATGCACGAACATGTCGCCCTACGCGCGTGCGCTCAGCGAGCATGTCGCGCGGCCGGTGTTCGACATCGTAAGCTTCGTCACCTGGTTCCACGCCGGTCTCAGTCCGCGTGATTTCGGCGCTCAAGCCGGCGGAATGTGAACAGTCCGTTTGGCGCTCACATTAGTGTGTCAGCGCGTCGGCGGCCTTGGCGTCAACCTTGCCGTGGCCGGCCCGCATCAGCTTGCCGAGGTAATGCTCCGACGCCGTGACCGGCGGATATTTCGGTGTATCGCCCGGCGATACGCATTGATCGATGCACTTGATGGTCGCATCGGGATTGGGATTGGTGAAAAACACGAGCGAGATGCGGTCCTGGGGCAGCGCATCCGGCGGCGGCACTGCAACACGATGCAGAGTCGAGACCCAGCGGTCGTTCGACCAGCGCATCATCAGGTCGCCGATATTGCAGGCGAAATCTCCTGCGGGGATATGCAGGTCGATCCATTCGCCGCTCTTGTGCTTGACCTGCAGACCGCCCGGCGTGTCGTCGCCGTGCACGAATGTCATGATGCCGTAGTCGCTGTGGGTGCCGGCGCGCAACTGACCGGGTAGCGGCAAGTCCTTCATTGCGGGATAGCGGATGATGCGGCAGACGCTCGCCTGGCGATCGAATTTGTCGTCGAAATAATTCTGGTTCACGTCAAGTGCCACGGCCATGGCACGCAGCACGCGCGTGGCCAAATCCTGCATGGCGTCGTAGTACGACACCAGAGTTTCGCGGAAGTCGGCTGGCTGTCGCGGCCAGATGTTGGGCGCGTACATCTGGGCGCTCACCGGGTCGACCTTGGCCGCAAGGTCTGGACGATCCTGGCCGAAGCCGAATGCCTCCTGGATGTCAGGAGGGGTCACCTGTCCCATCGAATAGGCAATGGAACGGTCACCGATCCAATTATAGCCGCGGCTGATCTTCGACGGTGGTCGCTGCACCTTCATCTTCTCGTCGAGAGGCATCGCGAAGAAGTCGATCGCCCGCTGGCGCGCTTTGGTGATGAGATCGGCAGACACGCCATGTCCGGTCACCAGGAAAAAACCAGTGCTGCGACAGGCTTCGTCGATCCGACGCGCCACGGCGCGCTTTTCTGCCTCGCTGCCGGTTCGCAGCGGCGACATGTCGATGGTCGGAATCGCCGGTTCCGCCGCCATGGTGCAACCTCCTTCTTGTATAAGTCATGCCGATGCAATGCGGCGGACGATACCACGCTCTAGTCGGGCGGTCTGCGGCTGCGTCGCGCGGGCATCGGCGCCGGAAGGTATGATGTCCGTGGTGCTCTGCTTACCCCTCGAAACTCGCGGTGAATGCGGACATTCCGGCCCGCCGGGCTAGCGTTTGCATGCTGGCATGTCCCGGTTCATAATCAATCAGGCGGGCTGGCACGAGAAGCAGTGAGGAGCGTTGGCATGAAACCCGATAAATCCAGTTCAGCGCCGCGCGATACGGCGGCGGCGGCGATGGTGACAGTGAGCGGTAACGGCGGACCTACCGGTTCTGATCCGGTGAGCGTGGATAAGATCCGCGATCTGCTGTTTGGTAACCAGATGCAGGATTACGATAGGCGCTTTGCCAATCTGGAGGAGCGTTTCCTGCAGAGATTCAGGGATATCGAGTCGGAAACGGCGCGCAATCTTGGCGCGTTCGAGTCAAACGCAAAGAAGCAGGTGGACTCGCTGGCCACGCAATTGCGCGATGAAAAGGACCAGCGGGCAGAGGCGGAGAAAGAGATCGAGCGCGCGCTACGAGAGCAGAACCAGGCGCTGGAAAAACGTATTCGGTCGCTATCGGATCAGGTCAGCCAGCTTGATCGCGATATGTCCGATCGTCTCACGCGCGAGGCACAGTCGCTGCGCGAGGAGATCAAGCAGAAGAATACCGACATTCGGCAAGCCATCGAGAAGATGTTCGCCGAGCTCAGCAACGTAAAGACTGATCGCACGCTGTTGGCCAGCCTGTTCGTTGAGGTCGCCAAGTGCCTCAACCAGGATGTTGGATCCAAGAGCGGCAAGGGCGCCGGGCCGGAGCCGCTGCGCGGTGCCGGCAAGCTCGCACCGTGAGGTGAGGTGAGTACCTCCGCCGCTCCGCTCGAGTGGCTGCTTTCTCCCCGTTCGCTTGATAGCGGCCTCGACCGCAAGGCGCTCGCGGGGTTGCTGCTCGAACTGGCCAGAAATGTCGATGCCAGTGTCGATACGGAACCGACCGGCATCGTCCCGTTTGATCCCCGCCTCGAGCAGCTACGCTATCTCCTGCTCGGGCGCGAGATCGAGCTGTCGCGCCACTTCAGCCAGGTGTTGGACGATCCCGAGCAGTTGGCGATGGCGGTGAGCCGCGTTCTGCCGGCCGCCGTCGCCCAGGCAGCAGCGCGCGATGAGCGGCTCGGACAGGTCCTGGCGCCTGCGCTGGGAAGCTCGGTGCGAAGGGATCCCAATGCGCTGGTCGACATACTGCATCCGTTGATCGGGCCTGCGATCGGCAAATCAATTGACGCGACCTTCCAGTCGCTCAACGAGTCGCTCAAGCACAGCTTGTCTTGGCGCGGAGTGAAGTGGCGCCTGGAAGCCTGGCGCAGCGGAACGTCGTTTGCGGAGGTGGTGCTCCAGCACACGCTGGTCTATCGGGTGGAGCACGTATTTCTGATCCACCGTCATACTGGTCTGCTGATCGCCCACGCAGCCTCGCAGGATGCGAAGAGCCAGGACCCGCAGATCGTCTCCTCGATGCTGGCGGCGATCCAGGACTTCGTGCGCGACTCGTTCTCCGAGAATCAGGGACTCGATGCGCTGCGTCTGGGCGAGCTCAGGGTTTGGTCGGAACCAGGGCCGTTCGCCACATTGGTTGCCGTCATCCGCGGAAATCCGCCGGAAGAGCTGCACGAGATATTTCGCAGAGTGTTGGGGCAGATTCATGCCGAACGCGCCGAGGCATTGGAGAAGTTTGACGGCGACAGCTCCGGGTTTGCCGATGTCGAGGCGGCGCTGACCAGCTGCGTGCAGCTCAAGCAGGAAGCGCCACGATCCATGCAGCGAAGCTTCGCCTGGTGGCTGATCGGCGTGATCGCCGCTGCGGTGCTGGTCCTCGCCGGAACCTGGATGTACTGGCGCTGGCACGATGCGCAGATGTGGGAGAGCTTCCTGTCACGGCTGCGGGCGCAGCCCGGGATCATCATAACCGAGGCCGGCAAGCGCGATGGGAAATGGCTGGTCGCCGGCTTGCGGGACCCGCTGGCAGTCGATCCGCAGCAGCTGTTGCGCAACTCCTCGATCGATCCTGACCGCGTGACGAGCCAATGGCAGCCCTATCAAAGTCTCGATCCGCAGCTCTTGCTCAAGCGCACGCAGGAGGCGCTCGCCCCCCACCGTCGGTGACCTTGGCCATCAAGGGCGATCGCATGGCAGCGGTTGGGGCTGCAAATTCGACCTGGATCGAGCATGCCCGCGCAGCAAGTCAGATCCTGCCGCCCGGCGTGCCCCAGCTCGATCTCGCGAAGGTGCACGATCTCGATGCAGAGGGCGAACGTTTGTGGGCAAGCTACGTGGCGCGACTGCGGGCAGAGCCCGGCATTGCGATCACGGAGACCGGACGGCGCGACGACAAGTGGCTCATCCGCGGGTTGCGCGATCCGCTGGCGGTCGATCCGGAACAGGTTCTGCGCGAGTCCTCGATCGATCCGGCCCGCGTCGTCGCCCATTGGGAACCCTACCAGAGCCTCGCTCCGCAATTCGTGCTCAAGCGCGCACAGGAGGCGCTCGCTCCACCGCCGACGGTAACCTTGGCCATCGAAGGCGATCGCATCGCAGCGATCGGATCTGCAAACTCGACCTGGATCGAGCATGCCCGCGCAGCAAGTCAAATGCTGCCGGCCGGCGCGCCCCAGCTCGATCTGACGCAGGTGCGCAACCTCGATGCGGAGGATGAACGATTGTGGGCGGAGTATACGGCGCGATTGCGGGCAGAGCCCGGCATTGCGATTACCGAGACCGGACGGCGAGACGGCAAGTGGCACATCCGTGGGCTACGCGATCCGCTGGCAGTCGACCCGCAAGAGGTTCTGCGCGAGTCCTCGATCGATCCGGCTCGCGTGGTCGCCCATTGGGAGCCCTACCAGAGCCTCGCTCCGCAATTCGTGCTCAAGCGCGCGCAGGAGGCGCTCGCCCCACCGCCCACGATCAAATTCGCCATCGACGGAGATCGCATCGTGGCAGCCGGATCAGCATCGTTGGCCTGGATCCAACGCGCTCGCGGCTTGAGCCGGATGCTGCCGGCGGGAGGGCCGGTGGTGGATCTGTCGCAGGTGCGGGATGTCAACGAGGGGGTACTCGGCAAGCTGCGCGAGGCGATCCAAGCAAAGGAAATCCGCTTCGAATATAACAACCCGCTGCCTGCATCGGGGCAAGAAGGAACACTGGACCAGCTGGCGGCGGAGCTGAAAGAGCTCGCGGCACTATCATCGACGCTGCACCTCACCCCGCGGGTGATGCTGACCGGACATTCCGATTCCACCGGTCAGGGGCTTTACAATCTGGCGCTCAGCCTGGCGCGAGCCGAATCCGTGCGCACCATGCTCAAGCAACGTGGCGTTGACCCGGACCTGCTCGCAGTGCGCAGCGCTGGAACGCTCGAGCCGCGCGAACAAGGCAACACCGAGGTTGTCCGCTCACTCAACCGGAGGGTCTCGTTCACCGTGGGAATCGACGAATGACGCAGCCGATCCTGCAAAAGAAGATCTGCATGCTCGGCGGCTTCTCCGTCGGCAAGACCAGCCTCGTGAAGCGGTATGTCGAGAGCGTGTTTTCCGAGACTTATCTGACGACGGTCGGGGTAAAGATCGACAAGAAAATCGTCGATCTGGGCGAGCGGGTTGTGAACCTCATCCTGTGGGATGTCGCGGGCGAGGATGACATTTCGACCTTCAAAATGAGCTACCTGCGCGGAAGCGCGGGATACGTGCTGGTAGCCGACGGGACGCGCCCATCCACGCTTGAGGTGGCGCAGTCGCTGCGCGAGCGTGTCGAAGCGGAAATTGGCCGCCTTCCTTTTGTGCTGCTGTTGAACAAAAGCGACCTGCAGGAGCAATGGGCAGTGGACAGCAGCCAGGTGGACGACCTGCGCCAGGCCGGGTGGTCGGTGCGTTCAAGCAGCGCGCGGACCGGGGAAGGTGTCGAGGACGCTTTCAAAGAGCTGGCCGCGCGCGTCGCAAACCCGCAATGACGGACCTGCCAACCGCAGTAGCCAACCTGCTGGAGAGCATCACTTATCGCCAGCGCGCGTTGGCCTATCTGCAGGTCGACGCCGAGCTCAGTCTGATTGGCGCCGGGGGCAATCTCGACAACTACGGTCTGGGCGGAGTTCAGCTGGGGCAGCAGGCATCCGAGCAGGTCGCCTTTCTGGAAGGTTTGCTGCCGCTGCCCGAATCCCCCTATTTCCTGCCCTGCATCGAGGTCGGCGCGGGGCGGGCCGCCGACCTGCATTTCTGCATGGATGCCGGATGCGTCTGGGTGGTGCTGATCGACGCAACCGCCGCGCGCGAGGAGGCGCGTCGCACGCAGCAAAAAGCCTATGATATGACGCTGCTGCAGGAGAAGGAGGCGCTGCTCAATCGCCGTCTGGAAGCAGCCAATGCGGCTCTGCACGAAGCGCTCCGACAGCAAACCGCCACGGCCGACGTTCTCAAGATCATCAGCCGTTCAACTTTCGATTTGCAGACCGTCCTTGAAACACTCGTTCAATCGGCGGCAAGGCATTGCGATGCCGATCAAGCGATCATGTTTCGTCGTGAGGATGCGATTTACCGCGCCATCGCATTTCACGGCTTTTCGCGCGAGCTCCGAGACGATCACGAGGCGCATCCGATTACTCCGGACCGTGGAACGGCCGCCGGACGAGCCGCGCTCGAAGGAAAAACAATTCATATTCCTGATGTCCTCGCCGAGCCGGAGGGCGCTATCCTTGACGCACAAAAAGCCGGGCAGCATCGGACCTATCTTGCTGTTCCGCTCCTGCGAGCGGGAACTCCGATCGGGATGCTGTCGCTGACGCGTTCTGCGCCCCTGCCCTTCACTGCCAAGCAGATCGAGCTCGTTGAAACATTCGCCGACCAGGCGGTGATTGCAATGGAGAACGTGCGGCTGTTCGTCGAGCTGCAGGCACGCACCGACCAGCTCGCGGAATTGGTGGAGGAGCTGCGCGCGCTCGGAGAGGTGAGCCAAGCGGTCAACTCGACCCTCGACCTGGAAACCCTACTGTCCACAATCGTAACCAAGGCCGTCCAACTTTCCGGCACCGACGCCGGCACGATCTACGTGTTTGACGAGCCGAGCCAGGAATTTCGCATGCGCGCCACTTACGGAATGGATGACGCGCTGATCACGGCCGTCAAGGGACGGCACATCCGCATGGGCGAGACAGTGGTCAGTCGCGCCGTGCTGCAGAAAAAGCCGTTGCAGATTTACGATGTGCAGCACGAACCGTCGCTGCCGGTGCTGGACGTCATCCTGCGTGCCGGGTTCCGCGGCCATTTGACCATCCCACTCCTGGGCGCCGATGGAATCGTCGGAGCGCTGGTGGTGCGGCGCAGGCAGCCCGGCGAATTTCCCGAGAGCACAGTCGATCTGTTGCAGACCTTTGCCGCCGAATCCGTGCTTGCTATCCAGAATGCGCACCTGTTTCATGAGGTTGCGGACAAGAGTCAGCAGCTCGAGCTGGCGAGCCAGCACAAGTCACAGTTCCTTGCCAACATGAGCCACGAGCTGCGCACCCCACTCAATGCCATTATCGGGGTGAGCGAAATGCTGCTGGAGGATGCCCGCGATCTCAACCGGGATGACGAGATCGAGCCGCTCGACCGCGTGGTGCGCAGCGCCCATCACCTGCTCGCGTTGATCAATGACATCCTCGATCTCTCCAAGATCGAGGCGGGACGAATGGAGCTTCATCTCGAGTCGTTCCCCTTGACGCCGCTGATCGAGGACGTGGGGAAGACGATCGAGCCGATGGCGATGAAGAACGGCAATCAGATCTTTGTTAATTGCCCGACCGGCGTTGGCACCGTTCACGCCGACCAGACCCGATTGCGGCAGGCTTTGCTCAACCTGGCAAGCAACGCCAACAAGTTTACCGCCAAGGGCGTCGTCACCGTTAATGTCAGGCCGCAGCGACTGGATGACCGAGACTGGATCACGATTGCCGTCACCGATACTGGGATCGGCATGACGACGGAGCAAATGGGCAAGCTGTTCCAGGAGTTTTCGCAAGCCACATCGGCCACGGCGAGCAAGTATGGAGGCACCGGCCTTGGCCTCGCCATCAGCAAACGCTTCTGTCAGATGATGGGTGGGGACATTACGGTCGAGAGCGAGCCGGGTCGCGGCTCGACCTTCACCATCCGACTGCCAAGAATTGTGGAAGCCATCAGGGAAGCGTCGCCGGCTGATGCAGCTAGCGCCAGGGACGCAGCGCTGAGACCTCATTAGGGTCGCTGCGAGAGGGCGTTACATTAAGCGATAGCGCCGGCTGCGGATACTTTTCCCCATCATTGTCCCCTCCTAGGCAGCTTGTCTGATCGTCTCCACGACCGGCAAGTGCGATTCGCTCATCAACTTCTTCCGCATCGGCTTGAGCACGATGATTGCCATCACGGCAGCCACCAGGTTCAAGACCGACGCAATCACAAACGCGCCTTTCCAGCCTCCGGTGGCCATCACCAGCAAATTCGCAAGCGGCACCAGGAGCGCGGCGGTTCCCTTTGCGGTGTAGAGCAGACCGGCATTCGTTGTGGCGTACTTGACACCAAAACAGTCCGTGCAGGTCGTTGGAAACAGACTGTAAATCTCGCCCCAGGCGAAGAATACAAGGCCGCTCAACAGCACAAAACCGAGCGGATGCTGGCCGTAGATGTACAGGGCCATGATTCCGATAGCCTCGACCAGAAAGGCGATGAACATGGTGTTCTCGCGACCAATAAAGTCCGATACCCAACCAAAGAAGGGACGTGTGAGCCCGTTGAGCACACGATCGATCGTGAGCGCAAACGTGAGTGCCGGCAACGTGATGCCTATCAGGGTTACTGCGGTGGTATCGAGGTGGAAGTCTCTCGCGATGGGCTTGAGCTGCGCCGTCGCCATCAGGCCTCCGGCCGCCATGAGCACAAACATGACATACATCACCCAGAAAACCGGCTCGCGCAGGACCTGCAGCGGCTCGTATTGACGCCGCGATTGCGGCACGAGCCTCCTCGTCGACACCTCTTGAACTTGGCCCGGGCGGGGTGCGAACAGGAAACACGCGAGCACCATCACCACAACACCTTGTCCCAGCCCAAAGGTAAAGAAGGTGGCCTGATAGCCATGCGTGGCGATCATGTGCTGAATTTGGAGGATCGTAAGCGCCGAGCCAATTCCGAAGCCAGCCGCCGTCAAACCTGTGGCAAGCCCTCTGTGGTCAGGAAACCACTTCAAGGCATTGCCGACTGCGGTGCCGTATACCGCACCGGCTCCGATGCCTCCGATGATTTGCGCCAGGTACAGCATGGCAAGCGTGCTTGCATAGGAGTTCAGGATCCAGGCGAGCCCAGCCAATAATCCACCGACCAGCACGACGATTCTCGGTCCGAAACGATCGACGAGGTAGCCTTCGGCCGGGACGAGCCAGGTTTCAAACAGCACGAAAAGCGTGAAGGCAACCTGGATTGAAGCCAAGCTCCAGCCAAAGCTGTCTTTCATGGGGATGGTGAAAAGTGTCCAACCGTATTGCAGGTTGGCGATCATGACCATGCAGACAATACCGAGAACCAGCTGTGTCCACCGGGTGAGGTCCGACGCTCGCTGTCCGGTAGCTGACAAGGTAGCCATTTTTCTGTTCCTGCTTATGTTTTGGAGCACCTGTTTGCAGCGCCTGCGGTCATGATCCATGGCGCATGCGCACAAAAAGCGCGTACGCAACGCTCGAATGCTGACTCGCCTCCTGAGTTCCAGCTGGCGCCGCGTTAAAGGGACGCAGACGCGAAGAAACGGCCCTCCGGATGAGCAGGGATTGGCTCTATGCCGCATGCGACATGCAATGTGCCTTCCGGGAGTCCGCGCGT
>Ga0306920_100011659_pt1 | contig 11896 bp, 13 predicted proteins | sample flu12Cox44000170_FD_204666 | JGI IMG/M metagenome (GOLD analysis project Ga0306920, IMG submission 204666) | Lab enrichment of tropical soil microbial communities from Luquillo Experimental Forest, Puerto Rico - flux4day.12C.oxic.44.000.170 (v2)... | ecosystem: Environmental > Terrestrial >...
GCCCGCACTATACGATTTGGAGTGCAGAACCTGACGCGAAAAAGTTGGGAGTGGTGGTTACCGGGACTCAAAGCCCTACGTTGTCCGCCGGAGTCGGTCTCGGTTACGTGCCTCCTGATTTCTCGAAACCGCAGACGCAGCTCGAAATCGAAATTCGAGGTAATCGTGCTCCCGCGGTGGTTGTTCCCAAACCTTTCTACAAGAAACCGAGTTGACCATTACCAGTCTCCCTACTTCAATCTCTTTATGGCTAACATTCCTTCGGACTTGAAATATGCGAAATCGCACGAATGGGTGCGCGTGGGTGACGGTTTGGCCACGATCGGCATCACCGACCATGCCCAGCATGAGTTGACTGATGTCGTCTTCGTCGAGTTACCTGCCCTGGGCCGAAAGGTCAAAGCCGGCGAGGCTTGCGCCGTGGTGGAATCGGTAAAAACCGCCAGCGACATCTACTCGCCGGTCAGCGGGGAAGTTACCGAGGTGAACCGGGCTGTAGTGGAAAACCCGGCACTGGTGAACAGCGAACCGTACGGCAGTGGGTGGTTCTTCAAACTCAAGCTCGCCAACCCGGGCGAGGTCAACGCGCTATTGGGACCCGAACAGTACCAGGCGCAGATCAGCGGTGCGTGAAGCATCGGGCTCAGGAATACTGTTTTTTGGCCTGGCAGAACCAAGAAGTGGGTAGCATACCATCGTGATTCTGGCGGAATGACCATTTGAAAATCTCTTCGACATCCGCCACTGTATGATTGTGAAACCGAAACAGGTTCGTTTATTCATAAAGCCATACTGCGGCTGGTGTCACAAAGCCATGCGGTGGCTGGATGAACGCGGGGTGGACTACGAGCCCGTCGATGTCATTGCTGATGAAGCCGCTTTCGATGAGATGATTCGTCTTTCAGGCCAGGAATTGGCGCCGGTGATCCAGGTCGATGGGGAGTTGCTAGCCGATTTCGGCCCGGAACAGCTTTCGGAATTCTGGAACAAGTTGGAAAGGAAGAATGCCGGGACTCAAGCCCGCTGAAGTCCAGCCCCGGCCCAGGCTACCGGAATGGCTACGCATTCGCTTGCCCACCACGGATGCATTCGCACATACGCGTGCCCTGCTGGAGGAGTTGAAACTCCATACGGTTTGCCAAAGCGCCATGTGCCCCAATCACTGGGAATGCTGGAGCAAAGGCACCGCTACCTTCATGATCGCTGGGGAGCGCTGCACCCGTGCCTGCGGCTTTTGCGCAGTGTCCACCGCCCGGCCGCTCCCGCTGGAGGCTGACGAACCCGCGCGAGTAGCCGAAGCTACCCGGCGCATGCGCCTCAAACATGTCGTTATCACCGCCGTTGCGCGCGATGACCTTGCAGATGGCGGTGCGGACCACTTTCGGCGCTCTATCGACGTGGTTCGACAGCTGAATCCAGAGACGGTAATCGAGGTGCTCACACCCGATTTCAATGACAAAGACCAGGCCATTGATGCGGTGCTGGCCGCCAGGCCGGATATTTTCAATCACAACTTGGAGACAGTCCGTCGGTTGACCCCTTCCGTGCGTTCGCGCGCAACCTATGAGCGTTCGTTGAGCGTCCTGAGGAAAGTGAAGGCCCGATGCGGACCTGCGGTTTATACCAAATCCGGTCTCATGCTCGGATTGGGGGAGACAGAGTCGGAACTGTTTGATGCTTTGAAAGACTTACGGCAAGCCGGGTGCGATATTCTCACGCTTGGCCAGTATTTACAGCCCACTTTGAAGCATCTGCCCGTCGTCGAGTTCGTCTCTCCGGGCACGTTTGAGCAATACGGAAAACGTGCTCGCGAAATGGGGTTTATTCACGTTGCCAGCGGACCCATGGTACGAAGCTCGTATCATGCCGACGAATTCGTGATACGCGAGCCCGCGGGTCTCGCTCAGTGAGTCACGTGAGGATTGCGGCGCAGCAGCAGGAACATTCCGGCCATTACCAGTCCGAGCACCGCCAGAGCGATTATGGTCGCGATCACCTTCAGCACGCGCGCCTGCTGTAGCGCCTTGGCTGTGCGTTGCTTCTCGCTTTCCATGAACATGGCGAATTCTTTGTCGGCGGAAATGACTTCATCGATGTCATCCTTGAGCTTTAGGGTCAGCCAGCCACCGGAACTGGTGCGCCACGGGACCGGTAATTTTTCCATGACTTCGCCTTCGGCCTTGACCATGCCGCAGTGACTCCAGAAGGGCGCCTGCTCCTGCGTCCAAAAACGAGCGAGGCCGTGATTGGCTGAAATGGCGTGCAGGCGGTCCCAAAGCAAGGGACGAAGCTGGTCAGCCAACGCAAAGTCCGTGAAGCCCTCACTGTGGATCCGTCCCTGACGGCCGGCGATCTGCAGACCTACAGCTCCCGCCAGTTTACCCTCGGGGCCTTCTGCCACCTGAAATTCAGTCACCCGCCGCGCAAGCTCTTCCACCCCGAAATGCATTGACTTCCATAACTCGACTAACGAGCCAACGTCATCCAGTGTAGCGCGCCGAACGCGATAGTTTGACTGGTTCATCCGCGAAGACCATAAGAAGGGGGTGGAAAAAATCAAAGCTGAAATTCTAAATTCCAATGCTACCTAACATTTTTTGCTTACAGAGCTCCTGCGATCTCCTAAAGTCGCCACTTCATGAACCGGCCACCCCTGATTCTGGTGTCGCCAGACGTGGAACCGCGAGGCAGAGAGCATGCGGATGCTTCCATCAGCCTTTCAGGCGCTTACCAGCAAGCAGTGCTGGCGGCCGGCGGTCTGCCTCTCTGTTTGCCCGCCACGACAGACAGAAACTGGCTTGCCGAGTCGGTCCACCGTTCAGACGGCCTTCTCTTGACGGGGGGCGATGACGTGGAACCGCGGCTTTATGCGCGTTCTCTTCCAACCACCGTTCGAAAGACGGTTGAAGTGACCCCCGATGGAGGCGAGCGCGACCTGCGCGAATTCATAATCATCGATGAAGCTTTCCGACAACATAAGCCGTTGCTGGCGATATGCCGCGGGCACCAGGTCTTGAACGTCGCCTTGGGCGGCACGCTAATTGCCGATATTTCACGGCAAAAGCCTGGTGCCGCCAATCATCGGCGGACCGACCGGCGCAGTGAGGTGGTCCATGAAGTGCGGTTGACACCGGGGTCGTTACTGGCCAATATCATCCGCAAGCAGAAGCTGGGCGTGAATAGCACGCATCACCAGGCTATCGGGCGAGTGGCCGCGCCACTGCGCGTAAGCGCCCGGAGCCCGGACGGCATTATCGAAGGCTTGGAATTGAAGCCTGGCATATGTTGTTGGCTGCCATGGCTTTTGAGCGTGCAATTCCATCCCGAGCGTCTGGCGGACCGTTATGCGGATCATCAGGCGCTTTTTGACGCATTTATCCAGGCCTGCGCTCTGAGTCGCGATAAAAAACTATGAAGGGCAAAATTCTAATTGTGGACGATGAGAAGGATTTTCGCGAGATGCTGAAGCTGGCGCTTCAGAGCGACTACCAGATCAGCGAAGCGGACAGTGGAGCTGAGCTTCAGAAAGCGTTTGTGCGCGACCAGCCTGACGTGGTTCTATTGGACGTCCGGTTGCCCGATGCCAATGGCCTGGAATTGCTGCCCGGCCTCAAAAAGCGCTCACCCGAGGCGCAGATCATCATCCTCACGGGTGCGCCCGATGATCGCCAGGCCCTTTCCTGGGCGGTGGAAGCCACCAAACAGGGAGCATTCAATTTTCTTCGCAAGGGAGCCTATTTTGACGGTGAAAAGCTCATCGCAGATGTCACCAATGCCATCGAGCACAAACGTCAAAATGAAGAGGCGAGCACGTTGCGCAAGGCGCTCGAGACCATCAGCGGAAATACTTCGCCGGTCTTCCAAAGCTCGGCCATGCGCGATGTGGTTCGCACCGTCGAACGCATTGCGCCCAGCGACGTTACCGTCCTCATCACCGGTGAAAGCGGCACCGGCAAAGAAGTCATCGCCGACCTCATCCACGCCTTCAGTCCCAGGAGCAAGGGACGCATTATCAAAATCAACTGCGCTGCTTTGCCCCGGGAGTTGATCGAAAGTGAGCTGTTCGGCTCAGTCAAAGGCGCGTTCACAGGCGCCTACACCGATCGCGAAGGTTACTTCCGCCAGGCTGAAGGCGGCACTCTGTTCCTTGATGAAATTTCGGAAATGCCTGTCGACACACAAAGCAAGCTGCTGCGGGTCTTGCAGGACCAGGAGGTGCGTCCCGTCGGCGGCAAAACCGCTTACAAAACGAACTGCCGTATTGTCGCTGCGACCAATCGAAAACCCGAGGAGGCGATCAAAGACGGGAAGTTGCGCGAAGACCTCTTCTACCGGATTAGCGCGATTTCCGTTTACCTTCCGCCCTTGCGCGAGCGACGTGAAGACATTATGCCTCTGGCGAACGCGTTCCTGAAGCGTTTTGCTTCCCAGGCCAATCGAGTGATCAAAGGCTTTTCCCCCAGCGCAGTTGAACGACTTACCGCGTTCGATTGGCCGGGCAATGTGCGTCAATTGCAGAACGAGGTGCAGCGCGCTGTCCTGCTGTGCGAAGGCGATGATGTCGACGCCACGGACCTGTCCGTCACCAAAGCCCGGGTTATTGGGGAAGAGGCGCAGGATACCAATTTCACCCTGCTCGAAGGCGTTGAACGCAACGCAATCGTTCAAATGCTCAAAGAGACGGGCGGCAACAAGCTCGAAACTGCCAAACGCCTGGGTATCGGCCGCCAAACTCTTTATAACAAAATAAAGGCTTACGGGATCGAAGTGTAGGTCTTGGGAGCTTGGATTTGGTTATTTCTGCATAGGCAGCCTGGTCAGCTCTTCTCGCAACAGATTCACCACAGGCGCTATCGTTTTGCGGCTGAATTCAAACTGACATCCCGAAGCCGCGAACAGTTCCGGCAAAGGGCGGCAGCCGCCCAAAGCCAAAGCGGTCTTATAACGGCGCAGCGCGTCTTCCTTATCGCGTTTCGAGTTGGCCCAGACCTGGAGCGCTCCCAATTGGGCGATGCCGTATTCGATGTAGTAGAAAGGATGGGTAAAGATATGCAATTGCCGATGCCAAAGGTGCGCGCGGGCAGCTTCAAAGCCTGTCCAATCGACGTCACCACCAAAACGCCGCATTAAGTCGACCCACGCCGCTGTCCTCTCGCTGCGTTGATGTCCGGGGTGCGTGTAAATCCAGTGCTGGAAAGCATCCACCGTGGCGATCCACGCCAAGATATTGATAATATTCTCAAGGTGTGTTCGCCGTGCCCGGTTGGCTTCCGCTGGTGTGTAAAACTCTTCCAGGAATTCATTCCCCAACAATTCCATGCTCATCGATGCCACTTCACAGAATTCGATCGGCGCGTTCCGATACGCGAGCAAATCCTCTCCGCGCGTGGCCAAAGCGTGAAACGCATGGCCGGCTTCGTGCAAAATGGTTTCCACGTCGCGCTGGAGTCCCACAGCATTCATGAAAATGAAAGGAAGGCGCGCCTCGGCCAGCGTCGATTGATAGCCGCCCGGAGCTTTGCCTTTGCGATTGGCGAGGTCGAGCAGGGCAAGTTGTTGCAGTTTTTGGAATCCTTGAGCCAATTCGGTATCCAGCTTTTGAAAAATGTTCTGCGTTTGCGACACCATCCGGTCCACTTGCTGGAATGGCCGAAGGGGTGGGCGGTTCAGCGGGTCCACTGAAGTATCCCACGGGCGAAGAGTCTCCACCTTCAGGCACCTCCTGCGCTCTGTCTGCAGTTCCCGCAACATCGGCAGGACTTCCTTTTCGACGGCATCATGAAATTGCGTGCAATCCGAGGGCGTGTAGTCGAACCGGCCCAACTTGCGAAACGCGTAATCACGGTAATTGGGAAACCCGGCGTTAGCGGCGATTTGCTGTCGCAAGGCAAGCTGCTTTTCAAAGATTTGCTCGAAGTTATCTGCTTCCTTCAAGCGGCGGTTTGTTACGAGTTCCCACGCCTCATGGCGCAAGCTCCGGTCCGGTTCCTCCAGATAACGGCCCATCTGCACCAGCGTTCGCTCCTCTCCTTGAAACTGAACGGTCAAGGAGCCGCTTAGTTTCTGGTACTGCTGGCTGAGCTTGGCCTCTTCTGTCTCCAACGGGACGTTCTCCGGACGGAAGAGTTCAACTTGCACTTTGGTGTCCCGGTCAAATACTTGGTATCGTTCCGCTTTCAGACCATTTCTTGCCGGATGCGCGACGTAGAGTTGCGCCAGTTTGAACTGACGTGGCTTGATTTGCGGTTCGATTTTCTCCACGAAATGAAGATAGGCTGCTTCGGCTTCCGTGTTGTCCGTGTGGCAAGTCATGGCGATATAACGCCGGGTGGACTCTTCATCCAGTGCGGCGCTGAGTTCACTCCAATCCAGTAGCCACTTTTCCATTTCGCCCGGCGTGGAAATCCGCTCTGCGCGCGATTCCAAGCGCTCAAACCAAGGTTGGATTTGCCCCCAATTACCCAGTTCAATCTTCTCAGGAACCAACTGGCGCCGTTTGTAAGGGGGTAATTCTTTAAAGGGCAACAAGTCCATAGACCAACCTTAACTCTTTCTTCCCGTGTGCCAATGCGAAAGAATCAGATGAAGGAATGTTTCAGGCATGGGATACTGGTGAAAGGGTTGGTGCATGAACGAACTTGAACTGCTGGAAAAAGCCATTGTTATCGCGGTTGGGGCTCACAAAGCTCAGAAAGACCGCTATGGAGCGCCCTACGTTTTGCATCCTTTACGGATTATGGCTCGCGTCGAAACCACCAGGGAGAAAACCGTCGCTATCCTTCACGATGTGGTCGAGGATACCGAGTGGACATTCGAAAAGTTGCGCCAGGAAGGTTTTCCAGAAGATATTATTTCCGCCCTGGACTGCCTGACCAAACGCGAGAAGGAGCCCTATGAGGATTTGGTGAAGCGCGCAGCGGCCAACCCGTTGGCGCGCCGGGTCAAAATCTCCGACCTGGAAGACAACATGGATATCGGCCGTATGCCCGAGCTCACAGACGAAACCAAAACAAGACTCGAAAAATATCTCAAAGCTTGGCACTTGCTCACGGGTCGCTGAACAAAAGGCCGGGACGCTCGTCCCGGCCTTGTATTCATAGGCGAACCGCTAACTAAGCTGATAAACCGATTTAGCGGTGCCACCCATGTCCGTGACCCCAACCCCCGTGAGCCCAGCCGCCGTGATAGTGTCCCCACCCACCGTTGTAATAATGGCTATGTCCATACCATCCCGGGCCGAAACCAAAATAGAGTGATGGTGCCGGAGCGTAAACGGGCGCAGCGTAAACGGGTGCAGCGCAAACCGGCGCAGGAGCCACGTATACAGGGGCTGGAGCCGCATAAACCGGGGCGGGAGCATAAACTCGGGGTGCAGTGACCACGACCGGTGCCGGCACCGGCAAAGGTGGCAGAGGCAGGCTGAATCCAAACCCTATATGCACGCCACCGGCATAGGAGGCGGGCACCAGGCCGATTAACATTGAACCGAGCAAAAGCAATTTTTTCATACGACCATGAGACGAAATGCCCGGTTCAGAAGTTCAGCAAGAACAGAGCTTTTTGGAATGTTTTCTTTGAATAAATACCGCGCGCGAGCGTCGCGGATTCACTTCGTACGGTCTTGCTAAAAAGGCAAACCATGTTTCCCGCAACAAGGGCGACACAAGCAACGTTGGGAGACAAAACCAATTCGCCGGGCTCAAGCATTCGCGCCCGAAAAGGCCAGGCTGGAGTGTCGCCTTCGGTTTCGGGCGCGTTCGGGGTTGTTCCGGGCGATGGTAGAGGCCCCAATAATCTGGCCTTTGGCGCTGCGAATTGGAGAAACTATCAATTCAACCTCCATCGCCCGCCCATCCTTTCGAAGGGACAACATTTTCAGACCCTTGATGCACGCGCCCTCGCCAACCCGCTCCAGAACGCCGCTCAATTCTCTCGGCTCCACCCCCGGATACAGCTTATTTATGGAGGCTCCGACCATTTCAACCGCGCTGTAACCGTAAAGCCGCTCAGCGGCCGCGTTCCAGCTCTGCACCGTGCCATCAAGCGTATGACCCACAATTGCCTCGTCGCAGGATTGAACAATCGACGCCAGGTAAGCCGTGGCAGCGTCCACCTGGCTCCGGAGACGCTTTTCGAGCGCTGCTGCTAATTCCCGGCGCACGGCAGGAACCAGCCGCCGCAGGTTGTCTTTCATCACACAGTCGTCGGCGCCGGACTTGAGCATCTCGATGGCGCGATCCTCGCCAATCGCGCCCGAGACAATGATAAATGGAATTGAAAAGGCGTATTGTCGGAACAACCCCAGAGCATCCAGACCGCTGAACTGGGGCATGCAATAGTCGCTGATCACCAGGTCCCACACCTGGGTAGCGAGAGCAGATTGCATCGCGGCCTGGGTTTCCACCCGCTCGAAACTCACCTGAAAGCCAGCGCGCTGGAGTTCTCTTACGATAAAAAAGGTGTCATCGATACAATCCTCCACAATTAAAACCTTCAAACAGTTGGGCATTTGAACCTCGGCACTCTGTCCACAACCCTAAGCCAGGAAAAGAAAGCGGTCAATTTTGTGCCCCGGCAGGCCTGTGAGTCACAGACGCCTGAAGCCAGGCATCAGCAGAGTCGTGAGATAGCAAAATCCTTACGCCCTAAACCGCCCGCCGATGACCAAATTTCAACTCCCTGTTTCCAAACTGAGTATCCTGCCCGGTTCGCATTCGGCAAGGACTTCGAAAGGACGGCAGCAAATTTCACAATCAATCGTGAACTGTTGTGAGCCGATGCTGGTATCGACGGTGAGTTCGAAACTCTGACCACAAAAAGGACATTGGATCGGCGCTGTCGTTTCCACAGGCATGGAAGCTAAAACGTGAAACGTAAAACGCAAATAACCCGTTCGTGTTTTCACATAAAAGAAGCCCACTTTGCCGCTACGCCCTTATGCCGTCATGCACTCAGGCTCCGATGCTCCGATCTTTTCCGATTGTAACCCGTCGGCATCTGCCTACACTCCGCGGGACCCGAGTATGAACTCAGCTACCATTTTGTGGATTTACATTGTGCTGTTGCTGATCGGCGGCCTGATTGGCTTTCTCAAGGCTGGCAGCAAAGTATCGCTCATCTCCTCTTCGGTTGCCTCCGCGGTGCTGATTATCGCCTCCATCCGCAGTCTGTTTCAACCCGGCGCGCAGCAGATTATTATCGAGACCGTATTGGCTGCCTTATTAGTGGTTTTTGCCGTGCGCCTGACGAAAACCAAGAAATTCATGCCCAGCGGCTTGATGCTCATACTGACGATTGCTTGCCTGGCACTGCGCCATTTCTTCCATTGAGGTTGGTCTTCTCAATCTTAATCTTGATCTCTTAGTCCCAATCGTAATCTGCTTTTTGGGAGGAGTACCAGCGCCATTCCTACCACGTGCGCCTCTGCACTGCCTTTTGACCGTCAGCTGCGGGAACAAACATGTCGGGTTCCTTAAGGTCGAGCTCCCGGGCTATCTCCAAACAATAATCCAGCTTGCCCATATTTGGGTAGCGGCCATTTGAGCCGAAGGAAAACTTTGTGCCGGCCGCTTTGGCCCGTTTCAAAAAAGGCAGTTTGGGCAGCTTGTAGCTGGAGCTGATTTCGAGGGCGATTCCGTATTTCAGAGCCGCATCAATGATTTTCTTCATTCGCTCCGGTGTCCAATAAAGCTCCCATTGTTCGAGCATGCCCGCTGGCAGCCATGTCGTGTTCGCCAGGATATCGATCGGTTCGCGCCTCATCACTTCCACGTGCCAATCCACGAACCGGTCCATGAAACCTTGTTTATCAACCATATCGACCTGCTCAGCGGCGTTGCGTGTCCAGAGCTTAACACGTGCTCCCTCCTTGCCGGTGAACGTCATGGCATCAGTCAACACGTAATCCAGTTTGGCCAGGGTCTTGGGTGAAAAGCAGCTCATCCAATCAGTCCATTCCGCCTGGATCCCTTTGTGAACCAGCCTTCCGTCCAGCTTTGCCAGGTATTGCTCCAAGTCAGCGTCATTGCTCAAAAGTGTCGGATACTCATTCTGTTTCGTGCCTGCATGCTCGACGATGCCGAACCTGATACCCCGCTCGCGCGAGAGTTCGAGCGCTTTATCGAGAGTGCTATTGTCGAGATGAACATGAAAATCGACTGCGAGTAGGTGCGATTGCTCATGTTCTGCGGCGGAAACGCGCCGGCGAGACCCTGTGACAAGGAACAAGGATGTCGTGGCGGCGTGGGCTAAGAATTTGCGGCGTGACAGGCAAGCAGTCATGCCGCAGACCGTGCACCCATGGACCGGTGGAGGCAAGGAAACTAATCCGAAGCAGGAAAGCTATCAGTAATCAGAATTGTAATAATCAGTCGCGCTGCACCTGTACGGCGGCGCGATCACAAAAGAACAGCTTCATGCTTTATCCGTGGGATGGGATCCTGCTATGGGGCGAATACCCCAGCGGTGGGGTGTGACTGAAAGTGCCGGTCAATTTTGTGCAATCCAGTGTTGAGACCAGAGATTATTGGCTCTGGCCGTCCGAAGGTTGAGCATGGCTTGGGCGTTGGTTTGCTTCCACCAACCACCGGCTACCTTGAGTCTTTTTTGGATCACATGGCGGTGGCCGCTTTCAATCTCCCCGGAACCGATGGGCAAATGGGCAGCTCTGGCGCTGACATAATCTAAGCAATCCTGACGCTCGGTGAGGTAACGGTGAGCAGCACTGACGGGAGCTTCTTGGGTATTTGGCGGTTCTAAATGCGGTTGTAAACTTCTGAGAACCTTCCGGCTTTGGTTGTTGAGCAGGCGTCCTTGTTGACGTCGGGTCCAGTCACGTTGCTTATCGGCTCGCACTATCTGGGTCGCCGCCTGGGCCAAATACTGGCTGACATGATAGAAGTCCAAGAGGTATGCGCCTTGAGGAGCGAAGTTGTCGCGAAACTTATCCACTATCCACGGCGCTGCGTCTCCCACCCCGTGCACGTGGCTTTTGCTGTCCAAGCCTGCCTTGAGTGCTACCTCGCGCCACATCCAAGCGGCGGTTTCGGCAGTCCCAAGAGTTGAGCCATAGAGGGCTTGAGCTTTGTCGCTGGAGCGCGCCAGACACAATCGGGCCTCCCGCCACAACAGTTGCTTTCCCTTGCGTTTGTCTGGTTGGCTACCCGGTTCCATGACCGGAATCATGGTTCCGTCCATCTGCACAATTAGAGTTTTGGCTGGGGACATCGCCTCGGATGCAAGCTGACGGATCTTGCGACCATGACGCAGAGTGTGCTGGCGGATGGCTTCCACCGACACGGCAATGCCATAATGCTCACACAACCGTTGGGCAGCTTTGCCAAAGGAATGCTCAGCTCCAAAATCAACCATCACTCGTTGCAAACGTTGCGAGTAGCCGCGATTACGCACTCCGGCACTCTTGCAGAACGGACGCAGTTCAGGCCCCCGCCGGCCCAGGCGCAATAACTGTTCCTGTAGTTCCAACGGACCGAACGTGGTGAACCAACTTACTTTTTTTTAATGTGTTTGATGCTCTCCGGATGACTGGCCTGCGCTTGGTTTAAGGCCTGCTGTTGTTTGGCCTCTGCCCAGTCCGCAAGCATTTCGCCTCCCAGTTTTTGAATTTGTTCAATAGCCATCGCTTCTGCCTCATCAGCAGTGGCACCATTAGCAATGGCTTGATCCATTTGATCCGCTATCTCCTGCAATCGACGATACGTGTGCGGTCGATTGGCGAAGCGCTGATCCAATGTTTTTGAAGTCGGCTTTTCTTTTTGCAGTTCATCGCTCATGAACTGCTCTATTTATACACCATCTCTAAAAGTACAATCTCAAATTTGAGAATCTTTTTGACCGGCAGTTTCAGTCACACCCGAAGGGGTGGGGTTTCGTTGAA
>Ga0306920_100011660_pt1 | contig 11895 bp, 13 predicted proteins | sample flu12Cox44000170_FD_204666 | JGI IMG/M metagenome (GOLD analysis project Ga0306920, IMG submission 204666) | Lab enrichment of tropical soil microbial communities from Luquillo Experimental Forest, Puerto Rico - flux4day.12C.oxic.44.000.170 (v2)... | ecosystem: Environmental > Terrestrial >...
TGTCCTTTTGCGCTGGCTGCACGTCGGTAACAAATCAGAGGTGCGCCGGACCGACTGATGGATGACGCGACTAAACAGCCATATTACCTCGCGCTTGCCCACTGCCGCTCTTCCGCGCATGCTTTCCCTGGCGTAGCGCCGCATCCGCATGCCATTGCAAGTTGATTAGATCAACGTGGAAAGGAAGTGACGACACGGAGATACTCGCCATATTCATTAGGAAAGGATTTCGCGAGTGCTAGCAGCGCGTCCGTATCGATGAAGCCCATACGCCAAGCGACCTCTTCCGGACAACCAATCTTCAGCCCCTGTCGCGCTTCGACAGCGTGGACGAATTGCGAAGCGTCAAGCAAGCTTTGGAACGTTCCGGTATCCAGCCACGCTATTCCGCGCGGTAACTGTTCTACTTGTAACTCTCCTCTTTGCAGATAAATCTGATTGACATCGCCGATCTCGAGTTCGCCGCGACCCGATGGCTTCAACGTCGCTGCGATTGAAGCGGCGGCTTCATCATAGAAGTAGAGGCCCGTGACAGCGAGATTGCTCTTGGGGTGAGTTGGCTTCTCCTCGATCGAAACTGCAAAACCGGCACTGTTGAGCTCAACCACCCCGAATGAGCGAGGATCGGCGACCGTGTACGCGAAAATAACGGCTCCACGTTCAAAAGCAGCCGCTGCACGTCGGACGTGCGCGCCGAAACCCGCGCCATAGAATACGTTGTCCCCGAGCGCAAGCGCGCATTTGTTCTCGGCGATGAAGTCATGCGATATCAGCAGCGCGTGCGCCAAGCCCTCCGGCTTGGACTGCTCGGCATAGCTGATTTGGATGCCCCACTGCGCGCCGCTCCCGAGCAGCTGCCGAAACAGTGGCAGTGCCAAGGGCGTTGAAATGATCATGATTTCGCGGATTCCGGCCAGCATCAGGGTCGATAAGGGATAATAAATCATGGGTTTATCGTATATAGGAAGGAGCTGCTTAGTTATGGACAAGGTGATTGGAGTGAGCCTAGTGCCCCTTCCTCCCGCCAAAATAATTCCTTTTATGCGATCCTTCATAAGCTCCCCCATGAGATGAGCTAATATCCAGCCCCACATGCTAGAGCGTATCAGCGCGAGCGGCAAACTCTGTATCCACAGTTCCACTGTTTTGCGTCGATCGAAAGAGACATGCTCTAAGGATTACCGGCGAACGAGCCGTGCATTCCGCGGCCAGGCGATCGATCGTGCCGGTCATCATGCTTCATGCCGAGCGCCGCAAGCGCCCGGCCGATTCGCTCCCCGACCGCCAGCAGCGGTTTGGCCTCGACGAAATGCTCAATCAACCTTTCAAGGATGTTGACGTAGGCCTCGGTCGAACTTGTTCTTGAGGGTGCTTTTGCGTCAGGGCCGGCGCGCCCATCCGCCAGAACTCGTATGCAGGCGAACGGCTCGGACGAGCTGAAAGACAAACGCGATGAAGCACATCGAGAACCTCGCTGAACAGTGCTTTTGACTGTGGCCGGCATCCTTCCGACGCGCACCGTGCTCGAGATGTCTTGCGAAATCGTCTTCGTCGCCTAAGGGGTTGTGCGCGCCATCCTGCCCCGCTACATGAGCACGCCTACTGCGCCCAGAATCGCGGGCACAATATCGGGCACAATATACTGCAACACCGGCCGGAAAGTCGACTGTCCCATCCGCCAACACGCTATGATTTCAAATAGGGGACTAAATCCTGCTGGTAAACTATTGATCGCCTATCCGTCCCACCGTCGCTGATATATAACCTCATTCGATCAAGATCGGATGTTTTCGTGGCGCACATTCATGGCAATTTGCAGCGCACGTCCGGGCGCGCTTCTTAAAAGAGCTCGTTCTGTTTTTCGCGATTTTGTTCTTCGACCAAACTACAACCGCTGGATTGCGCGACATGAGACGCTGACGCAGACAGATCGACAAAAAATCTGCAATGATATCGGCCGGTTCCCGCGAAGGCCTGTGATCTCCGTGATTATGCCGGTTGCCGGTGCCGATCGACGGTGCTTGCAAACGACGATACGTTCGATGCAGACGCAGCTTTATCCATATTGGGAGCTTTGCTGCTCGGCCGATGCGTCCGTCCTGGCAGCGTGTCGTGCTGCATTGCGCGACGTCGCTCGGCAAGATCACAGGATCCGCTGCGCATTTCGTGAGGACACTACGACCTGGGCAACGAAGGCCAATGCGGCATTGCTTCTTGCATCTGGGGATTTTGTCGCACCGCTCGATCCCGGCGACACACTCGCAGAGGACGCGCTTTATCGCGTCGCGAAGGAGATCCTCGAGCACTCCGATACCCGATTATTTTTTTCTGACGAAGATAAGATCGAGAGGAATGGGATCCGAGTCGACCCGTGGTTCAAGCCAGATTGGAATCTTGCAATAATGTTGTCTTGCAATACGTTCGGGCGGCTCGGCGTCTATGATCGCACGCTGGTCAAAAGCCTTGGTGGTTTTCGGTTTGGGTATGACGGCGCAGAGGAGCACGATGTGATCTTACGCTGCGCGCGAGAAATAAATCGAGAGCAAATCCGGCACATCCCGCGCATCCTGTATCACCGGCGTTACGTCGCGTCCGCGACATGCGGATCCGCCAAGTCTGCAAAATGGGAAGCAGGTAGGCGAGCTATTGCGCAATACCTTGTGCAATCAGGTTTTTCCGCCAGTGTTGGCCGCGGCCGAACAGTGGGCTATCAGGTAACCTACCAGGTGCCACTGCCGCATCCGCGCGTCAGCATCATTATTGCGACGACGGCTCGGCCTGCTTTGCTCAAACCGTGCCTCGATTCGCTGTTGAAGCGGACGAGCTACGGAAACTTCGAGGTGTTGTTACTGGTCAACGAGGGTCATACGAGACTGTCAGAGCGGGCGGACCTTCTCCGGCGCCTTACCGAGAGGTCGCCAGTTCGGGTTCTCGCCTATCCCGATCAGCCGTTCAACTATTCCTGGGTGAACAACTGGGGAGCTGGGCAGGTATCCAGCGACGTTCTTTGCTTCCTCAACGATGACACCGAGGTGATCACGGGCGATTGGCTCCACCACCTTGTCGGGCGCGTGTCGCTACCCGGCGTCGCCGCGGCCGGGCCGATGCTGTATTATTCAGACGACACCATCCAGCACGCGGGCGTTATTCTGGGTTTGGGCGGCGTCGCCGGGCATGCCTGCCACGGGGAACCCATGGGTGCGCACGGCTATTTCGGCCGCGCGTGTCTCGAACAGGATGTGTCCTGCGTGACCGCAGCCTGCATGGCGATTCGTCATGAGGTTTTTCACGAATTGGGAGGCTTCGACGAAGCCCTGCCCATCGCCTACAACGACGTAGATCTCTGCATCCGTCTGCGTAAAGCCGGGTGGCGGATCATCTGGACGCCTATGGTAGAGCTCTATCATCATGAATCTGCGTCAATTGGCCGTCACGATTCGGGCCCGCGCGCCGAGCAATTCTCATGTGCTGTCGCTCTGATGAGACAGCGTTGGGGATCAATTCTCGATTCCGACCCTTTCTACAATCGCAACCTTTCGCTCGAACGGCCTTACAAGCTCGCTTTTCCGCCGCGGGAAGCAAAAGCAGCAGTCCGACCTCCGCTTCCATGAAGCATAGGCCTCTGTTGCTGAATACGTGGCATTCAAAAAGCGGTTATGGCCGTCGCAAAAATAAGTTTCCGACCTTTTCTCGGATCGCGGTGGCCCCCACTGAGTTAATGTCTCGGCAGGCTGGCATCAGTCTTACTCACCAGTATACGGGAAGAACTCCGGAAGTTCCGCAAGCATTGGAAAGTTACGGTCCCGAGCTGTCATAATTGCGCTCTCGCTTGTTACCGGCCACTCGATCTTGAGCTCAGGGTCGTTCCAGGCGAGTCCGCGCTCGGCCTTCGGATCGTAATATGAGCTCACCTTATAAAGGACCTCGGTGTTAGGTCGTAGCGTGCAGTAGCCATGAGCAAACCCGATCGGAATGTAGAGCTGACACCAATTTTCCTCGCTCAGAACCTGGACAGCATGGCACCCGAAGTTTGGCGAGCCCCGACGAATGTCGACCACGACGTCTAGAATAGAGCCTCGAATGCAGCGTACAAGTTTGCACTGCGCGGCATCGCCCACCTGAAAATGCAGCCCACGTATCGTTCCGACGGCGTGCGTCAAGCAATGATTTTCCTGGACGAAGTGGACTGGTGCGCCAGCCTCGCGTACCTCTTCCTCCCGCCAAGTTTCGGACAAGAAGCCGCGTTCATCGGCGTGGCGTTTTGGGATGATAAGCTTCACCGAAGGCAAGACGTCGTGGGCAGTGAAGTCCATTGGCTAAAGGTCCTTCGCGCGGGTAAAAGCTAGCCCCTATCTATTTGTTGTAAAGTCACCTCGGCCGGCGGTTTCTCACGGATATTGATAGGCAGCTAGGCCGTGTTGACAGGCATCGAAAGATAAGCTCTAGCGGTTTTCTCGTAATGGTTTGCGATGCGGTGCGAAAGGAACTTGTGAACCTCCCTATGCGTAGTCGGCGGCAGAAGATTATCCCACCGTTTCATTCTCCCCTCAATAAGTTCGGGCCTTTGGCTATCCGGCTACGGACCACGGCTTGGAGGCGGCGTGGCGGGGTCGGCCGCGACGACGCGCCCACCTTGCTCTACCCGGTCGCGACGCCCACATGGGCGCGCTGATAGGCCGCGACGACGGCTTCCGGCGGCCCAAATTGCTTCATGACTCCATGCTCCAGCCAGAGCACCTTGTTGCAGATCTTCTCTATGATGTCCATGTCGTGAGAGGCCAAGGCAAGTATATTGGCCTTGTCGACCAGCTCATGCAAGCGCCGCTTCGCCTTCTCGATGAACCCCGCATCGCCGGCCGCGATCATCTCGTCCATGATCAAGATATCCGGCTCGATGGACGTCGAAATCGCAAAGGCCAGGCGCAGAAACATGCCGGCCGAGTAGGTCCGCGTTGGCAGGTCAAGGTATTCGCCGAGTTCGGAAAATTCCGCGATGGCGGACGAAAGCCGTTTCGCCTCGCGGAAGCTCAGTCCCATGAAGGCGCAACGGAATATGATGTTGTCCCAGCCGGTTGCTTCCCGGTCCATGCCGAGCGTGAGGTCGGTGAAGGATGAAATTGAGCCTTCGATCGAGGCGGAGCCGCCTGACGGCGAATAAACCCCGGCAAGCACGCGCAGCAAAGTCGTCTTGCCCGATCCATTATGGCCGATGAGACCTATTCGGTCGCCGTCCTCGAGCTCGAGGTCAACACCATCGAGCGCCCGCACCACGACCGTCCGGTGGTGGGATGTAAGCTTCCCGCCGAGCGCCTGATAGACACGCAACTGAAACGAATGCGATGCGGCGTTGATAACCGGAAAGTCGACGACCACCTGCTTAAGGCTGATGCGCGCCACCAAGCCGACCCCAAGTCCTTACATCCAGAAGATCACGCGGCGGTGATAGCGGCCAATCACCGGAAGGGCGAATATGCTGCCACCCAGCGCGATGGCGATGGTGGTAATCCAAGTATGCTCGCTGACCGGCTCTCCCAGGAAGGGATTGCGCAGCAACTCCAGGAACTGGGCCAGCGGGTTGAAATCCATGATGAAGTGGTATTCGGGCGGGAGAAAATCCGGCTTCCACATCACCGGTGTGATGAAGAACCACACCGTCAACCAGGTGGTGATGACCTGAACAATGTCTCGATAGCGCACGCAGGCCATGGCGATGAGATATCCCGACCACGCCATCATGATGCAGGTGAGTACAAAGGCCGGCACGATCTGCAACAGATACCAGTTGACTGGCACGCCAAAGCCAAAAATGAGAGCGGCGATGATGATCAGGCTGTGTGCCAGGATTATGATATTCTTGTAGATGATCGAATAGATGGATACTGAAAAATTCATCTTCTGGTTGCGGTAGTAGTCGCCATGTGTGACGAGGACCGACGCGCATTCGGTCAGCACCTGCGTCAGAAAGTTCCACATGATCATCCCGATGCCGATGAATGGCATCAGATCGCGCAGCGGCTGGTTCCACAACAGCGACCACACTGCCGACAGCATTCCAATCATGGTTGCGGTCGACAAGGTCAGCCAAGCCTGGCCAAACCGCGAACGCGCGTAGCGATGGCGCAGATCACTTGAGCCGATCAGATACCCAACCCGCCAGTTGCGGGCTCCACCCACCAACTCTTCGAAACCCCTTGCCGCTGCGCTCATGATGAAAGACGTCATGCCTGGACACGACGTCTTCCAACGCATTGGGTCGACGCACCGCAAACCCCCGCCGCTTCCCGTAAGCGGCAAAGCTGCTCAGAGCGGTCGTTCAAAAACGGCGTGGTCGTCATCTGCAGTCTGGCGGCTCCAGGCCGACAAAACGCCGCACCCCCGATGCTCGGCCCCCTTTATTCGTAGCCGCTCAATAAATAACAGGGTCGAATGGGAAATAACAGGACCGAAGGGTCATCAGGCACCGGCTCCGACCATCAGCTCGCCGGCTTCGATCGAACCGCAACCGCGTTCTTGCCCTCGCCCAGCTCCACTTCATCGATCACGACCAGGTGATCCACTTCCCCGGCCCGCCGGGGACCGGCAAGGGCCACCACGCCGCTTGGAGTGGAGGCCGTGAAGGCCCTTGAACGCTGCCATGGTTCTTGTAGTCGTGGAAGCTTGTTCGTCCAGCGCGCGTCCTTGTCACTTCTGGGCTTTCTTGGCGGCCGCTTCCCCCATTCTCCCGTAGCCCGCCGGCACCTTGCGCGTCCCCGCGGCTTCCGAGACTATGTTAGAAATGCCGGCCATCGGAACTAAAATGGCAGCTCAGTATCACACTTGTAGCCCCGACGAACGGGCAATTACAATTCTAATGTGCACATATAACGGTGCGCGCTTCCTATCGGACCAGCTTCTCTCCATCGACCAGCAGACCTTCCGCAACTGGCGCCTCGTGGCATCTGACGATGGTTCGAACGACCAGACACTTAAGATACTTAACCATTTCAAGTCGGCAAGGGATTGCGATCGCGTTTCCATTCGGCAAGGTACCAGAAGGGGACCTTTTCGTAATTTTTTGCAGTTGACATGCGATCAGAGTATCAAAGGCGAGTTTTTCGCACTTTGCGATCAAGATGACATTTGGGAGGCAGACAAATTAAGACGAGCGCTTGACTGGCTGGTGAAGATTCCGGCGTCGGTCCCAGCCCTTTATTGCTCGCGCACGAGTTATATTGATGCGGCCGGTAGGTTCATAGGTCATTCTCGCTTGTTTATTGGTCGCCCCACTTTTGCGAACGCGCTCGTCGAGAACCTCGCCGGTGGGCACACAATGGTATTCAACGAAGCAACTCGGCAGCTGCTTGTCGCTTCCGGAGCGACGAGCGCGCCTGCTCACGACTGGCTGATTTATTTGCTTGTCACTGCAGCGGAGGGCGCTGTGAAATACGAACGCCACCCAACTGTTCGCTATCGATTGCATGCGGACAACGTGATTGGCCGCCCAGCTTGGCGGACGCGCCTTGACGCGTTGCTAAGGAACCAATTTCAAAAGTGCATAGGCGAGAACACTACGATTTTGAGTAAATTTCGGCCCTATATGACGGATAATACCAGAACGATATTGGATGGTTTCTCCAGGCTAAGGGAGCGACGCAGTCTGCTCGTGAGAATTTGGGGGCTATATCGTCTTGGTGTTCACCGGGGCTCTTTCTTGGGAAACATTGGGCTTTTAATCGCAATCGCGTTACGAAAAATTTGATGTCTTGAGCTGGGAGCAGCTCATGGAAATCCTTATTCTTGGCGGTTCAGGGCAGATCGGAATGGAGCTCCAGCGCTGCGTCTGGCCTGAGGATGTCACTATTTTTGCGCCACGACGCGAAGAATTTGACCTGAGGGACGAGACAGCCGTGGCATGCGCGGTTTCCGCCCGAAACTGGGCTGCTGTGATCAACGCCGCCGCCTACACCGCGGTTGACAAAGCTCAGGCGGACATCGTGGCAGCATGGCGGCTCAACGCCTTGATGCCGGCGATCTTAGCGGCTGAGACCGCGCGAAGGAGCATACCGCTCGTCCAAATCTCTACAGACTACGTGTTCGACGGGGCGGCCGATCGTCCCTACGTGGAAAGCGACCCCGTCGGGCCGCTCGGCGTGTACGGAGCCAGTAAGGAGGCGGGCGAACAGGCTGTTCGTTCAGGGAACCCACGCCATGTCATCGTTCGCACGGCCTGGGTCGTTAGCTCGCACGGAAACAATTTCGTCAAGACAATGCTCAGACTAGCAGCTGAGCGTGACCGCCTTCGCGTCGTGTCCGACCAGAGAGGCTGTCCAACCTCGGCAGCCGATCTCGCGAGAGTTCTTGCTACAATCGCTCTGCGGCTTGCGCAAGATTTTGACGCGCCTCGTGGAACTTACCACGCGGTCAACGCCGGCGAGACCAATTGGTGTGAGTTCGCTCGCGAGATAATGGCGCAGGCCGCGAATCGTGGTGCCCGGGCGGTGCCGATAGATGCAATACGCACGGTAGATTACCCGACCGCGGCAAAGAGACCGGCAAACTCTCGATTGGCGACAACAAAAGTCACTCGTGATTATGGTTTGTCGATGAACACCTGGCAATCTGCTATATCGTCAATTCTTGATGAGCTTATCGGCCGTACTCCAACACATCCCGAACTGACGCGGAGACCCGTGGGTGGTTCTTAGATTGCAAGATTGCGGAGCCCTGAGGCATCGCCACCACTCGACGGCCTGCTCCAACAAGCCGAGCGCGCAGATCGCGAAGATTCCGCTCCGGGCAAGTAGTTCTTGACGGGGATGCCTGCGTCGACTGTTTTTTCTGCCTCAATAGACCCCGGCGCAACCAAAGGAAAGAACGGAGCAGCAGAGACGCAAAATGCGAGTATGCTCCATTTTGCCCAGTGAGAGCGACGGAGGTGCGCGAGGAGCAATGGGACAAGGAGAAGCTTATGAAACCCACGCACGCGAACGGCTCTGGTTGATGTGGTGTGCCAGAAAGCCGATCATTGCCATCGCGAGCTACCAGGGGCGAGCAGCATTAGAACTCGGGTCGTATCATTCAATCAATACGTTGGCGCGCGCGAGTAGCATCAGCCGCAAGTCCAGGCCGACATTAGCAGTGGTGGGGTGTATTAGTTTATAACTTAAGGCCGCATCAGATGCGCCGGTGCTTCGGCAAAATGCCGATACGGACCTTTCATCATACGATGCGATCGCGAAGAAGATGATGATCGCAGCCTGGCGGCACTGGACGCTAAGAAACCGCTTGTCAGATCGAATTTCGGCTACTACAGGGGAAAGCGTCGATGAAATGGCCTTGCAGAGCTAGCTCGTGTTTTCTGCCGCCACTCTTATGGTTCATTTTGTTGATACTTATCGTGTCGCTGTCCGTTTTTTCTCAGACGTGGGCCTGGTATGGCGATGAAGGATTCCATCTGCTGGCAGCTCAACCCATTAATTCTGGGAAAAAGCTTGGCGGTTCCGAGTATCTCATTGATGCCGCAAGCGCGCGCTGGCACCTTTCTCATGATCCATCCGTCTCGACGAAAGTAGCTCAATGATTTGGATTGCTGTGCACCTTGAGCTTCCTCGCGGTTTCCCGGTGAAACTGAGATGATTGCGACGAAGTTGTAGGGATGAACGTGCGAGAAGTATAGAATGTTACACATGGGATCACCGCAAATAAAGGAATATCACAAATTCGATTTCAAGCAGATTGAGCCGATTCTGCGGACGATGGCGATTCTATTGCTACTGTTTGCGGCCTTTCATCTAACCGAGCTCAGTAACTTCACACTAAACATCGACGATGAGTACCAGGCTTTCAGTCATGATCCCGCCCGATGGCTGGAAGCAGGACGGTGGACGCCTTATCTTTTCGAGCTGCTCGGGCTGGAGGACCCTGTCCTTCCTTTTTTTCCTCTCGCGCTCTTCGGCCTTTTCTGCTCGATTGGGTATCTCCTCTTTCTTCGAGCAATTGGAGAAGGGTATTCCAATCCGTTGTCCCTTGCTTTTTTTCCGCTCTTTGCCGCTTTCCCGACATGGGCTTTCCTGACGGCTTTCCGGCCCAACACACCGGCTGCTGGGCTTGGCATTGCTTTCAGTTGCTGGGCGGCCCTCCTGTTTCGCCAGCAACGTGAAAACGTCATCGAAGCGGTCATTCGCGTCCGCGATATTTGGCCCATAGTGACCGCCGGATTCCTTGGCGCGGTGGCGATCGGCTGCTATCAGTCCTTCTTTGCCTTCCTTGCGGTGGCCCTCTGCGCGTCAATGATTTCGATGAGTCTCGCCGGTCGAGCAGCACGCCTAATGGCGATAGACTGCGCTGTAATGCTTGCGATCCTCGGTTTCTCGCTATTTCTTTACTCGGTAATCCTGAAATTTTTTCTTGTCCTGTCCGCCCAACACATCGGATCCTACATCCAAATCTACATTCGCATCGATGATCTGATTGCTCACCCCGCGCAGATCTTGTCACAGCTTTTGAATCAGATGATGGACATCTATTTGGGACGGAAATCCATCTATGGATATGAATCGCCGGTCATCATCCTGCTGGTTCTTGTGGCTGCGACGGGCATCGTTCATCGTGCGTACCGCCTTGCAGGAGCCAGGGGTAGCTTTATCGCCGTGCTGTCAATTTTCACGCTGCTCGCCTTACCGTTCGGGATGAACTTGATTAGTGGCGGCAGCATGCCTCCGAGATCTCTCGTAGCAGTGCCAGTCGTACTCGCAAGCCTTGGACTATTGGGCTTTAAATACGGCCCGCGTTGGCTCTCTCGCATCGGTTTGATCATATTAGTTTTGGTGTTTTTCTGCATATTAAAGTCGCTGAGTGGGTTCAATGCAACGCGCGAACTCGTACAGCTCCACGATCGGCAGTTGGCGATGGCGCTATCGGAGCGCATTGCCCATGTAGTGGACTCGGCGAAATCGAGCAAGCCGTTGACGTTAGACGTGTTTGGATTTCAGTCTTTTCATACTCCTTATCCCAGGGTCAACGAATCTACAATTGGGACCTCATTTTTCGAATGGGACCGCGGGAACCCATATCGCATGGTCTACTACATGAAGTTGATCGGTCTTCCGGTCTTCAATGTCGTTAGACCGGAAAGGCGCTTCGAATTGCTTGATCAATTTGTGGCAATGCCGTCTTGGCCCGCTATGGGATCCGTGCGAACTGCTCGCGATGGTACGATTCTCGTAAAGCTCGGTGAAGAGCCGAATCCGTTATACAGCCAGCTGCTTGCTACTAAAGATCCGTCTTCCAGGCCCGATGACGAACCATTTTATCGGATGTCGACTGCCGAGGCGTCATCATGGTCTGTGCTGAACGTATCCGTGGCACATCGGAGCAGCGAAGGCCTCGTGCTCGATACAGGCAGTGATCCCCAATTGGTATTCAGAACTGGTGCTTTACCCATTGTGAAGGGGTGCGGCCGCATAGAGCTGAGTACCAAGCTCAGGGTCGAAAAACCATCGAAAGTTCAAGTCTTCTACAAGAAGCCAGAGCAGACCGAATTTACGGGCGATATGACGATTGCAACAGAGATAGTGCCACCTGCGAACGGTGGGTTCGTAGAATTGAATTTCCAAATGATAAGTCGTGAGGGCTTTGCGGACTCGTTTAGGCTGGACCCCGTAGAAGATTATCAACGGGTGACCATCCGCGAAATCGAACTATTTTGCCGATACCCAAAACCCCGCGGTGGGTAGGGAATACTGAGTTTGCCGACGCCAGATGCGGTCGGTTGCGACGTTTCTGGACCGGCGCGGCGAATCCGCCGCGAGCAGTCCGCCGTCCACGCGGACTGTCGAAGCGTCGGGCTGTTCACCCCCCTTAATAGGGCCACACTTTCGTACCAGCGTAACTTGTGTGAACTGCTCCCCATCTTTG
>Ga0306920_100011661_pt1 | contig 11895 bp, 14 predicted proteins | sample flu12Cox44000170_FD_204666 | JGI IMG/M metagenome (GOLD analysis project Ga0306920, IMG submission 204666) | Lab enrichment of tropical soil microbial communities from Luquillo Experimental Forest, Puerto Rico - flux4day.12C.oxic.44.000.170 (v2)... | ecosystem: Environmental > Terrestrial >...
GATGGCCCAACTTACCGATCTCACGCGCCCAGTAGTGCGCACCGGCACAGGCTTCCATCGCGACGACGCACCGGGCTTGCGCTGCGAGAAAACCGAGAAGCTTCACGCGAGTGATGCGCTTGCGAAAGAGCACATGCCCGGCACCATCCGCTCCATGCACCTGGAACACCTGCTTCGCGATGTCCAAACCGATCGTGGTAGCCTGCTCCATGGACGCCTCCTTCGGTGGCAGTTTCGACACCGTCACCTTGGCACACAGATGCCGTCGGGGGGCGTCCACTCCATCACCCGTTGCGGACCCTGGAGTTGCATAAATCAAGCAGACCGTGTCGAAACGCTGTTTCCGACGGCGCTGGCGATAGCAATCGGTAACGAGTTGCTGAGTGAGGTTTCTGAGGCGGCAATTCGGTTTGTGAAGAGAACCTACACAACCTACACTCGGACCCCAAACCCGCAGAATGCCTGGGTTTCTTGCGTGTAGGTTTAGGTCAGAATCCTTCACGAACCTGCACCGAACCTGCACTCGGGTGCCGTAGTCCCGGACGCTTGAGCGACATCCTCGTTTGTGGTCTCGATGCCGGCGCTGCGATTGCTGCAGCCCTCGGCGTGCCGGAGAGTGACATAGAATTGCGGGAGCCGGTCTGACGCGAGCCGCCGCCTTGTTGAGGAGGCGCATGTGGGGCGATATTCCGCCAGGAGCATCATTGGTCCGCGCTCTTGGCCTGAAGGAGACCGAATTTCGGTGGCGGGCGGTTTGAGCGTGAACCGAGCTGATGCTTCTTGAGCCGGTCGAACTCCTCGAACCCGGGCAGTGTCACGTCAACTTTGCAGAGGGATGTCATCTCTATATTGCTGTTACAGCAAAAGTCGGATAAGGTCGCTTATGGAAAATCTGGTGGCGGGGTAATCGCGGCTTTTGGTCGGGATTGGTAGAATTGGCCTATCTGGCCAAGATGGCCGTTCACAGAGATTGTGACAGCAGCCAGTTGCTTAAGGCCTCGTTGGCGATGGTGATGGCCGATCGGGACATATCCTGCTCGTGGTAGCTGGCGACACTTGCTGCGAGATTGAACGCCCACGGGGCCTCGTCGAGCTGGAAGAGATAGCTGCCGTGGGCGAGAGCGGATCTGACGCGGTACATCTCACCGGCGATTGTTTTGTCGGTGGCGGCGGCGGGACAGTGCGTCTCCACGAATTCGCGGAAGAGCCCGGTCGGGCCCCGGCCCGTGTCCTTGCGGCAGAGCGTTTCAATGGCCTGAACGCAGGCGAGGAAATAGCTGGACATGCTGACGTCCCAGAGGTCCCGGGCGATGTAAATGGCAGCGGCCGAGCGCAGAAACCGCCGCCGTTTGTTGCCATCGAGGCGAAGGAATGCTGCGACGAGAGTGTCGAGATTGTCCGGGATACAGAAAGTATCCAGCCGCATGTCGGCGTGCGCTGGGCTCAGCGTGTCGCTGAAATAGGCAGCGGCGGTAACGACGGGTAGTGGCGGCCCCGGGTCCGACAACTCGGTTGCGACGCCTTGATGGCCGGGGAGGATGTAAAACTCCTGCGCCCAGTAGCACGGGTTGCCGATGTCGCCGCTCCTGATGGCCCAGAAATGTCTGGAGCGTGAACTGCTGTACTTGATTGAGCCGCGCAGCAGGGCGTTGAGCACCCAGGCCCACTCGATGGCGTTCTTGCGCCGCCGGGGGAGGCGCAGACCGGGAGTCCGCCAGGCCCGCATCGGAAACTCAAGGACGAAGGGATGTTCGGCGTTTAGCTGCGGCGGGCGCGGCGCTTCGGGCGGGGCGGGGAGAATTTGCATCGGGAGGGAGCTGAAGCAGAAGCTGCCCTCGACGGGCTTATGAGCGAAGAGAATATCGACGCCGAACTCGGCAATGCGGCTGTCTTTGAGGTCAGCGTCCAGTTGCTCCAGCAGGTCCTGGAGTTCCGTGGCGGAGAGCGAGTCTGCCGAGGTGATTTTGATAATCTGGCCGTGGCGCATTGCGAGCTTGAGCCGGTACTGATGCTCCGCCGGAAAGGCGATCTCGTGGTCGGAAACCCGCCAGCACGATTGATAGCGAAGGGTGAGGAGGTCGAGCAGCTCGTGGTGATCGACCTGGTCGAGCGCGAACTGCGCGGTGATGTCTGCCATGTAAGACCTTGTGGATGGTCAGCGGTCCCAGGGGTCATCGCCGTGTAGTGCGATGGGACAGGACGGATATGCCTCGGGAAACCGGCTGTGGGCCTCGCACCACTGCGCGGCCGCGGGCGAAAGCCAGCCGGTCAGCTCGATGATTGATCGCATCGGCGTCTTTATCTAGCTGGTCTGGGTGGTCGGACATGTATTTCACTACTATCATTGATGTTGATTTTGGCGCTTTTAGGGCTGATGACGTTCCCCGCAACGGGAAGTGCAATGTCGAAAGGAGCAGGAGTACTTAGTAACTGAGCGCGGTGCGTATTTGGTGACGGAGAGTGGTGATCGATTAGTCACCAGTAAAGAACAGAAACAATGTGATCTTGCGGGCTGGGGGTTCGGCTTGCCGTTCTCCTACATTTAGTAACTTCCCCTCATTTCCGAAGAGAGGGGCATTTTACATAATCTCACAACTGCGACTTTGATGAGCTTTACGCAGCCGCTGACAATCTGGAAATCGTGGCTCGGCTCACATTGTAGCTGCGCGCCAATTCTTGCAGCGTAGCGCCCCGCGCGCGTCGTCTGATGGCCTCTTTCTGTTGTGCCGGTGTCAGGGAAGGGGGACGGCCCATGTGCTTTCCTCGCACCTTGGCGCGGCTCCTGCCTTCGGCGGTGCGTGTGCGGATAAGATCGCGCTCAACATCGGCCAAGCCGCCGAGAACCGCCAGCATCAATCGCCCGCTGCCGGTGCCGGTGTCGGCCCACCGTTCGCCGAGTGTCGTGATCATGAAATCGCAACCGGGTCGATCACCGCCGATGCGACAAGTGACCTCGCTGGGTCTATGGCCTTTTCTGCCTATGCCCATCGCCATCGCTCCCCCCATCCGGCCTGAGACCGCCCACCGGGATCGCTGCACTGCACCGCGAGAATGCCGTACCGCTCGCCGAAGGGAAACACCTTGGGGCGGTCTCCGGCCCGTCGGCCCGCATGTCGTGGTGCGCGATATATGCTACAGTTAAGGGACCGAACTTTCGAGCAGGGGGCCTGCCCCGCCATGGCCTCGACCCGCCGCCTCGCCGCTATCCTCGCCGCCGATGTGGCCGGCTATTCGCGGCTGATGGGGGCGGACGAGGAGGGCACCCACGAACGGCTGAAGGCGCATCTCGCCGAACTGGTCGATCCCAAGATCAAGGAACACCGCGGCCGGATCGTAAAGAACACCGGCGATGGCATGCTGGCGGAATTTGCGAGCGTGGTCGATGCTGTGCGCTGCGCGGTCGAGGTCCAACGCGGGATGATCGACCGTGAGCCGGGGGTGCCTGACGAGCAGCGCATCAGGTTCCGCATCGGGGTGAACCTCGGAGACGTTATAGTTGAGGAGCACGACGTCTTCGGCGATGGGGTGAACGTTGCAGCGCGGTTGGAGGGGCTGGCTAAACCGGGCGGGATCTGCATCAGTCGCATGGTGCGCGATAACGTCCGCGACAAACTCGATTATACCTTCGAGGACATGGGCGAGCAGCAGGTCAAGAACATTGCTCGTCCAGTGCGCGTCTATCGCATTCGGCTTGATGCAGAGGCCAAAACCCGATCGGTCGGAGCGCCCGACCTACTGCGAGACTCGCCGCTCCCGCTCCCGGACAAGCCGTCTATCGCGGTGCTGCCATTCCAGAATATGAGCGGCGACCCGGAACAGGAATATTTCGCGGATGGCATGGTCGAGGAGATTACTACCGCTCTCTCACGCATTCGCTGGCTTTTCGTCATCGCCCGTAATTCGAGCTTCACATACAAAGGCCGAGCGGTGGACGTGAGGGAGGTCGGACGCGAGCTCGGCGTGCGCTACGTCCTCGAAGGCTCGGTGCGCAAAAGCGGCAACCGGGTGCGCATCAGCGGGAAGCTGATCGATGCCCTCACCGACGCGCATCTCTGGGCTGACCATTTCGACGGTGCCCTCGAAGACATCTTCGAATTGCAGGACCAGGTAGCGAGCAGCGTAGCAGGCGTCATCGAACCGACCCTACAAGCCGCTGAGATCCGCCGTTCGATTGAGCGGCCTACTAGCGACCTTACCGCCTACGATCTCTATCTGCGTGCCCTGACGCGCCCCTGGGATAGGGAGGGGATCGTGGTCGCGCTCGACTTGCTTGGGCAGGCGATCGAGCGTGATCCGCATTACGGGCCCGCTCTGGCGCTCGCGGCACGGTGCCATCAAAATCTGCATGTCACCGGCTGGACCCATGACCCCGACTCGAGCAGCCGCGCGGGCGTAGGTCTCGCCCGCCGAGCGCTTCGGACGGCTGCCGAATATCCTGATGTGCTCGGCCACGCGGCCTATGCGCTTGCTTATTTTGGCGAGGACATTGATTCGGCGTCAGAATTGGTCGACCGGGCCTTGGCGCTCCACCCCAGCTTCGCGGACGGCTGGGTGATAAGCGGCTGGCTTCGGCTCTGGGCAGGGCAACCGGATCTCGCGGTCGGCCATTTCCACACTTCCTTGCGGCTCAGCCCTCACGCTCGCAAAGCCGGGACCTTTATGGCTATCGGCGTCGCTCATTTCTTCGCTCAGCGATTTGACGACGCCGCGGCGCTGCTGCTGCGATCGTTGCAGGAGCATCCTGGATGGGCGCCCACATATCGGTTTCTCGCGGCTTGCTATGCGCACATGGGGCGACTCGACGATGCGCGAGAGATGGTGCAGCGATTGAGAGCCATCACACCCCTGATCGTGCCGAATGCCACGCATTGGCGTAAACCGGAGCAACGCAAGCTCTATCTGTCCGGCCTACGCTTGGCTGCCGGTGAGGAGACTTGAGCTAGACCCGCGGTTTCGCCCCCCTTGAACTTGTAGTCGCTGCCCTTCTCCGGCACTTTCTCGCAGAGAGGACGCCAGCAAGGCACCGGGGCAGCTAAGTGACCTGCGGTTGAGGATCGCATGAGACCTCTTGCCGCACTTGATATGGCCGGGAATGCCCTCGCTAGCGGGCGGTTCGTAGTCCCTCGGCCTTTCAAACTCGGAGTACACGAGGCCGCCGGATCCCGGAGTAGCAGTCATTAGCATCAGCATCGGTGCATTCGGCGCATATGCCTTGAAAAAATTGGTGCGAGTGTGAACTAGCTCACACACACGATGGACCAAGCCTTCTAAGTTAGCAGCTGATAGGTCGACTTCCGCTACCATTTGCAAATGGCACGTGAAAGAGATCAATCACGTTGAGCATAGGCCTCAATGGTCGCTCACAGCGCAAGCAGGAGGATGCCAAATGTCTCTACAAAGCGATCTCGGAGATCTTATTCTCCGGGATATCCCACCCGAATATAACAATAATGTAAAGTTCTCCAACTTTGCGGTAGCACCACCAGCACCTACAAACTACCACCCTAGAAGAGAGTTTCAATTTGACAATGGCCAACCATTAAGGATAGATAGTGCTGTGAAAGTTGATTATCAATTCGACCAAAACGGTGTAACTAAGTCCAACTCTATATTGGTCCTCTACGTCGGCTCAGGCGCCTAGCAGACGTACACTACCGCGGGTCGAGAATTGAAATATTCGACCCCCGAACGCCGGACGGCGCTGTGAGCCGCTAGTCAGGATCGGAGGAGCATCTTGACGGGTTGGGGCGCGACGTTGCGGTTCACCAGCGCCGAAGGTGTAAGGGAGATGGCGCTGCGATAGGAGAAGGGCTTCAGCGGTCGGGATCCACATTGGCCGGCACGGACGCCTGCTTTACCGGCTCTCCCTGACGCCACAGGCTCGAGTTTGTAGGTCTGTTGGGCCGCTGCTTTCGCACCTCAATCGGCCACAGAAGCCTCAACACCCCTATGCCGCCCATCACGGTCGCGCGAAATTCGGGGCAAGGGGCGGCGCCGGGTTCGGGGAAATGCCCGGCGCCACTCCCCGAGCCGGCGCCAATCCTGCGCGCGCCCTGGCTCAAGCCGTGGGTCAATGAGATGTCAGTCGCATGCATGACCTTGCGTCCGATCTCGCCTCTCCGTCGGTTGGCCCCTTGCTCGACCGACCCCAGCCCTCTTACCGCCGCTGTAATTCTGACCCAGGTCGCCGACTGAAATCTAAATCGCTTTTCTTCCGTCAAAATACCGTTTGAAGAGCTCAGCTTCCTCTTCTTTGATGAATTCGACTTGTATGATCACGCTCTCCTGTTCCAGATCGTATTTGAATGTGGAGGGAGCGCATCTGTGATTGTCGAGCCATTCGCGCATCCTTGCCATCTCGGACGAAAAGTCAGCCTCGGGAGGCAGCTTCATGATAACCGTTCGCATCTTGTTCTGATCTCCGTTATTATGAACCGCAACACCGCCACAACCCTGTTTTATGGGTGTTTTGGGGCGCTTCCCCCCAACGCGATCTCTCACAGCAGCCGCAACGCCCCGAGGCGGAACATACCCGCGGAAATAGGGAAGGAGCGGCGCCGGACGGCGGCAGGGGGGATATCTCCGACACCGCTCCCATTTGAGCTTGGCCCGGCACGCCCAGCCCGCTCCGATGCTATACACACCATGCGTCAATAAAACGTCAGCGGCGCGGGTGACCACCCTTGCCCTCGCCTTGTCCCCTGCCGGGTCGCCCTTTCTCGATGACTTTTCGCCCCATTTCCGAGCGGTTTCAGGGATATTCTCTGACCCGCTCTGGCAAGCCGCGTGGTTGGCGGGCCACCGCGGCAGAGCTGCGATCGGGGCGCGTTCCTGGCAGGCGAGGCTTGCGTCTCTGCTGGGTTCCCTTCGGTGCCTGTCAGCGGAGGAAGGGGCCGGACGAACGCCGATTTTCTGCCAAGAGCGATCGGCGCCCGTCGGGTCCCCCGGGACGCGTTCTGGGGCCACCATATCCCATGGGGAGAAACCGGGGCCGGTGGCCGATGCGCGCTACCCCTGGCCCCCTCGGCTCCCCACCGTGCACTTGTTAGCGCGTTGGCGACCCTGAGCGCCACGGCTGGGCGGGGACGGCCGGACATGCGGTGTGGGGTGGCAGGCGGGCGACATCAGTCGATCAGAGCGATGGAGAACATGGCTGATCGCAGCCCTCGCAGCGGAAATTGAGGCGATCTGAGTGTACTCGGAACCTATACCGTAAACCTTCAGAAATCTACGCTCCGAAAGCCGCTGAAACCCTTGTGACTGAACGCCCGTCGTTAGGTATACCATGACGAATACTCTCAGTATGGAGCGAAAACAGCAATGAACGGCAAGCGGGTCGGGTTGTATCTGCGGGTGTCAACAGGCGATCAAACGATTGAGACACAGCGCCTGGGGCTAGTCGCGGCGTGCGAGTCGCGGGGCTGGCGGATCGTCGGCGAGTTCGAGGATAAGGGGGTCAGCGGCGCCAAGGGTCGAGAAAAGCGCCCCGGCTTCGATCGGTTGCTCAAATCGGCAACCACCCGAAAGATCGATGTTGTCGCGGCGTGGTCGGTTGATCGGCTCGGGCGCTCGCTGCAGGACCTCGTCAGCTTTCTCGCAGAACTGAGCGCGGTCGGGTGCGATCTCTATCTTGAGCGGCAAGCCGTGGACACGACGACACCGGCCGGGCGCGCCTTGTTTCAGATGCTCGGGGTCTTCGCCGAATTTGAGCGCTCGATCATCCAAGAACGGGTAAAGGCGGGGATGGAACGGGCTCGCAGGTACGGGACCAAGAGCGGTAAGCCGATCGGTCAGCCCCCACTCGCCCGGGCCAAGGTTGGGGCGATCAAAGCCGAGCTTGCCCGCGGAACCGGCATTCTCAAGACCGCGCGGCTCTGCGGAACGGGCGTTAGCGCAGTGCAACGGATTAAGCGAGAACTGATTGCATCGGAGGTTCCGGCGGAGGGTCGCGGTTAGACGCCAACGCTCGCGCGCGGGGGAGGGCACTGACCGGACGGACTAGGTCCGCGGCGCTTTGAGCCTCGCCACCCCGGCATGGGGGGGAAATCCGGCGGCATCCCCCCGGCACGGTACACCACGCCGTCAGGCCCCCCAGATCGTCACCGAGTTCCTGCGAGCGCAATCACGCAGCCGTGGTCTCTTGTTGCAACGGCGGAGCGCGCGCAGTGGTCAATAGGCAATACCAGGCGCACGGTTGGTCTGAGAGCGCCGCGGTTGGCCTGAGTCAAACTGCCGCACTGCCAGAACGCCAACCGTCCATAATATGGCTAAAATACGAACAGTTCCCCGCGGCAATGCCACCAACCGCCCAGCGTTCTGCAAAGGATCGAGCCCATGCCAAACACTGCTTTACGAACAGTTCCGAAACTTGCCACGCGCGACGGCCAGTGCGTGCCACCGGGACGAAGATCAAATGCTGAGAGCGGTCGCGAGCGCGAGTACCTGACACCAGCGGAAGTGGAGCGGTTGGCCAGGGGTGCAAGGAAGCGCGGCAGACACGGCAACCGCGATGCGCTGGCGATTTTAATGGCATTCAGGCACGGGCTGCGGGTCTCTGAGCTTGTCGCGCTGCGTTGGTCGCAGATCGACTTCACCACTGCCCGGCTCACGGTGCATCGCGCCAAGGGTTCAACCGGCTCGACCCAGCCAATCCTCGGCGATGAGCTGCGCGAGCTGCGGAAGCTCCAGAGAGACCAAACGGCAGGGGGCCAGTTCGTCTTCCTTACCGAGCTAGGCGCGCTGATGAGCGTTGGGGGGTTTCAGCGGATGCTCAAGCGGGTTGGCGCGGAGTGCGAGCTGCCGCTGGTCCACGCTCACATGCTGCGCCACTCAACCGGCTTTGCGCTTGCCGACAAGGGCCGCGACTTGCGGGAGATCCAGGATTTTCTCGGTCACCGCTCGATCCAGAACACCGTGATCTACACGAAGCTACGGCCAGGGCGGTTTGATCGCATCTGGGACTGAGCGCGGCCGCCGCGACTCAATGCGCGCCAACGCAAGCTGATTGCTAAACGTTATGCGAACGGAGAGACGATGCGGGCGCTTGCTGGGTGCTTCGGGGTCGGTGAGGCGACGATCTGGCGGTCTTTGCAGGGACCGCGCAACGGCAGTGAGACCTGAGGCCAAAGGCGCAACGCTCTGCGCGCGAGCCATTCAAACACAACTATCGCACGAACTCATTGTCTCTCATAACGCTTGGATTGCTGCAAGAGCCAATGCGCTTTTGAGGACTGGGTGCGACGTCGGCGCTGCATTTTCGCCAAAACAAAAACAGGCCGTTTTCCTTGAAAATAACATCGACCCATACCCACATTGGCACAAGCGGCCCTCGGGAGCAAGAATGCAACAAGCCGGATAAAACCGCGCAGCTCTGAGCCCAGGCACCGAGGCCATTCTCCCCAACGCGGACTTAAGGAATGGCCTATCATGTCTCCTGACAGCGATTTTTATTCCCCACCCGAACTCGCGCAGCTTCTGGGCGTGACGCTCTCTGCCGTTGAACGGACGCGGGAGCGCGGCTCTGGACCTCCTTATTACCGTGTCTCGGGAGGGGTCATCCGGGGGCGGATTGGCTATCGCAAGCACGATATAGGAGTGGCTTTCGATGCGCAGGGAACAGCGCAGGAGGACGCAGGACCGGCAGGCGTGAGAGTAGTCTCGCGCTTCGGCCGCAGTGCATTTTGCGGGGGTTTTGTGTCGCCGGGCTATTGCTGTTTGGCCCCCCACTTCGAGTACCATCCGTATTGAGTGAGGACGGTATTTCTTTGCGGCCGCACCCTCACACATTTCAGAGGAGTTTCTATGAAGACCGATCGCCTCCCCATTGAACGCTTGGTTCGCATCAGCCGCGAGCAATCCCGGAGGATCGACGCCTACCGAGTGGCTGCTTACAGCGCGGAGCAGGACATCCCATCGACCTCAGTCGCTATTCGTGCGCTCCTCGACCTTGGGCTCGATGCCGCCGCCGCCAAGAACGCGGGGCAGCCATGAGCCCAGTCAATCACGTCGAGAAAGCCCTGAGCCCAGGCGAGCATGCCGCGGAGCTACTGAAAGAGGCGATCGAGGCAGTGCGTGCCGGGGATCTCGCCGCAGCCAAGACGGGGGCGAGAGCGGCTGTGCGCGCGATCAACCGGGCGATCCCACGCCAGCAATGGCAACCACGAGCAAAAGCGGGGGCACCGGCGTCGTGACCGCAAAAAGAGAGCCGGCCTGCCATCAAAGCAAAGCCGGCTCATGCAACAGATTAAAATCAACCCGCGCAGGCTTGAGTGACCAGCTCAGCATACGCGCCGTCGGGCCACAGGAAGTGCCCGGCGCCAAACACCAAGAAAGAGCCTTGAATGTCCACCACAAAAGATAGTCCTTCCGCCCCCGGTTTTCAAGGGATCGGGGGCTCACAAAGCGCGGAAAACTCAAGCGCTGCAACGGTAAACGCAGCGCCAGAGGACCCATTTCAGGGGATCTCGTCCAACAGATTGGAGGCTGCGTTCCAATATGTCGAGCGCGGTCTTGCGATCTTCCCCTGCGAGCCAGACAGCAAACGCCCGGCGACACCGCGCGGCTTCAAAGACGCATCCACTGAACTCAAGCCAGACGATCATCCGCGGCTCAAAGGCTTCGCAGAGTTCTTCTTGCCAGACGGCAGCGAGATCATCGTTGGCGCCCAAGAAAACTGGGCGATAGAGCCGGGGCCGCACGGGTTCACTGTCATCGACATCGACCCCAAGAACGGCGGGGATGAGACGTGGGCCAGGCTTGTGGCGCAGTATGGGCCAGTCACCACGCGAGCAGTGCGCACTCCAAGCGGCGGCTTGCATCTCTGGTTCCGCGGCACCCTCCCAAAGGTGAACCGAAAACTGGGTCCGGGCATCGACACACGCAGTTTCGGTGGATACGTGCTACTGCCTCCCAGCCGAGCCATAGTGGAGATCAACGGCACCAGCTATCTGGGGAGCTACACGTGGATCAACCCTAACGTCCCAATCGCACCGCTGCCTGCCTGGATCGTAGAGGAGATCGAGAAGGCTGCCGCGCAAGAAGCCGAGATCCTCACCGAGCTTCGCAGCCGCGACTACGATGAAGGCGAGGACGACGCATTTGAACGCCGACTCGCGCTGATTGGCGACCACGAGGGCGGCCTAGGCTTCTACGATCCAATGCTGCGGGCTGCCGGCGCCGGTGTCGCTCTAGGGATGGCCGCCGACGCGATACTGGAGCGGCTGCGAGAGACCGTGGAAACCGCCGATCGCAGCAACCACGGTCTCGCCGAAATCCAAGACCGCCTTGCGAAGATGCCGGGCGCAATCCAGAAATTCCAGGGCAATGATGCTGCTCGCCGGGACGCTGAATATACGGAGCTTGACGACGCCGAGGAGCCTTCACCGCCTGAACCAGAAGAAGACGACGAGGAAGAGGAGGTCGCCGAAGCGCACGGCCCTTTTCCCGAGCCATCGGCGGGCGCTGAACCCCAAGCCAGCGTCACTTCGCACAAGGACGCCGTCAACCGTGCCAAAGACCAACTGCAAGAAACCCTATGCGATGTCCTTGGCAGCCCGGACCCAAACAAACGACTGATCAGGGGCGCAATGGGTCTTGGCAAGACCTGGACGCTGCTCGGGCTACTCGCTGAACTCATCGATCCCAACAATCCGGCGCCGTTCTTGCGGTTCGATCGTGAAAGGCCCGACCCCAACGACGATGAGGAACCGGACCTCGACGCAATGCTCCAGGAAGACATCGGCAGCCTAGACGTAATGTCGCCCGAGCTAGGACAGGTCGTCTATGCAGCACAGCGACATGACCTTCTGGAGGACGCTGCCAAGGAACTACGCAAACACCTACAAGGGCGCGGCTGGCGAGAAGAAGACATCGCGGAGAACGTCGTCATTCTGAGTG
>Ga0306920_100011664_pt1 | contig 11895 bp, 9 predicted proteins | sample flu12Cox44000170_FD_204666 | JGI IMG/M metagenome (GOLD analysis project Ga0306920, IMG submission 204666) | Lab enrichment of tropical soil microbial communities from Luquillo Experimental Forest, Puerto Rico - flux4day.12C.oxic.44.000.170 (v2)... | ecosystem: Environmental > Terrestrial >...
CCCCGCGTTTGCTTTGCGCAGCGCCTATCGCGTCGTACAACTGCCTTGTCGCGGCGTTCGCCAACCAGGAGTCGGGGGGAATTCCAGGAAGAGGAGCTCCCCGCCGGACTGAACAAAATCGAGGCGGTATGCCCGCAGCCAGCCCAGCGAGTCTAAAAGAGGCGGAAGTCCCAACGATTTCGCGGTTGTAAAAAGAGAGCCGCCGGGATGGCCGCTTTGACCAATTGCGACCAGTAGACTGGCCCAATTGAACTCAGTACAGCCTAAAGTTAACCTCGACGTTGATCTGTACGGCTACCGGCCTGCCGTCTTTCATAGCCGGCTCGAAGCGCCAGCGGTTCACCGCCTCGATTGCCTTCTGGTCGAGACCCATGCCCAAGGGACGGCTTACGCGAATGTCGTGAGGCTTGCCGTCTGGTCCCACGATCAGCCAGAGGACCACAACTCCCTGGTACTTTGCCTTGCGGGCTTCTTCCGAGTATTCGGGATCGGGAGTTTCCAGGGCTCGCGGTGCAGACACCCCGTTGCCAACGTGGAAAGCTCCACCCCCGAAACCGCCTCCGTGACCTGGACCGACCCCCGGCCCGCTGCCCGAGCCCACGCCGCCGCCGCTACCCGAGCCGATTCCGCCACCACTTCCGGTACCGTTCGATAATGGGCCCTCCGGGATTCTCGACAACGGGTCGCCCAGGTTCGGCATGTTGGTCGCCAGCTTAATCTCCGGCGGCACCACGACCGTGGGCTCAACCGCCAGTTTGGGGTTGGGGTTGCGAATGACGACTGCGGGAGGCGTGATTTGCTCCATGGCCAGCTTGGGAAGCTTTCCCTTGGTGGCCTGAAGTTTGTCTCGATCCCCGCCCCCTCCGCCACCGCCCATCTTGTCGCCCTTCTTGACGGTCACGGGAAGATCCACGGGCATGTCGTCTGTCAGAGAGATCGAGTTCTGGGGCTGGGGGTTCAGCTTTACGCCGCGGCTCGTCAGGATCGACAGTCCAATCAGCCCGGCGATCATCAAGGCGTGAACCGCCAGCGACACGCCGGCGCCTTCCTGCTTGTAGTCGTACGCGCCCCAGATGCTGCGTACCTTGACGGGCCTCGAGCTGAGCTCGAGCGGGGGCAGCTTTTCCGGGAAGAACGTCGTCTTGATGTTATCGCGCAGCGAACTGAACAGCGAACGCTCGGCGTCGCTGCGAGGCAGGATTTCGTTGTCTTCTACCGGCTTGGAGGTAAGTTCGAGGGGCGGCAGCTTCTCCGGTGAGAACCTCTCTCTGAAGTTCCTCCGCAGCGACGTCCACAGTGAATCGTCTATGCCGGATTGCGGCAGTACCAGGCTATCGTTTTCAATCGGTTTGGAAGTGAGCTGCAACGGCGGCAGCTCCTCGGGATGCAGGACGCTGCGAATGTTCTCCATCAGCGAGTGCCAAACCGATTCGTCCAATTCAGCGGGCGGTAGAAGGTTAAGCTTCGGCTGCGGATTCGCGGTTGCGGCCTCAACCGGCGGAAGCGGGGCTCGCTCTGCCATAACTCGACTCGTTCCCTCAATGGTAAATCGGCTACAACGAGGATCGCGACCCGCCTTAAGTAGCGAGTCCGACGGACCTTACCCTAGAAACCCTGACCCTTGCCCAAGGTTGCTGAGGGAACACTCATGGAGCATCTGTTCACCTGGATGCGCGACCACTCATGTGGATGCGCGACCACTCATGCCGTTGTCAATTATTTTCAAGGTTACTTGAAGTTAAGGAGCGGCGTAAAGTGCTGAAGCTGCTGCAACCTAAGCGGCGGTTGGACGGAGGTTTGCCCCCTCCCTATAATGAAAAGTGAAGAAAAGAAGATGGTCGCTCGCAGCCTGAAGTCCGCGAGCCATACAAAAATAAAAGGCTTAACCGTACGGCCGGCGCCGATATGCCCATTCCTCGCTCGCACGCATGCGTCTTTCAGTCTCTGAAAAAGAGGAGAGGTCCATAGTGCCGCTCGACCTGAAGTCCACGCTGAACCTGCCCAAAACTGACTTCCCGATGAAGGCGAACCTGCCCCAGCGCGAGCCCAAACGGCTCGAAAAGTGGGAGGCGATGCGCATTTACGAGCGCATCCGGCAGACGCATACGGGCAGGCCAATCTATGTGCTACACGACGGGCCGCCTTATGCCAACGGGCCGATCCACCTCGGCCATGCCCTGAACAAGACGCTGAAGGACTTCATCGTCAAGGTCCAGACCATGAACGGTTTCGATGCGCCCTACGTCCCCGGGTGGGACTGTCACGGCTTGCCTATTGAAATCAAGGTCGACGATGCCCTGGGACGCAAGAAGCTCGAGATGGACCCCATGCAGGTGCGCGAGGCATGCCGCCGGTATGCCCAGAAGTACCTCGACCTGCAGCGCGAGCAATTCAAGCGGCTGGGCGTGTTCGGGCGATGGGACGACCCCTACTCGACCATGACGCCGCAGTACGAGAGCGTCGTGGCCGACACCTTCTACTCGTTCTACGAGCAAGGCTTGGTGTACAAGGGCCTGAAGTCGGTGTACTGGTGCATCCACGACCACACCGCGCTGGCGGAGGCCGAGGTCGAGTATGAGATGCACTCCAGTCCCAGCGTGTGGGTGCGTTATGCGCTTAGCAGCGAGGCAGGCAAAATCGCCCCGGCTCTGGCGGGAAAGAGGAACGCCGCGACCATCATCTGGACGACGACTCCCTGGACCCTGCCTGCGTCGATGGCGGTGACCTTCGCGCCGGACGCGGACTACGTTGCGCTCGACACCGGGGAATGGATCTACATCGTCGCCAAGGCGCTGGCGCAGCAGACCATCGAGAAGTGCCGGCTCAACGGGGCGAAAGAGATTGCTGCCCTTCCCGGCTCAAGGCTGGAATATGCGACGTTCGCCCATCCCTTTCTCGACCGCTCGGTCCTGGGTGTGCTTGGCGATTACGTCACCATGGACACGGGAACGGGTGCGGTACACACGGCCCCGGCACATGGTGCAGACGACTTCCAGACCGGGGTCAAGTATGGCCTTGATCTGACCTGTAACGTGGACGAAGGAGGCATCCTGCGCAATGGCCTGCCGCAATACCAGGGGTTGCAGGTCTTCAAGGCCAACCCCATCATCATCGACTTGCTGAAGAGCCGCGGGGCATTACTCGGCAACGAGAAGATCGAGCACTCCTATCCGCACTGCTGGCGGTGTCACAACCCCATCATTTTCCGGGCAACCGAGCAGTGGTTCATCGCCATGGAAGGCAAGATACCCGGGGGCACGCTGCGCAGCCGGGCACTAGAAGAGATTCGACGGGTGAAGTGGGATCCCGCCTGGGGCGAAGAGCGCATCTCCAACATGATTGCCACGCGGCCCGACTGGTGTATTTCCCGGCAGCGTCTCTGGGGCGTGCCGATTGCCATCTTCCAATGCGAAGAATGCGGGCAGTTTCTGAACGATAAAGCAGTGAACCGCGCCGTGGTTGAGCTCTTTGCCCGGGAAGGGGCGGACGCCTGGTACACACGTTCGGCGGAGGAGATGCTGCCGGCGGGCACGAAGTGCGAAAAGTGCGGCGGCGGGAAGTTGCGCAAGGAGATGGACATCATCGATGTCTGGTTCGAGTCAGGCTCAAGCCAGGCAGCCGTGCTCGGCCACGAAGCCGGACTTCCCTGGCCGGCGGACATTTATCTCGAAGGCGGCGACCAGCATCGTGGCTGGTTTCACTCTTCCCTGCTCTGCGCCGTAGGTGCTAAGGGCGGAGCGCCGTATCGCGTGGTGGCCACCAGTGGCTGGACGCTCGATCCGCAAGGCCGGGCCATGTCCAAGTCGCTGGGCAACGTGGTTGATCCCCTCGACATCATCCAGGAACTCGGGGCCGAGATCATCCGCTTGTGGGTAGCTTCGGTGGACTTCCGCGAGGATGTGACGGCTTCCGACGACCTGATGAAGCGCGTGGCCGAAAGCTATCGCAAGATACGCAACACCTTTCGCTATATCCTGGGGAACCTGGATGGCTTCGATCCAATCCGCGATCGCGTGGCTTTCGCCGACATGGATCCGCTTGATCAGTACATCCTGCTTCGTGCCGCCGAGCTGACCAGCGACGTGCGGGCGCATTTCGACACGTTTACCTTTCATAAGGCGTATCAGCGGCTGAAGGACTTCTGCATTGTCGATTTGAGCGCCATTTATTTTGATGTCCTGAAGGACAGGCTCTATACCTCGGCCCCCAAATCGCAGGCGCGCCGCTCGGCGCAAACGGCCCTGTGGCGGCTGGGAGACGCGCTCGTAAGGCTGATGGCACCGACCATGAGTTTCACCGCGGACGAAGTGTGGGAACTTCTGCCCCAGGTAGAAGGCCGTGCGGAAAGCGTACACCTGGTACTGTTCCCGGACGCGCACGATCTGACCGGTGACCTGCCGTCAGGCTTCGATCCCGACAGCCATATCTCGGAGTGGTCTTCCCTGCTGGGTGTACGCGACCAGGCACTCAAGGTTTTGGAAGGCGCCCGCGCCCGCAAGCAGATCGGCGGAAGCCTCGAGGCCAAGCTTCAGGTATGGGCACCCGATCCTTTGTACTCGCAGCTGGAACGTCATCGCGAGCAGTTGCGGTATCTGTTCATCGTTTCGCAAGTTGTGCTGGAAAAGGCGCCATCGACGAACGGCGATGCCGGTTTACAGATGGAGGTAAGCCGGGCCGACGGGGCGAAGTGCGAGCGTTGCTGGAATTACTCGATCCATGTGGGCGAGGATAAGGAGTACCCAACAGTATGCGAGCGATGCCGCGCGGTGCTGGCGGAAATTGAGGCCACCACTGGAGCACGCTAGAGGAGTTTGGACGTTTCGCCGGCGACTCCTTTGCCCGCCGGCTCGCGTCTAACATAGGCATGATTCCGGAGAGACGGTTCAAGGTGTTTGACTTCAGAAAGAAAGGGTCACCCACGTCTACTGATTCCGTGCGCAAATACTTCTTCCTGATTGCGGTATGCGTGATTGTGATGGACCGCCTGACAAAATGGGCGGTGGCGACTTACATTCCGTTGCACGAAAGCCTGACCGTTATACCGGGCTGCTTTCACATCAGCCATGTGGAAAATCGCGGGGCGGCATTCGGCTTATTTGCCGATTCGAATTTTCCCTGGAAGATCACGGCGCTGATCGGGTTCTCGCTGATCGCGCTCGCCATCGTGACCGTCCTGCTTTGGAAGAACAGCCACACTATCAACACGACCACCATCGGCCTGTCTCTCATACTGGGTGGAGCGGCCGGCAACCTCTGGGATCGCGTCGTTGATGGCCGGGTGGTGGACTTCCTGCACTTTTACCTCGGCAGTTACAGTTGGCCGGACTTCAACCTGGCTGACAGTGCGATTGTGATTGGGGCCATTCTGCTGGTCTCCGAAATTCTCTTCACCAAGTCGACCAGCGAGGCGGTGAAGAGCAGCCCGTAGAGAAGCTGCCTTGCGCCATTCGCTTGTACCTCTTCGCCTTTTTGCGGCGGGCGCGGTGCCTGATCCCACCCCTGGCGCGTACACTGTTGCTGCGATTTCCAACTGCATTTCGAACCGATGAGCGTTCTTTGCGTCGCCCGGTATCTGCTGGTTGCCGCTTTGCCGATGTTTGGGCGGACGCCGGTAAAGTCGGACTCCATTCTCAGCTATTCGCGTATTGCGGACGGGGTTGATTTTCAGACCCGTCGCGGTGTGCTGAGTGTGCGATTCTCGAGCGAAGCGATGATCCACGTGCTCTTTCGCCCAGGGAATGGATCGCAACATCCGCAACCGTGGATCACCCGGAACGACTGGCCGCCGGTCAGGTTCACCCTGGCAGAAGACGCTGAGCATAACATCATTCTCGCCACCAGGGAGCTTCGGGTCATCGCGGAGCGCGACTCTTCGGCGCTGGTTTTCGAAGACGGGGGTGGAAGGGTACTGCTGCGCGAAGTCCGGTTCGCCTGCACCGCGGGAGCTCGAGGCGGCCAGTACGGAAGGCGAGGAATTCTTTCGCGCCAGCGCCTATTTCGATCTGACGGCAGACGAAGCTCTTTACGGGCTGGGGCAACACCAGAGCGGACTGCTGAATCAGCGCGGCACCGACTTGCTGTTGATGCAGGACAACACCAACATCACGGTCCCCTTTCTGCTCTCGAGCCGCGGGTACGGCCTGTTGTGGAACTCTGCTTCGCTGGGCCGCTACGAGAACCATTTTCAGCCCAAGCTTGCGTTGCGCAGCGAAATGGCCGATGGGGTGGATTATTACTTCCTTTATGGCCGCAATGCGACCGCATCATAGCCTCCTACCGAGAGCTGACAGGGGCGGCGCCGCTTATGCCGCTTTGGGCCTACGGGTTCTGGCAGTCGCGATACCAGTACTCGTCGCAGCGGGAAATGCTCGACGTGGCGGCAAAGTACCGCGAGCTGAAGATTCCGCTCGACAACCTGGTGCTCGATTCCGGTTGGATGGTGCGTATGGGTTCGCAGCAATTTGCCAGCAGCGTTCCCGATCCCCCAGCCATGTTTCGCACACTGCAGCAAATGCATGTCCACACCATGATCTCGGTATGGCCGTTCTACACACCGCCCGGCGCCAATTTCGACCAGATGCTGAGCCACAACTATTTCGTCACCGGTGGTCGCACGCAGCTGGCCACTTATTATCCGGGCAGTCGCCTGTTGGACGCGTTTAACCCGGACGCGCGCAGGCTGTTCTGGCAGCAGTTGCGAAGCGGGCTGTTCGACAAGGGAGTGGACGCCTGGTGGCTGGATTCCTCCGAACCACTCGACTCGTTTGGCGAAGAGCAGGGGCTGATTCTTAGGGGCGCGCACACCGCGCTGGGAAGCGGCACCCGCTATGCCAACAGCTATTCCTTCTTCGCGACCAAGGCCGTATTCGAGGGACAACGTACGGCGACCGACAAGCAGCGGGTGTTTATCCTGGCGCGATCGGCGTTTTTGGGGCAACAGAGTCACGCCGCCGCTTCGTGGTCGGGAGACATTGCTCCGACGTTCGACTCGCTGCGCAGGCAGATCCCGGCGGGACTGAACTTTTCCCTGTCCGGTCTTCCCTACTGGACCACGGATATCGGCGGATTTCAAGACGGCGACCCCAACGATCCGGCATACCAGGAGGTGTACGTTCGCTGGTTCGAGTACGGGACGTTTTGCCCCGTCTTCCGCACCCACGGAGCACGTCCGGCAAACGAGTTGTGGTCATATGGGCCGCAAGCACAGCAGATCGTGGTGCTTTACGACAAGCTGCGGTATCGGCTCATGCCCTACATTTACTCGCTGGCATGGAAAACGACATCGGAGGGTTATACACCCATGCGCGCGCTGGTGATGGATTTTCCCAGCGACCGCCGGCTGCTCGATATAGCCGACGAGTTTATGTTCGGGCCGTCCTTGCTGGTGAACCCGGTTACGCAGGCAAGCGCCACTTCGCGCCAGGTTTACTTGCCGTCCGGACCGGCTTGGTACGACTTCTGGACAGGAGCGTCGCTTAACGGCGGTCAGAGCATTACCGCGCCGGCTTCGCTGGAAACGATGCCACTCTATGTGCGGGCTGGGTCAATCGTGCCCCTGGGTCCCGACATGCAATACACCGGTCAGCGGCCGGAGGATCCGATCGAGCTTCGAATCTATACCGGGGCTGACGGACAGTTCACTCTCTACGAGGACGACGGCCTGAGTTACGCCTACGAGAAGCGTGAGCATGCATCGATCACGCTTACCTGGAAGGATTCTCCGCACATTCTGGGGATCTCAGCCCGCAGCGGTAGTTTTCCCGGTGTGCTCCGCAAACGCATGTTTCGAGTTGTGCTGGTGCGGCCGGATCACGGGGTAGGCGAATCGGACACCTTGACCGCCGACCGCATCGTTGACTATGGCGGCGAGGCGGTGACGGTGCGTCTCGCGGACCACCCGTAGGCGCAGCTAATTCCCCCATTTGAATTCCCCCACCCGTGGCGGTAGGTTTGTACCAATTGGGGGCCCCCACGTCCAAACGAGGGGCATCATTCCCGGCGTCACAGGTTGTTGCGGAGGCATTGCCATGCCTGAGGCGCTTCAGACTTTCATTTCGCGCTGCGGCAACTGAAGAATCGGTGCCGGGGTTTGCGTGGGCTGCCATTCTTACTCTCGCCCTGGGTATCGGCGCTTCCGCCGTGGTTTTCAGCGTTGTCTACAATGGCGTGCTCTTCCCGTTTCCCTATCGCAGCGCCGAACGGCTCAGGGCCATCAGCATTCAGGACCTCGAACGCGGAAACCGGGGAGGCCGTGGCATGTATCACCTGGATGAAGTGGCGGCCTTTCGCAACCGCAACCACTCCTGCGAGGACATCCTGGGTTACGGACTCTTTCCCTCGCTGGTGTACACGCACGGAAACGTCAGCGGGATGTTGAACGGCGTGGGCGCCACACCCAACGCCATGGAAATTCTGGGGTGTGCCGCCCTTGCTGGGCCGCGGCTTCGGCCCGCAAGACGTGTTGGCAGGCGCGCCGCCGGTGGTGCTGCTTAACTATCGCTTCTGGAAGCGCGAATTTCACGGCGACAGGAGCGTCCTCGGCAAAACAATCATGCTCAATGGGAAGGCCCGAGCCATCATTGGCGTAATGCCACCGCGCTACCCGGGTCGATCCCATGGTGGCGCTGCGGTACGAATGAGGTTCATGGAGCTCACCGGTTACGGCAATTTGTACACCTGTTTGTATACTTCCGCATTGCGCACGATGGCCTGCACATATTCCCGCGTTTCGGTGAAGGGAATCGACTCGACGAACTCTTCGATATCGCGGTAAGTGCCGGACGTGCGCCAGCCTTCCACGCGAGATGATCCGGCGTTGTATGCCGCGAGGGCGTATTCAATCTGGCCGCCGAAGTGGTCCACCATCTCGCGGAAATACTTCGTGCCCAGTTCGATGTTGATGGTGGGATCCAGTAGAGAGTCGGTCTTGTAGTTGCGCAGTCCCACTTGCTTGGCGGTTCCCTTCCCCGTGGCCGGCAGAAGCTGCATCAGGCCGTAGGCGTTGGCGCGCGACACCGCACCCGGATTGAACTCCGATTCCTGGCGGATCAGCGAAGCCACCAGGTAAGGATCGAGACCGTTCTCCTCCGAGTAACGGCGCAGCGAGTCCCAATAGGGCCGGGGAAACAGGCCCTCCCAGTAAGGCTGCGGCAGTGCGTTCAGGTCCATCGCGAAGTAGCCATTGATGGCGTGCTTCAGTGCCTGCAATGCCCGGTAGTATTCGCCGGCGGCGGTGTACATACGGGCGATCTCCACCATCTCCCAGGATGGGCCGGATGTGGTTCCCGCTTGCAGTTCCCGCACCGCCAAGTCAATTGCGCCGGCATTTTCCAATAACCGCGAACGGTTGTAGTGCAGATCGTCGGCCGGAGGCGACGTTTGCAGCGATTCCGGCTCGATCTTGGTCAGGCCCGGGATGCGCTGCAGGCTCGCCACCGTAGCGGGCTGGACGTCGGGTATGCTTGCCAGGCGTTTGCGGGCCGCAACACCGTAGTAATAATTGCGATAGCGGTCTGTGAGCTTCAGGTAGTAAGCCCGGGCGAGCCCATAGTCGTGTTCGTCCTCGGCCACTCGTCCCCGCCAGTACATCGCGTTGGCCACCTCGTTCGATGCGGAATAGAACTCGATCTGCTGGTCGAAATACTTCTTGGCCTGTTCGGAATGGTTCTGCCGATAGGTCAGCCAGGCGCACTTCCAATGGGCATAGGATGCTTTGCCGCTGTCAGGAAAGCGGTCGTGGATTTCCTTGTAGTAGTCAATGGCGCGATCGTAATTTTCTTGCAGCAGGTACATGTTGCCGGCGGTGAAAAGGGCCGACTCCAGCCATGGCGACCTGGGAGTTGTCGCCCGCATGTGCTGCAGAATAGCGCTCATCTCCGCATCGTCGTTGGTGCTGCGGGCGATCTCGGCACTCTGGTACCACTTCTCGGCACTGGCCTCGCTGCCGTCGTCGGGAATCCCCGCCAGGACTTCTTTTGCCTGGCGATTGTCGCCGAGCTTCATCAGCGAGTTCGCCAAGCGGATGTTGACCTGCGACCGCTCTCCCGCTGGTGCAATGGCAACCATTGCCTTGTAGTCCTCAGCCGCAGGAGCCCATCGTTTGCTCTGGTACAGGCCATCAGCGCGATGCTGTCGTTCGCCAAACGTAGGGGCCGGCAACAAGGCAGCTTCGGGAATTTTCTTCAAATCGGCTTGCGCCAGGTCTGCCTCCTGGCTGGTCGGGTATTGGTAATACACCCGCCGCAAGACTTCCGCGCCGGCCCGGGCCTGCCCGTTCTGCACCTCGGCTTTCCCCAACAGGTATTCAACATCAGGACCGCTGCCGGCGCGGCGCGCCAGCACCTGCACCGCCTCGCCGGAGCGGTTCGTGGCTAACAATGCCTTGCCATAGGCCACGGTCGCGTCGTTGGCGTATACCGAGTCTGGAAACCGCGCCCCGAAATCGCGCAGGTACGTCAGGGCCGGCTCCGGGTTATTTTCGAGAACGTAGGCGTTGCCGATAAAGTACGAGGTGTAATCTTTCAGCTCGCCGATATAGGGCTGCGCCTTCTGCAAGGCAGCAATGGCGATGGAAAATTGTCCATCCAGGTAGTGGGCATAGCCGATAGCGAACCATGCCAGCGCTCCCGGCTCGGTTCCGGCATGCCGGGTGGCATAGCCTTCCACCCCGGAATAGGCGGCTGGACCACGATACTCGATCAGCTGGCGTGCCATAGGTCGAAGGTCGCTTGAGGCAACAAACGTCTTGTGGAGGCTGATTGTGCGCGCCGCGGTGGACTTTTTTCGCGGCGCATGGCCCTTTTTGGAGGGTTTCCTGGCGCTGCCTGCCGTAGTCGAGCTCTTCTTCTTGCTGGACGACTTCTTGTTGCTGGACGACTTCTTGCCGGACGACGGGCTGGCAGGTTGCGAACTATCCCGCGAGGACGAAGTGCTCTGGGCGGGCAATCCGCTGCCTGGGAGAAGCAAGACGCCGGCCAGGATGGTGGCTGTAAAACGAATCAGGCACATGGGTAATTCAGTTTAACCCGACTCGAGTCGTGGTCCCCGTAATTAGTTGGATGTTACTTCGGGTTCCGGGGAGCAATCCGGGGCGGCGCCTCCCGCCTTCGAAATACAAGCTACGGACTTAGCGCCCATGATCGCGCTGTTCACTCTCTGGGCGGAGAAGGCATTCAGCGGCACGAGGCCTATACCGTCTAACTTGCATGCCGCCGGTTGATCCATCTGTATAATGACCAAGAGCTGACGATACGCGAAGAACGTTAAAATCCTGAATCTGCAAAGACATGGGAACCATCCAACCTCAAGTGGAAGAACCAGCGGGCGACGAGCTCCGGCTGGTTCACGCGGCCAAGGCCGGTGACATCGGTGCGTTTGAAGAGCTGGTGAAACGGTACGACCGCAATGTGTTTCGTATCGCGCAACACATCACGCAAAACCGCGAAGACGCGGAAGATGTGGTGCAGGACGCATTTTTAAAGGCGTACCAGAACTTAGCGAATTTCCAGGAGCAGTCGAAGTTTTATACCTGGCTGGTGCGAATTGCGGTGAACGAGGCGCTGATGCGCCTGCGTCGCCGGCGTCCTGAGCGGATGGTGTCGCTCGACGAAGACATCAAGACGGAAGAGGATTCCATGCCCCGCGAAGTTGCGGACTGGTCTCCCAATCCGGAACAGCTGTATAGTCAGGGCGAACTGAAAGACATATTGAGCAAGACAATCCAGGGGCTGCCGCCGAGTTTTCGCACGGTTTTTGTGTTGCGCGATGTCGAGGGTCTCTCGACGGAGGAGACCGCCGACGCCTTGGATCTAAGCATCCCGGCAGTGAAGTCACGATTGCTTCGCGCCCGGTTGCAACTGCGCGAACGCTTAAGCAAGTACTTCAAAAATCGTGTTG
>Ga0306920_100011665_pt1 | contig 11894 bp, 11 predicted proteins | sample flu12Cox44000170_FD_204666 | JGI IMG/M metagenome (GOLD analysis project Ga0306920, IMG submission 204666) | Lab enrichment of tropical soil microbial communities from Luquillo Experimental Forest, Puerto Rico - flux4day.12C.oxic.44.000.170 (v2)... | ecosystem: Environmental > Terrestrial >...
ACGTTGAAACGAGTCGGCGCGCTCCTGCGACTCCGACTGCCGATGATATTCTCGACCGCTATATCAAGGCGTTGGGCGGCGCTGAGAGGCTGACCGGTCTCACTAGCTTCGTGGGTAAGGGTAGTTACGAAGGGTTTGATACCTATCACGGGAAAGTTGCCTTCGAAGTCTACGCGAGGAGCACAGGACAGCGGCGGGTCACCGTTCATACCCAGAACGGCGATAGCGTGACCGTCTATGACGGACGCGATGCCTGGGTGACGGGGCCGGACAAGCCAGTCTCGCCCCTGCAGCTTGTTCCGGGCGGAGACTTGGACGGCGTGAAGCTGGATTGGGCGCTTGGTTTCCCAGCAGGGCTGGGGCAGGCCCTCACGCAGCGGCGCACGGACTTTCCGACCACGCTGATCAACGATCGTGAGGTCCGCGTCATACAGGCGTTGACCGGCGGAAGCCTTGTGAAGTTATTCTTTGACAAACAGACGGATTTGCTGGCCCGGGTTGTGCGATTCAGCAAGACAATCGTCGGTTCGGTTCCCGTGCAGATCGACTATTCCGATTACCGTGAAGTGGGCGGCGTGAAGATGCCTTTCCAGTGGCGTTTGACGTGGACTGATGGACAATCCACATACACCCTGGAGGACGTGCAGCCGAACGTGGCGATCGATCCAGCGAAGTTTGACAAACCGGTTGCGGGCGCCCCGGCAGTTCTACCCCCAAAAGTTGCGCGGTAGCCTGGGATTCTCAGGCTTGGCGCCGCAGTGACTCCGGGATCTACGAGCGCTAGGCTAATTTAGGAGGCTTGACTTGCTCCCGGATTAAGGAGCGGTCAGTGGGCGCGACCGTCAAGCTGCTTGCGTCGCTCGGGAGCCATAGATTAACGATGCGGTCAAAGTGCTGCCAGTCGTCCTTCGTTCGGCTGGCCTGGCTGCCGACGATCTTTTGGAGTATAACCACATGGGAGATTATGATGCGCCAATTCTTTCTAACGTGCGTGGGTTTAGTGTTGCTCGTGCTCGCGGCCCCGTTAGCGACCGTCGCCCAGGTCTACTCGACTTCAGCAAAGCCGGCGGCCAATAACGAGACAAAAACTTGGACTGCGCCGCGGAAAGCCGACGGCCACCCTGATCTTGAAGGCATTTGGAGCAACGCCAGCAATACACCGTTAGAGCGTCCGAAAGAACTGGGAACGAAGGAATTCTATATGGCGGACGAATACGCGGCGCTGGTAGCCAAGAGAGGATTTCTAGGGGATCGCGGCGGCCCGCAAGAAGTGCATTATGATTTCGTCCAATACGGCATGGATGCCATGCAGTCCAAATTCGCGCCGAATCTCAGAACTTCGCTGATCATAGGACCGGAAGGGCGAATTCCTCGCATGCTTCCGGAGGCCGTAAAGCGGAATGCGGAGCGCACGGCGACGGCAAAGGCTCACGAGTTCGAGGGGCCAGAGTACCGCAGTTTAACGGAACGTTGCATCGTTTATGGAGAGCTTGAGGGCCCACCGATGCTACCTCCCATGTACAACAACAACATGCTGATCGTCCAGAATCCTGGATACGTGGCAATTCTGAACGAAATGTACCACGATACCCGGATTATTCCTACGGACGGCCGTCCGCACCTCGAGCAAAACATCCGCCAATGGCGAGGGGATTCGATTAGCCGCTGGGAGGGCGACACGCTGGTTGTTGACACCACGAACTTCACCGACAAGACACATTTCCGCGGATCGAGCGAGAATCTGCACGTGGTGGAGCGCTTCTCGCGGACCAGCAAGGAAACCATCCTATACCAGTTCACGGTCGAAGATCCGGCGACGTGGGCGAAACCCTGGAGCGGGGAGCTGGTGATGGGACCTGCCGTTGGAGCGATTTATGAGTTTGCTTGTAATGAAGGCAATTACGGTCTGGCCGACATCCTCAGCGGCGCCCGGGCGGAAGAAAACAGGTCGGCGGACGAAGTAACGAAAAACCGGCGAAGGTGAGTCGACCTAAGAGTTTTGGCTGGCTCTCTGCCCGCCCCCCTGTGTCTAATACCTTGTCCTGATCATCGGTTCAGGTCAATCATTACTCTGCTGTCTGCCCGTGCCCCGGGCAACGCATGGGCCCGGTACACAAGCTGCTCACGATTTCGCGCTGCGGCCTACCTAGATAAGTCCCGGCCTTGCAGAGTAAGTAGCCGCGGCGCGCCGCTTCCAGACGCTGGCACACTCGGCGAGCCTAGCGCCCGTCGGTTGGCTCAGTTTGTTAAGAATGGGTCCCAGGTCTTGTGGTTCAGTCGATTCGCCGTAACGGCCTTCAGGTTACGGCGCACCGACCGGGGCGACGGGACAGGATCAGCGGAGCGCATGGGTGGACTACGAGGTCTTGGCGAACGTGTCAAGCCCGATACGAGTGATCCGCGGCGGCGTACACGCCTGACGGCCTTGATTTTCAGTCTGCGCGCTGGGTCAGCGGGTCGTGATGCTGGCTTAGTGCTGCCGAAGATCACCGATGAATTTGCCGGCAGGGCGCCGGACTTCGGAGCCTTTGAAACCGGACGACCCCATTCCATTACGATCCCCGACGACTTCATCGGTTCTCAGTTTCCGGCGGCTCGAATCCGTTTCAGATGTTCCACGTCCTTTTCGTTTTCGCACACGAACTCGATGAGTTCCGTGTCGGGCTGCAGCTCAAATGTTTCAGTAATGGTCCATGGCCGCGTGTAGGCTTTCGGATCGTCAATCGTAATCTGATCGTCCAAGTGGCCGAAGTCGCGACGATGGAAGCGTTCCGTCAGGTGCAAGGCGTCGGTAGTCGGATGTCCTGCCTGGTCCAGCCACGTCTGTCCGTTAAAACCGGCCGTCTCGACCACCAGCGTGTCGCGTTGCCACTTACCGGCTGAGTATCCTTGCCAGCTCGGCTGGGGATCCTTCGGAAGCTCGCGGCCGTCGGTAAAAACCTGCCGGTAGAGGCCGAAGGCTTCATACAGGACAACGGTTTCTCCGGGCATCTGAATCAACTTGAACGGATTCGGCGTCGCATTGATTCGCGGCACACCCGGCGGCAAGCAGTGCGCGTTTGATTCTTCGCTGGCGTGCAGAAGCTGCGAACGCTCTTGGAGAACCTTCGCGGCCCACGCCTGGAGGGGCACCTCGCCCGGCTTAAGGTCTGCCGCGATATTGGCCAGATACTTGGGCCCCGGAGTCTGCCAGATTCCCGAAAGATCGGATTTGCCATCCGGCGCCTTCGGCGCCGGCGCAGTGAGATTCGGCTTCCCGTCCGGCAACCGCGGAATTCCCTTCGATGGATAGTTCAGCCACTGTGCGGGCATTGAGGTTACCGAAACCAGCAGCAGACCGATTCGTGTTTTCACGACGGTTCATTCTACAGCTTCTTGCCGATCCAAGCGTAGTCCATTCTTGTCGAAGCAAAACCTATGGCTCGTCAGCCCTTTGGTTGTAACAAAGTCAGCGCCTTGTTGGCCGGCATCAAGGAGTTGGTAACGGATCTATAAATATTGATATTTTGCACGGTCGGCGCCAGATTCGCATTTTTTCCCCAATAGCGGCTACTCTCCATCGTCGCTGTTCCGTTTTATGGGGGCTTGCGATCGCGGGAGACTGTGCTCATTCAGATGATCAGGACGATTCGAATAGGCGTCTGGATGGTATGTGTTTTAGCCGAGTTCGCCGTCCCGAGGCTGACCGCGCAGAGCCCGCCCCTTCAGCCGGCCCCGAACCCACGACCACTCGAAGAAGTCATCAGAGAGCTGGAGGGGATGAAGCAGCACGTGGAACAACTCGAAGCTATGCTGAAGGCGAGACTGCCAGACCAGGGCGCCACGCCGTTATCAGCCGCACCTCCTCGCCCTTCGACCGTGGCCGCGGTACCCTCTGGCCAAGTGGCGCAGCAGCAGCATCCCGCAGCCTAAGCTGCTCCTGCTCCAGACTGCCGGCGGAGGATCGCAGAGCTTGTCGCACCGGTGTGCCCGGAATTCAGGCTTGAGTGACTGGAGCGCGAAGCCTTCGTGGAACGGATGGGGCGCCGGGATTGCGAATGCCCGCTTCTTAGGATGCAGGCAGCGCTAACTCACAACGGAGCAGGTCACCCAAGGATGCCGGGCCCGATGACTTCTGGGCTTCCCCGACCCTGGGAACAGTACCTAACACCAAGACCATACTCGTCGCTGGACAAAAGACCGGGATCTTTTGGGCGCACGAGGACCGCAAATGCGCCTTTCTATGGAAGACGTCCGAGGCTTCCAAGCAGCCGGCCCTCAGGGCCGGCTGAATTTCGGTGGCAGCGCCAACGGCGGGAATGCCTACTTTGGTTCCTGAACGTGGAGCGTCGTCAGCTAGTTCATCCGCTTCGGGGCGCACACGCTTCGGCCGATCAGAACGGCCATCACTACTGTCGCCGCCAGTGTCAAAGCTCCAGTCGCAGCGTGAATCGTCATCAACAGAATGATCACCGTCGGGTCCGTATCCATGAACTGCATCGCGAACAACGCGAGGCCAAGGAACACTTGAGCGGATGCGATCACCAGATACACCTGGGCGGCCAGGCGCAACGAACTGTGTTCCGGCCGGTAGATCACAGGCAGGGCCAGCCCTAGGATGAAAAATGCGGTGATGAACGCGCCAAGCAGATGGGGCATTACGTCCATGGCGCCGTGACGGAACAAGGCACCGAGCCCGACTTGCGCCAACACCACGACGGGGACGATCTTCACGAGAACCCGCATCGAAGAAGCTTCGACCCGCTCGGGCGTCCGTCTCCAACGATCGGATGTGCAGACGGCAATCACTGCCGTCATCGAAAAAACGAGCTGTCCGATGAAGGAATGCGCTATCCGAGTCTCCGGAGGCTGGGGAAGCGTCTGGAGGCCCAGGAGAACTTGCACGAGCACGGCCGCCATGGCGATGGCGGTCAAAACGCGCAGCCATCGACGTTCACTCGTGGCGTGAATCCAGATCCCCACCGCCATCGTGAGAATCCCAACGATTGCACCCAGCCAGATGTGACTCTGCCCCAGGGAGTACAAGGGCCGCTCTGGGTTGCTTGTGACCGCAGTACCCGTAAGCACCGCCAAAAACGCAAACGCTGCGAGAAGAATCGCCGTCAGGTGCCACCAAGCGCCGTCTATCGTCAGCACGGCGATAAGCCACCTCCTGCCGCCTGCCGGTTCAGTCTGGCCCGCTCGCCGTTGATGAGCACGAACCGCGCGTTCGATCATCTGGTCGCTCCGTTTCTGTTCTTTCTCTTTTCGGTCCGATTTGCGGCCGAAATAGAAATCATACGGAAAATTCTGCACGTGCTGTAAACTGGCAACCAGCTTCAACTCGTTGCGATACTTCTCGTGGAAGGCGCGCAGTTGGGCGTGGCGGATTTCATCAGGAACCAGGGCCTGAGCGCCCGGCCGCGACGCTGAGCAGTATTGAGACAAGGATGTTAGTTAGTCGCATAGAAAACTCCCTGTGGGCGATAGGGCGGATCGGAGACCGCGCGAATATACGCGACGAGCGCGTCGATTTCGGACTTGGTCAAACGATTTCCGTACGGTGGCATTTCGGGGGACTTGTTGAGGGCGGCGCCGCCGTGACTGATGATCGCGGTTAAATTCGCGTCGCTGATCGCGTTCAGGACCGCGCCCTCGGTGAACGCATGCGCTTGGGCGGAGAGGTTGTCGTGGTTGGAGACGCGCTCCGGGGTGGATTCGGGATCGTGGCAACGGATGCAGTGGATGGCATTGAGCTGCTGACCAAGCCGTTCTTGGTAGCCCTCCGCGATCTCCTCGATGCGCACCTCAGCGCGTTTTCCGGAGGAATCGGTGGTCACCGCCACAATCTGATAAGGGCCGGCCATGCCGCCGAGGCTGACGTTGGTGGTGAACTGGCCGTCGGAGCCAGTCAACCCGCGATCCGGTTGGAAAGCGACGCCGCCCGCCGCCGCGAAACGCACCGGCGCGCCGGCGACCGCTGCGCCCTTCCTATCGTTCACCTGCACCACGACCGGCTGGTCCAGTTGTGCACCTACGCCGGCCACCTGCTTGTCTCCGCTCACCAATACCACCTCGGCGCCGAATGCTTTGGGCTTTGGCTCGAGCGGTGTCGCAGGGTGCCGCGCACAAGCGCCGACGCTCGCCATCATCGGAATCACCCATGCCCACCAAGTCCGGTTCATTTCTTTGCCGGCTCCGTTCGCGGCGCGATTTTCTGCGCCACCAGGAATGCGGAGACCGCCCTAGCATCCTCATCACTCATCTTCCACACGGGCTCGAGTGTGCCGGGACGTAGGCTTTCGGCGCTCTTGAGCCAATGGAAAATCCAGGCTGCGTTGAGCCGCGCGCCGGTCTGGGTCAGAGTCGGCCCGATGTAACCCTTGTCCTTGTCCGGATCCACGATATGGCAGGACTGGCAGGCGTATTTTCCATAGAACAGTTCCTTGCCGTGCTCCGCATCAGCCGGGGTGAATCGGGAGGAGTCGATCGAGTCGCGGTCAAAGGCCGGCGTCTGGTAAACGGTCATGATGTAGTCTGCCAGCGTATCGGCCTCGGCATCGGTCAGGTTGAACTTGGGCATGCGGCGGATCAGAGCCGGGCGCAGCGTATTGGGGTTCTTCAGGAAGTTGACAAGCCAGGGGCGCGTAACAGCGGTTCCTTCCCACGTCAGGTCCGGCGCCATATCGCCGCCGCGGCCGTTGATGGTGTGGCAACTGAAGCAGCGCAACTCCTCCATGAGCCGTCCGGCTTGGCCCGCGGCGTGGTAGTCCGAAGCGCGGCGTGGTGGCACGCGCAGCGCGGTTGGCATCTTCTGCGCGCGCTCGGTCTGGGCCAGTAACGCCGTCACCAGAGCCTCCACCTGCTCCGGCGCTAGCGTATACTGCGGCATCTTGAGCGAGGTAGAGAAGGATCGCGGTTGACGGATCTTGGCCGCGATATAATCCGGCAGCGTGTGAGCGACGCCGGGCGCGAACAGGATTTTCGCGAGCGGGCGGCTGCCCACCAGCGTCAATTCCGGCGCAAAATTGTCGGCCTTCTTCACGCCGTTGATTTCATGACACGCGGTGCATCCGCGCTCGTTGACCAGTGCCCGGCCGTGGTCGATCTGGACCGAAGTGGGGGGATCGAAGTGGCGGTTGCCGAGGAAATCCGGGTCTGTCTTGTTGCCGAGAAACGCCATCAGAAGCCCGCGCTGTTGCGCGTCCAGGCGGTAGTGCGGCATTTGGGTGTCCGGGTCATAGACCCTGGGATCGCGCAACCAGTCCGCCAGCCATTCGGGCTTCGCCTTGGAGCCGATACGAGTCAGCTCCGGGCCAAGATTTCCGCCGACCAGCATCCCGGCCGCATTCTGGATGGCGTGGCACGAACTGCAGAACGATTCGCCAAAGACACTCGCACCGTTCTTTAGCGCCCGGTCATCGGTCGGTACTCTGGGCGCCGCCTCGCGAGATGCCAGATACGGCGTGCTTTGTGCGATCAGGAAGGCCGAGAGGTCGCGGATGTCGTCATCCGGCAACTGGAAGTTCGGCATGGTGGCGGAGCTCGCATAGGCTTGCGGATTCTTGAGCCAGGCGGCGATCCATTCTCGAGTGGTCTTCGCGCCGATATGCGCGAGTGAGGGCGGATCGTCAGTACCGGTCATGGCGACACCATCGGGAGACTTGATCACATGGCAGCGGACACAGCCGTATCGGGCAAGCGTTTGACGTCCTTGATTCAACAAGGGTGTTCCCGTCAGCCGCTCCATGTGACATTGGCCGCACGAAGACTCCAGATAGCGTGCTGGCAGAATCGGGTCTTCCCAAGACTTGGTGCTGCGGTGCGCCTCTTCCACCGTCGTCGCCGCGCCCTGGCCGCGGTGGCACATCACACAACCGAACCCGGTCACACTGTGGGGTATCGGTGGATGAGGCCGGAACGGCTGGTCTTTGACATCGACGAGGCTGGCTTCCTTTAGCGCCGAATGACAGGTTGGGCAACGGTCTACTACGCCCAATTCCGGCATCCAAATCTGCTGCAGGCCGGGCTGGAAACGCCGCGTAAGGGAGGTGGCGTCGCCGCGGCCGCGTACCAGGCGGAGGTATCGCTTCTGATATCCGCGCCAGTCGCGAAAGAAATCCGCCGCCGGGACCACCGCCAGCAGGGCCACCAACGCTACGCTCAACGCACCGAAGGCGCGAGCGCTGTCTCCGAATAAAAAGTTGAAGAACGATGCAATTTTCCCGGAGATCTTCATATATCTCCGCCCCATGGCATCACCAGAGACCAGCCGGGGCCTCGGAAAAAGGTTCCGATGAGCGTCAAAACCGCCGCCTGAATCAGAAACCATGACATGATCCAGAAGGAAAGCGGCTTAGAAGCGAGCCAGCGGTGGAATCGGCCGGAGGCCGCTCGATTGGCGGCCGCAAAGAACATGAAGCCGGCCATCAGGAGTGTCGGAATCAGCACCGCGTACACGTTAAACGCGATCAGGAAGACGGCGAACAAGCCGACGGTCAGCGCGAGAATGCGCAAGCGTGCGGGACGGTTTCGGGTCCACAAACCTTCGGCTTCAACGTTGATCTTGAAGTACGGGATCACGATCAAAGCGATCAAGACCAGCGTCGGAATCAACACGCCTGCAACCACCGGCGGAAAGTAATGCAGCAGCTCTTGCAGCCCGAGGAAGTACCAAGGGGCCTTGGCGGGATTGGGCGTTTCGAGCGGATCGGCAAGTTTCTCTAGCGGTGCATTCCAAAACAGCGAGAGCAGCACCAGAACCAGGGCCAGGATCTCCACCGCCACCGCGCCGCGAAACAAGGCCTCTGGAAAGGTCATGACGTAGTCGTCGTCCTGAACCTTCACGTGAGGCGACTTGCGCCTCGTGACGAATGCAACGCGAACCGCCGTCTTACGGCTGTCGGAGTCGAACGAAGCGACGAAGTCTTTGCGCTCACTCATGGCGCTCACTCCCCCCGTGGTAGAGGCCGCCATCCTTGCGAATCCGCCAGAAGTGAATGGCCACGAAAGCCACGGCCGCGAGGGGCAGGATCACGCAATGCAACACATAGAAACGGAGCAAGGCGTTCGCATTGACGCCATTGCCGCCCAGGATCAGGAACCGGATCCGGGCACCCACAATTGGCATCGCCGAAATCAGGTTGGAGCCGACGGTAATCGCCCAGAACGCCAGTTGGTCCCACGGCAACAAATATCCGGTGTAACTGAGGAACAACGTGAGCAGCAGAAGGATCACGCCGATCACCCAGTTGAATTCCCGCGGCGGCCGGTAGGCGCCGCGATAGAAGACCTTGAACATGTGCGCAAAGACCAGCAGCACCATCGAGTGGGCCGACCAACGGTGCAGGTTGCGAAGGAAAAGGCCCGCCGACACCACAAAGCGCAGATCTTTCATGTCGGTGTATGCTTGCGGAACCGAGGGATGGTAGTAGAGCATCAGCGGGACGCCGGTCACCACCAGGATTGCGAACGTTCCCAGGCTCAGAGTGCCGAGAAACCAGGTGACTCGAAACGACAGGGAGCGTTTCCTCACCTTGACCGAGGCGAGATGGAGGAACAGGTTCTGTTGGATAGCGAGCGCGCGGCGCAGATTGGTGTCTCCTAATCCGCTGCGAAAAATCGATTGCCAGACGCGCCCCCTCGCGAGCTGCGTCTCCAGAGTATTGGCCATGTCAGGTCCTTACAAACTGCTTCCGGCTTAACTCCTCGGAGCGGTCCACTAGCAGATCGCCCTCGTCGCTCAGCCACATCTTCAACCAACGCAATGGCCGCGGCGCAGGCCCCTCGATTTTGGAGCCATCACGCCGGAACTTGCTGCCGTGGCACGGGCACGCGACGATTCCCAACTCCGGCTTCCAGGCCGTCAGGCAGCCGAGATGCGTGCAGACCGCGGATAGGGCATAGAGGCCTTCGGACCCGTGCACGATGTAAAGGCCCGACGGCAGGTCTTGGGTGACGGTGCCTGGCGGATAACCGTCGGGCTTGCCGGCGTTGACGATCGGCGAGGGTTCGTACAGGACGTTGGGCGTTAGAAATTCGTAGCCAAACACCATGGCGCCAGCGCTTGCCGCACAGATTGAGCCGACTCCGAGTTGCACGAACGCCTGCCGCCGGCTGACGTCCGGGTTTTTCGATTCCTTGCGAACCGGTTCACTCATTCAGCCTCCACGCAACGCAACGAATAAGCTTCCATGGTGATCACGTTGACCGGGCATCTTTCGGCACAGAGCCCGCAACGGATGCAGCGGGTTTCGTCCTTGAGCATGGCCGCTCCAGTGATGATGCCAAGTTCATGGGCTGCCACATCGTCAAGCTCCACGCGGAAGCTCGACCGCGAGGTTTCGAGTAGCGCGACAACCTCGGGGGGAAATTCGATGCTCTCGAGCGGCACTAGTTGAATGCACCCCTCCGGGCAGACGTCGACGCAGCCGCCGCACAGGATGCACTGCGAGCCGTCCGTCTCGTTGCCCTCAAACACGGTGTTGATCCAGCACCGCAGGCAGCGGCGGGCCTCCCGCATTGCTGAGATCTGGTTGTAACCAATCTCGACCTCGGTCATGCCGGTGCGGCGATCTAACGGCAGCATGGGCACCGCTTCGCGGTCCAGATTCATGAAATCGGCGAACATGCGGTGGTGGTCAAGGATTTCGACTTCCACCTCAGGCTCGGGGCGCTCACGCCCGGTCAAATAGCGATCAATGGCGGCTGCGATCCTCTTGCCGTCGCCTACGCTGTCGATGATGAGGCGCGGACCGAACACGCAGTCGCCCCCGGCAAATACACCGGGTGCGGTGGTCATCAAACTATTCCGGTCCACGACGATCAGGCCACGGCCTGAAATCTCAACGCAGTCCTCCGGCGTCAGGAAGTCGAGTCGCGGCGTTTGGCCGATCGCCAGAATAACGGTGTCGCATTGTATGGTCGATTCGCTGTGGTCTTCGAATGTCGGGTTGAACCGGCCGGAGGCATCGAATACTGACTTGGTACGGACCGTTTCGAGCCCGACCACCTTGCCGTTCTGGCCGAGGACGCGGGCGGGACCCAGGCCGTCTCTCAGTCGGATACCCTCGGCCTCGGCTTCCTCGACCTCTTCGAAGGCCGCAGGCATCTCGTCACGCCGCTCCAGACAGACAATACTGACTTCCCGCGCTCCCAGGCGTAAAGCCGAGAGGGAAATGTCGACCATCTCGTGTGTGGCGACCGCGCTGATGCTCGCGGGATTGGGTTCGGGTGCGTCGGGCCGGTGCTGTTTGAGCACCTCACGCGCCGCTGAGCGCGCCACGTCCATGGCCACGTTGCCGCCGCCGATTACCAGCACCTGCTTTCCGATGGTGAAGCGGTAGCCGAGGTTGGCATTCAACAGGAACTCGATCCCTTTGTGGACGCCATCCAGGTCGACACCGGGGATGGAGAGATCCCGGCTGCGATGCGCGCCTACCGCCAGCACGATAGCGTCGAAGCCCCGGTCGCGCAACTCGCGGATCGTGAAATCGCGGCCCGCGGTCTGATTTGTCTGGAGCGTGACGTCGCCGGTCTCGAGGATCTCGCGGATCTGCGATTCCACGATGTTGCGCGGCAGGCGATACTCGGGAATGCCCAAGCTAAGCATGCCGCCGGGCACGGAAGCAGCTTCAAATATGGTTATCGAATAACCCAGCCGGGCCAGATCATGCGCGGCCGAAAGGCCGACTGGGCCGCTGCCGACGATGGCTATGCGAAACGGCATTCGCTCAACGGGCGGGCGCCCAATTTGGAGGGGCTGACGCGATTCCGGGCCGTAACGCTCGGTGAGAAAGCGCTTCAGCGCGCGAATCGAAATCGGCTTGTCGATGGCGCCTCGCCGGCAAGCCGTTTCGCACGGATGCGCGCAGACTCGCCCGCAAATACTGGCCATGGGATTTGGGTCACGCGCA
>Ga0306920_100011666_pt1 | contig 11893 bp, 10 predicted proteins | sample flu12Cox44000170_FD_204666 | JGI IMG/M metagenome (GOLD analysis project Ga0306920, IMG submission 204666) | Lab enrichment of tropical soil microbial communities from Luquillo Experimental Forest, Puerto Rico - flux4day.12C.oxic.44.000.170 (v2)... | ecosystem: Environmental > Terrestrial >...
AGCAAGTCGATATCTGAAGCCCACAGCTCCAGGATATCTTCCATTACGCAAGCTTCGCCGCTGAGCTGGGTCACCTGAGCGAGCATCGCGCAGGTGAACTTGAATTTATTGTCGCTCCCGGCTACTTCTTGTGCGCACACCAGGTCGCGCCCGCGCGGGCGCCGAATCGTAGCGACGGTGCCATCACTGAGCGTGACTGTCTTAACCTGGTCTGGACCCGTAAGCTTCATCCACCCTCCTGGAGTGAGGCTTAAAAACTGCTCTCCCCATTTGATGCTGCAATTATGCTGCGTGGATGCGAGGAGTATTACGGGTGACAATGTCACCCGTCAGCGGGCTTGTGCTTCACTTGATGAGGCGTGAGGGCATCGATCTCGCGCATGGCCCGTTCCACGTGAGTCGCATCCCAATGGACGCGGTTGCATCGCTCGCATACCGCGAATGAATCGTGTGCGGCGTATACGAATGGTGGTAGGCTGCGCGCGACCGCGTCGCGCGGAACACGCTTAAGTAGCTGATTGCAGGAGGAGCATCGTGTGAAGGCTAAGCGGCGCGGATCGAATGGATAGCGGTCCATCACCTCGCGAATCTGATCGCGGAAAAGATGGCTTTCGACGTAGAGGACGTCCGGCGCTGTGCGCAGCCGCTTGTCACGTGTCAGCAGCGGGCGGTTCTGCTCGCGCGCCAGGCGAAGCGTCTCCGCGCCGGAGAGCGCCGGGTCGCAAATCACATCAGCTCCCATCAGCCGCAGCCATCGTGCAAGCCGGACGAGCATGCGGTCGGCAGCGAACCTCGGTGCCTGGTTAGAGATTTGAGCGGTATCCTGCATCACTTCGGGTATAGTATAGCAAAGCAAGCATAAAGCGCTTTCAAGGTGGACATGCTGATAACGACGAGGGCGACGAATGCAGGAAGTGCAAATTAGTTTTTTCACCGGCGAGCTGAGGCTCGAGGGAATGATTGCCAGACCCGGCATATCAACTGTGGAACGCGGCGCCGTCGTATGCCATCCGCACCCGCTCTATGGCGGCTCGATGTACAATAACGTCGTTGAGGCCGCACTTGAGGCAATGTGGCGATTGGGTTGGGCGACCTTGCGCTTCAATTTTCGGGGAGTCGGCCGGAGCGAGGGCGAGCATGGCGGTGGTACTGGAGAGACAGACGACGCCGCCGCAGCTGTGCGCTTTCTAGCGGGAGAGTTGGCTATCGGCCCACAAAAGATCCTCCTGGCCGGGTATTCGTTCGGCGCGATGGCGGCTTTGAACGCCGCATCGAAGCTCACCGATTTGGGCGCGCTGATGCTGATCGCGCTGCCGCTTCGGATGGTAGAAGCAGATGTGCTCAAGCAATTCAATGCTCCGCTCGTCCTCGCAGCAGGCGACCACGATAACTACTGCCCGCCGGCTCAACTGCAAGCGATACATCAGGCGCTCGGCTCCCGCGCGCAGTTGAAAATTATCCGGGGTGCCGATCATTTCTTCGGCGGGTACGAAGCGGAATTGGCCGACGCCGTGGAAAGCATGTTGAGAAGCATTTGAGGAAACCAGCTTCACGTCGGACCGCTATCGCGATGACGTAGTGGCGGCGGTGAACTTGCGTCCTCCCGCCGGCTCGGTGGAGGGTATCGCGGTGAGGCCGGCAGCCGGCGGTTCATTCAACGTTGCCTTCCATATTGCGTGGAAAGGGTCAGCCGGCTCGCTTCGGGCGAGCTCGATAATTGACTGAATAGTCGCGCGAGTGTCGTCGTGATGCATTCGTTGCAGCGCGGCGAAGTAGTTGAGGTCATGGAAATATATCATGTAGTTCAGCAGCACTGCGTTGTTGAGCGGTTGCTGGTCGAGATCGAAACGTTCGAGGCCCGACAGGAGCGGTTTCAGCCTGGCATACTCACCCTTGATTTGTCCGAATACTTCGATGCGGCGTCTTAACTTTTCGTCGCGCGGCAGTCTGCTTTGGTAGAGTCTACGCAAGCGCGCTTCCTGCTGCAGCAGAAAGGCTCCGAATTTCATGTCGCTCTCGTAAATCTCCCGCGCCGCCACCGCATCTTGAGAATTCGCGCCTTCGGTATGGGTGAAGAAATCCACGGCTCCGCGATTGCCGATCCAGGTCGCTGACGACTCGTCAAACATCACATCGCTTTTAAGAAAGAAGGTGCGGTGAAACAGCTCATGAATCACCACGCCTGCCAGCTCGACGCGATTGAGTTCAAGCAGATTTGACAGGAGCGGATCATTGAAGAAGCCGAGGCTCGAGAAAGCGATCGCGGGCCGCACGAACGTGTCATATCCCTTCCCTTCCATCGCGCGAGCCTCGGCTTCCGCTCGCGCCTTATTGAAATATCCTTTGTAAGGCATGTAGCCGACAATCGGAAACCACCAAAGGTAAGGTTCGAGTGAATCACGCGGCGCCGCCATCACCACCCATACCACGGCATTTTGATCGACGGCCGTGACAGTTTTATAGGCGCCGCCTACTCGCAGCCCGAGATTTTCGGCAGCGAACTTGCGCACTGACAGGACTGTTTCAAGACGCTGCCGCACGGCCGCAGAAAGGTCCGGCTTCTGCAGGACCTGGACGATAGGCTTGCGATTCCACAGCAGATGGCCTTCCTCGTACGCGGCATGCGCGAAGTAGCACAGGTCGCATCCCGCCAACAGGGTAGCGAGAGTCAGGGAAAGAGCTGGGAGAAGCCGCAGCAGGCCGGAAAGGCTACCCCATCGATCAGCCGCTTGAAATGCCGGCAACACCCTCAGAAATCCAACCGCTGAACGTCAGTTTCGGCCCTTTTGCTCAGTCGACGGCCTCACGAGCGGTTTCTGCTGGCGCGTATTGCAGCTCAAAGAGCCGCCGGTACAGGCCCTGGCGCCGGAGCAACTCTTCGTGCGTGCCACTCTCCCGCAGTACTCCGTTACTGAGCACCAGGATGCGGTCGGCGCGTTCGATGGTCGAAAGGCGGTGGGCGATTACCAAAGAGGTGCGGCCGGACAGCAATTCGTCGAGCGCTAGCTGAATCAGACGCTCAGTTTCGCTGTCGACACTCGACGTCGCCTCGTCCATCACCAGGATTCGAGGGTTATAAACGAGCGCGCGCGCGAATGATAGCAATTGGCGTTGGCCCGCCGACAGGTTGGCGCCACGTTCCCGGACTTCCTGGTGGACCCCGTCCGGTAACCGCTCGACGAAGGGCAGCGCCTGAGCGCGCCTGAGCGAATTGAGGACGTCTGCTTCATCGAGGTCGAGACGTGACAACCGGACATTTTCTAAAATGTCTTCGGCAAAGAGAAACACGTCCTGGAGGACGAGGCCGATGGTGCGGCGTAGTCTTCTCAGTTCCCATTCGCGCACATCGACGCCGTCGACTAGTATCCGGCCTGCAGTGACATCGTAGAAGCGATTGAGGAGCTTGATAATCGTGCTCTTGCCTGAACCGGTAGGACCTACGATCGCGACCTTCTGACCGGCGGCGACCCTGAAGCTGAGCTCGCGGAGCACCGGCTCGCCCCGCCGGTATTCAAATGAAACATGGTCGAAAACAATCGACCCGGCGCCGCGACGCGTACGCTTCGGCTGCGGCGGACTTGCGATTGTAACCGGCGTCGCCATCAGTGCCTCAATCCGTTCAATCGCGGCCAAGGCCGATTGCAGCGTGGTGTACTTGGACGATACTTCGCGCAGCGGGTTGAAGAAGAGTTGCGCATAAAAGATAAAGGCGACCAGCGCACCCAGGCTGAGCGCTCGATGGAGCACCTCGCCCCCGCCGATCCAGAGGACAACGGCAATCGTAATCGAGCTGAGCGCCTCGACGCTCGAATAGAGGCAGGCATCGTAGATGTTCGACGTACGCTGGATCACGCGGTTGTGCTGGTTCAACCGCTCGAACTCGCGCCGGCTTTCGCGCTCGTGGGCGAAGAGCTGAACCACCGCCATCCCGCTCAGCGCCTCCGATAGATACGCGTTCAGCGCGGCGAGACGATCGCGGATTTCGCGGAACACAGTCCGCATCCGAACACGAAAGAAATTGATTACCAACAATAACGGCGGCACGGCGCATAAAGACCATGCGGCGAGCCGCGCGTTGAAGCTGAACATAATCACGACAATTCCGGCGAGCGTCAGGAAATCGATGAACAAAGTAAGCGAGCCGGCACTGAACATTTCGTTGATCGCGTCGATATCTGTAGTCATCCGGCTGACCAGTCGCCCGACCGGCGTACGGTCGAAAAACACCATCGGCAATCGCTCGACATGGCGGAACAGCGCCAGGCGCAGGTCGGAGAGACTGTACTGGGCGACCACCATCGTCAAGTAGAACTGGCCGTAAAAACTCGCGACTTCGCCAGCCAATAGAGCAAGATACAGCAACCCCATCGCGAGCAGCCCGTGCCCATGTGAGTGGCTGATGATTGGCTCGAACCAGCGCGGTGGTGCGATCCTGGCTTTGGCGAGAAAGAAGTCGATGGTGAGTCTGAAAACGTACGGCTGGGCCAAAGCAAAGGCCGAATTGAGCGGCATCAATATAATCGAGAGGAAAAAAAGCTTGCGGTAGGGGCGTACGTAACTCCACACCCATTTTACCAGCCGCCAATCATGGCCGCGGCCAAATTCTTCCTCCGCAAACGGCTGCATCGGATTCAGTAGCGGGCCAACTCCTCTTCGAGCAATTGGCGGCGAAACAGCTCAGCATAAATCCCGCGCCGTGCCATCAACTGCTCATGCGTGCCCCGTTCGGCGATCATGCCGTCGTCCAGCACTACGATCTCGTCGGCATCGCGCACAGTCGAAGCGCGATGAGCGACCACGATAGAAGTGCGTCCCTTTACGGTTTCCTCCAGGCTGTGGAGCACGGCGCGCTCGGTTTCCGTATCGACGCTTGACAGTGCATCATCAAGCACCACTACCGCGGGGTTGTAAATGAGCAGCCGCGCAATCGTGACTCGCTGTTTCTGCCCACCTGACAGGGACATGCCGCGCTCGCCGACGATTGTGCCGAGTCCACGGGGCATCACCGCGATATCACCTTCAAGGCCAGCGACCCCGGCCGCAGCCTCGATTTCGCCGGGCAGTGCGTCCGGGCGGCCAAAGCCGATATTGCGCGCCATCGTATCGGAAAACAGGACCGCTTCCTGCGGGACCAGGCCAATGGTTCTGCGCAAGGAGCCGAGCGGTACCTCACGCACGTCACGCCCGTCCACCAGCACGCGGCCACAGGTCGGCTCAATTAAGCGGACCAGCAGTTTGACCATCGTAGACTTGCCCGCACCAGTACGCCCGACGATCGCCAGTTTGCCGCCGGCACGGACCTTCACGTTGATGTCATGGAGCGCCAGCGGCCGCTGCGCGCCGTCGCCGGCGAACAGTTCAGATGCCAGATAGCTAAATGACACATGTTCCCATTCGATGGCGCCATTGACTTCCAATCGGATGTCGCCGCCGTCGATGCTGCCGAGCGCCACCGCCTGAAAGATATCTTCCAGCCGTTTCATGGAGGCGCGAGCACGCTGGTAGATCGAAATCATCCAGCCGATCGAGACCGTCGGCCATCCGAGCTGCTGAAGATACAGAATGAAGGCTGTCAAATCTCCGATCGAAAGCTTACGCGCCTGGATTAACGCACCGCCGTATGTCAGCAGGATCATCATTGAACTTGCGACGGTCGCACGAATCAGCGGCGTCATCGCCCCCCGCACCCGCGCGAGGGCAAGCCCTTGTTCGTTATAACTGTCGTTGAGGCTGCGGAAGCGTTCCCCCTCGCGCTCTTCGAGTGTATAGGCCTTGACGACGTGGATGCCGGAGAGGCTCTCCTGAACTTTTGCTCCTAGCACACCAAGGCCCTGCTGCACTTTGAGGCTTCGCTCCATCAGGGAGCGTGTTAGAAAGCGGATCACGACGAACAGCACGATGTAGGGAGTGATAGTGGCGAGCGTCAGGCGCGCGCTCAGCGAAAACATAAACGCCAGCGCAAAGAGATAGGTTACCGGCGTATTGGTGAAACTCAGCACGCCCATCCCGACCATCATGCGTACCGCATTAAGGTCGTTGATCATGCGCGACATCAGGTCGCCGGTTTTGAGCCGTTCATAAAAGTCCGGACCGAGCGTGGTGAGATGCGCAAACAGGTCATTGCGCAGGTCGTACTCCACATCGCGGCCGGTATTGAAGATGATTGCGCGCGATACGGCCCGTGCCGCACCCATCATAGCGGCCAAACCGATCATCAGCGTGGCGTAATGGACCAGCCGATTCAGATGACCGCGTTGCACCGCATTGACCGCATCGCGCATCAGCACCGGCAGGGTCATCTGCAAAATCGCGAAGCTGAGGGTGCACAAAACGCCTAACGCGTACAGGACCCAGTAACGGCGGATGTAGACCCAAAGGCGTCTCATGGAGCCACGTCCAAGTTATCAGGTATGTCGCAGTAGAAAAACGCACGTGCTTCCCCCGGGTCATCAGGGGGAGGCCGAAGAGTGCTCTGCAGGCGGCTGGAGAGGGTCCGTACTCAGCGCGCCACCCCATTATTGGAGTCATTCCCCAACTGTTTCCTGACTCGGCGCACTTGCGGGAGGATTTAAGTGTGCGAGAATTAAGTTCTACGGATCAGCGTGGACGCACTATCGCCAGACGCCGCTCGTAGACCTTGGCATATTTTAAGAACACAAAGAACGCCGCAGTCGTGGCTGCGTAGAACCCCGGACCACCGTCAAGAAAGCCTCCGCGCAGCACATAGAATTTGAAAAAGCTCCAGAGCGGGTGAGTGAACATTCGCACAACCGTGAGCGCCGACGGCGGGAGTTGCGCGGCGCCGCGCGTGGTAAACCGGTTTATCGTATCGACATGAGCGGCGACATCGCGATAGCTAAAATGGAGAATCGGGGCTCGCAACTGTTCCACGCGTCCGTTGACGACCACCTTATCGTGGGGGTCGGTGCCGCCAATATGGCCGTGCTTGCGGCGAAACAAGCGCACCGGCCGATCACCGTAAATTGCGCGCGTGTAGTAGTGGCGCAGATGATAGAGCACGCGCTGAATCCGATAGCCATCCGCGGCATCTGCCGAGCAAACCGTGCGTTCGATTTCGCGCCTCAACTCGTAAGTCGCCTGTTCGTCGGCATCGAGCAGCAAGACCCATTCGCAGCTCGCATGATCCAGCGCAAGCTGCTTTTGCCGCACATAGTCGGTGAACTCGTGCGAAATAACCTTCGCGCCCATACTGCCGGCAATCTCGAGCGTGCGATCAGTCGAACCGGAGTCGACCACTACCAGTTCGCGGCAGAAGGGCCTGGCGCTTGCCAGGCACTGACCGATCACCCCCTCTTCATCGCGAGTGATCACGATTAGCGAAACCGACGGAAGCTCGGCGGAGATGTCGCCGCTGATGCTCACCCGGCGCTCCCCGCTTTGCCGCTTTCGGCGCCGAGTTGTTCGAGAAACGATGATGCCGCGGACCACGCTGCCTGATAGGCTGCGTGGTCGAGGCGGCCGCGCACCAGTTCGACGCGCAGGAACAGAAAGTAGGTCTGAATCACATCGGTCCGGCAATAACGATGGATTTCATCGAGCCGTCCGGAGTCGTAATACTCCTGCACCATCGCACCGTTCATCGCCAGCTTTCCGGGCAATCCCAGCATCTTTAGCAGAAGATCCATTCCGCCACGCAGGCCAACCTCGCCGAAGTTGGTTAGGTATTCGCAGAGGTCGAGGTGGCGCTCGGGCGCCTCGCGTGCGCGCGGCGAGTCGCCGTCGCCGAAGTAGCGCGGTGCTGAAATTCCCCAACGCACCGCCGCCAGTTCGAGCACCGGCAGGTCGAAACGCCGTCCGTTGAAGCTGACCAGGCAGCCGCGGAGGTGCTCGAGCCGCGTCCAGAATTCGCGAACGAGACCCTCTTCTGAGTCATGCGGAACCCCGAGAGTTTCGACCCCGCGCAGAATATGATCCTCACTCACGTCGCCGATTGCGATCGAAATCGGCACATGCAGCGTGAGCGGGAAAAAATCGCCCCCGCGACTGCTTAACTCCTCGCGAAATCGCCGGTACGCTTCGTCGTCGCTGATGTTGTCGTGAGCGAAGAAGACTCGATTCAACAATTGTTTATCGACGCGGGTCTCGATATCGAAGATCGCGAACTCCATACCTCATGCCTGATAACCGGGAGTGGACCGCGCCAGCCGCTCAATTATAGTCGCGGCAATCGCCTTGAAGGTTGCGCTCACCGGATGCCCAGGCTCGGCTACCACGATCGGATTAGCAGTGTCGCCCCCCTCGCGAATTTGCCGCACCATCGGAATCTCGCCCAGGAACGGAACGTTGAGCTCGCGCGCAAACCGCGCGCCGCCACCGTGTGCGAAAATTTCATGGCGATGGCCACATTTGGCGCATAGGTAATAGCTCATGTTCTCGATTACGCCGAGCACCGGCACTGCAACCTGCTGAAACATTGCGACCCCCCGCTTGACATCAAGCAGCGCGATTTCCTGTGGAGTCGTGACAATCACACCGCCGTCAAGCACGACGCGCTGCGTGATCGTCAGCTGGGCATCGCCCGTACCTGGCGGAAGATCGAGAACCAAATAGTCGAGAGCCCCCCACTCAACGTTGAAGAGAAACTCGCTTTCCAGTTTGGTCACCATCGGTCCGCGCCAAATCACCGCGGTCTCGTCACCGACAAACAACGCCATCGAAATATAGCGCAGGCCAAACCGCTTGAGCGGAACGATGCGCCGCTGCGAGGTTACGCCGACCTGGCGTCCCGCGCCGACCATCATCGCCACGCTGGGGCCATAAACGTCGGCGTCCATTAAGCCCACGCGCATCCCCAGAGCCGCCATCGCAAGCGCCAGATTGACCGCGACCGTGGACTTGCCGACGCCGCCCTTTCCGCTGGCAACCGCCACGACGTGTTCGACACCCGGAATCGTGCGCCTGGAGGCCATTGTCGCGGCGCCGGGCGGCGGCGCGGCTTGTTCGATTTCCACTTTGATGGCCGGCACACCTGGCATCGCGCCAACCGTGCGTTCGATGTCGGCTGAAATCTGCGCGAGTGTTTCGGGTTTGGTATTAGGGGTGGCATTCACAATCACGGTCACCCCCGGTTGCGCGACCTCGACGTCCTTGATTATTCCGAACGATACGATGTCACGAGTGAAGCCCGGATAGCGGACTTTTTTTAGTTCTGCGAGGATATCCTGTGGCGTCGGCATGCAACTAAATCTGTCTGGCGAACGGAGTATTAGGTGCGCCAGTTACATGTGCAGATGTTATCATTCCCCACGGGAAGGCAAAATTCGTGGCAAAAGCGCCGAGGCGGGTTTTGCAGCGGCTGTCGATAATCCTCGGGAACGGCGACAGCGTGCAAGTGACGGAAATTCCCAGCGTGCATTAGGAGACAAGCTAATGGAGGGCGCCGCGCTCATTGGTTACCAACTGCCACAGGAGATAGTTTCGCTGCGCGAACAAGTGCGCCGCGTCATTCACGACGAGGTAATTCCGGCGGAAAGCCGCGTCGACCCTGATGCAGCGGAAATTCTCGACGACGACTATTGGGCGATTGCAAAAAAAACGCAGGCCGCCGGGATGTGGTGCATGGGTTCCCCTCAGCAATACGGCGGTGGCGGGCTCGGCATGTTTGATATGTGCGTGCTGCAGGAGCAGATGTGCCAGCATCGCATGGGTCTCTATAATCCGGGTGCCGGTGTGTTCGGGCGCACGCCACCGCCGGTCATCTGGGCCGGGACTGAAGAACAGATCCAGAAGTATGCAGTGCCGACGCTGAAGAACGCCACCTATACGTTTTTTGCTATCACCGAGCCCTCGGGCGGTTCCGATCCCGCCGGGGCAATCCAAAGCCGTGCCGTGCGTGATGGCGACCATTATGTGCTCAACGGCACCAAGATCTTCAGTTCCCATGCGCACGAAGCGGAATGGGGCGTGGTTTTCGCGCGCACCGATCCCAAAGCCGGGCGTGCCGGAATCACCGCCTTCATTATTGAGAAGGATACCCCTGGGGTTACCGCGCGCCCGTTTAAGGTGCTGCGTACGTCGGCGCTGCCGAACGTGGTCCATCTGGAAGATTGCCGCGTGCCGGTGGAGCAACGGCTGGGCGCGGAGGGAGCGGGATTGAATTTGTGCCTCGATTTGCTGACCGGGCTGCGCTTTCCCTATTCGGCTTGCAATGTTGGCGTGGGCGTGGCGGCGCTGCGAATGGCGATTGAACATGCCAAGCAACGCAAAACCTTTGGAGAACTGCTTGCGCGCCGGCAGGCTATTCAATGGATGCTGGCGGACTCGGAAGTCGAATTGCGTGCCGCGCGTTGGCTGACTTGGGAAGGCGCATGGAAGAGCGACCGGAAAGAAGATGCGCGGATGGAGGCCTCGATCGCGAAACTTTATTCCAGTGAAGTGCTTGGCCGGGTGGTGGATCGCGCAGTCCAGATCCACGGGGGGTACGGCGTCAGCAAGGAATTCCCGCTTGAGCGATGGTATCGTGAGGCGCGCATCCGCCGAATTGGCGAAGGGCCCTCGGAAGTCCATCGAATGGTAATCGCCCGCAACCTGCTGCGGTGACTTCAAACCCTGGAGACGCCTGATGGCTCTACCGCTCGAAGGTATTCGCGTCGTCGACCTCGGCCAGATCTTCGCTGCGCCTTATTGCACACTCCAGTTGGCATATATGGGTGCGGAGATCATCAAGATTGAACCGCCGCGTGGCGGCGAGATGTTGCGCCGTCCCGAGCTCTCGCCCGGCGGTGTCAATTATGCCTTCCTGATGCTCAATGCAAACAAAAAATCCGTCACGCTGAACCTCAAGCACACGCGCGCACGCGAAATCCTGATGCGTCTCCTCGAAGATGCCGACGTGCTGGTGGAAAACTATTCGAGCGGTGTGATGGAACGTCTCGGCCTCGGCTACCAACACTTGAGCGAGCGCTTTCCCCGCCTGGTTTACGCCTCCGCCAAAGGCTATGCCTCCGATGGGCAATGGGCGAAGCTGGGCGCGATGGACAGTACCATCCAGGCCGCCTCGGGCCTCATTTCGGTCACAGGATTTGCTGATGGTCCGGGCATCCGCACCCCGGCGACTTTCATCGACATGGGCACCGGCAGTCATCTTGCGAGCGGAATTCTCGCCGCACTGATCCAACGCGGCCGCACCGGGAAAGGACAAAAGGTCGAAGTGGCGATGCTCGACATGTCGCTCCCTTCGATGAGCGGCCTGATTGCCAACGAACTCGAAGGGAAGCCATACACCCGGATGGGCAATCGCCATCGCGCCGCCTGCCCGTCAAACGTCTATGAAACCGCCGACGGTCAAATCCTGATCTTCTGTGTAAGCGAATCCCATTGGAGAACCGTCGTCGGTCTGATGCAGCGCGCAGAGCTCTTACACTCGGCCCGTTACAAGGACCATGCGGCGCGTTTCGCTATCGCCGACGAAGTCGATTCGATCGTCGGCGAATGGACCCGGGTTCATCGTCGTGACGAGCTGGTGCAAATCCTGCTCGAACATCATGTGCCCTGTGCGCCTGTGCGAACGGTCGCCGAAGTGATTGCCGACCCCGAAACCAGGCGGCAAAGCATGCTGCTCAAAAGCGAATTCCCGACCCGAGGCTCGATCTCAGTGCTGGGTTCACCGATCAAGCTATCAGAGGGCGATTATAGCCGGGCTCCGCTGAATCCGCCCCCTGTGCTGGGTCAGCATACCGCCGAAGTTCTCGCCACTGTTGGTATTAAAGCCGAAGAACTAGACGAACTCAGGGCGGAAGGAGCCGTCTAGTATGATGTCCCATAAATAACTTTACTTCGCTGTGCGTAACCGGTATCATACTGCCTCATGGGCAGGCCTAATGTGGTGGTTGAGGTGAGTTCGGCGGAGCGCGAACAACTGGAGTCGATAGCT
>Ga0306920_100011667_pt1 | contig 11893 bp, 7 predicted proteins | sample flu12Cox44000170_FD_204666 | JGI IMG/M metagenome (GOLD analysis project Ga0306920, IMG submission 204666) | Lab enrichment of tropical soil microbial communities from Luquillo Experimental Forest, Puerto Rico - flux4day.12C.oxic.44.000.170 (v2)... | ecosystem: Environmental > Terrestrial >...
GATGATGCAGGCGATGAGCAGGGCGAGGTCCATGCCCGAGACGAATGATCGCCGGGCGGCGTCGGCCAGCGCGGTACCGGTGGGGCCGGGGATGCGCGCGGCCACCTGGAGTGCCCCGCCCAGCGACCCGAGGATGATGTCGTGGATCGCCGGCGGCAGGGCGTGGTGCCCGAGCAGGGCGGACATGAGGTGCTGGTATTGGAGGTTCAGCGCGGTTCCGAGCACGGCCACGCCGAGTGCCCCTCCGACCTGCAGCGACGTATCGCTGGTGGCGGATCCGACGCCGGCCTCGTCCTTGGGGACCGATCCCATGACCGAGTCGGTCGAGGGGGCCATCGCCAGGCCGACCCCGCACCCGATGAGCAGGAAGAACGGCAGGCACCAGCGCAGGCCGTCGCCCACCGTCGTCTGGGACAGGAAGCCCAGGCCGGCCGCGATCAGGAGCAGTCCCGGCACGACCACGGACTTGGTCCCGATCTTGTGGGCGAGAACGGCCGAGAAGGGCGCGGTGGCCAGCAGCACCAGCGCCACCGGCGCGACGGCGAGCCCGGCCTGGAAGGCGCTGAGGCCGAGGACGAACTGCAGGTACTGGGTCATCAGGAACAGCAGGCCCATCAGGGCGAACAGCACGAGTGCGAGCGAGGCGATGGCGGCGGAGTAGCGGCGGCTGCGGAAGAATGACACGGGGAGCATCGGGTCGGTCCGGTGGTGCTCCCAGATGATGAAGCCCGTGATCAGCGCGGCGGAGGCGGCCAGCGCGCCGAGGACGGGGGGCGCGGTCCAGGTCCGGCTGGGAGCTTCGATGATGGCCCACAGCAGCAGGCCGAACCCGAGGATGGACAGCAGCATGCCGACGGGATCGAGCCGCTTGGCCCGGGCGTTGCGGGAGTTGGGGACCAGGAAGATCGCGGCGAGCCCGCCCAGGGCGGCGATGGGGACGTTGATGAGGAAGACCGACCCCCACCAGTAGCGGGCCAGGAGGAAGCCGCCCAGGATGGGGCCGATCGCCACGCCGAGGCCGGCGGTGGCGGACCAGATGCCGATGGCGCGGCCGCGGTCGCGGTCGGTGCTGAAGATGTTGGTCAGGATCGACAGCGTGCAGGGCATCAGCGCGGCCGCGCCGACGCCCATCACGACCCGGCCGGACGTCAGCCATCCGACGCTGTCGGAGAAGGCCGAGAAGGCCGACCCCGCGGCGAAGACGGCCAGTCCGGCGAGGAACACCCATTTGCGCCCGATGCGGTCGCCGAGCGCGCCCAGGGTGAGCAGCAGCCCGGCGAAGGCGACGGCATAGGCGTCGACGATCCACTGCAGCTGGCTCGAGGTGGCGTGCAGGTCCGTGACGATGGACGGCAGAGCGACGTTCAAGATGGTCAGGTCGAGGCTCACCAGGAGCAGGGTCACGCACAGGATCGCCAGGGCCGCCCACCGCCCGCGGGGGCTGCCGGGGCCAGTGTGGGGCGTCATCATCATTCCTCCGTTCCGCCGCGGGCGATGGCGGGACCGACCCAGCGGCGCAGGAAGCCGCGCAGCTCCGAGCCGCTCCGCCTCGGGGTGCCGGGGTCCAGGACCAGTGATTGCAGCACCCGCAGGGCGAATTCCGCGAGCTCGTCGAGCTCTTCGCGGCCGTAGCCGGCGTTGTCCCAGTCCACCGCCGTCCGCTCCAGCAGGGAGCGGGCGAACCCGACCGCCTCGGGCGAGGTCACGCCGGCGAAGAACCGGCCGGACCGGCCGGACGTGAGCAGTACGCCCAGGTAGCGTTCCTCGGGAAGGCGCTCGATCGTGAACGCCAGCGCCTCGATGACGGCCCCGGCGGGGTCGGTGACCTGGGCGAGATGCCGCGCGAGGCCGTCGAGGTAGCTGTCGGCAGCCGAGCGGGCCACCGCGGCCAGCAGGTCGTCGGTGCCGGCGAAGTACCGGTACACGGTCTGCCGGGTCACGCCCAGCTCGTGGGCGACGTCAGACAGACCCGTCTTGCCGGGCCCGTAGCGGTCGACGCAGCGCATCGCCGCGCCGACGATGCGCTCGCGGGCCTCGGCCTCGCTGCCCGGGGGGTCGCCGCGCCACCCGTGACGGGCCTTGCCAGCCATCGAGGACCTCCGCTCTCGGCTACCCTGTTATTCTCCATTCAATCATACACTAAGTGTATGATTGTATGGTAATGGAAGCTGAACACGATGCGGCGACGCCGCTCAGCGGCGCCTGCCGCTCAGGTCACGGCAGTCCAGGGATCCCGGCCGGCCCAGCAACCACGCGTGTGCCCGCCGCCATGCCAGCCAGTTCTCGGCGACGCCGGGCGGTGGCGGGTGGCGAGCAGCCGGCCGGTCTCGGGGACAGTGAGCGGGATCAGGCTGGGGTCGGCGAGCAGGGCTGGTCTGGCCGGAGTAGTGCCGATGCCCAGGTACTCGGTGCGGCGACGAAGCAGGGCGGGCGGCGCCGGCCGGGCCGGCGCGGGAGGCATGAGTGCTGCGGGACGCCTGCGGCGTGAGGTACAGAGCCCGGCCGGGGCCCAACCCAATCTGCTGCGGCACTAGCAGTCCGTTTCGCGCCTACGATGCGGCTCGAGAAGGATCAGGCCCCGGGATGATGTGCCACGAGCCATCTGACTAGATGCTCCCCAAGTAAGGAGAGACCGACTGGCTTGGGCACGCACTAGGACGAATCCGTCTCCTAACGGGCGGCCGGGAACCGGGACGCGGGATCGGGATCAGTGAGGGGGTGAGCCGTCGCCCGTAACCTCCGGCAGGCGGATCCCGACAGCGGCGTTTTCCTCGGGGGAACCGAGCCAGTAACCGAATTTCCTCGACACGGCGAGGAAATGCGCCAGGACGTCAGGTGCCGGCGGCCGGCGGGTACCCGTGTCAGGCGTGCCGACCTCCTCGAACCAGTTCCCAAGCCTGGCCGTGGTGATGACGAGCTCGATCAACGGCTCGCCGGACACGTTGCGATGCGCATGGTGCGTGCCCCGGGGGACGTGGACGTAGTCTCCAGCGCCCACGTCGACCCACTCGGCTGGACCACTGCCCAGCGTCAAGACCTGCTTGGTGCCCGAGAGTACGAAGAAGACCTCGGTGGCATCATGGCTGTGCAGGGGAACCGCAACGCCCGGCGGGATCACTCCCCTCATCACGCAGAAGTCGTCGTGCGCGGCCGCCGGCGAGGTCAGGAACTCGACGGTCGGTCCCAGCACATCGAGACCGATCCTGGATGTCCCTTCGGCCACGCCACGGATGACTTCGCCGGGGTTCGTCTGCGGATGCATCAGCTTCCTCTCCTTGTGGTGTCTTGCTTGTTCATGCCGCGTGATTGAGCGCGGCGGCCGACGCCTCACTGGTGTGCGGGATGGCCAGGGCCCGAGTCAGGTGCCGGAGCAGGGGCGGATGTCACCGGCGTCGGAGATGGCCAGGTTGTAGTCCCCGGCACGCCAAAGACCGAGGCCAGGCCGACTTCAGCCAGGCCGGTCAGCAGGTAGCCGGCGACTGTGGTCATCCACGGCGCCGGGACGAACGGGACGTCCCGCAGGGCACGGGTGTTCATGATGGCGGCCTTCCTAAGGTCGGGGTGGGGGCTCTTCTGGGACGCTAGAGGCGTGAAACCCGGCCCGTTCGGACCGATCTTCTTCCTGGTGGTCGGGGGACATCGTGGCCGGCGGGGATCCGCCGGCCACCGGCCTTCACTGGCCGGAAGCGGCCAGGGCCTGGGTCAGGTCCTGGAGCAGGGGCGGGACATCGCTGGCGCCGAGGACGGCCTCGATCAGGACCGGGCGGCCCGTGTCTGCGTGGTGGCTGGCCGCGTTGAGGGCCAAGGCCAGCCCGTGCGAGCTGCTCGCGCGCAGCGTCACCGTGGATGACTCGGGGGCGACGGCGGCCGGCCACTGGGTCCAGTCCCAGGCCGGGATCTCGTGGTATCCGGCGTCGGGACGGTGGATGGTCCGCTCGATCGTGTAGCCACCGTTGTTGATCACGATGACGACCGGCGTCAGGCCCTGGCCGAGCAGGGAGCCGAGTTCGGCCGCGGTCTGCTGCATGGCGCCGTCGCCGGCGACCAGGATGACGCGCCGGTCCGGGGCGGCCAGCGACACGCCCAGGGCGCCCGGCAGGGTCCAGCCGATCGAGGCCCACATCGGCTGTCCGACCAAGTGCGCCCCGTCGGGCAAGGTGAGCTCGGCCGCGCCGTAGAACGCCGTGCCCTGGTCGGCGATCAGCAGGTCGCCGGGGCGCAGGAAGTCCTGCACGCGCGCCCACAGGCTGGCCTGGGTGAGCTTCCGGTCGCGGCCATCGCTGGCGGCGGACGTTTCCCAGGCTGGCAGGCCGGCCAGGTCGGCGCGGGGCGGTACGGGCCGGACGGCCTCGGTCAGGGCGGTCAGCGCCTCGCGCAGGTCCACGCCGGGGTAGGTGACATCGCCGATGCGGGCCTGCAGGCCCAGGTCGATTCGGCGGGTGCCGGGCGGCCGATGCGCACCACCCAGCACGGTGTCGGCCAGCGTGACGCCGACCATGATCAGGACGTCGGCGTCCTCGACCGCCAGGCGAGCGCGCTTGACCGAGGACGGTCCGGCGTAGAGCCCGGCGAAGCGCGGGTCGGACTCGGGGAAGTCCCCTTTGGCTGCGGACACCACGGCCACCGGAAGGTTCCCGGCGACCGCCAGGTCGCGGACCTGATCGGTGACGCCTCGCCGGGCGGCCAGGTGGCCGACCAGCACGCTGACGCGGTCCGCGGGGCCCAGCACCCGGCGGACGTGGGCGGCAAACGCGGCCAGGACCGCGGGGTCAGGGTCCTGGCCGATCTGCGGCAGCCGGCCCATCGGGGCTGGCACAGACGCGGTGGCCACGTTGGCGGGAATGGTGAGGTAGACCGGGCGTGAGGTGCGCAGCGCGATGCTCAGCACGCGGTCGATCTCCTCCGGGGCGGTATCCGGGCGCAGGTCGGCCTGGGCCGCGGTGACCTCGGCCGCCATGCGGGCGAAGTGACCGTAGTCGCCGCCCGGCAGGTTGTGGTGCAGCACGACGCCGTCGTCCCTGGCCGTCAGGGCCGGGGTGCCGACGATGTGCACGACCGGGACGGACTCGGCGTAGGCGCCGGCGATGGCGTTGATCGCGGACAGCTCGCCGACGCCGAACGTGGTGACCAGCGCGCCGATTCCCCGCAGCCGGGCGTAGCTGTCGGCGGCGTAGCCGGCGCCCTGCTCGGTGGCCATGCCGATCCAGGCCAGCTCCGGTCGGCCGGCGATGGCGTCGAGGATGGGCAGGTTGTAGTCCCCTGGCACGCCGAAGACCGAGGCCAGGCCGGCTTCGGCCAGGCGGGTCAGCAGGTAACCGGCCACGGTGGTCATCGGCCGGGACGGGGTGGAGTTCGTGAGAGGGCTTTGGGCCATCACAGCATTCATTGGTGGTTCCTTGACGACGAGACATTGTGTTGTTCCTCGACGCTACGGACCGAAGACCTGGGACAAATCGGCTGTGGCTACGGAGATCCGCGGCACCAGGGCCCGGCGGCGGGGCGCTGTATCCGTAGGGCTACTGAGATCCGGGCAGGCGCCGGGCCAGCTCGGCGCGAGTACGCACGCCCAGCTTGCGGTAGATGGCGGCGACGTGCGTCTCGACGGTCCGCACGCTGACGAACAGCGCCGCCGCGGCGTCCCGGTTGGTCGCGCCGCCCGCGATCAGGTCCGCGACCCGCCGCTCGGTGGCGGTCAGCTCGGCGCCGGACCGCTTCGCCGCCACCCGCGGCATCTCCTGCCGAATCTGGTCGAGCAGTGGCCGGTGGCCCATCTCGGCGGCCAGCTCGTACGCGCGGCTCAGCGCCTGGCGGGACTGCCGGCGGGCCTTGCGCCGCCGCTCGACCTGGCCCAGGACCAGCAGGCTGCGGGCCAGTTCGGGGCGGAGCGGCGCGGACCGGTGCGCCGCAACCGCGGCCCGGACCAGGTCCGCGGCGGCGTCCAGGTCGCCGGCCGCGGCGGCAGCGAGGGCATCGATGCGGGCCGCGTCGCCGGTCAGTGCGGGACGGTCCAGCCGTTCGCCGACTTCTCTGAGCCAGGCCGAGATCCGCCGGGCCTCGTCGGCGCGGCCGGTCGCGACGTAGGCCTCGGCCAGCAGGGGGTCCAGATAGCAGCGCACCCCCGGATCGGCCCAGTCGCACTGCTCGGCGCACCAGACAGCGAGCTCGAGATGCCGCATCGTGGCCGGGTGATCGCCGCGCCAGGCGCTCACCCTGCCTCGCAGGCAGGCGCCCATGAACCGTGTGGTGATAGCCGCGCCCGCGTGATCGGGGAGCTGCTCGTCAGCCAGGCGGGCCGCACTATCCAGGTCGCCCGCCGCGATCAGCAGCTCGCAGCGGGGCTCGACGATCCATGGTGATGATGGCCAGTCGTACCAGTCGGCCACCGCCTTCGCCGTGTCCGCCGCGGCTGTGGCGGCCGGGTAGTCGCCCGCCAGAGCCTCGGTCGTGGCCAGGTAGGACAGGAACACTGCCTGCGCGAAGTCGTCACCGGCCTCCCTGGCCTGGGCTATGGACCGTCGCAGGGCGGTCCGCGCGGTGTTCAGGTCCTCGGTGTAGCGGGCCCACGCGCGGTGAATGTCGGCGCCGTCGTGTATGCGTCGTGACGGCAGACCGGCCTCAAGGGCGGCGGCCCGGTCGAGCAGGCCGACCTCGAGCCCCTCGGCCGCGACGGCCTTGGCCATGAACAGGTTGACGAGCGCGCGGTGCAGCGCCCCCGCGGCCGGAGGACCCGCGGCCTCGGCACAGCGGATGGCCTCCTGGGCGGCGGTACGCTTGCCGCCACGCACGCCGTAAATGACATCGGAGGCTGAGGCCAGCACCAGCGCGCGCCGCCGGGGGTCGGTCCCGGCCTCGCCGACGGCGCGGGTCACGATCGCGGTGGCGGCCGCCGCGCCGTGCAGGATCTCGGTCATGTCGAGCAGCAGCGGCAGCACCCGCTCCAGGTCCGCGGTGGCCAACTGGCCCAGGTCGAGCTCCTCCAGCTGCCCCAGTGACCCCGCGAGGTCGCCGGCCAGGAACAGCAGTTCGCCCGCGCGGATCCGGCGGCGGACCAGCCCGGTGGCGTCCGGGGCGGGGGTGAACTGCACTGCCTGGACGGCGAACTGGCCGGCCGCCGCGTTGGCGGCCCGGGCGTACGCGGCGGCGGCGGCCGTGTCCAGCGCGTCCGCGACAGCGGGCTCCGGCCCCTGGCCGCCGGCGGCGAGGGCGGCGAAATACGCATAACGCTCCGGACCTGAGGCGGCCTCGGCCAGCCGCCGGTAGAACTGCAAGCGGCGGCCAGGCGGCAGGGACTCCACCGCCGCGGAACCGATCAGCGGATGCGCCGCGGACAGCCGGTCCCCGGTCTCGATCACCACCCCGGCCAGTACCGCCGCGTCCAGGGCCGCGGCGGGATCCGCCAGGTGGTCAAGGACCTCCAGGGCATCGGCCATCCCGATTCGGCCTGCCGCGGCGACCACGGCCAGGGCCTCCGCGGCCTCAGGACTCAGCGACCGGGACAGGCGGCTGGTCAGGGTGCGGGCCAGCGGCGGCACCGGCCCCTCGGAGTCGAGGCTGGCTAGGATCTCCTTAGCCCAGAACGGGTTGCCGCGCGACTGCTGGGCCACCAGCCGGGCCCGTGCCGCGGTGACGTCGGCGGGGAGCAGGTTCTGGATCTGCCGCATGTCCAGCGGGGCGAGATCGATCATCTCCCCCGACGGCAGCGCGTCCAGCAGGTTACGCCAGTCGCGCGACGGAGGCGGTGCGCCCGCGGTGAGCGGATCCGCGGTCGCCTCGGTGCGCGCGGCCACCATCAGGGATAGCGGCCCGCTGGACGCTCGCCGTAGCGCGAAGGTCAGTGCCTCGAGGCTGGCCGTATCAAGCCATTGGACATCATCGATCGCGGCCAGTACGGGGCCCTCGGACGCGCAGGCGCTGAGCGCCGCCAGCACCGCGAGGCCCACCGCCCGGGCGGTAGGCGGCTCGGCGCCCGCGGGCCGCAGCAGCAGCGCGACCTCCAGCGCCTCCCGCTGCGGTGCCGGAATCTGCCCGGCGACCCGGGGCAGCACCTCGGCCAGCAGGTCCGAAAGCCCGGCGAACGACATGTCCGCCTCGCTGGCCGACGGCTCGCTGCGCAGCAGGCGGTGCCCGGCCGCCGTGGCCACTTCGGTCCCGGCGCGCCACAGCGTGGACTTGCCCGCGCCGGCCTCGCCTTGGATGGCCAGCGCGGCGGGCGAGGCCCGGACCTCCTGGGCGAAGTCACGAACCCGGTGCCATTCGGCCGATCGGACGAGATCGCCGCGAACCGCAGCCACACCCACATCTCATCACAGGCCGTCAGGCCGTGCATGACCCCGGTTCTTGGGGTCCAGACTGCTTCTTCGCGGAACCACGTCTCGGTCCGGCGCCGCGGCCTTCGCCGGCGTGAGCGCTTCGATCTAGCCGGCGAGGAGGGGCCGACTGCTCAGTAGTACTACTTATACGGCACGGTCCGCGCGCGTCCGGGTGCCGGGAATATCCGTACACGCAGCGGATTTGCTCAGATCTTCCCCTTCGTAGCGTCGATGGCATGCAGACAGAACGCACAGCGCGTTCGGTACGGAAAGGGAAGAGCAACCATGGGAAATCTTGACAGCCATGTCGCCGTGGTGACCGGCGGTGCGACCGGGATCGGCCTGGCGACGGCCCGCCGGCTCGCCGCCGAGGGCGCGACGGTCGTGATCGCCGGCCGCGACACCGGGCGCGGCGCGGCCGCGGTGGAGGCGATCCGGGCGTTCGGCGGACGGGCCACGTTCATCGCGACCGACGTCACCGACGACGGTCAGGTCGCCGCCCTGGCCAAGGAGGCCGCTGATCAGGGAGACGGCATCGACATCTGGTTCAACAACGCCGGGATGGAGGGCAGGCTCGGCGCGCTCGACGACGTCGACGACCTCACGGTGCGCGACCTGCTCGACACCAACATCAAGGGGGTCTACTCGGGCATGCGCCACGCTGCCGAGCACATGCGCACCGGCGGGATCATCATCAACAACGCCTCCTTCGTCGGGACGGTGCTGCCAGCGCCGGTCGCGATCGCCTACGGCGGCACCAAGGCCGCGGTGGTGTCCATGACCAGGGCGGCGGCGCTCGGCCTGGCCGATCAGGGCATCGATGTCGTCGCGGTCGCGCCCTGGATCATCGACACGCCGATGATCGACCGGCTGACCGGCTTCCAGGGACAGGAAGCGCGGGCGCAGTTCGCCGCGCTGTTCAACCCGAGCGGAAAGATCGCTTCGCCCGAGCATGTGGCCGAGGTCGTGGTCCGTCTCGCGGACCGGACCGGACACTACCGCAGCGGTGACGTGCTCCTGGTCGACGCCGGACCGAGCGTCACGCCCATGCCGTGAGCGCTGGCCGCGCACCGTTCATTTTCGTCGGAATCTAGCGGCAGCCTCGAAACACCACACAACATCTCCTGCGGACGGCCGTCCCGTTCGCGGCGCCCGGAAGGAAGCGCGACATGACATGGGATGGAAGAAGCACCGTAGAGATGATCACCAGCATCGGACACCAGCGACGCGACGTAGTAGTGGTGGGCGCCGGCCAGGCCGGGCTCGCGGTGAGCTGGAATCTGCGGCTGCTGGGGATCGATCACGCGGTGCTTGAGCGGGACCGGGTCGGTGAAAGCTGGCGCTCGGCCCGCTGGGATTCGTTCACGCTGGTTACCCCGGCTTGGATGACCCGCCTGCCCGGCTTGACCCAGCCCCCTGGCACCGGCGCGGAGTTCACCACCCGCGACGACCTGGTGGCCATGCTGGAGGCCTACAGCAAGCAGCTCCCGGTCAGAACCGGGGTAGAGGTGACCGCGCTGCAGCGCGCGGGCCGCCGGTACCAGCTGACAACCAGCGAGGGCGTGCTCACCGCGCGCGCCGTGGTCGCCGCCACAGGTGCGCTGCGCCGCCCGGTCATCCCCGCCATGGCCGCGCGGCTGCCCGGCACGCTGCTGCAGCTCCACGCCGGCCAGTACCGGAACCCCGCCGCGCTTCCCCCCGGCGCGGCCCTGGTGGTGGGAAGCGGCCAATCCGGGGCCCAGATCGCCGAGGAACTGGCCCACGCCGGCCGGCAGGTGTTCCTGGCCACCAGCCAGGTGGGCAGGACCCCGCGCCGCTATCGGGGCCGTGACGCCCACGACTGGGCCCAGGAACTGGGCCTGCACGACCGATCCGCCGACCAGGCCCGACCCGAGGAAAGGCGCGCCGCCAACCCGCTGCTGGCCGGCGCACACGGTGGCCACACCCTGGCGCTGCAGCAACTGGCCCGCGACGGAGTGGTGCTGCTCGGCCGCCTCGTGGACGTCACCGGCACCACGCTGCGCTTCAGCGACAGCGCCGCCGCCAACCTCCACTACGGCGACCAGGCCGCCGCCGCGTTCCGCCGGGCCGTCGACGAGCACATCCGCCGCCACCACCTGCCCGCCCCGCCGGCCGACCTCGATCCCGCCGAGCGGCCCTATCCGCTGGTCCCAAGCCCGAGCAAGCTAGACATCACGGCCGACGCCATCACCACCGTCATCTGGTGTGTCGGATTCAGCCCGGACACGGCCTGGATCGACCTGCCGGTGCTCGACCGCACAGGGGCCATAACCAGTCGAGGCGGCGTCACCGCCATCCCGGGGCTGTACACGCTCGGCGCACCGTGGCTTACTCACCGCGGCTCGGGCATCCTGTACGGCGTCGCCACCGACGCCAGCAGCATCGCCCGCCACCTGGCCGCCTACCTCGGTCACGCGTCTCCCGTCCAGCGCCAGATCGCGGCGGCCGGGTCGCTGCCCCAGCGGGCCGCCTCCTGATTCACACCGTTTTGTAGAGATAATGGCGGGTAAATGAGCTGCGTGCCTGCCCGCGCGCTATTTCATACCGCGCCGCGCTGCGTGGAGATCAGGGAACTGCCCACACCGCGGCCTGCGGCCGGTGAGGTCCTTGTCCGCACCGTGTGCTCTGGCATCAGCGGTGGCACCGAACGGCTGGTGTACCGCGGTGAGGTCCCTGCCGAGTTGGCGCTGGACGACACGATCGACGCGCTTGGCGGTACCTTCTCCTATCCCTTTGCCTATGGGTATGCGTGTGTCGGCGAAGTAGCGGAGTCCGGCCAGGCGGTTTTCGCGTTCCATCCGCACCAGGACGTATTTGCGGCACGGGCCGGTGAACTGATTCCGCTGCCTCCTTTCGATCCCGTGTCCGCAACCTTGTTGCCGCTGGTCGAGACCGCGTTGCAGGTGACGCTCGATGCGGGGACCGGATATCGAGACCGGGTCATCGTGCTGGGGGCCGGCGTGCTCGGGCTGCTGACCGGCCTGCTGTTGCAGCGCTCCGGGTGGCGGCCGCTGATTGCCGAGCCGCAGGAGTGGCGCCGCGCCGTAGCCAGCAGCCTCGGCGTCACCACGGCAGCGCCGGAGGACCTGGTGAAAGAGAAGGTTCCGCTGGTCATTGACGCCAGCGGTAACCCGGATGCGCCAGCGATGGCACTCGACTTGCTAGCCCACGAGGGAACCCTGTTGATCGCCTCGTGGTTCGGCACCAAACCGGTGGTGCTGCCGCTCGGCGGCGCCTTTCACCGGCGGCGTCTGATCATCCGCAGCACTCAGGTTTCCACGGTGCCGGCTCGGCTGTCTGGGACCTGGACCCGGTCTCGGCGCCGCCGGGAGACCGTTGAGTTGCTGTCCGAACTACCATTGGCACAGCTGTGCACTCACGTCTTCGCCTTCGGCCACGCGGCCGAGGCGTTCCGAGCCGTGGACCAGGGGATACCCGGGTTGATGCATGCCGTTCTTGACTACGACAGGAGTGCTACCGGTGACCTGTGAGGTCGGGTTGAGCCGAAGCGTCCGCGCCTTCCACATCATGCCGGGACTGCCCGGGCCAGAGGGGCAACTGCA
>Ga0306920_100011668_pt1 | contig 11892 bp, 15 predicted proteins | sample flu12Cox44000170_FD_204666 | JGI IMG/M metagenome (GOLD analysis project Ga0306920, IMG submission 204666) | Lab enrichment of tropical soil microbial communities from Luquillo Experimental Forest, Puerto Rico - flux4day.12C.oxic.44.000.170 (v2)... | ecosystem: Environmental > Terrestrial >...
GTGGCTGGCGCATCCCAGAAGAGAATCGAACCACAGACGCCGCAAAACCCCCGCCGCGCCCTCGGCGACGATTGATACCACTTCAGGGCATCGGCCTTCTCGAGGTGGAGGCTATCACGGTCGCAGGCGGTGAAGGCCCCGAAGTGCCCGGTCGTACGACGGCACATGTCGCAATGGCAATAGATTACCGGGCGCAGCGGACCGCTGACATGGTAGCGGACCGCCCCGCACAGGCACCGCCCAGTGGAATGTCCCGTAACTTCCCCGCCGGGAGTGTCAGTATCGTGCATGCCTCTCCTCCAGCCGGGGGGCGGCACTACGCGTCGCGCGTGCCAGCGCGCCCGTCATTGACTGCAATCGCGGACCGTACTCGGCACGAACGCGCTCGAGAATCTCCGGCTCGGCCTTTTCAGGGCTTCCGTCTTTGAAGGGAGGCGCCGGGTCGTACTCAAGAGCCAACTGGATGCTGCGGGCGATATCCTCTCCGCATAGCTGTGCAATCATCGTAAAAGCGCCGTCCAGGCCTGCCGAAACGCCCGCGCACGAGACGAAGCGGTCATCGCGCACAACGCGAGCCCGCACCGGTATAGCGCCGACTTCGGGGAGCAGCTCGTGATAAGCCCAGTGCGTTGTCGCCCGCTTGCCCCGCAGGAGGCCCGCTGCGCCGAGCAGGAAGGCACCGGTACATACCGAGGCAACCATGCGCGCGCTGCCCGCATGCGATCGGACAAATGTTAGCGTGACCTCATCAGAAATCGCTTCGACGACCCCTGGACCGCCGGGAATGACGAGGACATCGAGTCTCGGGCATTTACCGAACGCCGTCGTAGGAAGCATCGAGAAGCAGTCAGTCGCCACGGCATCAAGAGTCTTGGCCAACGCATGCGTGGTCGCACCCGGTACGCGACTGAACGCCTGCAGCGGCGCCGTGAGATCGAGCTGTGTCACCCCTGGAAAGAGAAGATGGCCGATGTTCACGATGGGTGACCCTCGTGGTCAGGGAACTGCTTCACACATCTCTCAGCGTATAACAAATGTGCGGGATGCTACTCGCGGTGTTTTAGTTTGAACGTTCCCGTGTCGTCGCAGTGTTTGGGTTCGGATCGGATGTGCATAAGCCTCATGTAGAGCATCGAGATTCTCCTTTGCACTTGCCAGCACCGCAGAGTCAGTAGGGAGTTCCATCTTTATGTGCGAAGCGCCACTTGCCGTCACTGCCCAACACGGCTTCGATGTCGTCGCGCGGATATTGCACAGAGTCGCCTGATTGACGATCACCGACCTCAATATAGGCTGCATCCGCAGTCGAGCGATTTACGAGATGGTGAGCGGTGCCGCCGCCTGGAAACCCGGCGCACATGCCCGAAGTCAGTATCGCTTCACCAGAATCGTGGACCAGGGTGACGGTGCCAGAGACGACATAGACAAACTCGTCCTGAGCAGAGTGTCGGTGGTGAAGTGCGGAAATGGCCCCCGGCGGGAGTGTCACGTGATTCACCCCAAAGCTCTTCAGACCAAACAGGTCACCTAGCGGGCGCTTGATACGCCCAGCCATCATCGTTGCGAAGGGCTCCGGGTAGTTGGAGGGCTTCGTCCGAGGAGCTGCTTCGCCGGCGAGAAGCGTGAGGTTTGGCTGGGTCACAGAAATTACCTCCATCAGTTTGAGCCCGCCCGTAATCCTCCGGCGAGCGGTATCCGACAGCCGACGATGCGGGTTATACGTGCGTTCAGTCCACTCGAACACTGCAAAGCGCCTCGGCCAGCTACGAGATCGAAACCGGCGAACAGATGCTTCCCCGGTGCCGAGCAGCACAGGTAGTTTGACGGACGCAGTGTACCCGCCTAGGCTTAGGCGCAAATGACGCAGTTCCAACGTTTTAAGCCATGTCGCGCCAAGTCACGTTTTTCGATCTATCGCGATTTTCAACTGCTTGACGCTGCCGGGCCGATTGCGGCGTTTGAGGTTGCCGAGCGCTACCGAGCGGGCAGTGGCATCGTGGGATTGCTTCTGTCCCCGCGCCCTCAGCCGAACCTCAGGCAGCGCAGTCGGCTCCTTCGCTCGCCACAATCGCATCGCTCAGAAGTGGACACGCTGCTTTTCGAGATCGTGGGCGGTTCTCAATACCCAGTACGTTACAGGAGCCAGCTTGTCAGCTGCTTGGTGTGTTGTGCACCGGCATTGCCTTCGTCCTCTACTACCGCTCCTGATGCTTGACGGCCGAAGGGGTCATACCGTACAGCCGCAGGAATGTCCGACGCATTCTTTCTGCATTGCCAAAGCCATGCGCACAAGCGATATCCCGGACGGACCTTGCCGACCCGGAAAGGGCTCCACGCGCTGCTTCCGCGCGCAGCTGCTCGATGGCTTTGGCCGGGGACAGACCGGTCTCTGCGTGAAACACACGAGAGAAGTGTCGTGAACTCATGCAGGCCTGATCGGCAAGAACGGCCACGGTAAGACGCTTCCCGAGATTGCTGCGTACATAGTCCAGGAGCGCAGTGAACCTTCCGTTGGTCTGTTCCATCTCCAGCAACGCCGAAAATTGCGACTGGCCGCCAGGGCGCCGGAAGTAAACCACCAACTGCTGCGCCGTTCGCCGGGCAATGGCGTCGCCCAAATCCTCTTCGATCAAAGCCAGCGCCAGGTCAATACCAGCGGTAATTCCTGCGGAAGTCCAAATGGGGCCATCCTTGATGAAAATGCGGTCGGGCTCCAGGCGGACACGCGGGAATCTGCGAGCGAAATCGGTGCTGCGACTCCAATGCGTGGTCGCGCGCTTCCCGTCAAGGATCCCAGCAGCCGCCAATAGATACGCGCCTGAACACACGCTGGTCGTGCGTCGCGCCCTGCTGGCGCACGACCGGATGAATCGAAGGGTTCTTGGACATGAGAGCGCAGAGCGCGAGCCAATGCCCCCAGCCACCACGAGGGTATGTACGCTGACTCTGCGGCCAAACGAACTTGCCTGCATCGAAACGCCCGCCGAGCTCATCACGGACCCCGCCTCAGGAGCTACGACACGCAGAGAATAGCTACCTGGGCGGTAGCGCTCCGCAACCTCAAACGCCGCAATCGGCCCGGCAGCGTCAAGCAGTTGAAAATCGCGATAGATCAAAAACGTGACTAGGCGCGACATGGCTTAAAACGTTGGAACTGCGTCATTTGCGCCCAAGCCTAGGCCGGTACACTGCGTCCGTCAAACCAGGAGCGAGCATGCCGAGCGAGTGTTCGATGGGGTTCGCACTGTTCCGCAGGTGACGCAGCCGGATTTCACGGGTCCAGAGCTACGCCGTGGCCGTAGGTCACGTCTACTCTGAACCACGTCTACTCCGAACTAAACTTCCTCGTGAGTAGAACGATCTAAGCAGCGAATTCAGATCGTGAAGCGCCACAATGCGTGCGGGCGTTGTGGCGTGTACGGTTGCCCCAGGGTAGTGCCTCAGCTCGCTGATGCTTGGCCCATGGCGGAATGCAGACAGTAAAAGGAGTGGGAGTAGATGATGGACAGCGTCAGTACGATTGAATTCGGCCGTGAGTGGGAAGCTGCCTGGAACCGTCGCGATGTGGAAGCGATATTGAGACACTTCCACGACGATGCCGTCTTCACATCGCCGGTTGTAAAGCAGATCGGCTTCGCTGAGGATGGCACCGTCAACGGCAAGGATGCGCTTCGTCGCTACTGGACGGCGGCATTAGCTCAGAATCCGGACCTTCGCTTCCAAGTGACTAGGGTCTATCAAGGCACGAACACGCTCGTCATCGCGTTCAAGAATCAGAAAGGAATCGATCGTGTTGAAGTCCTCACTTTCAAGCATGGCCTTGTGATCGAGGGGCACGGCCTGTTTGCGGTCAGCTGAAGGCGATCGCGCTCCTGTCGGTGCACGGCAAGCATCAGCAGAGTCTCGCATCACGGTCAACCGGAATCCCTCAAAGGTTCAATCGTCAGATTTTATCCACTAGCTTGAGCAATTTGTTCGTCGGGCGAAATGTTCATACCCGATTTTCCAAGGGTCGCTCTCGGAAGATCTTTCCTCGCCGATCCAATGGAAGCTGTTGGCAGTGATCTCAGTGAAACGCCATCGGGTTTTCAGACCGCGTGAGTCATTGCCGAGCTGTACAATGTCCTTGCCCTCGGCCCTCCCGATCTGACGCGAGTGATCTTGATTGAGCGGGTCGTTCCAGATGATGTGCCAGCCACCGATCCCAGGATCGAAGATGCGCAAAGTCGTGCCATACATCGTGGACGGCGCAGGGCGCTTGGGTCTGATCCAGACATCCTGAATCGCGCGGCCTTCGAGCACCCAGTCAAAATGGCATTCTCCATTGCATTTCTGGATTGTGCCGTCGTCGAGGTAGCGGACCGAGTCCATTTCCCAGCTTCCAATTAGCCATCCATACAGATCCATGTCTTTCGCTCGGTCGGCTGGGGGACCCTCGGATCCGAGAGCGGTGAGAAACGTAGAAGTCGTCATCTTACACAGCCTCTCATTTCCCAGTGATTGTTCTCAACCCATGATAACAACGCGCGCGCCATTCGCAGGGAATCCGAAAGGCTGCCTTGCAGCATGGCCCTATCTTGCAGCGTTCGAATGCTCAGACGCGGCACCACGTTAGACTACATGGCCAAGCACTTCTTGGAAAATATTGCGGTGCTCATGGTGCTTGCGGAACTCTCGCAGGCGACCGCCGAGGGCCAAAACAACATCTCGCTCCGCTTCAGGGCAAGACTACGTGCACACGTGCCTGATTGATTCGGGGCCCCTCATCGCCCTTTTCTCGCCCGACGATCGCCACCACGCCCGCTTCGATGCCTTAGTGTCCGAACTTTCGGCCAACGTGCTGCGACTCGTCACGACCTGGCCATGCATCCTCGAAGCCTCCTACTTGCTCGAGCTCTCCCGCCGCTTCGAGTCTTCGAGTTGCTCAAATGGATTCACCTGGGCGGAGCTGTCGTCTATCCGTTCGCGCCCCACGATCTGGCTCAGATCCTGTCGTGGATGCGCCGCTACAGTGAGCGCCGCAAGCGGGAAATGGACCTCGCAGACGCATCACTCTGCTGGCGCGCAGTCGAAAGCGGTGTGACACAAATCATGACCGTCGACGTCACCGACTTCACCCGCTACCGCTTGCCACGAAACAAGGCATTCGTGATCCTGTGACGTATTCTATCCAGGATTCACGGCGCTACTTTTTCGGCCCAGCGCACAAGCCTGAAAAGCCGGTGCTTCGAACTTCCGGCCGTAACGCCTCCGGAGTGAGGCTCACGCGTTGACCACTTTCCGAGAACATCCAAAGCTCAGGGCCTCTCAAGGCTAGTGTTTGGAGAGTCCTGCGAGCACGATGCACTCTAGATCGGACGCAAGCGTCAAATCGCCGTGATAGACCGATTGCACCGCGGCGATCAGGGCCCGCCGATCGGCGAGCGAAAAGTTGACTGCGGCCGGATCGCCGGTCGGCAGCGCCATCACATGGCTCAGTACGACTCGTTTCGCGCCCGTCGCTGCCGCCAGGGCCCCGAGGCTTCGTGGCAAGCCGATGACCTTGGCAAAGGGATGCCCATCCGCCTGTGGACTGAGTGCGGCGTGGAGCACGAGCACATCGGCATTTTTTGCGAAGCTTGCGAACTGCGGGTCGGTGCCAGATTGGTCACCGGCAAACACGACGCTGAACCCGCTGCCATTGATGCGATAGGCGAGCGATGGCGCCTTGCCGTGTGGAACGGGATGAGCCGATATCGCGAGATCGTTTAATTCAGCCACCGGAACGCGTTGCGAACGGCTCGTATCGATCATTTTGATCTCGAGGTGAAAATTGGAGTGCGAATCCAACAGGTCGTGCATGAACGGAAAGGCGCCTTGGGCGCCGAACAAGCGATCGAGAAACGACCCGATGTCGGGAAAGTCTGCGTTACCTGCAGGACCCACAATCAGCAGCGGATTGGCGCGGCCCAGGATGTCCTCATCCCACAGCAGCCCGGGCAGGTCGGAGACATGATCCGGGTGAAGATGGCTGATCAGGAGCGCCTCCAACTCGGTCAGCTTCCCGCCCGCACGCACGAGGTTCGCCACGCTTCCAGGGCCCAGATCGACGATGATGGCGGGTCGGCCCATGCGCCAGAGAATGTAAGACGTTGAGGCACGGCCCTCCGCATTCAGTGGACCGCTGGAACCGAGAATCTGCAGAGCTGCCTTGGCTTCCTGACACGCGAACGTGGGCGAATTTCCGTTTGCCGCGCTTGCGCCATCGGGGTACGCAATGACCCACGGCAGGGCCGAGAGTGCGAGCGCAGAGCGGATTTTTGTCTTCAAGAGAGGTGTCCCGAGTCCGGCCGAAAGTCACCTTTCTCAGGAGTCGCGGATGTCAAAGTTTCTCACCAGGGTTGTTTACTGCGCAGCTCTGGCTTGCCTTTACATGCGGAGCGGTCGTGAGATCCGCGAACTTTCACCGCAATGACATCGAGGTGCAAGGATAGAAGGGCGGGACGTCGGGCGGAAGGGGATCAACTGCCTGCGGGCCGGCCCTACTGCACCTCACGCTGATCTAAGCTGTGTACGGGCGTGACGTGCGGGAGAGCGACTCATGAATTTGCACCTGTTCGCCGGATTTCTGCTCATCACCGTCGTTCTGCTGCTGACGCCCGGACCGATCGTGACACTCGGTGATCTCGACCGGCGCAACGCGTGGCGTGCGCGCCGGACTGGTGACGGTCGCCGGTACCTCGCACTGGCAACGCCGTGCTGCTGGCGGCGATCGCGCTCGGCCCTCAGCTTGCTGTTGGGACACGCCGTCTACCTGTTCGAGCTGCTGCGCTGGGCTGGCGCCGCGTACCTGTTTTCTCGTGGCGTTGTCGAATCCGAAGACCCTGGCATTCTTCACCGCCTTCCTGCCGCAGTTCGTGGACCCCACGCGCCCGGCCGCGCGTCAGCTGGCGGTGATGTGCGCACTCACGGTACTGCTGGCGGGGTTTGAGCGACTCCTGCTGGGCGATCGCATCAGGCTTTGGAAAGGCGTGGTTCATTCCTCCGGCGCGCGCGCGCGACTCCTCGGGCGTGCATCCGGCCTAACGCTGATCGGTGGCGGAATCTGGCTGTCGCTCGCGCGGCGGCCCGCGTGAGGTTGTCCGCTGGGCGCCCGCGCGAAGCGGAGTAGCCACCTCTCACCACAGGCGCGATGAGATCAGCGGCTCGATCAAACGCTCGAGCAGAGCGGGTGTTGTCATGACGCCCCACCCCAGATGATGCGCTCGGGCGACCAGCAAGCACCAGCGCCGCCGCGAGTTCACCGAGGTAGCCAGCCACGAGATCGAGGATTGTCGGCTCATTTGAGAGCGTCCGGTTGATTCCGAGCCGGCGTGCAATCGCCGGTTCTGAGGCCAGCCCCTCAGCACAATTCGGATGGAAGGGACACGCACTAGGCGTGTTGTCGCCGTGCCGGCGAGTTAGCCGCAAGTGGCCGATCTCCGGGTGGAGCGCTCCGTGGAGCGGACGGCCATCCACTACGAGACCGCCGCCGATGCTGGTGCCCACGCTGACATAGGCGAGCGACCGGACGCCCTATCCGGCGCCCCCCTGCCACTCGGCCCGCGCAGCTGCGTTGACGTCGGTGTCGATCACGACGCGCACGGCGAAGCGACCCGCGAGTCCGGCGCGAAGATTCGAGCCGCTCCAATTGGCTTTGTGAGTGTTTAGAACGCCGCCATAGTCTGGGGATACCTCATCGCGCACCAGAGGCCCAAAAGCGGCAATGCCGATCCCCGCGAGTGGCCGCCCGGGGGTGGCACTTGCGATGAAGGTGGCCCGAGCCTCGAGCGCCGCCTCTGGAGTAGTCGTCGGCCAGCGGCCGTCCGCCAGCGCGCGGCCGCGTGCGTCCACGATCCGCCAGGATCTTGGTGCCTCCTGTCTCGACCCCTGTGAACACTAGATCGTTCATGTCAGCATCGGAGCGCCGCGCGGATCCTGTTACCGGGTAAGATAGTGATGCATAAGTAATTTTGGACTTAAATGCTGATAGCGTTTTAGCTATCATTACGCGCATGACTGGACCTGCTCGGCTATTGTTGTCGGCAAGGAGAACCGCGGGGCTCACCCAGCGTGCCCTCGCGCGGCGCGCGCGCACGTCGCAGTCGGTGATTGCACGCATTGAAAGCGGGGCCACCAGCCCGAGCTGGAAAACGCTTGAGCACCTGCTGAAGCGCGCCGGCTTTGACCTGCAGGCCAGCTTCACCATGAGTGCCCGTGCTCATTCTCATATGCTGGATGACGTCGCGAGAATATTGAGCTTAACGCCGGAAGAGCGGCTGCTCGAGCTGCGCAATGCGGCGCGTTTTTTTGCGGCCGCGAGGCGCGTTGACAATGGGCGCGTTCGATCCTGAGAGAATTCTACGCACCCTCTCGAAGCGAGACGTCCGCTATGTTCTCGTCGGCGCCACTGCTGCCCGTCTTCAGGGATTCCCGCGTCTTACGGCAGATGCTGATATCTCACCTGCGACCGATCCGGACAACCTCGAACGCCTGGCTGCCGCTTTGCGTGACCTGCGGGCGCGCGTTTTCACTGAATCCGTGCCCGAGGGGCTGCCATTCAGTTGCGATGTGGAAACTCTCTCACGCTCAAACCTCTGGAACTTGGTGACAGAGGCCGGGCGGTTGGATCTGATATTCAAGCCGAGCGGAACTCAGGGTTATGACGACCTGGCCCGATCGGCGGTTACTTTTGAGGTTTTTGGTGTAGAGGTCCGCGCCGCCAGCCTAAAGGACATTTTGCGCTCTAAGTTGACATCGAATCGCCCCCAGGACCAGCAGGACGTGATCGTCCTCAAGGAGATGCTGAATCGCCAATAGGACGGGCAAATCGTTACTGGATGATCACTCTACCGGCAAGGCTGTAACATGGCTTCGAATCGCGGAGGGAGCGCAATAAATTTAAATAGTGAAGAGGGTGATATCGCCACCGTACGGATTCTCTCAAGGCTGTAACACGGGTAATCCCGTAGGGAGCGCCACAAAATCAATAACTTATGTTTTTGTTACAGCCCAAATACGAAAAGAGGCGCAGCTCGTTGGCCTGCCCAGGCCTTCGCGAGATCGCGATGGCTGCGTCATTTCTTCACACGCTCATGCAGCGCGTTGCGGTGACGAAGAATGTAGCCGCGCGTCGATTCGACCGCCTTTGGCCGCCAACCCCAGTGTCGGCCTAAGCCCGGCACGTGCGGCGAGCACCAGCAGCATGTCAGCGCTGAAGTCCCGCCAAGCGCCCTTCACTAGGGCAGACACCCGCGGCTGCGTGATCATGAGCTCCTTTGCGGCGCGTCTCTGCGTCCAACCCTCTTCCTCGATGTGCTCGCGGAGCGCCGCCATGAGGTCAGCGCGCATCTGAAGTACCTGTGCCTCAGCCGCATCAAAGCCGAGATCGAGGAACACACTGCGGATCACCGGTGTCGTATGTCGAATCGCCTTCTTACGCATTCTCTAAGCTCCTATCTGCCGCAGGCGACTGGCCGCCAGGTCAATATCCGCCTTAGGCGTCTTGCGGGTTTTCTTCTGGAAACAATGCAGCACGTACACGGCTTCGGGTCGTGTGGCAAGGTAGATCACCCGAAATGCACCGCTCGCATCCCGCACGCGAAGCTCGCTGACGCCAGGCCCCACCGTCTTCATGGGCTTCCAATCTGACGGCTCGAGGCCCAGCTGCACGAAGTTCAGGTTGAAGCCCGCATCGCGCCGAGCGTCCTCGGGAAACTTGCGCAGATCCGCGAGACTCGATCCGATGAAAGCTAAGGGCTTGCGTGCCATCGGCACCTGTCGCTTATACAGATATTTGTATCTTTATACAAGTACCTGAATCAGCGATTAACTCCGTGGGCAGCGGACGGCGGCCTGTCACAAACGGTCAGAAACGGCCAGGAGCCGCCACTTCTCGACAGCCGGTAAATTTCTCGAAAGGGGACGCTTGAACGACCGCTTTCCGGCAGTGCCCTTCGGGCGTTAGGCAGTGTTCAATCGGGAAACTTCAATTCCCGCTCGATCGCCTGGAAGCGCGGCTCCTTGTGCAAGGGACCCATGAGCGGGTCGCTCTTAAGGAAGAGCAGGCCCGGATCACGCAGCCGCATGGCTGTGTCAAGCCACTCCAGCGCTTTGGCGGTGTTGCCCCATTGCGCGTAGATCTCGGCGTACTGGTACGCGTCAGCATCCCCCTTTGACCCCATGTATTTCGCGAGCATCGCTTCGGCGTCGGCGTGCCGTCCAAGCTTGTCATAGGTCACGGCCAGGCACAGTTGATTCGATTGATCCTCGGGCATGCGCTCACACGACGTGCGGGCTCGCTCGAAGTCGCCCAGCCCGTAGTAGGCAAGCCCGAGTTGTGCGTTGCTCTGTGGCTCCTCAGGGTCCGTCGCGAGGGCGTCCGTAAATGCCGCGATGGCCTCTTTATTCTGGCGTGCGGAGAAAAGGCTCACCCCGAGATGGAAGTGGCTGGCGGTGTCCAGTGGGTCCAGCACCACGGCGCGCCGCCCGGCGGCGATGCCTGCCTCGGTGCGGCCCATGTAGACGGCGAACTGGCCGTATCTTCCCACCACCTCCGCATTGCCTGGCGCGAGCGCGAGCGCCCGCTCGTACTCTTCATTCGCCCGGGTGAAATCCAGCCCTCCGTTCTCGAAATAGTACGCCAGCGCCATGTGACCCTCGGAAAGATCAGGCGCGAGCACGATCGCCTTCTGCGCATCCGCCTGCGCCTTCTCGTAGCTCTCGCGGATGGCCAGCAGTCCAGACGTCAGGTTGGCATAGTTAGTGAGTGCCATCGAGCGGTTGGCGAACGCAAGTGCATAGTTCGGATCGAGCCCGATCGCCGATGTGTATGCGGCGATCGCGGTTTGGAAATCCTTATCGCCGTGCGCTGCACGGTACGCCTTCCGGCCACGCAGGTACGCATCGAACGCCGCTGGGTTGCGCGTCCCGCCCAACTCGATCTTCGCCGCCACGTCTCCAAGCAGGCTCACCTTAAGGGCGCTCGCGACAGCACTGGCAATCTCGCTCTCGAGCTTCAACACATCGCCGAGGTCTCGATCGTAGGTGTGGGACCAGAGGTGAAAGCCCGTAACCGCGTTGATTAACTGCGTGGTGATGCGCACGGTGTTTCCGGAGCGCCGCACGCTCCCTTCCAGCACCGCGCCCACGTTGAGCTTGCGGGCGATCGTGCCGATGTCGGTATCCTTCCCCTTGAAGGAGAACGCCGAGGTGCGGGCGGCGACCTGCAGCTCATTGATCTCAGCCAGAGCGTTCAGCAGCTCCTCCGTGAGCCCGTCGGAAAAGTACTCCTGCTCCTTATCCCCGCTCATGTTCACGAAGGGCAGCACCGCGATGGAGTGCGACGGCGGGTTGAAGGCGGAGGCGACCGGCGGAACAGACTTCGTGATCCAGGGCTTCTGGATGAAGAGATACCCTGCACCCGCGGCGATTACCACAGCGACCGTGAGCCAGACAGGCTTGACGCGCGACAACTTGCCCGGAGCCACAACCGCGGGCGCGCGAGCGAGCGTGGGACTCAAGCCGGCGAGCAGCTGTACGATGCGCCGGACGAACTCTGGCGGTGTGTCTCCACCGGGCAAGCGTGTCCACTGCACCCGATTGAAAGAATCTGGCACGTCCGTGCCTGACGTGCGGGACGCGTCCAGGGACACAGGGACGATGAACGTGCGGTCGCGGGCGATTCGATGACTTCGCTCATCTGCGAGGTCCCACTCGAGCCTGAAGTAGCCCTCATGACGAGAAGCGGTGTTCGCGGAGATGATCGGTATGAAGAGCGCGCACTCGTGGATCTGTTGGCGGATCTTCTGATCCCACGCGTCACCGCCCCGCAGTTCGCTCTGGTCAAACCAGACCTCGATGCCGGCGGCGCGC
>Ga0306920_100011669_pt1 | contig 11892 bp, 7 predicted proteins | sample flu12Cox44000170_FD_204666 | JGI IMG/M metagenome (GOLD analysis project Ga0306920, IMG submission 204666) | Lab enrichment of tropical soil microbial communities from Luquillo Experimental Forest, Puerto Rico - flux4day.12C.oxic.44.000.170 (v2)... | ecosystem: Environmental > Terrestrial >...
GCTCCTCGCGCGCGGCGAGCCGCACGCGGGCGTCGCGCACGTCCGCCAGGCCCTCGATCGACGGATGATGCGGCGTGCCGTCCACGTTCGCGGCGACGTCGAAGCGCCCCGACGCGAAACCAATCTGCGGGATGAACGGCGCGAGCACGGCGAGGTCCCCGCTCTTCGCCTCGATCGTCCAGTGCATCGGCTGGTCGGGAACCACCGGCGCGCGGTCGAGCGCGAGGTCGAGCGGCATGTGCCCGCTGATCCGGGATCCGATGCCGGCGCGCGTGACGCGCAGGTCCGGAACCTGGAGCTCCAGGTCCGAGAACGCCGCCTGCAGCGCGATCTCGTCGGCGCGGTATTCACGCCAGGCCAGCGGCTTGAGCTTCGCCTCCAGCTGGACGATCGGCCGGCGCGGCGCGCCGCTCAGCGTTGCCCGTCCCTCGATCATGCCCGTGACTCCCTCCGCGCGCGGAGCGAGCGCGGAGAGCCGGTCGAGCGGCACCGCGCTCGCCTCGACACCGCCCTGCCAGTGATTCGCGCTCGCGATCCAGCGCAGCACGGCATCCGCGACCAGCGTGTCGGGCCACTCGCGTTGCATTTCGTCCACGTGAACGCGCCCGGACAGCTGGCCGCCGTGCAGCCACGCATCGAACCGGCTGACGTCGAGGCGCGCCGGCGCCCCCTGCAGCTCGAGCGCCAGGCTGTCCGCCGCGTGGCCGTGCGTCGATGGTTGGCTCGCGACGCCCGTGAAATGCCAGGCGGGATTCCCCGACCGCCCGCTCACCTCGAGATCCGCGTTCGCGTGACCGCCGAGCTCCCATTCGCGCGGCAGTCCGAGCCGGCCGAGGTCGACGTTCCGGCCCGTGCCGTGCCAATCGTAGACCCCGCCGCGCTGCGCCCATTCGCCCTCGAAGTGGAGGGTCGCAGCGCCGTCGTGCAGATCCACGTGGTCGAACCACACCTCGCGCGCGTCGCCGTGGAACTCGACCGGTCGCACCGAGGTCCAGTCGAACTGCGAGCTGGTCGCCCTCACCGGATCGAGCGCGGCGGTCCAGCCCTGCGGCGTGAAGCCGATCTGTCCGCGCAGCCGGAGCGTGGTGTCGGCCGCGACCGCGCGCACGCTGTCGAGCGCGACGCGCTGATCGCCGACGCCGAGCCCGGCGGCGACGCTGTCGAAGTGGACGCCCATGTACATCGCGTCGTCGAGCCGCACCGCGCTCGTCAAGTCTGGCGTCGGCATCAGGCGCCCGTGCAGATCGGGCAGGTGCCAGCGCGCGGCGTGGATCCCGACCCAGTCGGTCTGCGTTCCGGCCAGGTCCCCGGTCACGAACAGCCCGCCCTCGCGGCTCTGGACCGTGCCCGATCCGGTGCCGAGCACGCCCGCGAGCCCGCTCTTCTTGCCGTCCTCCCACTCGTCGAGCGGGTAATGCGAGAGCGCGTACTCGCCGTTCCACCCGTCGCGGACCGTGCGCCCGTGCAGCACCATGTGTCCGCCGCGGCGCTCGAGGCGCACCGTGAAGCTGTCCGGCGCCGCCTCCGGGAAATCCACCCGCACCGCCGTGCTGTCGCCGCGCCAGCCGGCGAGATCGGACGCCGCGAGGCGCGCCTCCAGCAGTCCCGCGCCGCCCGGGCGCGTGTCCTCTCCGTAATGGAACCAGCCGTTCAGATGTCCGGAGGGCCAGCCGGTGATGTGGATCGCGCTCCAGTGCGCGGGATCCCCGCCCGCGACGTTGCCTTCGATCGCCCAGCCGCGATGCGCCCACTGCAGCCGCCCATCCAGCCGCCCGGCCGCCGAATTGAAGTGGAGCGGCGTCATCATCAGCTCGCCGTTCGCGAAGCGGAACGCGCCGTCACCCCGCCCGACGAGGCTGTCCCAGTCCACCGCGGCACGGAACGCGCCATACCACATGCGATCGCCGACCGCGTGCACCTCGCCGCTGCCCTCGCCCGGCACGTCGAGCGTCTTGTTGTCGAACACGCGCGCGAGCAGCGGCCAGCGCACGCGATCCACGTGCGCGTCGACGTGCCGCGGCCCGCCCTGGCGCGCCCACACCGCCCGGCCCGAGAGCGCGAGCTCCGGCGAGCTCAGATCGGTAATCACGATGCGCACGCTGTCGCTCAGCTCGGCGTGGGCGGTGAGCCGGTCGAGATGCGTCGAGTACGGCCCCCGGCCCCAGTCGAGCCGCGCGACGTCCACGCGGGCCGGGGCGGTGAGCGCCACCGCGTCGAGGTTCGCGTGGTGCACGTTCAGCGACGTGTCCGGCGTGATCACCTCGGCGTCGCGCAGCACGAGGTGCACGCGCACCGCTTCCTCGGCCGCCTTCGCGCCCGATCCGCCCTGCCAGCGCGGCACTCGCAAGTGGCCGTCGGGTCCGCGGGACAGGTGGACCACGGGATGATCCACCTCGACCTCGATCGAGCGCCGGTTCCCGGCGATGAGTCCCCAGAGCGAGTAGTGGATCTGCATTTCCCTGGCCTGGAGGAGCGGCGCCAGATGCCCGTCCCGGAAGCGCACGCTCGGCGAGATCACCCGGAAGCCCGAGGTCGGGTTGCCGCGGATGTCGCGGATCACGAGCACGACGTCGGAGTGCTGTGCGAGCGCCTGGTTCAGCACGAGCGAGACCTCGCGCGCGACGAGCTCGGTGCGGTTCGCGAGATAGAGCGCGACCGACACCACCGCGAGCACGATCAGTGCGAGGAGGGAGAGCACGATCAGCCGGACGAGCTTGCCGATCGTCCAGCGCACCGGCTGCGGGACGTGCTCTACGACCTCGGCGATCTCGTGCGCGATCTCCTCGCGCAGCCCGTGGTGCTCTTCGGGCGGGGCGGTGCCTGGATCGGGCTCGGGATGGTTCGGCGGCTCGCGGTCGGTCATGGCGTCAGAACGTGGGTCCGATTGCAAATTGCACTTCGTGAACGAACCACTGCTTCGTGATCGGGTCGATCGGCCGCGGGCTCCAGGTCAGGTCCAGGCGCAGCGGGCCGAACGGCAGGTTCAGCCGCGGCCCGAACCCGAAGACATATCGCAGGTCACCCGGTGCGACCGGCTTCGGCCCGACGTACGGTTTCAGGTCCCTCCATTTGATGTCGTCAGCCGACTCCCAGACGTTGCCTCCATCGATAAAAAATTCAAGCCCGAACGGCCCATTGAGAGGGATCCGGACCTCGAGGTTCCCCTGCAGCATCGCGAGACCCCCATTCGGCGCCAGCGCGTTTTCGGCGAAACCGCGCACGGAATTGACGCCTCCAAGCCGGAATCGGTTCGCGAGCGGCACCTTCGAGACGTCCAGACTGACGGTGCTGTCCTCGGGCGTGAATTGCACGGAGCCTCCGAACGGGGTCGCGGCCCCGGCACGAAATTGCAAAGCCAGAACCCAGTTCACGTGGAACGGCGTGTACCAGGCACTCGCGAATTCGCTCTTCACGTAGTTCGTGGTGCCCGTGAGGACGCCGCCCGCCACCTCGCCGCGGATGCTCTGGGCCGACCCGCGCGTGGTGAGGAGCGGGTCGTCCCGCACGTCGCGGACGAGCTGCGCATTCACAAGGTGCGTCGTGTAGTACGCGGGCACCAGGGTGTCGCTGACCTGCGGGGCGAGCAGCGTCACGGTCTGCTGGACGAAGTAGTTGTCCTGCGTGAGCGAGAGTTTGAGGATCCGGGAGAACTCGCGTTCCACCTGGAAGCGCACGCCCGGGCCGGTCTGGTGGATCACCCAGCGATGCAGCGGCTCGTCGCGATCGTCGCTCTCCAGGTAGTAGCCGGTGACCTGCGGCGTGGCCCGGATGCCGAACAGCAGCGGCGCGCGCGCGGTCAGCTCGGTGCGCCACAGCAGGAACTTGCCGTTCTGATCCAGGGAGAGCCGGCTGCCGAGGATGCCGGCGAGGCCCTTGCCGTTCAGGTTCCGATGTCCCCAGGAGGCGATGATGTTGAAGCGCTCCGAGGTGCCGCTGCCGATGCCGGCGTCGATCCATCGCTTCTTCCGTTCCTCGAGCCGCATGCTGATCTCCATCAGCGAATTCGTCGAGTCGGGAAGCGGGGTGACCTGGACGGAGCGGAAGAGATCGGTGGAGTAGAGGTGCTCGATCGAGCGCTGAATGCGTGAGTTCCGATACAAGTCACCCTTGTGGACCTCGAGCATGCTCTCGATCACCGACCGTTTGACGCCGAGCGGGCCCGCCGACGAGTAGTACACCTCGCCGAAGTGGTAGATCGGCCCTTCCTCGACGTCGTAGCGCACCGCGACGTCGTTGCCGCCGCGCTTCGCGGCGGCCGAAATGCGCGGCCGGTAGCCGCGGTCCTGGTAGACCTCGGCGATGCGGAGCGTGTCCACGATCAGCGCCAAGGGATTGAACGGCTTGCCGCGCTTCGTATAGATCTTCTGCCTGAGCTGCGACTCCGGGACCGCGTGAACGCCGGTGAACTCGATCGAGCGCACCGTGGAGCGCTCGCCCTCGACGATGTGGTAGATGATCTCGGCGCTTCCCGCCGGCTTGGTCAGCGGCTTTACCTCCACCCCGGCGCTCGCATCGAGGAAGCCGTGCTGGCGGTACACGGTCGCGATCGCGAGCGTGTCGGCGCGCAGGAAGTCGAGCCGCAGCACCGGGCGCTCGCGCCACGGCAGGATCGAGGGCAACCGGGTCTTGAGCGAGAGCCGCAGCTCCTTCTCGGACACCTGATGCCGGCCCTCGAAGCGGATGCGCTCGACCGTCTGCAGCTCGCTCAACTCGGATTGCGCCCCGGCCGGGGCGGGGAGCGCCGTCAGCGCGAGCGCGATCCCCAACGCCAGTGCCGTCCCGGTCCGCTCAGGGGGGCGACGGCGCAACCGCTTTCTCCTGGGGAGCGGCCCGCGGCGCGCGGTCGAGCGCGCGCTGGCGCTGGATCACGCGCCACGGGTCGTTGGCGAGGATCAGGATGAAGAGCGTTCCGAGCACCACCAGTCCGGCCCGCTGGAAATTGAGATAGGTGCGCGCCGAGATCGCCTGACGGCGCACGCCCTCGAACAGAGCGAGCAGGATATGCCCGCCATCCAGCACCGGGAGCGGCATGAGGTTGAACGCCATGATCGCGAGATTGATCATGGCCAGGAACTGAAGGTACGAGTCGAGCCCGCGGCGCGCCGACTCGTTCGCGGCCTGCGCGATGAACAGCGGCCCGCCGAGGTACTCGCGGTAGTAGAGCGGCCGCGAGATCGTGAGCCACATGCCACGGTACACGCTGACCAGCAGCGCGAGCGTGGCGTGGAAGCCGAGATCCACGGATTCGAAGAACGGATGCCGCTCGATGTACACGCCGTGGGTCGGCGGCTCGATCCCGATCTGCCCCGCGCCGCCGGCCTGGCCCGTGGAGTTCACCGGCGTCACGCTGAGATCGAACGCCTGCTGGCCGCGCTGGATGCGCAGCCGCACCGGGTGGTCCGCGCTCTTGCCGACGTGCGCGCGCAGCTCGCTCCAGGTCGTGATCGGCTCGCCGTTCACGCTCAGGATCCGGTCGCCTTCCTGGAGGCCCGACTTGTAGGCCGGCATGCCGGTCAGCACGCCACCCACGACCGGAGGATCCTCCGGCCGCTGGAGACTCGAGAACAGCGGCTCGCGCTGCTCGGGCGTGAGCTGGATCGAGAACGGACCGCTCGTGCGCGACACCCGCACCTCGACCGGCTTCTGGCGCGGGATGCTCGAGTTCGTGACGAAGATCTGGACCCAACTCTTGACCGGCTTTCCGCCCACCCCGACCACGCGGTCGCCCTCGCGCAATCCGGCGCGGTAGGCCACGCTCGTATCCGGGGTGGCGCCGAGCTGGTTCGGCGCGTCGGGATACGTGACGCCGACCATCCCCACCGCGATCATGACCAGGAACGCCGTGATGAGGTTCGAGAACGGCCCGGCGAACGCAATCACCATGCGACCCGGCCAGGGATGCGAGAGGAACTGCTCAGGGCCGGTCGGCATCTCGCCGTGCTCGCCTGGGCTGTCACCCGCCATCTGCACGTAGCCGCCGAGCGGGACCCAGGAGATCCGGTACTCGGTCTCGCGCACCTGGACGCCCACGAGCCGCGGCCCGAAGCCGAGCGAGAAGCGCAGGACCGTCACACCCCGCACTTTCGCCGCGATGAAATGCCCGAGCTCGTGAACGAAGATCACGAGGCCGAGCAGCAGGATTCCGGGAACAGCGCTGCCGAGCAGCGGTTGCACCCGTCCGATCACTTCATGCATTGGTGGAGACTCCGTGCCGAAGGGCTGTTCGGCTCAGGCTAAACGGCCGGCAAGGGAGCGTCAACCTTCGAGGTCGCTCCGGACGCCGCACTCTGGATCGCGAGCGAGAGTCCGAGCGCCAGGTACGTGTGATACACCACCTCGGCGTCGCCGAACGTGTAGTCGAACATTCCGCCGACGAGCAGCGCGACGAACACCGCGGCGCCCGCGGCGGCGAGGCCGCGATCAGGCCCCGTGGCCGCGCGGGTGCCGCGAGCGAGCTCGCGCGCCGCGGAGGCCAGCCAGAACCCGAACGCCGCGAGCCCGGTCACGCCCGTCATCACCGCCATCTGGACGAAATTGTTGTGGAAATGTCCGCTCTCGAACGTGAAATCCGGGTAGCGGTAGCGCCGGTACAGCGCGAGCAGATCCTGGCAGCCGACCCCGAACAGCGGGTGCTCACGCACGATGTCGCGCGCGGAGCGCCACATCGAGAGGCGCCCGCGGTTTCCGGGCTCGTTCGGATCCACGATGCTCGCGAGCCGCGCGAGCCAGCGCGCCGGCGCGAAGCGCACGACCACGATCGTCGCGAGCGGCAGCGTCCACCAGGCGCGCGGCGTGAGCACGAGCAGCAGCGTGATCGCCCCGGCCGCCGCGCCGAGCCAGTGGCTGCGCGTCTGCGTGAGCGCGAGCGCGAGCGCGAGCGGAGCGCTCGCGGCGAAGAGGCCGACGCGCGCCCAGCCGCGGTTCGCGATCCCCCCCGCCACGGCCCACAGCCAGGCCGCCGCGAACACGCCACCGGTCGTCATCTGGTTCGAGAGCACGGACTGCAGCCGGTAGTCGGGCTTCGAGCCCACGCGCAGCGCGTAAATGAGAAAACCGACGAGCGCGGAGAACAGCGCACCGGTCAGGATCAGCGGCACGACGCGCCGCCGCACGCGCGCATCAGCCGCCGCCTCGCCCGCGAGCAGGATCAGTCCCATCGCGTACAGCTTGCGTACGTGGAAGAACGAGTCGGCCGGCTCGGCGCTGAGCGCGGAGCTCAGGAGCCAGGTCGCGAGCAGCGCGAGGCTCGCGGGCCAGAGCCAGGTGCGCGGCGAGCGGAAGCGCCGCCCGCGCAGGCGGCTCGCTCCGAGCGCGACGAGTCCGAGGATCAGCGCGCCCTCGGTGAGCGCGATGCTGAACGGCAGGCAGAGCGCGAGCGCGAGCAACGCGAGCTGGGCGACGCGCAGCGCGCCACCCCCGGGACCGTCCTCGCCTGGAATCCATTCAGCCCATCGCACGCGCGTTCCCTCGCCCGTCCAAAACCTCACGGTACACGTCGAGCGTCCTTTCCACCATGTGCTCGGCGCGGAAGCGCTCGACGCTGCCGCGGCCGGCGGCGGTCCACGCCGCGCGCCGCGCGGGATCCTCGAGCGCCTCGAGCAGCGCGCCGGCCAGCGCCGCGGGATCCCGCGGCGGCACGAGACGCCCGCTCACGCCGTCCTCGACCACGTCCGGGATCCCTCCCGCCGCGGTCGCGACCACCGGCACGCCGAGCCGCTGCGCATCGACGAGCGACGTGCAGAGCCCCTCGAGCGCGGAGGAGAGCGCGAACAGCGTGAACTGCGTGAGCAGCTGCAGCGCATCGTCCCGAAACCCGAGCAGGATCACCGCGCGCTCGAGCCCGAGATCCCTGCGCCGGCGCTCGAGCGCGGCGCGGCACTCGCCCTCGCCGACCCACGCGAACCGCACATCCGGACGCCGGGAGACGACGAGCGCGGCCGCCTCGAGCAGCGTCGCGTGATCCTTGTGCGGCGCGAGCGCGGCCACCGTGCCGATCACCTCGCTCCCGGACCCGGCCCCGATCAGCGCGCGCAGATCCGTCCCGCCCGCGGGCGGATCCACGAACGCCACGCCGCTCGGCACGAGCGCGAGCCGGGGCTCCGGAATGCCGCCGCGGCGCATCACGTCCATCACGCCGCGGCTGATGCAGAGGTAGCGGTCCACCGGCAGGAGATACTTGAGCCGGCTGAAAACATTCCCCGCCACGTCGAAGTCCACGCGCCGCGACACCACCACACCGGGAACGCGCGCAAGCCGCGCCGCCGGGACGCCGAGCGCGTGCGCGTGCGCGCTGTGCGCGTGCACGATCGCGGCGCCGCCCACCGCGCGCGCGGCGGCCAGCATGGCCGGCGCGTCGAGCTCGCCGTGCGAGCGCCACGCCCGCGTCCCGATCCCGGCGGCGCGCGCACGCTCGAGCAGCGGGCCGGGCGGCGCGAGCAGCAGGTTTTCGATCCCGCGCTCGGCGAGGCCGCGCATGAGCAGCAGCACCTGCGCCTGGCCGCCGCGCCAGGTGCGGCCGGTATCCAGGTGCGCGACCTTCATCGCCCGCTCATGATCGGCCCCGTGCGCATTCCTCGATCACCTCGCGCAGCGACTCGCCGACGCGCTCCGGCGTCGCGATCTCGAGCGCGCGCGCATGGCCCGCGGCGCCGAGGCGCGCGCGGAGCGGCGCATCCGCGATGACGCGCTCGAGCGCGTCCGCGAGCGCCGCGTGATCGCCGCGCGGCACCGTGAGCAGGTGCTCGCCGGGCGTGAACGCTTCGCGCAGCCCCTCGCCGTCGCCCGTCACGACGGCGCGCCCGGCCGCAAGGCCCTGATACACCTTGTGCGGAATCACGCGTCCCGCCTTCTCCCCCGCGCCGAACGCCCCGAGCGCGACGTGCGCATCCGCGAGCACGCGCGGCGCGTCGCCGTAATCCGTCACCCCGGCGAAATCGAGACGCTCGAGCTCGAGCTTTGCGGCGAGCGCACGCGCCTCCTCGAACTCGATCCCCCGCCCGACGAGCTGGATGCGGAACTCCGGCAGGCGCGCGGCGCGCGCCTCGAGCAGCCCCGCCGCCTGGATCAGCACGGGAACGCCGTGGAGCGGCAGGAATCCTCCCACGTACATCAGGCGCACCGGAGTCTCGGCGGAGGGCGGCGGCACGGCGAAGAACGCGTCCTCGGCGCCGACCAGCACGCGCCGCAGCTTGCGCGGCGCGGCGCCCAGCGACTGGAAGAGCGCGCCGTGCGCCCACGTGTCGCACAGCACCCGATCCGCGAGACCGAGCGCCCAGCGGTCGATGTTGCGATTCCACCGCGCCTGCGCGGATCCCGGCGCGTGCAGCCGCCAGTCGTCGACCAGCGTGTCGTGGCGCGAGATCAGCGGATCGAAGATGAGCCGCCGCCGTCCGGCGAGCAGGCGCGCGAGGGGGACGTCCTTGTGCCGGAACTCCGGCACCACGATCACGTCGCTCGGGCGAGCGCTGCGCAGGAACGCCGCCGCGAGCGCCGGGTAGCGGCGCCAGGCACGGCGCTCGGGCGCCCGCGCTTCGAGCACGTCCACGCCCGCGCGCCGCAGGCCCTCGCGCAGGATGCGGTTGCGCGGATAATCGGGATCGTAGGCGCCGAGGAAGCAGGCGTGGATCACGGGCGCGCGCCGCGTCCGAGCCGCGCGCGATCCCACAGCTCGGCGTACTTGAGGAACACCTGCGCGGCGGCGAACCCGCACAGCACGAGCCCGTGCGCGCCGTCCAGGAATCCGAGCTGCAGCACGTACTGGCGCAGGAAGCGCAGCGGCGGGCGCACGAGCACGTCGAGCGCGCCGGCGCGGCGGCCGTCGCGCCACGCCCGCTCCGCGCCGGCATGCGCGTAGCGCTTCATCTTGTCCACGCAGTCCGCGAACTCCTCGTAGCTGTGGTGTTCGAGCGTCCCGGCCAGCGGCGCGACCGTCCCGTTGACGATCAGCCGCTCGTGCACCGGCGCGTCGTCGAAGGTGAGCTTCTCGCGCCGCCCGCCGCGCACCAGGTGCTCGTCGCCCCAGCCGCAGTGGCGGATGCGCCGGCCGAGGAACCAGGTGCGGCGCGTGAGCGAAAAGCCCGCGGATCCGCCCGTCGCCGCAGGCGAAGCGATCCACGCGCGCAGCGCGGCGACCAGCTCCTGATCCGGGAACTCGTCCGCGTCGACCCAGAGCACGCACGGCTCCGAGCAGTGCGCGAGCGCGAACGTGCGCTGCGCGCCGAACCCGTCGAACTCGCGCTCGTGCACACGCGCGCCGAGCCGCTCGGCGAGCGCGCGTGCGGCGGGATCGCCGCGCGGATCCCACACCACGACGACTTCGCTCGCGAAGCTCAGCGCGGGCAGCAGGCGTTCGAGGCGGCGCGTTTCGTCACGCGCCAGCAGCAGCACCGAGACCGGCAGCCGATCGTTCATGGCGCTCCAGGTGTTCGAGCACGCGCCGCGCGGCCTCGGCGACGGAGAGGCCGGGCATGCAGTTCCAGTGCGGGCACGACGTGCGGTCGCAGGCGCGGCAGGGCAGCGCGGTCCACCAATGCGCGTGCGCGGCGCCCGCCGGCGACCAGGTCGAAGGATGCGTCGGCCCGTACCACGTGTACGTGGGCACGCCGAGCGCCGCCGCGACGTGCTTCGGCCCCGAGTCCGTGCCCACGACGGCGCCGAGCCGCGCGATGACGGCGGCGAGCGCGCCCACGCCGCACGCCGGCAGCTCGCGGATCGCGGGCGCGTGACGACGCACCGTCGCGCTCACGGCCTCCTCGCCGGGCCCGCTGAGCAGCAGCACCTCGCGCCCCGACTCGATCAGCGCGCGCGCGAGGAATCCGGCGTTCGCCGCGGGCCAGGTCTTCGTGGGCCACGTGCCGGCCGCGACCAGTCCCACGGCGCGCGCCGGAGCGCGGACGCCGGCGGCGGCGAGAATGCGCTCCGCCTCGGCCGCGGCGGCCGGCGGACGCGCGAGGCCCGCCGCGAGCCCGTCCGCGCGACCGCCCGCCGCGACCGCGAGGCGCACGTGCGTGGCCGCGGCGTACTCGCGCTGCGGCCGCCCGTCCGGGCCGGGCCCGCCCTCGAGCGCGCGCGGCACGCGCAGATCGTAAAGCCATGCGCGCCCGCGCAGGTCGTAGCCGGCGGTGCGGCGCGCGCCGCTGCCGCGCGCGATCTGCGCGCTGCGCGGATTGCCGAAGAAGTCCACCGCGAGATCGAACCCGCGGCGCCGGAGCGCCGCGACCAGGCGCGCCGTGCCGGCTGCGTCCCGCTCCACCGGCCAGATGCGCGTGACGTGCGGGAGCCCCTCGATCAGCTCGCGGTAGCGCGGCTCGGTCGCGAACTCCACCTCGGTCCCGGGCGCGGCGTTCGCGAGCGCGCGCAACGCCGGCGTCACGAGCACCACGTCGCCGAGCGCGCGCGGGCGGATCGCGAGGATGCGCATTTCACGCGCCTCCGGCGCCGCGCTCGCGCACCCGCTCGACGAGGTCGCGGGTCGCGTGCGTCTTCGGATCGCCGGTGATCGCTGTGCGCCCGCCGAGCGCGCGCATCGTGCCGCGCTCGGGCACGTTGTCCTCGCGATAGTCGGTGCCTTTCGCGTGCACCGCGGGGCGCAGCTCCTCGATCAGAGCGTCCACGGTCGACTCCTCGAAGATCACGACCCGGTCCACGCCGCGCAGCGCCGCGACCAGCGCGGCGCGGTCGCGCGCCGGGACCACGGGGCGCCCCGGGCCCTTCGCCGCGGCGCTCGATCCGTCCCCGTTCACGCCCACGATCAGGCGCGTGCCGAGCGATCGGGCGCCAGCGAGATAGCGCGCGTGACCGACGTGCAGCAGGTCGAACACGCCGTTCGCGAGCACGACGCGCTCCCCCGCGTCACGCCACGCCGCGGCCTGCGCGCGCGCGCGCGCCCGGTCC
>Ga0306920_100011671_pt1 | contig 11891 bp, 9 predicted proteins | sample flu12Cox44000170_FD_204666 | JGI IMG/M metagenome (GOLD analysis project Ga0306920, IMG submission 204666) | Lab enrichment of tropical soil microbial communities from Luquillo Experimental Forest, Puerto Rico - flux4day.12C.oxic.44.000.170 (v2)... | ecosystem: Environmental > Terrestrial >...
TCCTGAATTCCCTGATTCTCGTAATAGAGCCGTCCGGCAGCGTCCACCGCCACCTTGACGGTTGGGCGGTCGGTTCCTGGCAACTCGTCTCCCGTGGGGAGGTGCAAGGCTACGCCCGGCGTATAGAGGAGGGACGCCACCATCAGAAAAAGGACAAGCAAAAAGAAAAGGAGTGCGAACGGCGCGGCATCCAACTGGCCGCGGAAAATGCGGGCATTGCGGGGGAACTTCACGCTTTGGCTCCTTCGGTGACGATGTTGACAATTTCTGTTGCCGCTCGTTCCATGTCGAGCACGATGGAATTAACGCGGCTAACGAGGTAATTATAGCCGGCGTGCGCGGGGATAGCGACTGCGAGGCCCGCGGCCGCGCAAACGAGGGCTTTCCAAATACCGGCCGAAAGCTGGCCGACATGCGCGTAAAGCCCGGCGTCGTTCATGCTGCCGAAGGTGTCGATGAAGCCAAGCACCGTGCCCAGCAAGCCCAAAAGCGGCGCCAGTTGAGCAATGGTGGCAAGGAGATTCAATTTTTCCTCCAGGCGTGGCACTTCGGCCAGACCGGCTTCTTCCAGAGCCTCGCGGACGCGCTCACGGCCCTGGTCGCGGTTGAGAATAGCCGTGCGGACCAAGCGCGCAACGGGTCCCGGGGTCGCATCACATATGGACAGGGCCTCCACAACGTTTTCGCGCTTGAGGACTGTGCGCACCCCATTGAGGAACTCAGTGGAATTGATCTGAGCCCGGTGGCAGTGCAAGAAGCGCTCGATAAACACCACGACGGCCACCGCGCTGCTCAACAAAATCAAATAAAGGACCGGCCCGCCGTGAGCCAACAATCCCGGCAACTTCAACATGAGTCCTTTATACGGCGTTGCGGCGAATGGGCAAAGTTCAAAGTTTCAGGCAGGGCCGCCCCCCGAGGCGGTCGCGGCGGCTCAGGGCCAATCGCTCCAAACTCTTTACGCCGCCTTTGGCAACTCAATCCAAAACCGGCTTCCGTTCCCCTGCTCGGACTTGACCCCAACGTTGCCACCCATGCGTTCGACGCCTTTCCGGACGATGGAAAGTCCAATTCCCGTCCCGGGGAAGCGCGCGCCATGAAGCCGTTCGAAAACCCGGAACACGCGTTCGCGCTGCTCCGGCGGAATGCCCAATCCATTGTCTTCAACCCAAAGCCGCGCCGCATGATTCCGGTCCTCCGCCCAAAAGCGCACTCGGGGCCGCGCGTTCTCCGGCATGAATTTTAACGCGTTGCTTAGGAGATTGGCCAGGCACTGTCCCAGGGTTGCCTCGTGAGCGATGACCACCGGCAGGGGGGGCAGGGCGTCAACCTGCGCCTGCGATTGCTCGATCTGGCCGGCACATTGAAAAACCGCCGCCTCCCATGCCTTTTTCACATCCACCGGGCCCAATTCCATTTCGGCTCGAGCGGTCCGGCCGAAGGCGAGCAGATCCAGCAGCAGCTTGTCCATGAATTCGGAGGAACTTTGCATCCGCTTAAGCAGGGTCTGAGCAGCGGCTTGGAGGTGGGCCGCGTGATCATCCTGCAGCAACTGCGAATAACCCATGATGGCGCGCAACGGCGCCCGTAAATCGTGTGCGATTGAATACACGAATGCCTCTAATTGTTCGTTCATGGCCTGCAAATCCTTGGTGCGCGCCGCCACCGTTCGTTCCAGGTCCACAGCATGCGCTTTGAGCTTCTGCTGGGCTCGCATCAGTGCCGTGGAGTCGCGCAAAACTTTGCTGTAACCGATGAGCTCGCCCGCTTTGTTGCGGAGTCTGGTCGTTACCCCGGTCGCGTAAAACCTGGTCCCATCGGCTCGGCGCATCCATCGGTCGTTGCTCGCCGCCCCGGCCTCTGTGGCCCGCCGCAACTCCCGTTGGGGCACTCCCGCCTCGATGTCCTCGGACGTGAAGATGCCGCTGACATCCTGGCCGATGAATTGCTTTTCCTCGAACCCCAACACGCGCCTCACCCCTTCGTTCCAACTCGTGGGCCGGCCGCTTTTGTCTATTCGGAAAATCGCATAGTCCTTTACCTGCTCGACCAGCGTACGGTAACGCTCTTCACTCTCCGCCAGGTCCTGTTGGACCCGTTTCCGCTCCAGGCCAAAACCGATTTGCCGCGCCAGGGTCAGCGCCAAATCCAGTTCTCCGGGAATGAAGTGATGCACAGTATCATAGTAGGCCATAAACTTTCCCAGCAGCTTCCCGCTTGCCACAATAGGAATGAAGGCCAGCGCTTTTACCCCTTCGGAATCAAGTTTCTCCCTGATCGCCGTGGGGAATTCCGCCAGCTCAACGGCCTCTACCGAAATCGGCTTCGGCTCGCTCTCGTCGGGTCCCCACGGGGAATGGCCCTCGACGGCGGCACGATACTGGTCAGACAAGCCCCGCCAGGCTACGAATCGCATCACTCCGGAGTCGTCAAAGAGCAAAATGGAAGCGCGATTGCATCCCAGCGCGAGGAAGATCGAATCCAGTGCGGATTGGTAGATTTCAGAGAGTGAACCGGCTCGCTGGAGCCGGTCGGTAAACTCATAGAGAGCTGTTTGCTCGCGAGCCCGCCGGGCCAGGGCGCGCTCGGCGTACTTGCGCTCCACCAGCTCCTGTTTCGCCTGGGCATTGGCCACCTCCAGTTCGTGTTTCCGCCGCCGCTCTTCTTCCAGCAAGTCCCGCACTTGGTACTGGCGCCGTCGCGAACGCAACGCCACCTCCACTGAACGCAGCAGCGTCCCTGAGCTGATGGGACGCTCGAGGAGCGTTACGCTCCCGGCCGCGCGTGCCGCCAGGTCCAACACCATCGCTACCCGGGTCTCACCTCCCCGTGTGAGAATGATCAGCGGCAGTTCAGACCATGACGGCTGGTTCTTGAGCACCTCCAGCAGGTGCTCGCCGCGCGGAAGTTCCAAGGCCTCTTCTGTGAGCACCAGAGCCCCCGCCTGCGGCAATATTCTCCGGCATGCTTCGCCAACTTCATCGCAAATCCGTCCCTCAAATCCCTGGTCTAGGAGCACCGAAGCCATTGCGGTCGCGTCCTGTCCCACGGGCGCGACGATTAGCACCTGCTCTTCTGGTTTACGAATCGGCATGAGGCTCCATAATTTGCTCTCGTCGGCCGACGAACTCAGGGACCCCGGCCAGCACTGCCTGAAATTCCCTTAACGGCTGTCCGATCCGAATGCCTTTGCCCGGCTCCAGCTTGAACTCCCGGATAGTTTTTTCATGCGGGCCGCTCCGTTTCTTTATCACCGAGAGCGCCTGTTTGACCTCGCCGCTGGCTTCGAAATAGCGCAGGTAAACGACCGTGTCGGCCAGGTAGCTGAGGTCCACGGGGGCTTGGGCTGCCAACAGCAAACCATGCTGCGCCATGATCAGAAGCGTCAGCACTCCCTGCTGGTTCAAATAGGAACAAAGTTCATGCAGCTGGTTGTTCAAGTACCTCTCGCCCGGCATGGCGTTTAGATACCCATTCAAGCTGTCGATGATTACCACCTTGCAGCCTGCCTGCACTGCGCTCACAATTCGTGACGCAAATTCCCCGGGCGATATCTCGGCCGGATCCACTTGCTCCAACCGCAAGACTCCGCTTTCAAGGTGCGGTTCGAGGTCCAGGTTCAGCGCCCTGGCGCGCGCCAGCACCACGGCGCGCGTTTCATCGAACGTGAACGACAGGCCATTTTCGCCACGGCGAGCCGACTGAACGGCGTATTGCAGCGCCAACGTCGATTTGCCTGTGCCGGCAGGCCCGAGAATAAGCGTCGTCGTTCCCCGGTCTAGTCCGCCACCGAACAAAGCGTCCAAATCAGCCAGTCCGCTCAGCACCGGCTTTCGGTGGAAATCGGTATGATGTTCGGCAGCAACCAGGCGTGGGAAAACCCGCAAACCGCCGGTCTCTATCACATAGTCATGATAACCCTCGCTGAATTGAATCCCCCGCATTTTCAAAACTCTCAACCGCCGTCGTGATACCCCATATTCGGGGGAGAGTTGCTCCATGCCAATTACCCCGTGGGCCAAACTCAAAATATGCGGGTCGGCGCCGATGCGGTCGTTATCCATTTTATCGTCCAGGAGCAGCACCGTGCAGTGGTTGTCGGCAAATTGCTTTTTCAGGTTCAACAGGGCGCGCCGGTAGCGCAACGGGGTCTCTGCCATCAACCGGAATTCTGAAAGGGAGTCGAACACCAGCCGGCTTGGCCCACTGAGCCGGACCTCCTCCATTTCCGAAGAGTGAAAAACGGTCGTTTGGGCTTCCGGTCGCAGCAGCGACTCGATGGCGGATAAATCAAGCAATGGAATGTCTGTCAGCGACCAGCCGTGGGACTCAGCTACTTGCAACAATTCCTGTTTAGTCTCTGAAAGGGTGATGTAAAAGACCCTTTCCCCACGGCGCACACCTTGCAGGAGGAATTGGAGTGCAAGCGTCGTTTTACCGGAGCCGGGGTCGCCCTGGACGAGGTAAAAGCAGTTCCTCGGAAAACCGCCGCTCAGGATCTTATCTAAACCATCTATCCCGCAAGAAATAATATTCTCTTTGACTGCGCCCGTGCGAGTTGCCGTTTCCGATCGCTTTTTCGGCTTGAGGGTGGTAGTGACCGGCTCCATACGAGATTAAGTTACCGGCTGGTTCAGCTTTCGCAACGTGTTCGCTTTTCGGCCTCAGCTTTCTTCGCATTTCTCTGCGGTTAAAATTGACCAGAGTAGATTCCGTTGTCGTCTCGCCCGGCTGTGTGTCTGGTTGAGATTCGAAAGTTGCGGAGCCATCATGCGTGCGCGGAGACCTCGCACCGGGTTTCGGCGGGAGGTTTAGCAAGCTTCACGAAGCCGTGCCACTTGTGCAACGCGGCGGCGAAGACCACTAATTCATCGAGGCGGCTCGGCTTTACCACATAACTGTTTGCGCCTAGACTGTAAGCCCTGTCCACGTCCGCATCTCGCGGCGAGGCGGTCAGGACGTGAACCATTAGCCGTGTGCACCGTAAGTCCTGGCGCACCCAAGCCAGCACCTCGAACCCGTTTTTGCGTGGCATGTTCAGATCCAGCAAAAGGACATCAGGAAACGGATAGGCCTCGCGGTTTGCAAAGGCGCCCTCGCCCTTTAAATATTCCAGGACCTCGAGGCCATCGGTCACTGCGGTCAAATGGCTTTGCGCCCCAGCCCGTTTGAAGGCGTGTTGCACCAGCACGACGTCGTCAGCGTTATCCTCCGCCAGCAATATTTTCATGCCGTTCGCATGCGAAAAACAAGTTATTTGGCCCAGGGCTGGGCCTGCAAGTGGGGCAATACCCCATACAGGAGGATGGAAGGGCCTCAAATAACGGTGGGCGCTACAAAGGTTTTCAAAACTTAAGAATGGGCTGTTCTGCTTTCAGCCAACCTGCGAGCATTCCCTCCGCGTGTACACGATGAGAATTCAGGCTCGAACCGCAAAATCTGCCTTCTGGTACGAGGTGCGGGACGTAGCGGCGATACCCTCGCCGGCATTGCTCGTTTATCGGGACAGGGTTGAGGAAAATCTTAGGCAAATGCTCGCTATGGCGGGCGGCCCTGAGCGCCTGCGACCACACATCAAAACGCACAAGATGAGCGAGATGCTGGGACTGCAGCTTCAGCTTGGGGTTACGAAATTCAAATGTGCCACCCTGGCCGAAGCCGAAATGGCCGCGCGCGCGGGTGCGACTGATTTGTTGCTGGCTTATCAACCGGTCGGCCCGAGCGTTGAAGGAGTAGCCGCTTTGGTGAAGGCATTTCGGCGCACGAGTTTCTCGGTAATATGTGATGATGCAGGAGTGCTGGGGGAGCTGTCGAAGACCATGAGGACCTTGCCTCTGGCAAAGAATGGGAGTGGGAACAAGGCACAACTCCAGGTGCTATTGGATTTGGACGTTGGGCAGCACCGAACCGGAGTGGCGCCAGGCAAAAAAGCTTTCGAGCTTTATCGGCTCCTGGCTTCGTTGCCTGGGCTGAGGGCGGGAGGGCTTCACGCTTATGATGGCCACATTGGCGACTCAGACCCCGCAGCGCGAACCGCTGCCTGTGCGGCGGCTTTCACGCCGGTTCTGGCATTCTGGAAGCAGCTCTCGACAGAGGGTTTGCCGGTGCCACGCCTCGTTGCTGGCGGGACACCCACGTTCCCTATGCATGCGCGACATTCGGACAGGGAATGCAGTCCCGGCACATGCGTTTTTTGGGATGCCAGTTACGCCTCGAGGTTTTCCGAGATGCCGTTTGTGGCTGCCGCTCTGGTTTTGACACGGGTGGTCAGCAAGCCGGGCCCGAACCTGCTTTGCCTTGACCTTGGGCATAAGGCCATTGCCTCTGAAATGCCGCAACCGCGTGTTGAGTTCCTGAATCTCAAGGACGCCACTGCGGTGACGCATAGCGAGGAACATCTGGTGGTTGAGACAGCCCAGGCCGCAGATTTTGAGCTGGGCGACTGCCTCTATGGCGTGCCGCGGCATATTTGTCCCACCGTAGCGTTGCATGCCGAGGCAGTGGTGATTGAGGATGGAAAGCGCACGGGGTGCTGGCGAGTCGTGGCGAGGGACAGGCGCGTGAAGACAGAAAGATTCGAAGGCGGAAAAGTGGGAAGAAGAAAGGTGAAATGATTCGTTTCGGGTACTAAAGCCTCGGTCTATGAAGGCGCTTAAATTAGTCAGACCGGGCTATCCGCTGGAGTTGCAGGACGTTCAAATACCGCAAGTGGGTGCGCGCGATGTCCTGGTGAAGGTTAAAGCGGCCGGGATTTGTCACTCGGACGTGCATTATCGGGCGGGCAGGTCCCTGGTGCGCCCGCTGCCCCTAACTCTGGGGCACGAGGTGGCGGGCGTTGTTGAAAAGGTCGGAAGTGACGTTTCGCACTTCCAACCCGGTGACCGTGTTTGCCTCCATTACCTGGCAACGTGCGGGGTTTGCGACTACTGCCAGCGAGGAAACGAACAGTTTTGCGAGTCTGGCGCGATGATGGGCAAGTTCCGCGACGGCGGGTTTGCGGAGTTTGTGCTAATGCCGGCCAGGAGCGTGTTCCGCCTGCCGGAAGAAGTCCCCTTTGAGCATGGAGCCATCCTCATGTGCTCGTCGGCCACGTCACTCCACGCTTTGAACAAAGCCCGGCTGCGACCGGGAGAGACGGTGGCGGTTTTTGGCGTCGGCGGCCTTGGTTTGTCGGCAATTCAATTGGCGAAAGTGTTTGGTGCGGGGGAGGTATTTGCAGTCGATATTAAATCGGCCAAACTGACCAAAGCCTCGCAGTTCGGTGCCGTACCGGTCAATGCGGCGGATTGCGATCCTATGGAGGAACTCACGCGCTTAACGAAAGGACGCGGAGTGGACGTCGCTCTTGAGTTAATTGGGCTTCCGCTGACGATGCGCCAGGCAGTGCGTTGCCTGGGCATTCAGGGACGTGCCGTGCTGGCCGGTATCACCGAAAAGACTTTTGAGATGTCGCCGTATGACGAGATCCTGAACAAGGAAGCAGAGATCATTGGAGTCTCGGACCATCTGGCGCAGGAACTCCCGCAACTGCTGGAATGGACCCGTCGCGGAGCGCTGGACTTGTCAGGCGTGATCACGCACACGCTTCCGCTCGATGCGCGCACGGTCAATGAGGCGCTGGATAAGTTGGAGAAGTTTGAGGTGGAAGGGCGGATGGTGGTTCAGCCGTAGCTAAAGGAAGTAGTCAGTATTCAGTGATCCGTAATCAGTGCTTTATGAGGCGCGTCTTAGTGTCTTACTTCGAAACTGTCGGCGCTGTTTGGATCGCCACTGCCTTTGAAAGTCGCTACCTGAGGATAGGGATAGAGTGGGCGCGTCATCACCACCTTCCCGTTTTCTCTTTTTGACGCGACAAGCTTATCGGGCGCTTTATCGCCCTCGACCCAATCGACAATGACTGACAGCCAATCGACGTCAGCGGCTCCGGGGCCACCGCCGCAGTGGAGACAACCAGGAACCAGGAAAAGCCGGCAGTAGTCCCCTGCCCAAGCGTCATGAGCTACGATCTGGCGATAGTAATCGATTGTCCCTTGCGCCGGGAGTGCGGGGTCAGCCCAGCCGTGCCACAGGAGCAGTTTGCCTTTTCGAAGGTTGAAAGCATTGAGATTGGCGCTGGTAGCATTGAGGAAGGAGGCGGCCAGGCGAGCGTCGTGGTCAAAATTGGAAAAGTCGTAAGTTGAGTAATCCCAATCGGGCTGGTTAAAGATCAGGTATTTGAAGATTTGGGTGCCGAAGGCAAACGTGAGATTGGGGGCATGATCTTTGGCAAAAGCGGGAACCGGACCGGTGAGCCATGCGACCCATTGGTCCGGCACACATTCGGCAGGGGGAGCAAAGCCGGGGTAGATTTGCCCCTTAGCGTTGCGCGCGCCCTGGTAGATTGCCTCAATGGCTTTGTGTTGTTCCTCCGTGAGCCCGGTCACCTTGGATAAATCGAAATGGGCCGAAGAAGGGTCCTGAATGACACCATCCTTTAATCCATCCTGCGCATCACATTGCTCGAGGACGGCCGCCTGAAGCTTCTGAAGCGCCTCCTTGGACAAAACGGTGCTGTCGAGGTGAGCCGGGTCGGGGTAGAGAGCCTTGGCTATGGAAACCATCGTGGCTGCAATGCCGGTCCAGTTAAAAGCCGGGGCTCCGGCCACGATTCCGTCGAAATCCTGCGGATAACGTTGCGCTTCCATCATCGCCTGGCCGCCGCCTCGCGAACAGCCGACAAAATACGAATACGCGGCGTCTTTGCCGTAGCAGGCGCGAATCAGTGCCTTGGCCACTTCGGCCGTACGATGAACCGCCAGATGGCCGAAGTTTACTTTCGCTTCCAGATCGTCCAGCGCCCAACCGGCAAGATATCCAGGTTCCGACTGGTGGCCGGTGTCGGTTCCCACCGTGGCATAGCCCTTGTTGACCGAATCGCGAGCGGCGTTCTGGATGGTGCCCACGAATCCACCGCCGCCGCCCATAACAAATCGTCCGTTCCATGCATCCGGCAGGAGTAACTCAAAACGAATATGCCCGCCAATGGTGCCCTTGACTTCAACGTAAGCTGCGGCGTTCGCCCTACGTTGCGTGTCGGGAATGACCGGCTTAACCGAATCAAGCGTCACGTCAGGGAGGCGCAGTTGCCGAAGAGCCTCGACGCTGATGTGATTGGTCGTTTGTGACCAACTTGAGGCGACGCCGCACAAAACAAGAAAGCCGAGCATGAGGTTTCGTTTCATGTGATTAAGCAACCATTGCCAACACGCGCAGAAGGAGTTCGAGGTCCATCATATTGGTTAGCGGATTAATAGGTGATTAGTGGATGCGTCGCAGCTTCAATATCACAAGCATTGGCCAGGCAATATACTTTTCCGCTCTCGGATATCGGGCGGCGAATGCGGCGTCCGGCGCATATTCGGCTATGTTTTCGAGTTGAAATCCAGCGCGCAAAGCCGCCATCACGAAATCACTGATTTGGTGTTTCACGCTTCCCGGTTGCACTACCCGCCCCGAGTCCGGGTCGGTGAATCTCGCCTGACTGCCACGGAGAAACATGGCGGGGTGCATGGCGGAGAGCACCGCAGCACCGCCTGGACGCAATACGCGATGCGCTTCACCACATACTCCGGAGAGCTCTCGCAAGTGTTCCAGCACCAGGCCGCTGATCACCAGATCGAAGCTCGCATCGGGAAAAGGCAGGGGCGAATGCAGATCGTGAACGAGAAACCGCACGACCTCGTTGCCTGGTTTGGCGCGAGCTTTCTCAAGCATGCCTTCAGAGAAATCGAGAGCAGTAACTGTCGCGCCCGCCGCGGCCAGCCACGTCGCATGACGCCCTGTCCCGCAGCCCAGGTCCAAAACATCCAGTCCGCGGACGTCCCCAGCCGCTTCGCGCACGTGCGGTTCCTCCAAGGCAGGCAACGGATTGGCGTCGTGATCGTATACGGCTGCCCACCGATCATAACCTTCGCGAACGAAATCAAGTTTATCGTTGCCCGGGAGATAGTTCATTCACAGCTCTGCTGGACGGTTGCGGATTCTACTGTTCATCGAACACGTACTCGTGCTGAGCGTCGCGAAGAGTGAGGGTTTTCTTTGGGCCGGAGCCGACGACAAAGGCAAACCCATTTGCGCCCGGGGCGATGGTGATGAAGGAAATCGAGCCGTCCGGATTTTTCCGCGAGGCCACTTCCGTTTTCCATTCGCCGAAATCGAATACGGTTGCGTTGTTCTTACGGCTCACCGCGATTCCGCCCAAAGCGGGATTGGCATAGCGGGCTGCGAGCTTGGCTCTTTCGTTTGCATCGGCAGGCACCGTGAGCAGTTTGCGTTCTGCAGCCATGTCGGCGAAAAACGATTTTCCGCGCGCACTTAAATCTGCATCCGCCTCCGCTCTGCCGTCGAACAGCACTTCGAGTAGCTTGCGACGAAACAGGGTCCGCAGAATCCAGCCCGGGTCGGAGTTGGTCAGGATAACGGCTCCGACTTTCTTGCGCGGCAACCAAATCATATCGCTGTGGTAGCCAATCAAATCGCCGCCGTGGTGAACGACCGGTTCACCATAGGTCGTGTCCACCTCAAGGCCCATACCGTAGGTCTCATCTTTGCCGATGCTGACTTGCGGGACACGGCGTTCGAGGAGCGGTTCAACGGAAATGTAGCGCTTGCCGTTCGGCAGCAAGCCCTCCTCCAGTTCCATGGAGACATAGCGCAACATGTCGCGCACGGAGCTCCACGCGGCGCCGGCCGGCCGAAGCGGAATCACAGCATAGTTGATTTCCATTAGCGCATGCGCCGGTTTGCTGTCGACGTCCGGGGCATGCGCGCCGGCGTGATTGGCGGCGAGCGCTCGTGCAAAATCGAACGTGGTTGATTTCATGCCAAGCGGTGAGAACACCTGCTGCTGCATGGCGCGATCGTACGCAGCGCCGAGCTCCAGCTCAGGGAACATGACATGACCGCCAATAAATCCGGCGGCGCCAGCCATTGGGTTTGAATATTGAAAGAGCTCACCGAATTTCGACGTGGGCTGCATCTTAGCAAGCGTGGCCAAAGCACCTTGGGGTGTGAGCCCACCGTACTCGAACAGCCATTCCAAATCCTGTCGAGGCATTCCCGTGCATGCGCAGATCAAGTGCTTCACCAAAACGTGTGAGGTGGTGTCGGGGTCGCCCAATTTGAACGTGGGCAACAAGGCAGTCACCGGCGTGTCCCAGGTGAGACGGTGCTCGGCTACGAGTTTGGCCAGGAGCAAGGTGGTGAGCGCCTTGGTATTCGACGCGATCATGAAGAGCGTGTCAGCGTTAACGCTCCTGGACTCACCGAGCGTGCGAACACCAAAGCCGCCGGCGAAAACTACCTTGCCGTCCTGGACGATGCCCAGCGCCAAGCCAGGGATGCCCAATCCCTTTCGTCCCGCCTCCACAAAGCGCTGTAGTTCCGCCAGTCGCGCCTTGTCCAGCTTATGCGGTTCCTTGCCGGCGAAGTTCTCACGTGCGTATCCTTTGGGAAACAGCCGTCCAAGGATCAGCGCCACCTGCCCGGCGCGTTTTTCCCCTGTGGCTTGTGACATGTCGTAGATGATCACAGTCCAATTGCCATTCGCATACCGTGTCTCGGCCGCGACGTCCCGGCGTTCGTTGGGGGAGGTTTGGTAATCGAAATTGCGCTTTCTGGACCAACCGTCCTTGTCGGGATATTCCGTGGCGAGCTTGAGCGGCCACTTGCCGTCCGGTTTGTAAGCGGCCCAGGCTGCGGCAAGCGCGCTGTCGGTATCCTTGGCGGGCGTATCCACCAGGGCTAGCCACGAGTCGCCCTCCGGGGCCTGGAGAATAGTGGCCGCGCCCTTAACCATAACATTCCAGCCTCCGGGTGCGATAAAAGTGTTTCCAAGGACTGTCTTTTGAGGA
>Ga0306920_100011672_pt1 | contig 11890 bp, 10 predicted proteins | sample flu12Cox44000170_FD_204666 | JGI IMG/M metagenome (GOLD analysis project Ga0306920, IMG submission 204666) | Lab enrichment of tropical soil microbial communities from Luquillo Experimental Forest, Puerto Rico - flux4day.12C.oxic.44.000.170 (v2)... | ecosystem: Environmental > Terrestrial >...
CAGCATTCACAAGCTGACCGCCGCATCCGTGATGTACGCAGCCAACGCCTCCCACGACGTGCTCGATCGGGCCCTGCAGGTGTTCGGCGGATCAGGCTACATCTGGGAATCCGAGATCAACCGTCTCTACCGGTCAATCAAGCTCCTTGAGATCGGCGCCGGCACCACCGAGGTGCGCAAGATGATCATCGCGGGCGAACTGTTGGGACGGCTGTAGGTCATGGCAGAGGAAATCCCGGATCTCGACGATTCCGTTCTCGCCGAGCAGAAGACGATCTACGCTGCCGGGAGTTTTGGCGGCCGCACGGCGCTGATTTCCGGTGGTGCCGGCGGAATCGGCCGCGCTTGCGCCTGGCTGCTCGGCCGCCTCGGCGCGCGCATCATCCTTGCAGGGCGCGATCCGAACAAGCTCGAAGCTGCCGTCTCGGCAATGCGGTCTTGCGATATCGACGCGACATCCCACACCGTGGACATTCGCGAGCCGGATTCAGTCGCCTCCTTGTTCGACTGGCTGGACGGGGAAAACGTGAAGCTCGACCTGCTCGTCAACAGTGCCGGCGGACAATTTCCTCAGGCCGCGATCGACTTCTCGGAAAAAGGCTGGAACACCGTCGTCAACACCAATCTCAACGGCACCTGGCGGATGATGCAGGTGGCCGCGCGGCGATGGCGCGACCAGTCGCGGCCGGGCGCGATCGTCAACATTGTTGTCGTGACGCGACAAGGCCTCTACGGCGTCGCGCACACGGTGGCCGCGCGCGCCGGCGTCATCGCGCTGAGCGAAAACCTCGCCGTGGAGTGGGCCCCTCTGAAGATCAGGGTGAATTGCATCGCTCCAGGACCGATCGAAACGCCCGGCTGGCGCGTCTACAAGCCCGAGCAACACGCGACTTACGCCCGCTCCAATCCGATGATGCGCGCAGGTCAAGCCTGGGAGGTTGCGGAAGCCTGCGCCTATCTCGGCGGCGCAGGAGCGGAATATGTGACTGGAGAGACCTTGCATGTCGCAGGCGGTTCGCAGCTCTGGGGCGAGACCTGGACCATTCGGCGTCCCGATTACTTCAAGACTTGAGTTCGCCCTTCCTGCGCGCTCGGGAATCGTCCGGTGCGGCAAGTCCCTCAAGGCGATCCGCGAGGGCCTCGATCCGCGACACGGCGACGGTGACGCGGTCGGCAGGCTCGACGTCAACGGCATTCAGGGCGCGGCACACAAAGTCGGTCACCGCATTGGCGGTCTGGCCGACATCCAAATCGCGCTCGTTGCGCAGGAACGCCCAGACGTGATGTTCGATTCCGCCAAAGATCATGTCACGCACCAGAGCCGGCGAAAAATCGCCGCTAAACTCACCGTCCCGGGCAGCAGCCTTCACCGTCTCCACCACGCGCTGGGTGTAGGCCTGGTTCAGCGCAAACAGCCGCGTCGACCGGTAGTTCTTGGCGGGGCGGAATTCCTGGAACACCATCCGCGCCAGCGCCGGCTCCTTCTTGATGATCGAAAGATGGTGATGGATGATGAAGCGCAAGCGGTTGCGCGTTCCGCGCACGCCATCGAGATGCGCCGAATAATCCGCCAGCAGCTCCTCGTACCAGAGTTCGGCCACCTTCTCGATCAGGTCGCGCTTGCTGGAGAAAAAGCGGTAGATCGATCCTTCGACCACGCCGGCACGCTCCGAAACCTCGGAAATGAAGGATTCATGCGCCCCATGCTCGGCAAGCACCGCGCGCGCAGCGCTCATGATGTCGGACATCCGCTTCTCGGCCGGCATTCGCTGAACCGTCCGGCGCTGTCTGCCTGCAGCCATTCGCTCCTCAAGCCTTTATGAAGCCAACTCAGTAACATCCAACATTATTTCCATGCAATTGGCAAGAAAACTCGTCATGGCCTTGTTCTCAAGCACTTTTGCTTGACAATACTTAATGAAGCAACTTCAATACAGGCAGCGATCGGATGCCAAAAGCGCGCCAACAAGACTCCGACGCTGCGGGAGGTGGGTTTTGGGCAGCGACGCGGCTCGGCTCTTTCGATCCGATGATCAGATACGAACCGACGTCGCCATATCCTGCGTCGGCGTCGAGCGGTCATTCGGTGGCCTGCGCGCGCTGAAGGGCGTCGATCTCAAGGTCAGTCGCGGCGAGATCTTCGGCCTGGTCGGACCGAACGGCTCCGGCAAGACCACCATGGTCAATGTCATGACCGGCTTCTATCCGCCGAACCAGGGCCGCGTGCTGCTGTGGGGACGCGATATCACCGGCATGGCGCCGGCCGCCATCGCCCGGCTTGGCGTTGCCCGTACATTTCAGAATCTCGCGCTGTTCAAGGGACTGAGTGTCCTCGACAACATCCTGCTCGGCCGTCACGTGCATATGCGGCCGAGCGCGCTTGCCTCTCTGTTCTATTGGGTCTGGGCCGAGCGGGAGGAAATCGCGCATCGGCGCATCGTCGAGGAAATCATCGACTTCATGCAGTTGCAGGATATCCGCGACGAGCTAGTCGAGACCATCCCGATGGGCTTACAGAAGCGCGTCGAGCTTGCGCGCGCGCTCGCCGCAGAACCGACCTTCCTCATTCTCGACGAGCCAATGGCCGGCATGAACCAGGAGGAAAAGGAGTACATCGCCCGCTTCATCCTGGACGCCCGCGAGGAGCGCGGCGTCACGATCTTCCTCATCGAGCATCACATGGACGTGGTCACCGCGATCTGCGATCGCATCATGGTCCTGAGCTATGGTGAAGTCATCGCCGAAGGCGAACCGCGCGCGGCAATCGCGCATCCACAGGTGATCGAGGCCTATCTCGGCCGGCGCGCCGCCTCTCGCGTCGGGACGCAGGCGTAGCCATGCACGGCCCCAGCGAAAGTCTCACGGCGAAGTCCGCTTCCCCCGCTGGTTCGGCCACGCTGGTCGCAGCCCTGGCGCAAAATGCGCGTGAGTCTCCACAGCGCATCGCCTTTCGGGAAAGGGCGTTCGGGATCTGGCAGGAATGGCGATGGGTCGATGTGCAAGATGATGTTCTTGCGCTCGCGGCCGGCTTCGAGGCGCTCGGACTGCGCTCCGAGGAGGCGCTGATCGTTGTCGGCGACAATCGGGCACGCATTTACTTCTCCATGCTGGCCGCGATGGCGTTGCGGGCCTATCCCGCTCCACTGTTTCCTGACACCCCCGTCGACGAATTGCAGCTCTATACGCGCCTTGGCAGCCCACGCCTCGCGCTTGCCGAAGACCAGGAGCAGGTCGACAAGCTGATCGAGCTGCGGGCGCGCACTGGCCGCCCGCAGATCATTGTCTATGAAGACCCGCGCGGGCTTGCGGCCTACAATGCCGAGGGCTTGCTGCCGCTCGACGACGTCATGGCGCAAGGCCGCAAGCGGCTCGACGAGGTGGCGGGACTGCGCGAAGAGCTGATCGGCCGCGCCGGACCAAACGACATCGCCGCGCTGCTGTATTCCTCGGGAACAACCGGCAAGCCCAAGGGCATTCCCCTGCGGCATCGCAACGTCGTCGGCGGCATCGCCAATGCGTTGGCCGGCGGCTATTTCCATAAGTACGAGCAATTGTTCGCGTATCTGCCGACCGCCTGGGTCGGCGATTTCGTCTTCACGGTGGCTGGGGGCGTGCTGTTGCAGGCGACCGTGAACATTCCCGAGCGGCAGGAAACCGCGCTGCATGACATGCGTGAGGTGGCGCCCACCTTCTATCTCGCTGCCCCACGCGCCTGGGACAACATGCTCACCCGCGTGCAGGTCGGCATGGCCGACTCCACGCCGATAAAGCGGCGGCTGTTCGACTTCTTCATGCCGCGCGCCATTGAACTCGAGCGAAAGAAGCTCGGCGGCGGGCAAGCATCCTTGTCCGATCGTGTGATCCAGGCACTTGGCGAGTTCTTTATCTACGCGCCGATCAAGGATTATCTTGGCCTCTCCCGAGCTGAGCGCGCCTTCACCGGCGGCGAGGCGATGGGCGAGGATACCTTCCTGTTCTTCCGCGGCCTTGGCATCAAGCTGAAGCAGTTCTACGGCCAGACCGAGACCAGCGCGCTCTCGGCAGCGCAGACCGAAGGTCATGTCAGGCTGCACACGGTCGGCACCGCCATGCCGGGCGTCGACATCAGGATCGACGCCAACGGCGAGATCCTGATCCGCTCCGTGTCTGTCATTGACGGATACTTTGATGAGCCCCTTGCAACCACCAAGGCGTTCGCGGATGGCTGGTTACGCACTGGAGATGCCGGTTATCTCGAGGACGACGGGTCGCTTGTGGTGCTCGGCCGGGTCAGCGAGGTGGTCCACACCGCGGCGGGCGAACGCTTCATTCCCAACTTCATCGAGAACCGGCTCAAATTCTCGCCTTTCCTGCGCAACGTCGCGGTGATCGGCGCCGGACGCGACGAACTCACCGCAATTGCCTGCATCGACTATGATGCCGTCGGCCATTGGGCCGAGCAGCGCGCGCTGTCCTACGGCTCCTACGCCGACCTGTCGCAATTGGCTGAAGTCCAGACGCTGGTCTCCAGCGTGATCGCACATGTCAATGCGGCGCAGCCGACTGGCTTGCGCGTCCGCCGCTTCGTCAATCTGCACAAGGATTTCGATGCCGATGATGGCGAGATCACGCGCACCCGAAAGCTCAGGCGGAACGTGATCGAGGCGACCTACGCGCCCCTCATTCAGGCGCTGTATGGAGACGCGCCTGATATCGCGTTCGACGCCCCGATCCTTTACGAGGACGGACGACGCGGCTCGGTGCGGCGTACACTCAGGATCTGCGAGGTCGAGGGCTGATGGACACGTCGCTTCTCCTCGAACTCGCCGTCAACGGCGTCTTCATCGGCCTGATGTATGCGCTGGTCGCGGCCGGGATCGTGCTGATCTACAAGACCTCCGGGATCGCCAACCTGGCGCAGGGCGCGCTGGCGATGACCGGCGCCTATATGGCCTGGATCGCGGGCACGCTGGTCGGATTGCCCATATGGCTCGCCGCGCCGCTTGCCGCCATCGTCATGTTCGGCATCGGCGCGCTGATCGAGCGGTTCGCCATGCGGCGTATGATCGGCCAGCCGCTGATCATGGCGATCATGCTCACCATGGGCCTGGAGATCATGCTGCGGGGCTTGATGCCCGGTATCTTCGGCGCCAGCGTCAAGAAGATCGACATCGGTATCCCGAATGCGCCGATCATCCTCGGCGACATCCTGATCAACCGGACGCTCCTGATCGGCGGCTTGATATCCTTCGCCATGATTGTTGCCTCGATCCTGTTCTTCAATTCGCGGCTCGGCGTGATCATGCGCGCGGTCTCCGACGACCAGACCGCATCCTGGTCGGTTGGCATCCGCGTCGAGCGCGCCATCGCGATCGCCTGGGGGCTTTCGGCTGTGATGGCCACGACCGCGGGCGTGCTGTGGGGCGCCACCCAGGGCATCGACTGGTCGCTCTCGCTGTTGCTGATCAAGGCGCTCGCGATCGCGATCCTTGGCGGCCTCGATTCCATACCGGGCGTGCTTATCGCAGGCGTCGTTGTCGGACTGGTCGAGAGTTTGGCCACCGGCATCATCGATCCCATGATCGGCGGCGGAAGCCGCGAGGTCTTGGCGTCTGTGATCATCCTGCTCACTCTGCTGGTCCGTCCGCATGGCCTGCTCGGCCGCGAACATATCGAGAGGGTTTGATGTTCTACCGGCGGGCCGGCATACGCTATACCTCCTACCGCAGCGAGCGACGCTTGTGGCGGCTGCCATTCGACCGCGGCCTGGTTGCAGCAGTCCTCGCCGTGCTGCTGGTCCTGCCGCTTGTGGTCGACCGGCTCTACCTCGTCGGCTATCTGATGCCTTGGGTGATCTGGTCGACCGCAGCGCTCGGTCTCAACTTCCTGATGGGCGGCGCGGGCCAAATTCATCTGGGTTACGGTGCCATCATCGCGATTGGCGCCTATGCCTCGACCCATCTCGTCCGCGTCGGTGTTCCCTTCGAGATCGCGATGATCGCAGGCGGGCTGGCGTCCGCCATCGTCGGCTCCGCCTTCGGCGCCGCTGCGCTACGGGTCAAGGGGCTCTATCTCGCGATGGCGACGCTGGCCATGCAGCAGATCGTCGACTTCGTCATCATCCATGTCCCCGCGATCAGCGGTGGCGGGCAGGCGACGCTCCGCGTGCCCGCGGCACGCGTTCTCGGCATCGAGCTGTCCGACGATTTGCGCTCCTATTACTTTGCGCTCGCGGTCGGCGTCGCTGTTACACTGTTCGTCCTCAATGTCGGACGCTCCTCGTTCGGTCGCGCGCTCGCCGCGGTCCGCGAGAAGGACTATGCGGCAGCGGTGATCGGCGTCGACTCCTTCAAGTTCAAGCTGCTGGCCTTCTGGGTCTCTTCTTTCATCGGCGGGCTGGTGGGAGCCGTACTCGCCTTCTGTTACTACAGGGCCATTTCGCCCGACCAGTTCCACCTCGATCTCTCCATTCAGCTCGTCGCAATGGTGATCGTCGGCGGGCTCGGCAGCGTGCTCGGCTCGTTCTTCGGTGCGGCGCTGATTCTGTTTGCCCCGATATTGCTCAACCAGGCGGTTGGAGCGCTGACGAACAATTTCGGCTTCGGCATTTCGGCCGATCTGCGCGCCCACCTGCCGCTGCTGCTCTATGGCGGCATGATCATGGGCTTCTTGTTGATCGAACCGCTTGGGCTCGCAAAGATCTACGACAACATTCGAAACTACTTTGTGGTCTGGCCATTCCGCCACGCGCCGCGATGAACAAGACGGGCGATATCAGCCCAACCAGGGAGGAGAAGAGCATGAAACGCAGAACGTTCCTGACCGCCGCCGGGGCCACCATCGTCGGCCTGCGGCTTCCAATCCACCGCGCTCTCGCAGACGAGAAGGTGATTCGGTTTGCAATGCCGCAGGACTTCACGCGCGTCTATACGTTCGTGACCGTCGAATACAGCCAGGGACAGCGCGACTACATTTCGCTGATCAACGCGAAAGGCGGCATCAACGGCTATCAGATTGTCGCCGACATCTCCGATCACGGCAATGACCTGCCGCGCGCGCTCGAAGCCTATGAGCGGGCCAAGGCCCAGGGCGCAGTGCTGATCGATCCATTGTCAACGCCGGTTGCGAGAGCCCTGGTACAGCGCGCGACCGCCGACAAGATCAATCTCATCACCGCCTATTCGGGCCGCAGCGATGCCGCCGACGGCGAGACATTCCCGTATGTGTTCCCGCTTTCGCCGAACTACTGGACCCAGGCCGGCCTGTTGATCGACTATTTCCGCCAGAAGGACGGCGACCTCAAGGGCAAGAAGATCTGTTTTGTCCACATCGATACGCCCTTCGGCAAGGAGCCGATTCCGATTCTTGAGACGCTCGCTGCAAAGCAGGGCTTTTCGCTACAGACCTTCCCCTATACGCCACCGGGCAATGATCAGTCGGCAATCTGGCCGCAGGTGCGTCGCGCCAAACCGGACTGGGTCGTGTTCTGGGGCGCCGCCGTGGGCCAGACCGTCGCGCTGACGGAAGCATTGCGCAACGGCATTGCGATGGACCGGGTCGCCTCGAGCGTCTGGCTGTCGGAATCGGACATGGACGTGGTCGGCCGCGCCCAGGCGACCGGCGTCATCAAGATCGAACCGTGCGCATCGGGTCAGTCGCCAAAGATCATCCAGGAAATCATCAAGACGATCGTTGAGCCCGGTAAGGGAGCCGGCGACAAGGCGAAGGTTGGCACGGCCTATTACAACTATGGTGTGATGATGGCCGCGCTGATGATCGAAGGCGCACGCAAGGCTTTCGAGAAAGCGCCCAACGGTCCGATCACCGGCGAATGGCTGAACGCCGGCCTCGACTCGATCACGAATTTCGATGCGGAAGGGATGATCCCGCCGACATCGGTGACAGCGGCAGATCACCAGGGCGGTGGCAAATGCCGGATCGCGCGCTGGGACGGATCGAAGTTCACGCCGGCAACCGATTGGTTCAGCGCCAATCAGGACGTGGTCTGGTCCGAGATCAAGAAGTCTTCGGCTGAATACAAGGCGTCGGGCAAATAGACCCGGCGCGGAACGGTGCGCCCATGTCGCTGCTGACGCTGAACAATATCGAGGTCGTCTACGACAGCGTCTTTCTCGCCGTCAAAGGCGTCTCGATCGATGTGCCGGAAGGCGGACTCGTGGCGCTGCTCGGCGCCAACGGGGCCGGCAAGAGCAGCGTGCTCAAGGCGATCAGCGGGCTGCTGCGTGCCGAACGCGGCGAGGTTTCGCGCGGACAGGCGACCTTCCGCGGCGAAGACATGCTTGCACTCGATCCGCCGGAGCGCGTGCGCCGCGGCCTCGTTCACGTGCTCGAGGGGCGCAAAGTGTTCGAACACCTGTCGCCGGCGGAAAATCTTCTGGCAGCGACCACCATGCATCGCGATCGCACCCGGGTGGCGCGGCGCCTCGACGAAATGTTCAGCTTCTTCCCACGGCTCGCCGAGCGTGCCAGCGCCAAGGCAGGCTATCTGTCGGGGGGCGAGCAGCAGATGCTCGCCATTGCACGCGCGCTGATGACCGAACCGCGGCTCATTCTGCTGGACGAGCCGAGCCTTGGACTTGCGCCCTTCCTGGTCGACGAGATCTTCGACATCGTCCGCCGCATCAATGTCGAGCAGGGCGTCGCCGTGTTGCTGGTGGAGCAGAATGCGATCGCGGCGCTCGATCTGGTGCAGTCGGCTTACCTGATCGAGCAGGGCCGGATCGTGATGAGCGGACCCGCCGAGGCGCTTCGCGCCAATCCGGACATCCAGGAGGCCTATCTCGCCGGCCACAAGCAGGTCGATTATCACGCAGTCAAACACTATCGCAGGCGCAAGAGGTGGCTGGCCTAGCCCGACGATCCCGCAGGATATTCAAATGATCCCACCAGATGACACCACCACGATCGGCGAGGCGTTCCAGCGCGCGGTCCACACCTACGCCGATCGGGCGTTCCTTGCCGTGCCCATCGGCAGGCACAAATCGTACCATCGGGAAGGATATGAGATCGACTACGCAAGCGCCGGACGCGCGGTCAGCGCTCTCTGCGATTGCTACCGCGCGCTCGGCTACGGCCACGGCCACCGCGTCGCGATGCTGCTCGATAACAGGCCCGAGCATTTCCTGCACAAGCTCGCGCTCAATACCCTGGGCATCTCCTGCGTGCCGATCAATCCGGACTATCGGCCGGGCGAGATCGCGTATCTGCTCGACAGCTCCAAGGCCGACCTCGCCATCGTCGCGCAGGACCGCAACGACCAGCTCATGGCCGGCCGAGCCGCCGCCGCCCATCAGCTACCCGTCGTGCTGTTTGATGCGCTTGCCGATGCGCCCCCGCCGCAGCGGCCGCGGCGCGCAGATCCGGTATCGGCCTCCACCGAGGCGAGCATTCTCTACACATCAGGCACCACGGGCCGCCCGAAAGGTTGCATCCTGTCTCACGGCTATGAGGTCGCCTCGGGCCGCTGGTATGCGACGCGTGGACATCTGGCCGCGTTCCGCGCCGATGGCGACCGCCTGTACAATCCCCTGCCCCTCTATCATGTGAACTCGTCGGTCTTTTCATTTCAGGGCATTCTCCAGACCGGAGGCTGCCAGATCCAACCGGATCGATTTCACCCCGAGCGCTGGTGGGATGAGGTCCGACAGACCCGGGCGAGCATCGTGCACTATCTCGGCGTGATCGTCCCGCTGCTGCTCGGCAGGCCAAAAAGCGTGGACGATCGCAGGCACGATGTACGTTTTGCGATTGGAGCCGGGGTCGAACCTCAGCTTCATGCCGTCTTTGAGGAGCGCTTTGGTTTTCCGCTGATCGAGGTCTGGGGAATGACCGAAATGGTCCGCGTCATCCTCGACAACGAGGAGCCACGCTCCGTTGGCACGCGCAGCTTCGGCCGGCCGGTGCCGGGCGTTGAGGTGAGGGTCGTGGACGACCAGGACAAGGACGTCGCGACCGGCTCGCCCGGCGAGATGGTCATACGGCATTCGGAGGCGACGCCGCGCCGCGACTTCTATTCAGGCTATCTGGACGACGAACAGGCTACCGCGCAGGCCTGGCGGAACGGTTGGTTTCACACCGGGGATACCGTGCGGCAGGATGGCGACGGAACGCTGCACTTCGTCGATCGGAAGAAGAACATCATCCGGCGATCAGGCGAGAACATCGCCGCCGCCGAAGTCGAGGCCGTGCTGCAGGCGCATCCTCTGGTCAAACAGGTCGCCGTGCTTGCGGTGGCCGACGAAATCCGCGAAGAGGAAGTATTCGCGTGCATCGTCCTGCACGAAACCACGCCCGAGATCCATCGGATAGCCGATCATCTGTTTGATCATTGCTTCGCTGAACTGGCCTACTACAAGGCGCCGGGCTGGATTCAATTCGTGGAGACTTTGCCCACGACCGGCACGCAGAAGATCCAGAAGCACCAGATTTTTCCCCCGGGAACAGATCCCCGAGCAATAGCGGGAACCATCGACCTGCGATCGCGCAAGAAGCGCGATCGCTCGACGTCCTGAAGGTGACCATGCCAATCTTCTTCGAAGACATGGCCGTGGGCCAGACCTACATAACCCCACGACGAACCATTACCGACACGGACATCGTTCAATTCGCCGGCCTTACCGGCGACTACAATCCCCTGCACACAGACGACGTCTTTGCGGCAAAGAGCGATTTTGGCCAGCGTATCGCGCACGGGCCCATGCTGGTCGGAATGACATTCGGACTGTTATCGAGGGTTGGCCTTCTCGATGGGACCGCCCTTGCCCTGCTCGAAATCACCTGGACATTTCAGGCCGCGGTGAAGCCTGGCGATACAATCCACGTGCAAGCAACCGTCGCAGATGCCCGCCTCACGCAAAAGACCGACCGAGGCGTCATCCAGCTCAATATTGAAATCGTCAATCAACTCGGCAAGACCGTTCAGGCGGGACGCGCGAAGGTCCTCGTCAGGACACAAGGCATGGAAGAGCGGTCCGCTTTGTAGGTGTGACAAGTTGCTTGCGCTGCGACCCCGCCGGCCGCAGCGGCTTGGTTTATCGCAACCCCAAAGCAGCGTTCTACCCGCGTCGCAGCCCGGTCACCTCGCGATATAGGTCGGCATAGCGGCTGGCGCGATTGCGCCACGATACATCCGTCGACATTCCGTTCGTCTGGATCCTTCGCCACACCGGCCTGTCCCGAAATACGGCATGGCTCCTGCGGATCGCATCAGCGAGATTTTCGGCAGTGACAGGGCCAAATTTGAACCCCGTCGCCATCCCGGTCGCGATCGTCGCTTCGTCGGCGTCGACGACCGTATCCTCCAGGCCGCCGACACGGGAGACGATGGGAACCGCCCCGTACCTCAGTGCACAAAGTTGAGTCAAACCGCAGGGCTCGAAGCGGGATGGCACCACAAGCGCGTCCGTGCCTGCCTGGATAAGATGCGCCAATGGTTCGTCATAACCGAACACAGCCCCGATCTTTCCCGCGTTGGCCTGTGCTGCACTGCGAATCCTATTCTCGAGCTCCGCGTCGCCACTTCCCAGCAAGGCCAGTTGCATTCCTTCGTCCAGGATCGTCGGAAGGTTTTCGAACAAGAGATCGAGTCCTTTTTGCCATGACAAGCGGCTGATGACCCCGATCAGATATGCGTCGCGCTTCTGCTCCAGATCAAATTGCTGCTGCAACCCCGCCTTGTTGGCCGCGCGGCGGTCGAGATCGTTGATATCGAAACGGCTCGCGATGTGAGGATCCGTCGCAGGATTCCAGACGCTCGTATCGATGCCGTTGAGAATTCCGCAGATGTCGCTCGATCGTCCACGCAGCAGGCCACCCAGCCCCATCCCCTGCTCATCGCCCTGGATTTCCCTGGCATAGGTTGGTGAAACGGTCGTGATCCGATCAGCGAATT
>Ga0306920_100011674_pt1 | contig 11889 bp, 10 predicted proteins | sample flu12Cox44000170_FD_204666 | JGI IMG/M metagenome (GOLD analysis project Ga0306920, IMG submission 204666) | Lab enrichment of tropical soil microbial communities from Luquillo Experimental Forest, Puerto Rico - flux4day.12C.oxic.44.000.170 (v2)... | ecosystem: Environmental > Terrestrial >...
AGGCAAAGTTTTGGGGTGTCATCGGTCTTTACCTCAATCCTCCCGAGCAGGCAGTTGTGTTCTTTCGTAACGAGAAAAGCCAAATCCAGGCTCTTCAAGGCGGCCGGCCGGGTCTACAGCTGGGCAAGGGGCATATCTGCACCCAAGCCCACCACTACTGCAACGGCACGGTCGCCCTCTGTCCCGCGCTGGAATATTTGTGTGGCAAAGTCATCGCTCACATCGCCCAAACAGACATCTACCGGCTCGTGAGGTTTTCGGGCTATGGGACCTTCAGCCGCCTCGCGGCGGGTGAAAGTTGCCGAGTGTGCAGGATTGTCGCTGGCGAGTATAGAAAAACGGAGCCTTGACCGTCACGGAGACATCGAAAAATTGGGGTACCACCTCTCCGTTTGATAGTCGTTGGCTTTGGTAACTGAATTCGAGCGGGTCCACCGTCGCAATCAGTGCCACTTTCACTGGTTCAATAGTCTTTCCGTCGCATCGGAGGATGGAAAGAGTCTCCTTGTCAATCCAGAACTGGCCCTGGAGTGCGTTAATAACTTTCTCCTCGCGCGAGTTAGCAGAAGTTCCTGCCTTCGGGCGGTACCTCACAAGCCAGCAGTTGCGGCCTTCCACTTGAGCCACGCCTTGAATGGTGTAAACGAAGCGTAGTGCTAGCTTTGTAAGATCCAGTTGTGCCCGCAGGGCTTGGTCACCCGTTAAGCGCGGTGAGGCTTCTTCGGCAGTCTTTGTGGCCCCGCTCGCATCGGTCTTCAGATCGGCCGTATATTCAATATTCGCCTTCGCTTTGGCAATCGCCCCAACTGTCTGGGTACTCGTTTTTCGATCGTTCGCATCGTAATGCTCAGTTGTAAGAGTGTAGCTATATTCCAGTCCAGCCTGACGCTGCCTGTCCGCTTTCTCCTGGGCGATTACCCTCTGAACCAATTCATCGACCGAAGGAGCTACCTCGCCGGCTTTGACGAGCTCGGCCCAAGGGATGAAAAGAGTGGCGAAAACAAGAATCCTCCAACGCACTGACATCCAGGAGGTTAGACGACACTTAGAGCAGCTATATTCAGCGATGAAGAAACGGCGCTTTCGTGGCTGCTTTTGAAAAAATAACGTTGAAGTGAATTTTTCAAAATCCCACTGCGTCAAATTACCTGAATGTTCCTGTTCTTAAAGGTTTGCCAGCGCCTATGGCTATGATGATGAAAAGCTTTTGGCTGAACGGCTCCTCCGGCCGGCAGGAGAGATGGGCAATGGATGGGCATCGATGGGTCGCCGCCGAACCGGGAAGAAACGAGGTTGACCTTTGGGGCTATCAGGACGACACGCCTGAGATTGTCCACCTTGGAAGCGGTGCAAACGAAGAACAACTCGAGAAGTTAGCCGATCAATTCCTTTTGGGAGATCCGGAGGTAATCAGCACTCACTTTTTTGTCAAAGGCGCTTCCGGTATTTGAGAGCCTCCAGGTGCGCACGGCGTGGCAGGATTTAGGAGATGGTGCTAGGCAAGGACAGGGTTAAATATCCGGGGTATGCCTCCGCGGCCAGCACCTAACCTTATCGTCCTTCGAACTCGAACTCCTCCTCGGAGCCGTTATTCCAAGCCCTCTAGAATCCTTGAAAAGCAAAACTCGTTGCAGATGAGTCAAGTTTTTCCGTTTCGTGCATCGATGATCAAATGGGCCCTGCTTTTCAAGGATTCTATGAGCCGACGCTGCTCCCATGCGGCCTTGCTAACCCCTAGATCTCGCCGGGCTGAGGCGCGGCCTCGCCTAGCGTGATGCCGAAAGACCGAAAGCCAAATAATCTGCCTCTGGTTCAAGAGCCAAGGTCTGGCAATCGAGTTCGAGGACGATTTTTTAAGAGGGAGGGATGGCCTCCGTGCCGTCCCAAATTTGCAGAATGGAATTGAACGCGATGATTGTTCTTACAGGTGGAATACGCCAACCAAGCCAATGAGAATGAGATAGATTGCCACGATAAAGTTGAGCAGGCGCGGCATAATCAGAATCAAAATGCCGGCGATCAGAGAGATTAAGGGTGATAATAAAATGCCAGCGTTAAGGGACGATACGGCGAAAACCATTGGTCAGATTCCGAGGTAGATAGTTTAGTGTTCTCATAACCGAAGCGGCTTTCGGGAGTTTTTGTTCTCCGGAGCAGGATCAGTCATCGATCACTGGTCTCTATAGTTCGCACCATCAAGCTGCGGCGGTCGTAGGGATAAACGCCGGACTTAAAAGCGAGCGGCAGCACAGATTCGGGCGAAGTGGATACACCGTGCCGTCATTTCAAAATCTTCTTCCCCAAGCAAGCCGTCGCGCGGCGCGCAAGCGACGAGGTAATGAAGACAAACTGGAAGTCATTCTTTAGGCAAAGGCTGATCATTGGCTTTACTTGCACTCCAGGCTGCCCGGGCAAGGGCTACGCCGACTTTGCTAGGCGCGAAACCAATTCTTGAGGTCGTTATTCGTAGCGCGTGGGAGATGGGCTGGGCCCCAATTCGTGTGTGTTCGATGTCGAATTCACTCCAGGCATACCTAGCGACGCCGCCGGACGAGTATTCATTCTTTTGCTTGGGCACGTCCACCCCCTTAGAACGTTTTTTGGGCCGGGATCTGTGATGAATTTCATGGATCGGCTTCATATGACTTGTTCACAATCGTTTCTCAATTGGGTTTGCCGCGCCATATTTTGACGCCTTGCGAGCACCAGGCGTCCGCTGGATTTGTTGTTTGCACCCTGTTAATCGATAGTAGCCGGAGTCAGTATTGCTGCCAATCGGAGTGTAACCGGACACAACTATCGGGCAAATAACGAGTGGGACTCGGCTTTAGGCTTTGGAGCTCGAGGTTCCGAGCTGGAGGTTGCTTCGCACCGTTGAGCCGAATATGGATTCAAGCCGGCGCGATGAGCTGTGCAACCGCGGGAAAAAAGCGGAGAGCCGTCCGACTCGAGCGCCCTCAAGGAATCGAATCGCCACGATATCGTAACCAAATCTCGCTTGTTCTGGTTTGATCTTTCAGGAAAAAAAAGACAGGGATGGCCGGCACGGGTCTGAGGATGAAACCGCGAAACCCCATGAGTCTCTTTGTGTCACGCTGCCGCTGGGCAGTATTGAGCCTCATTGCCGCAACCGCATGGGCCGAGCCAAGGGAGATTCCAAAGGAGAAGAGCTCGCCCCTGTCAGATTGGCTATCCGCTGATGGGATAACCGGCGATTGGGGAGGACTCCGCAGCAAGCTGGCTGACCGGGGAATCGTATTCCTGGGTGCTGAACAGGTGGAAGGATGGGGCAATACTACAGGCGGCTTAGAGCGGGGAACGGTCTATACCGGCTTGCTTAAGCTCGGCTTGAATCTCGACCTCGAAAAGGCTGTTGGTTGGTGCGGCTCGAGCGTGGGCACGACATGGTTTTGGTTGAGTGGACGAGACGCCTCTGCGGATCTCGTCGGGAATTTCCTCACAATCTCAGGCATTGCCGGATTTAACACGGTGCGTATGTTCGAACTCTGGTTCCAGCAAAATCTGCTGAACGACAAAATCTCGCTTCGGCTCGGACAGCTCACGGCCGATACGGAATTTATTATCTCGAGGTACGGCGCCACATTCATCAATGCCACCTTCGGCTGGCCCGCCTTTATGTATATGAATCTGCCCGGAGGCGGACCGCAGTTCCCAACGGGTACGCTGGGAGTTCGATTGGCAGTCAATCCGTTGGATTGGTTCAAGTTCCAGAATGCGATCTTCCAAGGTAACGTTTACGCGGAGAACGTGAACCTTCATGGCTTTGCCTGGCGACTGAATAGTCAAAATGGATTGTTCTTTCTCAACGAAGCGCAATTCCTTTGGAACCAAAGCGAAAAGCAGATGGGGCTTCCTGGTCAATTTAAAGCTGGCGCGTGGGTAGACACGGCAAAGTTTGCCAACCCCAACGACGACAACTTAGTGCGTGGCAATTACGGTTTCTACTTCATCCTTGATCAGATGCTTTATTCCAAACCGGCCGAAGGTCCTGCCGCTGCCCGCAAAGATAGCAAGAGTGCGCTCAGCGAGACCGACGGCAACGGAGCCACACCCGCTAAGCAAAAATCCGACCGGGGTCTCGGATGGTTCGGTCGCGTAGGCTATGAGCCGCAAGATCACGACTTTATCGGATTTTATTTCGATACCGGGCTGACGTATAAGGGTCTCATTCCGACTCGTGCTGACGACACGCTCGGTGTCGCCTTCGCTTACGCGCGGTTGAGCTCTGGCGCTCGACAGGCCGCAGTCAAAAACGGTTCTGCGGGGGTCGGTGCGGAGATGGTGCTGGAAGCTACTTATCAGGCGCAAATCAACAAATGGCTGAGCATCCAACCCGACCTGCAATTGATTATAAACCCCGGCGGCAACCAGGATCTGGGCAACGCCGTCGTAATCGGTGGTCGCGCATCAATTACCTTCTAGAATCCTTGAAAAGCAAAACTCGTTGCAGATGAGTCAAGTTTTTTCGGAATCGCGCATCCATCGTTCGCCCGTTTTGCTTTTCAAGGATTCTATATGCGGGACCACGGAACTAGGCAAAGGTATCGGCTTTCCTCACGACCAGTAAATGCACATGCGAACCAAGAACCAACGCGGTATGCTGAGAACGCCCAGCCGATGACCCGGACCTTTAACAAATTTTGGTCCCGCTGCAGCGAGGCCGCCTCGGCCCCTCAGCGCTGCTCCCAATCCGATCATGATACCCTTAGATGTCGCCGGTCTGAGGCGCGGCCTCGCTAGGGATTCACCACGGATTCAGCCACAGAGGCACAGAGGACACCAAGGTTGGAGTGCATTTGAATTTTGGCGTCCGGTTGATGCCACCCGGTGAATGGCGAGCGGCTATGCTTCCTAACCGGATCTTTCGTTCCATTTACCTTGAAACGATAGACCTTGATATCCGAGGTTTACTCTCTGTACTGCAACTAATCGTCCTCGCCCTCGTTGCCCAACATAAGTTGCCTCCGCTGCGACGCGGGTTCACCAAAAGCCAAATATTGACCAAATCCACCTCAGCAATCGAGCCCGAGGACGATTTATTGGATTTGGCGCCGCAAGCCAGCGGGACAACGGGAACAAAATTCCCGTCACCCGGCGCATAGAGGGCTAACTAACGATGGTTGAAAGCGTCTAGAAGTTTTTCATTAGATGCTGAGAGCCGAGGGATAGCGGAAAGACCGTTCGCCATTTACCGTTCGCCGTTCGCTGTTCTGAGTTCGGGCACGCTAACCATAGAGAAGCGCCGGACCTAAACCATTCCGTTCGCCTTTGTGTTCTCTGTGTCTCTGTGGTGAATCCCTGTTCGGAGTTTGGGGTTCGGGGTTTGGGGTTGGGAGTTCGGGGGCGTTCCCATCGACGTAGCGCCAAACTTAAAACCATTCCGTTCCCTTTGGTGTTCTCTGTGCCTCTGTGTGAATTCCCGTTCTGAAATTCGATTTCTTCAGAAGCCAAATTTCTTTACACTTCGCGTACGCCATTCCTAAATACTGCGCATGGATCCAAAATCCCTCACAGCCAAGACCCTCGCCATCATTATGGGTGGGGGCGCCGGGACCCGGCTCTTTCCATTGACCAAGGAGCGGGCTAAACCCGCCGTACCATTGGGCGGCAAATACCGCCTTGTCGACATTCCAATCAGCAATTGCCTGAACCGCGGCTTCAGCCAGATTTATGTGCTGACGCAGTTCAACAGTGTCTCGCTGCACCAGCACATTAACGCCAGTTACAAGTTCGACAACTTCAGCAAAAGCTTTGTTGAAATACTCGCTGCCCAGCAGACCCCGGAGGACACCCGGTGGTACCAGGGCACGGCGGACGCCGTGCGCCAGAATCTGCGCGACTTCCTGAATCGTCCGTACGAATATTTCCTCATCCTGAGCGGCGACCAGCTTTACCGGATGGATTACCTGCACCTGCTGCAGGAGCATGTACGAACCGGGGCCGATGTTACCCTGGGAACCATACCTGTCGACCGGCCGGCGGCCTCTGGTTTTGGCATCATGCATAGCGACGCCCACCGGCGCATTTATCGGTTTGAGGAAAAACCAAAGGATCCGGCGCTCCTGGATGAGCTGCGCATCCCGGCCGATCTCCTGAAGGAGCTTGGCCAGCCGGTCGAAGCCCAGCTTTACCAAGCGTCGATGGGCATTTATGTCTTTAACCGTAAAGTTCTGGTCGATGCCCTGGATAATAAATACGATGACTTTGGCAAGCATATCATCCCGATGTTGTTGAAGAACCACAAGGTATTCGCCTACATCTTCCAGGGATATTGGGAAGACATTGGAACGGTGCGAGCCTTTTTCGAAGCGAACCTTGCCTTGACGGATCCGGTTCCTGCTTACAATTTTTTCGATCGGGCTAATCCGATTTACACCCGGGCACGCTTCCTACCTGCCAGCAAGATCAGCGGGTCGACCATCAATCAGGCAATCGTCGCGGACGGCTGCATTATCACGGATGCGCGTGTCGACCGGGCGGTGATCGGGATCCGTAGCGTGATTGAAAAGGGAACGGTAATCCGTAACACATTTATGATGGGTGCGGATTTCTACGAAGGCGAGGGCCCTCAGCCGCAGCCGGGCAGTCCCCCCCTCGGCATTGGACGCAATTCGGTCATCGAGGGAGCCATCATCGACAAGGACGCCCGCATAGGGGAGGGGGTTGTGATCACGCCGAAAGACAACGCGCCGAACAAGGATGGTGCAAACTACTTTATTCGAGACGGGGTCGTTGTGGTACCCAAAGGCGCCGTGATCCCAAACGGGACTTCGATCTGAGATTTAACATTCGTACCCGCTTCGTTGCTGCTTTAGTGCATCGAGTGAAAAGTAGGAGGCGGCATACCTCCTACTTATGACTCGATGCACGAGTTCGCGGCAGGAATGGCGTCTCACGCAGAGGCCGCGGCGGAGCGCGACGGAGGGAGAGCGGCCGCGAGCGCAAGCGATTGAGGCATGTTAAACATTACACAATTGTGTAGTGTTGTCTTAAAATCTTGAATCTGACGCCCTTTCAGCCTTTTGGGATGATTATCCGGGGTCAGCAATAGCCGCTAAGGGCGAATCAATTACTTGATAGTGGTATACTGCTAAACTTTAATCCAGATTGCTTACGATTCTAAGGTAACAATAATTAGTCAGGATAGCCCTTGATCAAACCTGGGAGTAAACATTAGAATAGCTAATGAAAAACGCGTCAATCATAACCCGCGCAGGCTTTGCTTTGTTCTGCGCTCTCTCGCTGGTAAGCATTGGATCCACCGCATGGGCGCAAGAAAGGATCGTCATCGGTTTTTCCCAAGCTACCATGAATTCTGCATGGCGAGTCGCCATGTGGGATGGGAATAAGAAGTATGCAGCAGAGCATTATCCCGACGTCGACCTGATTTTTACCGATGGCCAGAACCAGGCTGCCAAACAAATCAGTGATGTGAGCAGCCTGATGGCGCGTGGCATAAAGCTCCTGATCATTAGCCCGGTGCAGGCTGAGCCGCTGACACCCATTGTGAAGCAAGTGATGGACGCGAATATTCCCGTCGTCTCGCTTGATAGAGAGGTGAACACAAAAGTCACCTGTCAGATCGGCGCTCAAAACAGACCTATCGGCGTTGATGCAGGCCAATTCATCATCGAAAAATTGAACGGCACAGGAAACGTTATCGAAATTGAGGGTACCGTAGGCGCGTCCGCGACCATCGATCGCCATGAAGGTTTCCGCGACGCTCTCAGGTTCGCCCCGAGGATCAGAGTGGTGGCAGACCAGTTTTGCGACTACTTGAGAGAGCCGGCGATGAAGTTCGTTGAAGACACGCTGAAAAGGTTCGGCCCGGGACAAATTCAGGCAATCTATGCGCATAACGACCAAATGGCTCTCGGCGCGATGAAGGTGATTGAAGACGCCGGCCGATTGAAAGAGATCGCAATTGTGGGTATTGACGGGGAAAACAGCGCCTTTCAGGCGATCAAGGACGGCAAACTAGCAGCGACTTTCACGTATCCATTCTGTGCTCCCCAGGGAGTCCAGTATGCCTATAACCTTGCGATTGGCGAACAGGTACCCGAGCAGATCATTCTTAAATCGATTCGCGTGGATGCCTCTAACGTCGATCAGTACCTCGGAAAGGGTTTTTAGAACAAGTTGGATGTGAGATGGAAGGATGGAAAGGTGGAAGGTTGGTCGTGATTGGCTTGGAGGGCTGCGGTCCCTCGCAGCCGCGGGTTGTAAGACAGACTCCGGGTCGACTCGATTCGGTGGAACGTGGAAGCGCCAAATTCCGCCCAAAAGAGCTGAGAATTGTCCCATCGGGTTCCGCGGCCGAGAAACCGGGCGCCCTCCAGGTCTTCATCAATCTTTAATGGCCGTGAATGACCTGGAGGACAGATATCAGTTTTGGGGGTGAAGTGCCCACTAGTGGGCGCCGGCGGAACGTGCCGGTAGTTCCACAGTTCCACGGGCGTGCGCTGGTTGCCCGATGTGCCTCAACGGCAGCCCGGAGAGCAGATTCGCCTCGATCTTCTCGAGTGACACCCCCTTCGTCTCCGGAACGAAGATCAAAAAGAAAACGATAAAAAGTGCGTTCAACCCGCCGTAAAGCAGGAACGTATTGCCGTTGCCGAAACCAGCGAGGAGCATCAGGAACGTCTGACCCACAATTGCGTTGGCGATCCAGTTCGTCGCCGTGCTGAACGTCACTCCGAGGTCGCGACCCGAAAGTGGGTAAATTTCCGAACAAAGCACCCAGATGATCGGGCCCGCGCTCATGGCAAAACCAACAATAAAGATGAGCAATGCAAAGATGGCCGGATAGCCAAGTTCGGGATGTTTTTCGATCCCTTGGTTAAAGAGAGTTCCGACCGTAATCAGGGCGAGGCCCATCGTGACAAAACCCGCATACATGATCGGCTTACGGCCCAGTTTGTCCACAAACGCGATGGCAATGAATGTCGCAAGCACGTTTGTTATTCCGACGATTACCGTTCCCCACATTTGCTGGTTCGTGGTTGCGAACCCTGCGATCCGAAAAATCGTCGGCGCGAAATACATCACGACATTGATGCCGGTTAGCTGCTGAATGACCTGCAGTCCAATCCCAAGGCCAATGGCTCGGCGGAAATTGGAATTGGTCTTGAACATCTCAAATCCATTTTGCTTAACCTTTAAGTTGTCCTCGATCTCCTTAACCTCCGCGGCGATCTCGGCCTCATCAAGATACATGCCCCGGAACACAGCTATGGCGCGGTCTTTGAACCCGTTGAGAAACAGCCAACGCGGGCTTTCCGGAAGGAAAAGTACTCCCAGGAACATGATTGCGGCAGGAATAGCAATCACGCCCAGCATGATGCGCCAGTGGCCACCGGTCACCCCGCCAAACGTCGCATAGGACGCAAGCCAGGTATTGCTCAGAAACGCAAGCACAATTCCGATCGTGATCATCAGCTGATACATCGAAATAAGTGAGCCGCGCACCTTCTGCGGGGAGATTTCAGAGAGATAGAGCGGAGCTGTGAACGATGCCACGCCCACGGCGACACCGAGAAACAGGCGTGCGCCGATAAGCAAATGCTCTGAGGGCGAAATCGAGCAGAGAATCGAACCAAGGACGAAGATCACCGCACTGACAAGGATAGTTTTACGACGTCCTAACTTGCTCGAGAGCGTTCCGCTGATCAGCGTTCCAATCACTGCCCCCCACAGCAGGGCGCTAACAACAGTTCCCTCTGCCTCAACCGAGAGCTTGAATGTATTCTTGACAAAAGGCAGTGCTCCGGAAATGACACCGATGTCCAAACCGAAAAGCAGACCGGCAAGGGCCGCCGTAAAGCCAATAAAATAGATGACGAGTTTTTTTTGTATCGGGGAAACTGTGGGCACGTGAACTAATACCTGGATCCAGGCATCCTCCTGCTAAGTAAAGTTGAATCGCCTGGCTTGGCAATTCAAGGCAATTCGTAGCCGGTGGCACTTTGGCGTTCGCCGTTCACCGTTCGCGGTCCGCCGTTCGGGGTTCACCGGACGCCGTTCGCCGTTCAGCCGGATTGGGATTTGAAATCCGTTCTCTTTTAGCGCTGGACGTCGGTTTCGAGGTGTGATGAACTGCTAATCCCCCCGTTTGTCAGAAATCTCATCTTTTTTCCGGGTGACTCACCCGGCCGAAGAGAGGGTTTTAATTTCAAATGACCGAAGAAGAGATCTACAAGCTGTTCGAAACAGCTTACGACAGCTTCGAAAGCGAAGGGAATACCTCCGAAACCGAGGAGCTCATTCAGAAGGCTCTCTATGCTGCCTCCGATGCAGGATTTTCTGCCGAAGAGATCGAAGCAATAAATGCGCAAATCCTGCTGAAGAACCAGGATGCTGAAGACGGATATTCTGCTATGGCTCGAAAGTTTGCAGAGTATCACCTGCGCCGGACTGCTCGTAATACCATCCAGATTGGCGGGAGCGTCGAAGATTTCCTTGCCAAGGCAAACGCTTCTTACGACAAATTCCTGCAAGAAGAAAGGCAAAGAAATCCTACCTTCGATGACGCTGAGGTTCGTTTGCAAAGCTCTTTGATGCAACAAATGGCCAGAAACATCTGGTTTGAGGAATTGCTGAGGGAGTGAACCATATTATTTCGGTCTTTTTCAGAGTCATCCAAAACGCGACTGTGGAGGAAAACCGCAATGCAGACCCAAAATCCTACCGCCCGAGATCGCGTACGCGAAATCCTGAGCAACTGGCCACAAAAGGACGCACGCTTCATCGTCGTTACCGACGGGGAACGCATCCTCGGGCTCGGTGATCTCGGGATTGGCGGCATGGGTATCCCGATCGGCAAGCTCGCGCTTTACACAGCGTGCGCTGGTGTGCCGCCGCAATTCAGCCTGCCGGTCGTTCTGGACGTGGGCACCAACAATCAGGAGTTGCTCGATGATCCCCTTTATCTCGGCTTGCGCCAGAACCGCGTTCGCGGTGAGGAGTACCAGTCCTTTGTTGACGCGTTTGTCGAGGCGGTGCAGACGCTCTATCCGAAATGCTGCATCCAATGGGAGGATTTTGCTAATTTCAACGCGGTCCCGATCCTGGAACGATATCGCGACAGTATCTGTACGTATAACGACGACATCCAGGGCACGGCAGCCGTGGCAGTAGCCGGAATCCTGGCTGCTTTGCGCATCACCGGGCAGAAGATCACCGATCAGCAGTTTCTCTTCCTCGGGGGCGGTTCGGCTGCGACTGGCATCGCCGAGTTGATCAGCGAGACTATGGCGCTGGAGGGGATGGACATTACAGAGGCACGAGGTCGCAACGGGTTGTTCAATACCGGCGGCCTGGTGGTGAAGTCGCGAAGCGATCTCCGGGACTTTCAGAAGCCGTTTGCGCAGGACAGGGCCCCGGTGTCCACGTTTGTGGATGCGATCGAGGCACTCAAGCCGACCGGCATCATCGGCGTCAGCACGATACCAAAACTCTTCAATCGGCAGGTGATCGAGACGATGGCGCGGATCAACGACCGTCCGATTATTTTCCCCTATTCCAACCCGACATCTCGTTCCGAGTGCACCGCTGCGGAAGCCTATAATTGGTCTGACGGTCGAGCGGTTTTCACGAGTAGCAGCCCATTCCCGCCGGTAGAGATTGCCGGCCGGAAGTTTGTGCCCGGCCAGGGAAACAACGTCTATATCTTTCCGGCCATGGGCATGGCGGTATTCGCGACCGAAGCGAAGCGTGTGACCCAGGAGATGTTCATCGTGGCGGCGAAAGCGGTGACGGAGGAGAGTCTTGCCGCGGGCCTCATTTACCCTCCGCAAAGCCGGATCCTTGAGGCGTCGCTCCACGTGGCCGGGCGGATAGCCGAGTATATCTTTGACAAGCAACTGGCGA
>Ga0306920_100011675_pt1 | contig 11888 bp, 7 predicted proteins | sample flu12Cox44000170_FD_204666 | JGI IMG/M metagenome (GOLD analysis project Ga0306920, IMG submission 204666) | Lab enrichment of tropical soil microbial communities from Luquillo Experimental Forest, Puerto Rico - flux4day.12C.oxic.44.000.170 (v2)... | ecosystem: Environmental > Terrestrial >...
AACATATGGATGATCCACATCGCTATCTGGACCCTTTGACGCTGGCCAAGATGCGTGGCCTGGAGCTGCAAGCACGCCTGGTCGTCGAGGGTTACCTGTCGGGCATGCACAAGAGCCCCTATCACGGCTTCTCGGTTGAGTTCGCCCAGCACCGTGAGTATGTGCCGGGGGACGACATCCGTCACATTGACTGGAAGGTCTATGGCCGGACTGGGCGCTTTTTCCTCAAGCAATACGAAGAAGAAACTAATCTCGTATGCTGGCTACTCCTGGACGTGAGCGAATCGATGAATTACGCCTCGGGCGAGGTCAGCAAATACGATTATGCCTGTATGGCAGCGGCATCGCTGGCTTACTTGATCCTGCACCAGGCGGACAGCGTGGGCCTGGTGACATTCGATAACCAGGTGCGCAAGTTTCTCAAGCCGTCGAGCCAGCCGTCGCACTTGAAAGAGATGATCCGCGTCATGAACCAGGGAGGTGGGCGCGAAAAAACTCGCATGGCCCCCTTGTTTCACGACATGGCCGAACGGATCAACCGCCGCGCCCTGATCTTTGTCCTCAGCGATATGTTCGACGAGGTGCCTGAGTTGCTCATGGGCTTCAAACACCTGCGGCACAAACGGCACGAGGTCGTTCTCTGGCACATCATGGACCATGCCGAGCTGACGTTTCCATTTCAACAGGCGACTTTGTTCCGCGGCATGGAACAGTACCCGGAGCTGTTGACCGACCCGCGCTCGCTCAGGCAAAGTTATCTGGAACAGGTGGGCCAATTCGTTTCGGACTTGAAACATGGCTGCCGCGATCAGAATATTGACTATGTGCCCATGAAGACAGATACTCCCTTGAGCGTGGCCTTGTCCAGTTATTTGGCGCATCGGTTGACACGCTCAAAATAAGTTTGCAACGGACTACGGACTATGTTCGCATTCTTCGGCTTATGGGAAACTACGCTGGCGGTGGCCGCGGGAGCGGCGTCCATTCCCATCATCATTCATCTGCTCAACCGCAAGCGCTTCCGCATTGTCGTGTGGGCGGCCATGAAGTTTCTCCTGGCCGCCCAGAAACAGAACACACGCCGCATGCGACTGGAGCAATTGATCCTGCTGGCCGTGCGGACCTTGCTGGTGCTGCTGGTGGTGCTGGCGATGGCCAGCGTCATGCCGTGGGCGGAGAATGTGTGGGCCCATTTCTGGCCGGAAGGCGGCGGCTTCGTCAAGGTTAAGAGCGGCCGGACTTACAAGATCATCGTGCTCGACGCCTCCTTGAGCATGAATCAGTTGGTGCAAGGAAAGACGGCCTTCGAGCGGGCCCGCGAGATGGCCATCAAGTTGGCGCTCGATTCGGGACAGGGCGATGGTTTCAGCGTTCTCTTGATGAAAGAGGTGCCGACCTGGATCGTTGCCGAAGCAGCTCAGGATGGCCGCAAGGTGGCGGCCGAGATCAAAACTCTGGAAGCCACCCACGGCAATACGTCGGCGGCTTCCACCCTCAACATGGTCGCCGCCAAACTTGCCGAGGCTTCCAGTCGTTACACCAGCCGCGAAGTCTATTTCTTCACCGACATGCAGCGAACGACCTGGGTAAGCAGTCTGGGACCCGTATCCGCCAAGGAAGGCAAAGGAGAAAAATCCCCGCTGGAGGAGATCCAGAAACGGGCCCGCACCATCTTCGTGGATGTCGTGGGCAAGGACGGCGCCGGCAACCTGGCCGTCACCGATTTACGGCTCGGAGAATCCCTGGTCACCGCCAAGGCTTCGGTGTCGATCTCCGGAGTGGTGCAGAATTTCGGCAAGGAACCTCGGACGAGGGTGCGTGTGGCACTTCTCGTCGGCCAGGCAGGCGAAGGGGCCAATGATCCCATGTCGCTGCGGGTTCAAAAACAGGACTATTTTGATTTTCCCGCCAACGGCCACGGAACCGTCAATTTCGCATACAAATTCCCCGCTCCGGGAACCTACGCAGTCCAGATGCGCCTGCTCGGAAACGATCAGGAGGCGGGCGGCTCTCGGCCCGTTGATGACCTCGAACCTGATAATGCCCGCACACTCATTGTCACGGTGCGGGAGCAGGTGCCGATCATGGTGGTCAACGGCAAACCCGCCGTGGATCGCTTTGACAAGGCCACGGAATACCTGCGGCTGGCGCTGAATCCATTTCCGGCCAATCAACCGCCGGAAGATGCGCCGTTGCGGCCCAAAGTGGTAAGCGCGGCTCAATTTGCCGACGCCAACGAAGGGGATTTGACCTCCTATGACTGCCTTTTCCTTTGCGACGTTTCCCAGATTGGTACCGGCGAGCAGCGGCGGCTGGAAAACCATCTCCGTCGCGGTGGCGGGGTTGTGGTCAGCATGGGCGATCAGGCGGCCGAGCATCTGGCCAATCTCAATCGTCTGCTGGCCAAGGCCGATCGGCCCATATTGCCTGCCCAGCTCGTGAAAAAAATCCAGGCCCCGGCCGATCATCATTATCACCTGCAAGCGAACGCAGATGCTTACCTGGAGCCGCCTTTGAAAGCGTTCGCTGATAGCGATGACAGTCCCAGCTTGCTAACGCCCCGATTTCGCCAATATGTCCAGGTCAAACCGATGGCCGATGCCAAGGCCAGGACGGTGATGATTTTCACACCCGAGGTGCAGCCCCTTTCGAAGGCGGTGTTGGATAAAACCCTGCCGGTGAACGATCCGGCGATCATGGAATGGAACCCGCCCCTGCCGCGGGAGAAGGATGCGAAACCTGCGGGCCGGCTTGCCATGCCCGCGCGCTACCGGGGCAAGGTTGTCCTGTTTACCTCCACATTGAACATGGATTGGAACAACTGGCCGGGTTCTCCCAGCTTCGGCGCCATGATGCAGGAGTTGGCCCGCCTCGCCGTCGCCGGGCGGTTAAAGGAACGTTCGCTTCTGTGCGGCCAGACCATTGAAGAATATCTGCCAACCAGCGATGAAGTGGATGTGCTGCTCTTTGCTCCCGAAGCGCACTCGCGGAGCTCGATCGACAAGAACATTCTAGAAGGCAGATACAAGGTGCGCGATTTTTCAGCGCCGGCAATCAAGAAACGCTCCGAGGCAAGCAGCGAATTGAACGTTTTCCGCTGGGACAAGGTCGATCTCTCCGGCATCTATTTGTTGACCTGGGGTAGGAATTCGGAGGAAATTCCGGTGGCTGTCAATTTCCCGGCCACCACCAGCGATCAGCGCGGCAGTGAGAGCGACCTGACCCGCGTGGACAAGGCCAAGCTGGCGGAAGCGTACAACGGCTGGGAATTCCAGGTGGTCACCGATCCGGGCAACGTGAAAGCACCGCAGGGCCAGGAGGATGTTGCAGATCTGGTGCCTGCCCCCATGGGCCCGGATATTGCCCATGCCTTGTTGCTGGCGGTCCTGGTTTTGCTCTTGGTCGAGGTGATTCTGGCCTGGGCGTTCGGGCACTACAGTGCCGTGGCCGGGACCACGGAGGTTGCCCGTGGCAAAGTAGGTCCGATTGTGGTCGCCTGCATCGCCGGAGCGCTCTTCCTGCTCGGTGCCGGCATCCTGATTCATGCCGCCCAAACCGGCGACTTCCTTGGTTTCGCACCCGATTGGTTCCGCGGTTGGATCGAAAGCTGGTTGGGCGTTCCTCCGCCGGCTTCCGGTGAAGCCACGCACTGGGAACCCGCTCGAAAGGCCGTTTTTCTGCGCGATTCCGGCAGCGATGCCTGGCTGCTGGCCGGCATTGCGCTGGTCGCCATTGGCCTCGTTTATTTCGTCTATCGGGCTGAGGCGCCCAATACAAGCCCTGCCTACAAGATCCTCCTGGGAGGGTTGCGGTTGTTCCTGATCCTCCTTGCCTTGACCGTTCTGTTGACGCAGTACGAGATCCGCTTCGATCGCCAGGGTTGGCCGGACGTCGTCCTTCTTATCGACGATTCGCGCAGTATGGGCGAGCCGGATTATTACCAGGACGAGCAACAGCAGGAGGCGGTCAAGCTATTTGGCGAGCGGATTCGCCAACGCGAGGAGAAGCGGCTGCCGCTCCGGATTAAAGTCCTCCAGGAGGAGTTGGATCAGAAAAGAGAAAAAGCCGACCGGCAGGAAATCGATGCCTTGCAGCAGAAGATTCAGAACCTGAAAAACCAGCTGGTGCAAGTGAAATCGCCGAGTTGGCGGCCCACGCGCTTGCAACTGATCCAGGCCTTGCTCGCACAGAAGGACCCCGATTGGCTCGAAACGCTGGTGGGCCAGCGGCGCGTGAAAGTTCATATTTTCCACCTCGACGCCAACGGCCGGGCCATCAACCTCAGCGACGGCGAAATCACTCTTCAAGACCCGCATAAAATTGAGCGTGCCAAGAAAGGCATTGCCGATCTCGAAGCGGAAGGCAAAGAAAGCCGGCTCGGCACCGCGCTGAAACAGGTGCTCGATTCCTACCGCGGCTCTTCCCTGGCCGCGGTCATCATGCTCACCGACGGCGTCACCACGCGCGATGAAACGATTGGCCAGGCTTCCGAATATGCTGCCCAGAAAGGCGTCCCTCTGTTCTTCGTCGGCCTGGGAGACGACCACCCCATCCGCGACCTGAAATTGCACGACCTGCAAGTGCCGGATGTCGTCTACGTCAATGACCGGGTTAATTTCCAGGCCCTCTTGACCGGGCAGGGCTACAAGGACCTGACGGTGCCCATCACGCTCAAGGTCAAGGAAAAGGACGGCAAAGAGAAAGAGGTCGCTCCCCGCAAGATGACCACCGTCGATGCCACGGGCAAGTCGGTCAAGGTGCAAATGCAACATCAGCCGACCAAGCCGGGGCGCGTCCTGTACATCATGGAAGTCGTCCTGCCCAAGGTAGATCGGCCGGACAAGGCCATTCCCCCCAACCACACGCGGCTGGAACGGACCATTGATGTCATCGAATCCAAGCTCATCAAGGTCTTGTACGTGGAAACCGCGCCGCGCTACGAATTCCGGTTCATCAAGAGCCTGCTGGAGCGCGAACGCCCCGATGAAAAAAAGAACCGCTCCGTGGAACTGAAGGTTGTCCTCCTGGATGCCGATGCCGATTTTCCGATCCAGGACAAGAGCGCCCTGGCCGATTTTCCGGCCACCAAGGAGGCCCTGGACGCTTACGACGTGATCATCATCGGTGATTGCGACCCGCGCCATCCGCGCCTGGGTGAAAAGCGCCTGCGGAACCTGGCCGATTTCGTCCGTGGCGAAGATGCCAAGGGCAAGCGCGGCGCCAAGACGGGCGGCGGCTTGCTCATGATCGGCGGGCCTAATTTCAGCCCCCATGCCTACGTCGGCACACCTCTGGCGGCAGTTCTGCCCATCGAGCCGGATGCCAAGGCGCCTCCCGAACCGGAGGAACGCAAGGATAGTTTCCGCCTGCAACTGACCAGCGTGGGCCGGCAACATCCCATCTTCCGCCTCAGCCCGGATGATGCCGTCAATCTGGCCATCTGGCAAAAGCTTGCCCCCATGTACTGGTTCGCCGAAGGCTATCGCATCAAGCCGCTGGCCGAAGTTCTGGCTGTCCACCCGGCCCGCAAAGGGCAAGGCCGGGACCAGGGTCATGGCGGCCTGCACCCGCTTGCCGTGCAGCAGTTCGTCGGCTCCGGCCGCTGCATGTTCTTCGGCTTCGAAGAGACCTGGCGCTGGCGTTTCCGGGAGGAGGAAGCCCAATTCAATAAATTCTGGATTGAAACCGTTCGCTACCTGTCGCGCAGCCGGCTCACCCGGACCACCCTGCGCCTGGACCGGCAGACTCCCTATCGCCTGGGCGAGCCCATCAAGGTCATCGTTCAGTTTCCCGACAACACTCCCTTGCCCGGCAAGCCCGGCACCAAGGACCCCAAGACGGATGTCATTGTGAACGTGGAATTCACTCCCCCCGCCATCGGCGACGAGAAGGTCGATCGCGAAAGCATGACCATGAAGCTGTCCAAGATGGAGAACAGCTGGTCCAATTTCGAAGGCTTTCTGAACAAGACCCGCGAGGGCAAGTACCACTTCTGGCTCAGCTCACCGGACGTCAGCAAGGAAGACCCCGGCGGCCAGAAACCCAGTGCCGATGCCAAGGTTGAGCTGCCGCCCGGCGAGCTGGATCGCCTGCGCATGAATCAGGAGGAGATGACGCAGGCAGCGGAAGCCACCCGCGGCAAGTTTTACACTCTGGTCAATGCCAATGATCTGCTCCACGACTTGCCCGCCGGCGTCCGGCCATCCTTGAGCACCTCCAGCCCTCCGTGGGTGTTGTGGAACAGTTGGTACCTCATTTTCCCCTTGATTCTGTTCCTGTTGACCGCAGAATGGCTCCTGCGAAAACGCAAACATTTGCTGTAGGAATGTGTTACACAAGGTGAAAATCTAGGATGGAATGGTTCCGCCATGGTCCCGCCAAGAGCGGGCTTCCGCCAACCCCTTGGCGGAACCGGCGTTTGACGTTGCTCCTAGGAAAATTTGAACTTACGACAAGGAAAATCGAGGTTCCGCCAAAAGTTGTGGGACACCCTCGCGGGGAAAGGAATTGTCGAGAATCAGGAAATTCGTCGCGCGGGGGTGTGTGTGGGGGTGGCGGCGCATCGAATTTGCGTGTTCCGGATCAAACCAACAAAATGTTGGTTTGATCGCTTTGGGGAAAAGCAAACTGTCAAAATGACAACTTGCTTGACGGGGCGAGCAAACCTCGATCAAGTGGACAAATTGTCCACTTGATCCCACTTCGGACCCTTAGAAGAAAACCGGAGGCTTGAATTGCACCAGATTGCAGGCGGGATCTTCAATTGACAGGGTCGCGCATGCGCTGGTAGGTTCAGAATATCTCGTGATGGGAGAATGCACATGCACCAATATTCCGGATGGGCTCGGATTTGTGCGGCAGTGACGGTTGTCGGCCTGGCAACCTGGGTCCTCGCCAAGGATCCAACCCCCACGGACTTGGGCAAAGAAAATGTTGAGAAATTCAAGAAAATTAGGCCCGGCGAATTGCTTCCCCTGATTAAAGGCACTAGGCAGGTCCAGGATGGCGACAAGAAAAACATCGAACTGGCGGCCCAGGTCCTGGTTTGGCGGGTATCCTGGCCGCTCACCCCTAATAACAACCCCAAAGTCATGGATGAGGTTCGCAAGCAGTTCAACGAGGAGATCAATGCGCTGTTGGACAAGGAAAGTAGGGCCAACAACAAAGCATATCGCAAAATGTTCGCCAAGTATCTGATTGGGTGCTTCAAAAAGGTGTTCGAACTTCCCTTCGATGAAAACCGGATTGGGTGCGTGAACGCGGCAATACTCTTGCCGAGTCTGGCCCGGCTGAATGATGATGAAGACGTGGGCGATTTCCTGGCCGAACTGATCAAGGACCCGAAAAAGCACGATTCCATCAAGCTCTATGCCTTGAAAGGGCTGGCGGCATTTTTCCCCGCATATGAATGGACCGTGATTTTTCCCAAAGATAATGCCGGCAATGTGGTGAGTGATGCCCAAAAGAAACGGTACATCGAGCGAATCAAGGTGGTCACGGATTTCCTGCAGCGAAAATGGGAGTCGAGCAAGGCGGACGATGATGCCGTCAGCTTTTTGCGCCGGCAAGCCATCAAGACCCTGGGCCAGGCGCAGGTGCCGGCGGTCGAAGTAAAGAACCAAAAGGTGGATGGCTCGGTGGTCGGCAGCCTTCTGAAGATTCTGGACCCGATGAATGGCATGACCCCTCCGCCGTCGCTTCAAGAGAAGATCGAAGCGGCCATCGGCATCTGCCAGATCAAGCTCATTCCCAATTCCCTTTACCTCCCGGAATTGGGGGTGTACCGGGTGGGAACCGTAGTCGTGGATTTCGCCGATGCTTATCAAAAGGATAAGAGAGTCGGCGGAACAATACGAAGCATTCCCTGGAAAGTCCAGGGGGAGCGACTGACTCAGGCCCTCAAGCTTCAGGTGAAAAACTTGGACAATTCCGAGCCGGCCCGGAAAAAAGCCCAGGTTCTGCTGGATACGGTTGATCCTGATTTGAAAGCCATCAAAGCGCACTTGGATAATCTCCCGGATGACCCGAAGGCCCTGGGAAAGGTAGTCAATGGAATGAAACCACCGACTCGGGCAGTATTCACCGGCATCAAACCGGAAATCGACAAGCCGAAAAACGACAAGCCGAAAAACGACAAGCCGAAAAACGACAAGCCGAAAAACGACAAGTGACATGGACGCCATCGTCGTGGGCTCGGGTCCCAATGGGCTGGTGGCCGCAGCCGAGCTGGCCCGGCGCGGCTGGCGCGTCCTTGTCCTGGAAGCGCAGAACCGCCCGGGCGGCGCTCTCTATTCTCTCGAAACCACACTCCCCGGTTATTTGCACGATGTCGGGGCTGCTTTCTTTCCTTTTGCTCAAGCAAGTCCCGCATTTCGAGCGCTGGACCTGGCCGGGGTTGGACTCCAGTGGCGCGGCGGTCGATTCGAGAGCAGCCATCCCGCTCCCGACGGCACTTGTGCCAGCATCGCCCGCGATCCGGAATTAGCTGCCGAAACATTCGGAGTGGACGGACCCCAATGGCTCAAGCTGGCACGCTGGCAACAAGCCATGGGAGACCGCCTCGTCCATGCCTTGCTTGCGCCGTTGCCCGATATCGGCGCCGCCATTCGGCTGGGACCATTCAACCTCCTGGGTCTTGCACGTGCCGGACTATCCAGCCCGGCAGGTTATTCTTGCCGGATGTTTCAGACTGAACCGGCGCGGCGCATCATTCCCGGCCTGGCGTTGCATGTCGATCTCGGTCCAGAAGATTTTTCCGGAGCCGCACTGGGTCTGGTGTTGGCCCTTCTGGCGGCCGGAAGCGGTTTTCAAGTTCCCGTTGGCGGTGCCCGGGCTATTACCCAGGCCCTCCGGAGCCGTCTCGATGAAGCGGACGGCCAACTCCAGCTCAACACGCACGTCGATGCCATTGTGGTTCGCGGTCACAGAGCGGTTGCTGTTCGCACTTCCCTTGGTGACGAAATCCCGGTTCGGCGGGCCATTCTTGCCGATGTTGGGGCGCCGGCCCTTTACCTGAAAATGCTTCCGCCCCGGCATGTGCCCGGCTGGTTGCGGCAATCCCTCCACCGCTTCCAGTATGGCTGGGGCACATTCAAGATGGATTGGGCTTTGTCCGGCCCGGTGCCCTGGTCGGCGGCCCAGGCTCGCCAGGCCGCCGTCGTGCATGCCGGCGACAGTATCGCCGACCTGATCGCCTTCACGCGCCAGGTTCGAACGGGCCGGTTGCCGACCAATCCGTACCTGGTAATCGGACAACAGTCATTGCTCGACTCGAGCCGGGCGCCTCCTGGTTGTCAAACCCTGTGGGCTTATTCGCACGTGCCTTCTGTTTTGCCGGCCGGTTGGCCGGCCCACAAGGAAGCTTTTGCGGACTGCATCGAAAAGCGAATCGAAGGCTTGGCGCCCGGCTTTCGTGGGCTGATCCGGGCACGGGCTATTTTCGCTCCGGATGACCTGGAGGCGATGAACGAGAACCTGGTGGGCGGCGACCTGGGCGGCGGCAGCGCCCGCTTCGACCACCAGCTGTTTTTCCGGCCCGCCTTCCCTTATTTTCGCTACCGAACTCCCGTCCGGGGCCTGTATTTGGCGTCGGCATCGGCTCATCCGGGCGCGGGAGTTCATGGCGCCTGTGGCTTCAACGCAGCCCACATGGCTCTTAAGGACTTCGCCTAATCTTTAAAACTGCCGGGCGAAATCGTAAGATAGGAGAAGTGAATATTTCCAATCGCTTTAAGGGGGCAATGTGGCCCGGCAACAAGCCAAGCTAATCGTTCTGACCGGGGTCACCCGCGGCTTGGGCCTGGCCATGGTCGAAAAATTCATCGAGCTGGGCCATACCGTCTTTGGCTGCGGACGAACACGGGAAGGAATTGAATCGCTGCGACGGTCCTACCGGCCTCCCCACGACTTTGCCTCGGTCGATGTTGCTCAGGAAAGCCACGTGGAACCCTGGGCGGCGCGCCTTCTGTCCAGCCTGGGGGCGCCCGACCTGCTCATCAACAATGCCGCCGTTATCAATCAGAATGCGCCCCTCTGGCAGGTGCCCGCTGAGGAATTCGACCAGCTTATCGATATCAATCTCAAGGGGGTGGCCAACGTCATCCGTCATTTCGTGCCGGCAATGACCGCGCGGAAATCGGGCGTCATTGTCAATTTCAGCTCCGCCTGGGGACGGTCGGTGGAGGCCGAGGTCGCTCCCTATTGCGCCAGCAAGTGGGCCATCGAAGGCTTGACGCAGGCCCTGGCCGAGGAATTACCCCGCGGCATGGCGGCGATTCCCCTCGATCCGGGCGTCATCGATACCGATATGCTGCGCAGCTGCTTTGGCGGCCGCGCCAGCCGCTACCCATCTCCCAAGGACTGGGCGGAAAAGGCCGTACCCTTCTTGCTTCAGCTCGGACCGCGTGACAGCGGAAAGCCCCTGTCGATTTCTTGATTTGCCGACAAATCCACAAAAATTCTTGACCTTTTCTGTGCAGGGTGCAATCATGGTATGTGGACGTTTAGGCTTAAATGCTCGGCCTTTTGCCGGGGGATTAAAGTAAAGGAGCAACATTTCCTTGCCGCAGGGTATCAACGACCGTCATGTGCCCCACGACCGCGACCGCCGCGACCATCAGAGGGTCAATGAACAAATCCGCATCAGTCCCGTCCGCTTGATCGGCGCCAATGGGGATCAGCTTGGGGTGGTTCCGACCGCCCAAGCCCTGGAAATGGCCCGGGAAGCCCAGCTCGACCTCGTTGAGGTGGCCGCCAACGAACGGCCGCCCGTGTGCAAGATCATGGACTACGGCAAGTTCAAGTTCTTGCAGAAGCAGAAGCAAAAAGATAAATCCAAATCTCACCACCAGAAGCTCAAGGAAATCCGGGTGCGGCCCAAGACCGGCGACCACGACGTCGAGACCAAGGTCAACCAGGCGCGCAAGTTCCTGGAACACAAGGACAAGGTCCTGGTTTACGTGGTGTTCAAAGGCCGTGAGTTGCAGCACATTGAAGAAGGCCGGCGGATCATGGCCAGCATCCTGGAAAAGCTCGTCGATCTGGCCAAGGTAGAAAAAACTCCCAGCATGGAAGGCAAACGCATGACGGCGATGCTGGCGCCGAAGTAAACGCTATTTTCCGCTTGCGGCTTGGCGTTCGGCGAATCATTCAGCGAGCGCGAAGCCGCAAGCGGAATACGGAAACCCGCCTTGGCGATTTTCCCGCCGTTGTCTACAATGATTGCCTCTGACGGAAACAACTTTGTCCCTTGGCCACTTCCAGGGGGCATTTTTATTTTGGCGGGACTTCCATGCCGAAAATGAAAACGCACAAGAGTTCCCTCAAGCGCTTCCGCGTGAGCGCCAGAGGCAAGCTGAAACGACGGCAGGCGGGCAAGAAACACCTGAACGCCCACAAGAGCGCCAAGCGAAAGCGGCACCTGCGCGGTATCGTCATCGAGACCGGCAGGCTCGGCCAGAAATACGTCAAAATCATGGGCCAGGTGAAGTAAGGAGCGAATCATGGTGCGGGCGCGCAGCAGCAAGACCGTGACTCAGGGCCGCAAGCGCATGCGCAAGTTGACCAAGGGCTTTCGCCTGAGCCGGCATCACCTGTACCGGCAGTCGCTGGTGACCTTGATCCGGGCGCGCGTTTATGCTTTCCGCGACCGCCGGGTCCGCAAGCGCGAGTTCCGCCGGTTGTGGATCGTACGCATCAATGCCGCCTGCCGCATGCGTGGCCTGCGCTACAGCCAGTTCATCGCCGGCCTGCAGCGCGCCCAGGTCATGCTCGATCGCAAAACCCTGGCCGACCTGGCCGTCGCCGATCCGGACACCTTTACCAAGATCGTGGACCTGGCCAAGCAACATCTATAGCGCGAATCCCGCAGGCTCGAAGACTCGCCTACG
>Ga0306920_100011676_pt1 | contig 11887 bp, 11 predicted proteins | sample flu12Cox44000170_FD_204666 | JGI IMG/M metagenome (GOLD analysis project Ga0306920, IMG submission 204666) | Lab enrichment of tropical soil microbial communities from Luquillo Experimental Forest, Puerto Rico - flux4day.12C.oxic.44.000.170 (v2)... | ecosystem: Environmental > Terrestrial >...
TTCGGTTCGCTGACTCTTCGGTGGAGGGAGACGGATTCGAACTTTTAGTACCGCGGCACAAAAGTCCACGATTTCCGAAGCATCCCGGCATTATTGCGGCGCCGACGTTCTGAACCGCAGCTACCGTTAGGATCAGCGCAAGCAGGCCGAGACGGCCGGTAGGAAGCCGAAAATGGCCTGTTTAGCGGCTGTGACAAGTGCGCGACGACGCGAGTACATCGCGGCGGTCGAACTCGATCTGCGCGATCAAGGGCGCTAGCGACACCAACGAGAGCCCTGCCCCCTCTTCCGGGCGGTAGCGGTGTAAACTGAACGGCAGTTTCAGGCGCAGAGTCTCTTCCATTTATGCTCGCATGCCGTCGCCTCCCGCATTTTATTGGCTTAGAGGGATTTTCCAATCATGAGCCGGTCCGCCGCTGCAACGCAGCAGAAGCCTGAGCCGAAGATTCGCCGCGCCCGATTCGCCGAGGAGGATCTTGTCAGCACTTTTGGCGAGGCGATGCTGGCGGAGGCGAGGCGGTTGCTGGGCGCTGGTGCCGTCGACCTTACCACTACCAGCCCGGCGATCGAGGCCACGATCGTAGCGGACGGGCAGCACCGCCGTGTCGTCTTGAACCCAACCCAGACAGGCCCACGGGTTGCCTTCCTGGGGACCTGCGAGCCCACGCCCTTTCCGCAAGCTCAACGGGCTCAGCAACCTGCCCTCGGCGAGGCCGCCTGCGTCCATCGCACGGCAGCGGCTTTGGCCGCTCTAGAGTGCGATCCGACCTGGCGGCGTCCGGTGCAACACTCGCTTTTCGATCTTGCCGTCACCACCGCCCCGAAGCGCCGCATCGTCTTCGGGCTCGAACCCGGAAGCGAAGATCAGGCAATTTTTGTCACCATCTTTGCCGAGACCGGTGAAGGGGGCGTACGAACCGCTGCCGAATCCAGCCCGGCTGCTGCTGCCGCCGAAACCGACGCCGCTGGCCGGGCGCTCTGTCGCCTCCTCGACGGTGCGGACCAGCACCGCATCGGGGTCGCAGCCTCTCAACGCGCCCTCGTTGATCGCGTCATTGAGCAGATGCTGGCGACCGGACATGCGCGATGGGCGTCCTCTGGGGCACCTCTTGTGAGGAACTTTCCGCGCGACTTCCGGGCCCTGCGCGACCCGCGCACCGGCCGCCCGATCGCCATCGGCCTTTCAAAAGGGAGTGCGATCATCGAGGGGACGGTCGCGTGGTATGTCGATGCCCAAACCGGAGCGGTCGGACGCGCAAGGCTGATCGCCTCCGAACCGCGTGATCTGGGCGCAACCACGCGGGCTGGAGAGGTGCGCGGCCGCTCAAATCAGCCGCCCGCAAAACGCGATCTGTCGGCGGCTCCCGCGGTCATCGTCGAGGGTAGGCCAGTTCCCCATTTGACCTTGTTCAAGGCCACCTCACCCGCCGGCACAGGGGGCGCGGCGATCGACATCGCGCAGCTGCGTTTTTTGTATGGCGAGGCCAGCGTCGACCTGGAAGACGAACGACAATTCGCCCGCAATCCTGGCGCCGACGTCTTTTACCGTCGCGATCGTGCCGGCGAGACAGTCGCCCTCGATCGGTTGCGACAATGCGGGCTTTCGATGATGCGGCTTGCCGCCGAAAGCGACGCGCGCGGCGCGCGCATCTTTTTGTTCCAAGGCCGCAACTTGGCCGAGCGCTGGCAAGAGTTTATTGCGACCACGCTGCCGGCGCTCGAAAACGCGGGCTGGCAAATCGAAATCGCCGCCGAGTTCGGGACACGGCTCGTCGAAGCCGGGAGCGAATGGCAGGCCGACATCGCCGATACCGGGGACGGATGGTTTTCGCTCGACATGGGGATCGATGTCGACGGCGAGCGTGTGCCGCTGTTGCCGATCCTCGTACGCTTGCTCGAAAGAGGCGGGATTAAAGGAATACCCATCACCGACGGTCGGGTCCATGCGCCGCTCGATGACGGCCGCCTCGTGGCATTACCGGCGGAGCGGGTCGGAAAGCTCCTCGCAATCATCGCTGAGATGGCCGATGCCGGGAGGCTTACCACAACAGGGGCAATGGTCCTGCCTACGGCCGAGGTGGCAAGCATCATTGACCTCGAACCCCTGGCGACGACGCGTTGGAAGAATTCAGCAGCGATCCGCGACTATGCGCGCAAGCTTCAGGGCGGCGGGACGCCGCTGCGAGTGATGCCGCCCCCCGCCTTCACCGCGACGCTGCGGCCTTATCAGCAACAGGGTCTCGATTGGCTGCAGGATTTGCGCGCAAGTGGCATGGCCGGCATCCTCGCCGACGATATGGGCTTGGGGAAAACCGCGCAGACCCTTGCCCACATAGCGGTCGAGCACGCCGCGGGGAGGCTCGACCGCCCGGCGCTAGTTGTCGTACCAACGAGCCTTGTCGCCAATTGGATGGCGGAGGCCGCGAAATTCACCCCGAATTTGCGGCTCGTCGTATGGCATGGGCTCGACCGCCACGAACGGCGCAAGGAGGTCGGCGGCGCCGATCTCGTTGTCACGACCTACACGGTGCTGACGAGAGACATCGAGATCATGCGCGGTCTCGAGTGGCATATCGTGGTCCTTGACGAGTCGCAGGCGATCAAAAACCCCGAGGCGAAATGGTCACGCGCGGTACGCCAGCTGAATGCCCGCCACCACCTGTGTTTGTCGGGAACCCCAGTCGAGAACAACCTCGGCGAGATCTGGTCGCAATTCGCATTTTTGATGCCGGGGCTACTGGGCGACCGGCGCGGGTTTGCTAGGCGTTTTCGCACGCCAATCGAAAAAAACGGTGATGATGCACGACGATTGCTGCTGGCGCGGCGCTTGAAGCCCTTTCTGCTGCGGCGGACAAAAGGCGAGGTCGAGGCCGATCTGCCGGCGAAGACCGAGATCGTGCAACGGGTTGTGCTCGAAGGCGAGCAACGCGATCTTTACGAGACGATACGTCTAACGATGCACGAAAGGGTGCGGCGCGAGATTGCTGCCCATTCGCTCGAACGCAGCCAGATCATCGTGCTCGATGCGCTGTTGAAGCTCCGGCAGGTGTGCTGCGACCCGCGCCTGATCAAGCTCGCGGCAATGCGAAAGGCGCTCTCGGGATCGCGGGGCGAGGCGGAGGCGGCGCCGGTGACGAGCGGCAAGCTGGCGGCCCTGATGCAGATGTTGCGCGAACTCGCGAGCGAAGGCCGGCGAGTGCTGGTGTTTTCGCAGTTCACCGCGATGCTCGATTTGATCAAGCCCGAACTTGCTACGGCTGAAATCGATCATGTCGAGTTGACCGGCGCCACTCGCGATCGAGCCCACCCGATCAGCCGTTTTCAGTCGGGGGCGGTCCCAGTTTTCCTGATCAGCTTGAAAGCGGGAGGCCGCGGCTTAAACCTCACCGCGGCCGATACGGTGATCCATTACGACCCGTGGTGGAACCCGGCGGTCGAGCACCAAGCGACCGACCGAGCCCACCGGATCGGCCAGACAAAGCCTGTCTTTGTCTATAAACTGATCGCCGCGGATACGGTCGAAGAGCGGATCATCGAGTTGCAGGATAAAAAGTGCCGGCTTGCTGCCGCGACCCTCGATGCAGGCGCCGCCGTCGGAAGCCTTGCCGCTGAAGACCTCGATTATCTATTCGGCGACTGAAGGTTAGCTTGTGCGATTACAATCAGCTTTTGTCCGGGGCGTGCCAACGGTGATCGATGAGGCGGCGATCCTCTCGACGTCGGCCGCGCTGTGAAGCCGTGGGTAGGTCGCATACGGGATCAACGTTCGATCGGCCACTGCTCGACCCGGATCGGCCGGCCATGGCCGTGTCGGGTCCGCCCCGGACGCAATCGATCTCATTATTCACCTCGCGACGGCCCTTGCCGTCCAGTATGTCTACAGCAATAAAAACACTCGATACGAAGCCAGCAATGACTTGACGAAAGCCGCAAGCCGGCTTACCTTCAGGCGAATCGAGCGTACACCAATGTGCAAATCACTACAGTGCTCTTGTAGCATGGAAGAGCTGAATTTGTCAATGGTCTCTTTTCGTTCCTCGATCTTCGAGCGAACCAGGGCTAGACCCACCCCGAGGATCCTTCAGAATGGGACGCCCCTCGCCCCGCACCCGGATGCGCGGTAAATTCATATGCCCGCCACGACTCTCTAAGTCTCTGAACTAAAAGAGGTTTTAGCTGGATCAAGGGATGAAAGGTCGCGAGGCTCTTTTATAGACGGGAAATTCATCCGGTGCTAAATCCATTGACGGCATAAAAAGCCGCATTTTTAATGACTTAAACGACATCGCCGGAGAAGCCAGCCAAGGGGGCGTTCCCGCGGCCGAGGGCGAACGCCCGCTGTCCGTTCAGTTACGGGACCTTCGCCGGGACGCACGGCAAAGGGCGAGACGCGCCTGCAACCGGCCGTAGACGGTTCGCGTCGACTCGACCCATGTGGGGTCGACGAAGCCAAGCCGACCAGCGCGGGAATGCGAGACCATCGCCTCCCTTTTCAGCGGTGGCCGCTGGCGATGCCTGTTATCTGGCTCGATCAGGTTCGGCGGATCCATTGTCAGGCTCACCGGCTTTCTCGGTCCGCGACTGCGCAGCCAGCTCGCGTACCTTGGCGCGGATCGGCTCAAACGGTCCGAATTTGTGCTGTTCTGAGCTAAACTGGTCGGCATAGGGGCCGTATGGAGTGTCGATCGGCTTTTGGAGCCGCACCGGAAAATCCTTGTCGAGGTTTGCCATTTCCGGGCGCTTCTGACCTACGAAGTAGGCGGCGACATCGTAGGCCTCTTCCTCGGTGAGCACCGGGGCATTAAATGGCGTGCCGATCGGCATGTTGTGCATGGCATAAGCGGCAGCAGTCAACAGCCGGCTCATGCCGGCGCCGCTATTGAAGCTGTCCGGGCCCCAAAGGGGTGGGAACTGATATCCCGCCCCGGTCGCGGCGCGCTGTCCGACCCCGTCGATACCGTGGCAGGGAGCGCATGTCTGGGCAAAAACCTGCGCACCATGACCGCCGTCGGCGGCGCGCGCAGGCTCTTTGATCTGCAAGGTCCCAGCACCCACGAGCTTGGCGCCGTCGGGGATGCCGGTCGATAACCATCGGACATAGGAAGAAAACGCCCTCATCTCGCGACTGTCGGGCGGCAGGGCGCGGCCGTTCATGCTGCGCTCCATGCACCCGTTTATGCGGTCCTCGAGTCTGTCAACCGCGCCCTCGCGTGCGCGGTATTGCGGAAACTGACCCCAAACCCCAACCAAGGGCATCGCGTATGGTTGGCTCCCGCCCTGCAGGTGGCAGTTACCGCACGTGAGATTGTTACCGGCAAAACGCCGGGCCGGGTTTGCCACCTTCGGGCCGATCTGGTTTGCCGTGTCGGTGAAAAGCTTATAGCCATATTTGACGAGCACGCCGAAGGGGTCGTCTCTCACCGAAGTGATGTCACGAAGCGGCCATTGCGTGAGATCGATTTCGGCGGTTTGCTTGGCCGGCTCGGCGGCGTCCGCCTCCAAAGTTCCAGCGCACAACATCACGGCACCGAGGAAGGCAGCGAAGGCGACGGAGGGCGGGGCTCTCCCTAGCAGCATGGCAAGACCTCTCCAGCGGTGTGGCTGCAACCTACTGCGAAACCGGATGAAGCTGACGGCCTGTCTTCTCTGAAGGCGCCGAACAGGGGACCGCTATGCTTTTGCGGCCCTGGATTCCCGCTTTTCGCGGGAATGACAGGACCAAACGGTGGCTCTGCTTCATTGTCGGCTAGGCGCGGATCGGCGCACAAATAGCGGGGGATCCGCGCTCAGTCCCATTTTCACTTTCTTGATCGCCGACGTGATGGGCTGGTTGCTGCGTCGCACGCTTTGGCGGCGCCTGGAGGTAGCGCTTCAGGTGGAAGGCGAGCCAGAGCGCCACGAACCGTCCGGAGTTGCCGCTCCGCCAGGGTGAGGGTCGGACGGATTGCTGACCGCCTGCATGCTAGACAGGCGAAGTCGGTATCGGCGCGCGGTGACGGGGTGAGGAGCATCCGAATCTGGGCCATGTGGTCTATTGCTGTGGCTGCCTTACTCAGCCCGGTTTTCGCGCTCTTGATGGCCCCCGCGGCCGAGATTTTGATCGGGTCTCTGATGGACGCCGGTTTGCCCGTCCTCCTGCCCCTCGCCATCGCGGGCATCCTCGCTTGGCTGCTCCTCCCACTGCCACATGATCCCGCGATGCGACGGCATCGGTTTGGCTCGAAAATTGGCACCGGCCCGGCGCTGCTGGGAATGTCCGAGTTTGGTGGAATTTCCTATAATAAATTCTCTATAGAGGCTTCCGCTGAACTCGCGGCTACCCCGTCGCGAGGTCGGATAACACTGGACGTCGGCGGATCGCGAGCCGGTTCAAGATCGTGGATCGTGGTTGGCCCGGGGCAATCCGGCCGCCTCTGCGGGATGCGCGCTGATAATTTTCTTCGCTGGACCCCCGCTCCTCGTCATCTCCCTCCGTCGACCAAGCTCGAGCGAGATGTTACCACGGCTCGCCGCCAGGCCACGCTGGTGGCCGCCTGATGATCGCCAGCCCCACGGCCTACTTCGCGGCGAGATGCCCGCCTACGAGCTTCCTCGGGGTCCTCGGCCTGCCGGCGCGGCCTCCATCAGTCAATCGGTATGAAAAGTCCGTGAGCGAGCTTCTGACCGAGTGGTTTCGTGATGTGGCCCTTCCCGGTTGGGTCCTCGGCCAACACTACTTCGCCGACCCCAATCACGCGCTTCTCGCCATCGCTCGCGGTGAGTTCACATTCTGCGTCAAGCCAGATCACATATTGCCGGCATGGCGACGGATGCGGTGACTGGAGAAGAAAACAACCAATCGCTCATCGGGAAATCTCAGTTTCGGGAAGGGGGAGCTCTCGGCGTGGGCCGCAAAGGCTACGCTTGGTATTGCCAAGCAGCTCGCCGCTACTTACAATCTGCCCGGCGTCGTTCACTGCGCCGGCGTCCCGAAGAAATCAGGCCCCGGCATTTGCAAGGCAGAATTCAGATCGGTCACCCACCTGCCGCTGGTCGGCCTCTATGCGATGGCGGGTCACAAGCTTTCGTTGTGAACTGGTCTAAACGTAGAAAAGTTGACGTTCGGCAGGGTCGGGCCGATGGATCTGGTGCGGCCTCATGCCGCGAGGCGGGTGGCTTCAGCGAATTGCACGGCGCGTACGCGATATCGGGGAACCCACGGTGTATTGGCGGCGGCGGTAGACGGTCGAGGTTCGTAAGTCCCTCTCACTGTGACCTTGTCGCCCTCGCAATAACGGGCGATAAATTCTCGAGCAACATCGCCTTCAACGACACAGGTGACCGGAGACCGTCCCATATACTCGACTTTGAACCTAGCCCGGGTGCCAAACTCTGGCACCCTAAAAATTACCAAACCAGCGATCCGACCGGTAAAAGTGTGCTCCTGCATGGTAGCTCTCCTCACTCGGAGGCGGGATCTCGGCGCGCTGCGCCCTGGGAGAACTGATGGCTGGCCGTCATTTGACTTGGGCAGAACTGGGTACCCGCAAGGCCTCGAGGGTCGGTATCGGGACAACGCGCTCAGTACCCGAGCTCTCCGCCTCTCCTGTTATCCGCGCCAAGCGCTGAGGAGTCAGAGAACCAAATCCAGGAACCTCGTCTTGCGCATTGAAGTCCCAGGAATTCTCAGACAGACCGATGAAGTCGCGGATCGCCGGATCGGTTGACCAAGCACGACGCAGCGCGGCGCGCGACAGATCCGCTGGCACACCGGGCGCCAAGAAAGGCCGAATGTCGGATGCAGCGTCAATCGATTTGATTGGTGGCAAGTTCGCTGCACCGAAGGGAGATTCGGTTGGAGGAGATTGCCCAGGTTTTGCGATGGACTGGGTCCGAACTTGTGTCGTGTCACGCAGTCCGCTCGACAGAGTGGGACGAGAAAATTCCTGGGCGGGAGCCATTGCTCCGCCCGCGAGTAAGACCAGCGCGGGTAGGGCCAGCAGCATGGCCAACCCTGGACTGCGCAACTTCGCCGGCCCTGCTCTTGTTTCGAGAATTTCCCTTCGCAGCCCCGGTGTTACAAACCAGGGCACGCCAGTGGGCTGTTCTCGCGCTTCATAATGACGGATCAATAATACCGAGCACATGCTTTCTTCCTGCCGATCATCTGGATCAACTTGTTGATCTGTTTTGCCTGAGAGCCCCCTGAGTGAGGAGCGTCGTTGGCTCCACGGTGCGTAGATCGCCCAGCGCGAAGTGGAGGACGCGGCGCTCGACCGGCGTCCTCGCCAGCCCGCGACCGCCTCTTGCACCTTGTCGATCTGGTTATCTTCCATCGCGCTATCTCCTCAGCTCATCTGTAGACATTCACCAAGCGGTTGGGCGAACCGGCGCGCTCCCCGCCGATGTGCGAGAGGGCGCGCCCCTGTCGAATCGGTGATGGACGTTGAGGGGCGCGGCGGTTAAGGTCTTTGGTTGAGAAGCTCAATTGTTCTCAAGCGGGACAATCCGATGGTCGAGGGCGAGATCAGCTTCGGCCGGTTCCGGCTTGACCTCGCGCGGCGCGAGTTGCGGCGCGATCAAAAACTCGTGCGGCTCGGCAGCCGAGCGCTCGACATCCTCTGTGCGTTGGCCGCGGCCGGGGGCAAAGTCGTCAGCAAAGACGAGCTGATGGAGCGGGTGTGGGCCGGGGTCGTCGTCGAGGAGCACAACATTCAGGTGCACATCTCGGCGTTGCGCAGAGCGTTCGAGCAAGACGGTGACGGTGAAAGCTGGATCGTGACCGTCCCCGGGCGCGGCTACCGGCTGCTGCGTGCGCCGCAACCGCCGACCGCCAGCAAATCGGCTCCCGAGCAAAGCCTGCCGCTTCCGGACAAGCCCTCGCTCGCGGTCTTGCCCTTCCAAAATCTGAGCCGCGATTCGGAGCAGGAATATTTCGCCGACGGCATGGTCGAGGAGATCATCACTGCGCTCTCGCGCATTCGCTGGCTGTTCGTAATTGCCCGCAATTCGAGCTTTACCTACAAAGGCCAAGCCGCAGACGTGAAGCAGGTCGGCCGTGAATTGGGCGTCCGTTACGTGCTCGAAGGCTCGGTGCGCAGGAGCGCCAATCGGGTTCGGATTGCCTGTCAGCTGATCGAAGTGAGCACTGGGGCTCATTTGTGGGCCGATCATTTCGACGGCTCACCGGAAAATGTCTTCGACCTTCAGGACAAGGTCGCTTCGAGCGTCGCCGGCGTCATCGAACCGACGCTGGAAGCCGCCGAGATCCGACGATCGGACGAACGGCCGACCACCGATCTCACCTCTTACGACCTCTATCTGCGGGCCCTGGCGCACCACCACTCCTTTGAGAAAGACCGGGTTGTCCAGGCGATCCATCTGCTAGGACGAGCGATTGAGCGCGATCCCGGTTATGGTCACGCTCTCGCTTTGGCGGCGCATTGCCATACCCAGCTCGATCTCAACGGCTGGACGGATGACCGGGAGACGAACCGCCACACGGGGCTGGATTTGGCGCGGCGCGCCCTGCGAGTCGCGGCAGACGACCCGGACCTCCTCGCCCGCGGTGCCTATTTGCTCGGCTATTTTGGCGAGGACATCGATGTCGCCATCGGCTTGATGGATCGAGCGCTTGCCTCTAGGCCCAGTCTTGCCCACGGGTGGTTTTGGAGTGCCTTTCTGAGGCTGTTCGCCGGTCAACCCGATATTGCGATCGACCATTTCGACAGGTACAGGCGCCTCAGCCCGCATGATCCGCTGCTGCCCCGGTGCCTAAGCGGGATCGGCACCGCCCACTTCTTCAATCGACGGTTCGAAGAAGCGGTGAAGCTGCTGCTCATGTCGCTGGAGGAGCTTCCGACTTATGCGCCGACCTATCGCTTTCTCGCGGCCAGCTACGCTCATCTGGGGCAGCTCGACGAGGCGCGCGCTATTGTCGCTCGATTCCGGCGGATCACTGGCGACGTGGAGACGAACGCTGGGCGGTGGTTCCGACATCCCGAGCATCGCGAGCTATACCTGTCCGGCTTGCGGCTGGCGAGCGGCGATGAGGGTGGCATCACGGCGGTGCCACCGCGGGTCGACCTCCCACGCGGCTCCGTCTCGATCCGTCATCTTGAAGCCGAACGCCGCCATATCACCGCGCTGAGCTGCGAAATGGTCGCCGCGGCGGCGGGAGGTGATGGCGTGGGTCTTGAAGACCTGCGCGAGGCGGTCGGCGATTTTCAACGCTGCGTATCAGAGGCGGCCGATCGCCACCAAGGGTTCGTTTGCAGGGATCTTGGCGACAGCGTGCTCGTCCTATTCGGTTATCCCGAGGCGCACGAGCACGATGCCGAGCAGGCGATCCTCGCGGGCCTGGAATTGTGCGCGGCGGTCAAAAGCCTGCGGCCCAATGCGGACGCGCCGGTCCGATGCCGGGTCGGCATTGCGACCGGCACGGTCATTGTTGGCGATCCCGTCGGCGCCGGAGCGGCCCGCGGCGAAAGCATCGTCGGTGACGCGCCGAACCTCGCCGCCCGGCTATCGCTCTCGGCGCAAGCCGATACGGTGGCGATCGAGCCCGCGACACGGCGACTGATCGGCAACCTGTTCGACTGCCGGGAGCTCGGCCTGATCGACGCCGCCGGCGGCACCGAACCGATCCGCGCCTGGCAGGTGCTCGGAGAGAGCTCCGTCGCAAGCCGGTTCGAGGCGCTGCACGGACCGGCGTTGAGCCCATTGGTCGGCCGCGACGAGGAGATCGACCTGCTGTTGCGGCGCTGGGCACGCGCCAGGGCGGGGGACGGCCAGATCGTGCTGGTTTCCGGCGAACCGGGCATCGGCAAGTCTCGCATCGCTGCGGCGCTGGAAGAGCGGATGGGCGGCGAGCCGCATCTCCTGCTGCGCTATTTCTGTTCTCCATACCACCAGGACAGCGCGCTATTCCCGTTTGTCGACCAGCTCGCTCACGCCGCAGGGTTCGGCCGAGACGATCCACCGGCAGTCAAGTGGGAGAAGCTCGAGGCCGTGCTCGCACTCGCCAAGCTGCCTGACGAGGATGTGGCTTTGCTTGCTGATCTCACGTCGTTGCCGGCTTCGGAACGGCATCCTCTGCCGAGCCTCAGTCCGCAGCGCAAGAAGGATCGCACATTGGAGGCGCTGACCGGACAGCTCGAGGGCTTGGCGCGCCGCCAGCCGGTTGTCACGGTCTTCGAGGACGCGCATTGGATCGACCCGACCTCGCGCGAGTTGCTCGACCTGATGATCGAGCGCATCCGCACCCTGCCGGTATTGCTGATCGTGACGTTCCGCCCAGAGTTCCAGCCGCCCTGGACCGGGCAGGAGCAGGTCAGCACACTGGCGCTCAATCGCCTCGACCGGCCCGACCGCACCGTATTGGCCAAGCAGATCGCCGGCGGCAAGGCGCTGCCCAACGAGGTGGTCACCCAGATTGCCGACCGTACGGACGGCGTGCCGCTGTTTGTCGAGGAATTGACTAAGAGCATCTTGGAGAGTGGTCTATTGCGCGAAACGGTGGATCGCTACGTGCTCGATGGGGCATTGCGAGGTTTCGCGATTCCGACGACTTTGCATGCCTCGTTACTGGCGCGGCTCGACCGCTTGGCCTCGGTACGGCCGGTGGCGCAGATCGGCGCAGCGATTGGACGCCAGTTTCCCTATGCGCTGCTGCGCGCCGTCTCCAGTCTTCCCGAGGACGAGCTTCAAGGCTCGCTCGCTTATCTCGTCGCATCCGACCTGGTCTCGCAAAGAGGCGCGCCACCGGAAGCGATCTACATCTTTAAGCACGCGCTGGTGCAGGACGCGGCACACGACAGTCTGTTGCGCAATGCCCGGCGGCAGTTGCACGCGCGGATCGCCGAAGCGCTCGAAGCCGATTTCCCCGAGATCACAGAAAGCCAGCCCG
>Ga0306920_100011679_pt1 | contig 11885 bp, 17 predicted proteins | sample flu12Cox44000170_FD_204666 | JGI IMG/M metagenome (GOLD analysis project Ga0306920, IMG submission 204666) | Lab enrichment of tropical soil microbial communities from Luquillo Experimental Forest, Puerto Rico - flux4day.12C.oxic.44.000.170 (v2)... | ecosystem: Environmental > Terrestrial >...
CATACGGCAAACCGTAACGAAAAAAACGCTTTGCCGTCATACACCCAAGGTGGGAGCCGAGTGCCCGAATGGGGCCCGCTCGGTTCTGTGCGGGGGGCGCTCAGTAATGAGCGTCCCTACCGCGATCCTCCGAATGGCGGAATCAAAAATCGCCCGACTATTTTGATTGTACTGCGCTTTTCTCCCAACTGCGGAGAAAAGCGCCCGTGTTGCATCAAAAGCTTACGGGGAAATTCCCAACCGAAATTGGTGGAAGTCCGCCGCCCGTTCGCCGCCACCGCAGGGGCGTGCGATGACGAGGGGCGACTTCCCGCTGCGCATCGCCTCCGGCAGGTCTTCTATCAGGCAACGGTGCGTGGGCTCGTCGAAAATCCCGACGCCATGCGGCGGACGGTGCTGCCGAAGATCATTCGCGCGCGCTTCGAAAAGGACGGCAGGGTACTGTGCGATCTACGACGCAGCCGCGCTCGCCGCAGCCGACGGAGGCGCGGCGCGATGAGCATGCCTCCGGTTTACCAGGCAAGCGCGATAAAGCGCCGCCGCTCGACCAAGGCCGAGGCCACGCCGACCGTGACGCGACGGCCGTCCTCGAACTCGGCGATCCAACAGCGGCCGAGCACGAGCACGAGCTCGCGTAGCTCCTCGATCTCGCTGCGCAACTCTGGTGGCCATCGCGCTCGCGGTCGATGTCGCGGCCTTGCTCAGCTGGCTGCGGAGGCCATGGCGATGAAGTTGATAACGCTTAGAGCAACGGGCGGACCTCAACCAGCTGAGTGTTATCAACCATGAGCCACGGACCGGGCATCATCGAGCGTCGCATCGCGGATCTGTTTGCGCAGACCCGTCACCGGTCGCTCGCCATCGACACCATCACCGATCATGCCTTCGAGCTTAACGGCAAGCCGCCGACGCGGGCGCAGCGGCTCTCCGCGACCAGAGCTGCGCATCGGCTGCTACGGCGGGTGCGCGGGATGCATGAGCGGGGGCGCGGGCTGGTGGACGAGGCGCACGCTAACGTCGAGGCAACGCTCGGCCGGGGGCGCGATCACAGCGGACGCGATGAGGAGTACCAGGCGCTGCTCGACCAACAGCCCGCGATCAAAACCGCAGAGGCACTTTTCGCTGCCGCAAACCGCATCGGCCGGTGGCACCGGTGCCTGCGCGACGAGCGCCCCGGCTGGATGAAACTGGAGACCGACTTCTGGTGCGCGACCACAATCAAGAAACGGCTCTGGTTCCACCCGCCCGATGTCCCGGTGCAGGTGTGGGCCGTCACCATCGACCGGACCGGGATGCACTGGTTCGACACCGAGGTCACCAAGATCACCACGCGCAATGTGATGGTGCGCTATCGCGGCACAGTCGCACGGCTTGATCGGCAAGGACTCTGGTACTGGTGGGCGTTCTGGCGTGGAGTGATGTTCGTCTCGTCGCGGACGGGGCGCATTGCCGCCGAGTTGGATGCGCAATGGCATCGCCGCTACGGACATGCGACAGGCGGCATCCCGCCGAGCTTGCGCATGCCGCTTGCTGAGGCAAGAGCACTGCTGGGCGTCGGCCCGAACTACACGCGCGAAGAGGTCATCGCCGCGTTTCGCCGCAAGGCCAAGGAGGCGCATCCCGACGTTGGCGGGACCGCTGAAATGTTTCGCGTCCTCGTCGAGGCCCGCGACCGTTTGCTCGATGCAATCGGCACCAGCGCGCCGCCACCCAAGCCACCGGACTACACGCCGAAGGGTTGGCAGACCGTCTATCACCGAGAGAGTTCGCGGCAGCGTCGGCTGGACTCGGGTACGCGCCGTCTAACCGGACGGTGAGCGCGAGATCGCAGCGAAGGAGAAGCCATGAGACCCACCACTGTCAATCTGCTCGATGAGGTTCTCGATCTGCTTGATCAGGTCTGTGACCGCTATGCCTCACCACGTCTCCCCACTGAACTCGTTGATGCGCTCGAAGAAGCAATTGAACGATACCTCAGAGCAATGAGTAACGAGGCGAAGCCATGAACCGCCGCGACCGCCGCCGCGCCGCTGCTGAGCAGCGTCATGAAGATAAGAACATCGCGCGTCGGATGGTGATGGACGATGCTCGTCGCGCCGGTCGCTCGCTGCGTGAATTCAAAGCCGAAGATGACGCCAGAGTCGATGCTCTCACATTCGACGAGCCTATGCCGGATGATCCGAGCGGTGGGGATGGAATGCTCGTCAATCTGGTCATCGGGACGCGAGACAAACTCACGATGGAAGAAGCCAAGGCCGCTGCGGACAAATGGCTGGAGGTCACGCGGAAATATCCAAAGTGCGAGGTCTATGTGAACTTGCTCGGTTACGACGAAGATCCGCGAGAAATTCCGCAGATCGAAACGGCTGCTGAATATGTTCGGCAGTGGGCGCGGTTTGCCGACATCAACGATTTCGAGGCGACGGCGGCTGGCCCGCTCGGTCCCCTGGGTACAGCGTTTCTTGGGGCCTGCGGTGTCTTCGGCGAGAAGATACGTCGCAAGATCAAGGTAACGCCGCGACCAGCTGAGCATTAAAGATGATCGAGCCGCTGCACATCGCCACGGTCGGCGGCCAGCAGCTGCGCTTCTTCCGCACGCCGCTCGACGACGGGCGGCCGGATCTGCCGTGGGTCGCGATTGATGATTTGGGCCGCTGCCGCAGTGGGAATGGCTTGCGACGCAAATTGGTCAACGCCACCCCGACTCAATTCGTCGGCGTAGGTCCCCGGTGTTCGCACCACCAGGGCGGCCCAATATTTTTGAACCGCGATGAGAGGTGCAACGATATGACCCCGAGAAGGAAGCAGGGCCGACCACGGCGTGATTATAGCGACGATCCCGACCTGGCCGTCGCCGAGTGGGCCACCGCGCTGCAAGCCGCGTGGGACCTGTCCCAGCGCAAGGCAATCGATTTGGCGCTAACAATCTGCCAAGGCATCACCGTCCCTCCTTCTAAAGTCCCCCGAGGTGCCCGTTTCGAGCACCAACGGCTAGAGGAGCTTTTTTTCCAAAGCTTCCGCACCAAAGCAGGCCTGCTGGGCGGCTACAAGCTGCCAATGGAGCAAGGATATAAGAGCCGCAGCGAGGACATCCGGCGCAAAATTAAGCTCGGCAAGCTACGCCCCGATTTCGAAGCGACGTGGGAAATTACCCGACATTTGCATGTCCTCCGTTACGTTCAAAGTCTGAGACTGGCGCAGAGAAAGCACACAACTGGACGAGGATGAGTGTTGCAGAGAAAGCACATTATTTGAGGAGGGTTCGGGTTTTGAAAATGTGTCACAAGATTGTTGATGCAGACGCAGCTCGACATCGACGACGCGCTCATCGTGCGGTTTCTCGGCAGCAGGCACCTCGGCCGTCGCTATCTGCGATACCACGAGCTTGAAGCCCTCGGCCTTTGCGACAACCGCGCCTCGTTGAAGGTCTGGATGTACGCCGGGGCCTTCCCGCGCGGCATTAAAATCCCCGGACCCTACGGAAAGACGCTGGTCTGGCTAGCCATCGAGGTCGCGCAGCTGGTCGCACAGCGCGTGGCCGAGCGTGATGCATCCTCCCCCGACAACGGAACAGGCACCCCTACTCCGGGGTGCCCGTCCGATTCCAACGATCCGTTCGCAGCGGACCGCAACGATGAGCCACGGTTGTGTCTATACCCGCCACCCGCGACCTGACGCAAGTAATCCACTTGCGTTGCGGCGGCCCCCGCAGACCTCACGCTGCCTGCGCCTTCCACGATGCGGAGGCGCGGCCATGACCACGCCGCGCCCAGCGATTGATCACGCCGTCAAGGCGCTGTTCCGCGCGATCACAGCCAGTGCCCGAGGCGACCGCCTGACGGTGGTGGACGCGCGCAGCGAGCTACTCGCCCTTGCGGTCGCGTCACGGGACTTTGAGCAGCGCCTCATCACGGCGGCTGTCGATCAGTTGGTCGAATGGGACACCCTGCCGAACACAACGCGCGATGAGCTCACACGCGCCATCGAGATCGAAAGCCGTAGGCGCGTCGGCGGCGCAATCCTTTTGGCGCAACTCGAGTGTTTGGGGCACGCATGATGAGCAAGCTCACCGTCACGTGCCGTGGGTTCTATCCGCTCCACCGCAACACGCTGCGCGGCTTCTGTGAGATTCGAATCAACGAACTGCGGCTCGTCATTCGCGACATTGCGATCCACGAGAAAGGTGAGGACCGCTGGGCCCAACTCCCTGCGAGGGCGCAGATCCGGGACGGCGAGCTGGTCCACGATGCCGATGGCAAAATCCAATACTTCCACCTCATGAATTTCGAGACCCGCGCGGTCGCAGATGCGTTCAGCGCCGCCGTCATTCGCGCGCTTCTAGAGTTTGCTCCGGCCGCCTTCGAGAAAGAGGAGACAGTATGACGGTGCCCCCGCATTCGGTCGCCAACATCGCGAAGGCGTCGTGAGTCATGCCGTGTGCTGCCGACTTTGCTGCGGCAGTACGCGAGGCCTGCGCGGCCTATGCCAAGACCGGCAAACTACTCGACGCCGCGCTGATCCTCGGCAAGCACGGCGTTCCGATCTTTCCCGTCGATTACCGCAACAAATGCCCGATCCCCAAGCGCGACCCCGATCCGACCGGCAAGTATCCGCGCGGCATTCCCCGCACCGGCGGATTCTACAAGGCGACCACCGACCCGATCATCATCACGCAATGGTGGAGGAATAACCAGCGCGCACTGATTGCCATGCCGACTGGCGCGCGCTCGGGCATATGGTGCGTCGATGTTGACACCGGCGAGGAGCACGTCAGCGGCATCGACGAGTGGAATGCGCTCCTCGCCGAGCACGAGCCGTTCGAGACGCGCGAGCATCGCAGCGCCACCGGCGGACCGCATGTGCTGTTCGCGTGGGAGGAGGAGCAGCCAATCGGCTGCAGCAAGGGCGAGCTGAAGGACCTCCCGCTCTCGATCAAAGGTGAAGGCGGCTACATCGTCATTCCGCCGAGCGTGCGCAAAGGACGCGCCTATTCCGTCTTCCGCGACTGCGATCCGATCCTCGCGCCGCAGTGGCTGGTTGACGCAGTCCTGATCGACCCTGTTGCGGCGAAGAAAAGAGCGACGAACAAACGTGGCCCAGGCGACATAACCTGGCCGGAGCCGCAGGCCGACCTCGACGAGCTGGTCGAGGCCATGCGCTTCGTCCCCAACGATAACCTGAGCTGGGAGGAATGGACGAGCTGGGCATTGGCGATTTTCGCGGCAAGCGGTGGATCGCAGCGCGGCTTCGATATCTTCGACGGGTGGTCGGCGCGCTCCAGCAAGTACGATGCCGTCACCACCGACGAGCGGTGGTTCGAGATCAGCGGTTCGCCACCTAGTGCAACTGGTGCCGGAAAAATTTTCGCGGAGGCGCGCCGCAACGGCTGGCAGCCGAGACTGCCGGTAGCGCCGCCGACCTACGCCATCGCCGCAAACGCGGCGGCCGAGGGGCGCGACAGGATGCACGAGATCGTGCGTGGCTTCCTATTCGCCGTCGATAACCCTGATCCCTGGGAGAATTTTAGCAATGCGCCGCCACCGCCAATCGCGCATGCTGCGTGCATCGATGTCAGTGTCGGCAAGACGAAGATCACTATCGAGGAGCTAGCGCGCTGGCTCAAGAACAGAACGGCCGAACCGGATGGGCCGTTCGTCTACGCGACGCCACGGCATAACCTCAACGAGCGCATCGAGCAGCAGTTCGCCGCGCACGGCATCAATGCCCGCATCTTTCGCGGCCGCGAAGCCGAGGACCCACAACACCCAGGACAAGCAATGTGTCTCAACCTGCCAGCGGTCAGGCTGGCGCAAAGCTGCCACGCCGAGATCGGCCCGACCTGCTGCAAGCTCAAGAAGCAACGCTGCTGGTTCTTCGAACAGTGCGGCTACCAACGCCAACTGCGCGACCGCGACGGCGTGCAGGTTTGGATCGTTGCCATCGATATGCTGTTCCACACCCACAAGGCGCTGGGGGAGCCAATCGCCGCCATCATCGACGAGGCGCTGTGGCAGAAGGGCGTGCGCGGCGTCGAGGCCAATGAGGAATTTGATTGGTCGGTGGCAATTGACAGCATCTCCAATCAGGAACCGCCGCCGAAGACGCTAGAGAACATCAATAGCTACGGCCTGCGTGAGCTTGACTTTCTCCACCTGCGCCACCGGCTGGCGAGCGCGCTGCGCGCGCAAGCGAATAATGGCGGCGTCGAACGCAAGCATTTCGATGCGCTTTACCTCGACGGCACAAGCTGCAAATACGCCCTCGGCCTGGAGTGGGGCGCTTCACGAACAGCGTGAAAGAACTCGGCCAGCATCCCGGCATGTCCGAGCGCCAACTCCAAGCACTCATCAACAACTACGATCTTATCGACCATATCCAGCACGCCCGCCGCGTCATCCGTATCTGGGAGGCGGCGCGCGAGCTGCTCGACAGCGCCGGCATCGAAGTATCAGGACGATTGACGCTCACGCAAGACAACGGCCAGCGCACCGTGGAGTGGCGTGGCATCAGCCATATCAGCAAGCAGTTCACGGTACCAACGCTGCTGCTCGATGCCACGCTGCCGCCGCTGCCGATGCTCAAGCTCTATCATGAGCGCGCGCAGATCGTCGCCGATATCAAGGTGGCGTTGCCGAAGAGCGTGCATATTCGCCAGCTGCTCGGTGCGCCGACCTCTAAGCGCAAGCTCGAATGCAAGCGCCACCTCATCGAGGTCCGCCGCCACATCCTGGCGCGCTACCTCGAATTCAACCGTCCGCGCACCTTGGTGATGTGCCAAGAGAAGCCCGAGGAGTGGCTCAAGCGCAGACTGCCGGATGACATCGCGGTCGAACACTATAAAAACATCACCGGCAAAGACGACTACCGCGACGTACGCTTGATGCTGCTGATCGGCCGCACCGCGCCCGGTCCGGCGACGACGGAGACAATCGCGGCGGCGCTCACCGGCAAGTGTCCGGTTTTAGCGACGGTCAACGGCAATAGCTTCCGCTGGTTCGATACAGTCCAGCGCGGCATCCGTCTGCGCGACGGTTCCGGCATCGCCACACGCGGTGACCAACACGCGGACCCGGAGGCCGAGGCGGTGCGATGGCAAATCCACGAGGCCGAGTTGGTGCAGGCGTTGGGACGCGGACGCGGCATCAACCGCACGGCGGCGAATCCGCTCGACGCCGACCTGTTGTTCGACACCGCACTACCGGTCACCGTCGATGAGGTGCTGCGCTGGCAACCGCCGAGTCTGCTGATCGAGACCGCAGTCGAGGGCGTGATGCTGACCTCACCCTGCGATCTCGTAAAGCTATGGCGGAAGCTGTGGCCGAACGAGAAGGCGGCCTACCGCACGGTCAAGGCCGGAGTACCGAAGCTGCCAAACTTCGAGCGGGTCGAATATCAACGCGCCGTGCCAAAAATGAAGCAGCGGGTAGGATATTTCGACCTCGCGCTCATTCCCGATCCGCGCGCATGGCTGGAGGCGCGGCTGGGGCCGCTGATGTGACCCTCTAGCAAGCGATCACTCGGACAAAATCCTTAATAGGACTCTTAAGGAAATTGTCCGAGTGATCGGAACAAACGTCCTGTAAGGTTTAACCTATGCGCCGACCTAGTAGCGCACCTTGAACGCGGCAGACTGAAGGAGAGCAAAATGGCCGATCAGATTAAGACCCCAAAGGGCGTAACGGCGGACCAGTATTTGAACCAGATTCGCGCCGGTTGTTTTCGATGCGATGGTACAGTTGATGAGCGGGACCAGTGACCCGAGTGGCGCTTTCTTTAGCGCGGTCAAGGATGGGGTCCGGGAGGCCACGAAGGCCGTGGTGAGCGCGGGTTGAGGCCAAACGGCACGGTACCGCTATGGAATTCCAGGCCGCGATGCGTTGATCACCAGGGCCAGCGGCGGGCTCAGGAAAGAGGCGACCTGCGGTGCGGTCCCCTGGAAGCTTTCAAGGTCGCCAACCGCCGCACTGCCGTATCGTACAGCAATAAGCTTCCATCACTTGCACGGCCAAGCCTTCTGCATCGCCTCGACCGCAAGGACTCGAAAATCTTCGTGCATCCGCTCGGGACGCGCCTCGATGTATGTAACGGCCACACGCGCTGTTTGAGCGTATGTCACCTCCGCTGGTGGACAAACGCCAACGAGCCGCGACGCATATCTAAGACCCTGCATAACTCCGATGCAGCGCCCCGCCTCGAACAACACATAGATGTCACGAGGAGCATCGTCGGCGATGAAAGCCTTACATGCAGGCAGCATAGAGACGGCTGGCAAATCTGCGCTCAAGGTCGCGTCTTCAACCGCGCTTGCAGCCGATGCACTCAGGAAGACCGCCGCTGCGACCGTGTACCGTGCCAGCAAAAACATCGTTTTCTCCCAGACACACACACACACACAACACACACACAACACACACACACACACACACACACACGGAGCCCGCTGAGTTGGTTTTTCGATCCTCCTGGCCCAGGCCTGCTGCCCGCGAATGTCCTTCAACCGAGATTCTCCAGATGAATCCCAAACCAGCATCAATGTTCGCGTCTTCCCGGCCCTCTTGCAAGACAGACGCGAGGTGCTGACCGCTACCAGCACCTCGGGTAACGATTCCGATTCACCCGTTGGGTTCGCCATCACCGCCTCGCTCGATCCACGATAAGCCGCTGATCGCTATATCTGAATCGCGCAAGTCACGCCGAAAATCAGTCCGTTATCCGGTGAATGCGGGATAAGAGCTTCCACGCCCGCGACATTGGCATGATCAACGTGACACGCTTGAGCCCTTTGCGGCGCGGCTTCTTGATCGGATATCGCCGCGCGAAAGCACGGGCCCGCAAAGAAATGCACGCCCTGGCCGCCGACTACGATGCTGAGCTTGTTGGTCTGCAGGGCAAATTTCACGAACTCGCGGTCGCGCATCATCGCAGATGCTACGACGCTGCTGTCGATGAGGCGCTCGTCGAGCGCGGCGCGCATCCGGGCATGCTGTTGCATTGAGGAGAGCCACGGATTCCAGGACCGCAATCCGTTGGATGCCAGGGTGGCGGCGGGCTCGGGCCATAGAAAGAGGCGACCTGCGGCGCGGTCTTTGGAAAGCGAGTCGATGCCGTTCAAAGGTCGCTGCCGCCGCACTGTTGTATCGTACAGTAAGGAGCTTCCGCATCTCCATCATCTCGGAGCGTGCTGCACGAGCAGTGGACAAGCTCAATGATGGACCAGCGGGGTTGTCTCGGTTCGGCTAAGATTTTCGAGTTTTATCATGAGAAAACTTTGCCGCAGCTGGTCGAGCCAGCGGGGCCCGTTCGGCGCGGTCGTACGCGCAGCCCATCTTGGAAAATTTTTCCCCCAGGGCCAGGGGGCGGAAGTATAATAAAATCAATGGCTTGGGGCGCGGACCGCGGCGGCCCTCGCGCGCGTGTGCTATTAAGCGAAACATTCGGGACTGAGAGATCTCGTGGAGGAAATTTTTCCATGGTCAAAAATCCGCCGCTGACCCTTGTCGATCCGACGTCAACCTTCACCTCTCCGCCGCCGAACCTTGGCTCTGTCGGTCAGAAGCTCTGGCAAAGTGTCCTGACCGACTACGAGATCTCGGACGCGGGCGGACTGGCATTGCTTGAGCAAATTGCTTTCGCCTACGAGCGCGCCGAGCGGCTGCGGGTTGAGATCGACAGGGATGGCGAGATTGTTCGTGGCCGCAACGGCATACGAGAGCACCCTGGACTGCGCGGTGAATTGGCGGCAAGGTCGTTCGTCGCCAGAAGCCTGCAAAGATTGGGCGTCAACCTCGAAGCCGTCGGTCGAGTTGGTCGCCCATCGTCGTCGAGCGTCGTAAGGTAGCGATATGCCAACCACGCGACATGTCCTTCGCCGCCCGCACCGGTCGCCGTTGAGCTTTAGTCAGATGGAGGAGCTTTGGCTTGGCGTCGGCCATCGCGGTCCGAGCTTCGAGAGCGACGAGCACAGGCGCGCGGCTTGGTTTCGCCATCGTGAAAAGCTCATGCGGTTATGGGGGCGGGATGGCCGAAGGCCGATGGGTTGGTGGTGTTACGAGGCTCCCGAAAAAGGCCTTCGCTATCCGGGCCTCGAGCATGAGCGGTCAATTTTGTACGAGGAAGGTGTGCTCAGCGAGGCGGAACGGACCATGTTGGAGCGGCAGTGGCGCGAGGACTTCGAGCGTTCCTGGAGCCCGAATTTTTCCTTTTTTTCTGGCGGGAAGGTTTACAGCGGCGACGATGCGCGCGAGTTGTTTTGGATCTGGGCGGATTTGCCACCCCCGTTACACGAGAAGTGGATGGAAGAGCGCGAGCGGCGTGGCCGGGTTGTTCGTGATCTAGAAACCAAAGCCGCCGAGGCCAACACCGAAGGTGAGGCCGAGCCAGGAGCCGCGCGCGCTTGAGCCCTATCGCGAAGACGGTGTGTGCCGTGGGGCGCGCGCAGCGGCCGCCAGAATTCGTCGCCACGCTGCGTGATGCGGACACTGAAACTTGCCGCACGTCATCCTGGCCGAGCGCGACGGCGGCAATTATTACCACGGTAATAAAAACCGATTCGCTGCCCGCAAACCTCACGGAGCGCCGTTTTCGCGAAGATATCCGTTACGCGGGAATGCGGGTGCCCCTACCGCGAGTCTTTGTCCAGGACATAACCAGTTGAAGATGGCTCGACGGTCAATTTCGCGGTCCTGCGTGTGGTGCCCTGACCGTTGGTCACGTTGATGAACGCGTTACTGGCGCTTCGTAAGCTTGAGCGGAGAGCTTCGATGCCTGCGGGTTCAGCGAGAGCGTAACTGTCACGCTATCTGTACCGACTGTGCCGATGCGCGGATCTGCTCTGAGCCAAAAGGGCACCGTGATCGCAAACCTGATTGTACCCGTCGATGCGCTGACGCGATATTGAATGGACCGAGGTGAGAATGGTCCGCCTTCAGGGCCGGAAACATTGACGGGGGACGATGGTGTTACCGTTAAGGACGGCCTCGGCGCGGTTTGAGCCGCAACCGGCCCGCCGAAACCGCTGCTAAGCGTTTGCTCATGGGGCTTGCGCTTGTGCCCCTGGCTATTGCGTTCGCTTTGCTCGTGGAATGGCTGCTGCGGTGACTGGGCATCTGCACATCGCTCTTTTGCTTGCTGGTTATCTGCTCCTGGGCATCGTCTTGAGCGTCTTGATGTCATCGCTCTGGAGCTGGCTTTTTGGCTGAGATTTGTCGCGCGAGGCGGAGGTGAGACTGCTGACTGACCAGCGGATATCCTATCCGTAGACCATAAGCTAAGCTGTTGGCGGGCAATGCCTTTCCCAATCGTGTCGCAGTCATGTTGCATCGGCGGCAGAGAGAGGAAAGAGAAAAAGACGAACAGTCTTGTGGCAAGTCTTTGATTTTTCTTTCTGTTTTCTCAAACTGGGTCCGGTACTACGCCCCACCCCCCGGAATAGGGGCGGGGGATGGCAGTCGGGGCCGCGTTCGCGCATGTGCTTTTTTGGACAAACCGATGTAGGGGTGCGGCGCTCCGCTCTACTCGAATGCCGATAGTGAGGAGTACCCCCATGGATGAGAAAAAGCTGACACAAAAGACGCTGGCCGCCCTAACGAAAGTTACTCGCGCAGCTGATTGGCTGGTCCCAAACTTGATGCGCGAGATCAAGAACGAGATCAAGAACAAAGTCTGGCCTAACACTTGTGGCCTTGAACATTTTTTCCCTTTGCTCCGGCGACTGGGCTTTGCGCCGAGACATGTTGTTGACGTCGGAGCAAACCGTGGCTACTGGACCCGCGCCGCATTCAAATATTTCCCCAACGCCGTCTATAGTCTCGTTGAGCCGCAAGATCACCTCAAATCCCATACCCAAGACCTCGTAACCCAGGGCTGCAAAATCTGATGGATAAACG
>Ga0306920_100011680_pt1 | contig 11885 bp, 9 predicted proteins | sample flu12Cox44000170_FD_204666 | JGI IMG/M metagenome (GOLD analysis project Ga0306920, IMG submission 204666) | Lab enrichment of tropical soil microbial communities from Luquillo Experimental Forest, Puerto Rico - flux4day.12C.oxic.44.000.170 (v2)... | ecosystem: Environmental > Terrestrial >...
CGAACGTACCGCCGCCGAAGTCATATACGGCGATGGTCTCGTCCTTCTTCTTGTCGAGTCCGTACGCCAGCGCAGCCGCGGTCGGCTCATTGATGATGCGCTTTACTTCGAGGCCCGCGATCTGGCCAGCGTCTTTTGTCGCCTGCCGCTGCGCATCGTTAAAGTACGCGGGAACCGTGATGACGGCTTCCGTCACCTTCTCGCCGAGATAATCCTCGGCGGCCTTCTTCAGCTTCTGAAGAATCATGGCCGAGACTTGCGGCGGGGTGTATTCCTTGCCCTGCGCCACTACGGCCACGTGATCGCCCGACTGCACCACCTTGTAGGGCACCATCTTCATCTCTTCGTTCACTTCGTCGTAGCGACGGCCCATGAACCGCTTGATGGAGTAAATGGTGTTCTCAGGATTGGTGATGGCCTGGCGTTTGGCGACCTGTCCGACCAAGCGCTCGCCGTTCTTGGTGAAACCCACTACCGACGGCGTGGTCCGGCCGCCTTCTTCGTTTGGAATGACCTTGGGCTCGCCGCCTTCCATGACGGCAACCACCGAGTTGGTGGTACCCAGGTCAATACCGATAATCTTTCCCATTGCAGCCACCCTCCTAAAACTTTGACAACTCGCAAGCCACTGATTATTAATCATTTACTTGCTGTTCGATGCTGTTATAGCAACTTGACTATAGAACCTTGAGTCAATCGTTGTCAAGGTTTAGATGTGCCGGAAAGCGCCCTAGTTGCAAGAAAATCCAGCGCGTTAGGTAGGCTTACAGTCAGCAGCGAAGAAGCGGCGCGCCTCTTGTATCGCAGTTATTCTTGGGAAGGTCGGCTTCACCGGCAGCTGACGGCTAACGTCTTCAAATTCCTTCGCCCCGATGCGTGAAACTTATCCGCCCGCTGTTCGTATTCCCGCTCAAGAGCACGGATGAGTGTGCCGTGGCTGAGAGACATTCCCGATGATTGCAATACGTATATGTAGGTTGCTGTGGACTGGGTGGATCGTGCTCTGGGTCCTTTGGGCGCTGGGTACAAAACAGTCCCGTAAGCGGCTGGACTTCGGCAGGGCTCTCTCTTATATGATCCCAACCTTTGCCGGTGCCTGCCTGATCTTCGGTATCCGGGACGACTTGCCGGTCGCAGGATTTCCTATGCGGCTCATACCTGGTGCGGCTTGGCTGATGGAATTGGGTGTGATCCTTACGGCTACCGGACTGCTCTTTGCGATTTGGGCGCGAGCGTACCTTGGGCGCAATTGGAGCGGCCTGGTCACGGTGAAAGTCGAACACCAGTTAGTGCGCACCGGGCCCTACCGTCTTGTGCGACATCCCATTTACTCCGGCATCGTGCTTGCGACGCTGGGTACTGCAATCTGCCGTCGTCACGTGTGGGGTTTCGCTGGCGTAGCGCTGATGTGGTTAGGCTTCTGGCTGAAGAGCCGCCTCGAGGAGCGCTTCATGGTGCAGACCTTCGGAGCAGAATACGAGGATTACCGCCGCTCAACCGGAGCGCTGATCCCCCGGCTGCTGTAAATTCGCAGCTTGCGGTTTCGCAGGCTCTCTTTCACACGCGGTTTCTCCATGTCATGATGAGGTAATAAGGAGCACGCTGAATGCGCCGAGCTTCGTGGATCGCCATTCTCCTGGTTTGCATTGCGGGGGCTATTGCTGCGCAGCAGCCCAGTCAATCCGGTCATGGCTTTGATCCGGCGACCGATCCGTCAGGCATGTACTCGTTCCTGAAGGAAGGCGAATTCGTGCAGATCACGCTCGAGAACGGCGAGCTGTCCGGCTTCGTTTCCAGGTTCGGAGAAAACGACAGCGATCGCAGCCAGTTCATCGACCAGTTCTTCGACAAAGGCTCGCTGAAGAACGATCACCTCACGTTCACCACCAAGACCGTTCATGGGATCTGGTATTCCTTTGATGGCAGTATCGCGAAGCAACCTGGAAAGCAGCCGGGGCAGGAGGGTTATAGGCTGATCAAAGGTACGCTGAAGCAGCACGTTTCCGATGTGAATCACAAAGATCGCGTGAGCGAGCGCAGCGTGGAATTCAAGTCGTTTCCGGAGAGCGTGAGCCGGCCTTAGCTGCCCTGGCTGTCTGCAATCCAAAAAACAAAGGCCACCCTTGCGGATGGCTCTCGTTTCAACGCCAGCGTTCAGCAGGTTCGCCGTTGCGGCGTTAGATGTTATGCCGCAGGTGCTCCAGTGAGCACCTGCTCGCGCACTTCAGCATCGTGCTGCGCTTCGTCACGCGAGGTTGGCAGCGCGATTTCCAGCAGTTCAGGGATCGTTTTCAGGTAATGCATGGTCAACCCCTGCAACTGCTCCGGTGTCAGGTCTTCCTGCACATTCTGACGGTTCTCGTCAGGCAGGATGATGTCGGTCACGCCAGCGCGCTTGGCAGCAAGCGTTTTTTCTTTCACACCTCCAATCGGCAGTACATTGCCGCTGAGAGTGATCTCGCCGGTCATGGCTGTCAATGGACGCACAGGCCGGTCCGTTAGCAACGAAACCAGCGCCGTCACCATGGTCACGCCAGCCGACGGACCGTCCTTAGGTATCGCTCCCGCGGGAACATGAATGTGGATGTCATGATCGGCGAAGAAGCTCTCGTCGATGCCCAGTTCCCGGGCATTCGAGCGCACCCAGCTCAGCGCCGCCTGCATGGACTCCTGCATGACCTGGCCGAGTTGGCCGGTCATGGTAAAGCCGCCCTTGCCTCTCATCTTGTTGGCTTCGACGAAGAGCACGTCGCCGCCGGTTGGCGTCCAGGCAAGGCCCACAGCCACGCCAGGGCGCTTGGTGCGCTCGGCAATCTCGCCCTCAAGCCGGATCTTGATGCCGCCGAGCATGTCGTGATGCTGCACCAGGTCGGTGGTGACGACCAGCTTGTCCGTTTTGCCTTCGGCGATCCGGCGCGCCTGCTTCCGACAGATGGTGCCGATGGTGCGCTCGAGATTGCGCACACCCGCCTCGCGCGTGTAATGGCGGATGATGAAACGTATGGTCTCTTCCGGGAACTCGATTTGCTCCGTGCTGATCCCGTTCTCCTCGATCTGGCGGGGAACGAGGTATTGGAAGGCGATGTGTACCTTCTCTTCCTCGGTGTACCCCTGGAGCTCGATGATCTCCATGCGGTCGCGCAGCGGCTCCGGAATCGGATCCAACTGGTTGGCCGTGGTGATGAAGAGCACCTTCGACAAGTCGAACGGCACGTCGAGGTAATTGTCGCGGAAGCTGAAGTTCTGCTCCGGATCAAGCGCCTCGAGCAAGGCCGCGCCGGGGTCGCCGCGGAAGTCACGCCCGACCTTGTCGATCTCGTCGAGCATGAAGACCGGGTCGTTGGTCTCAGCGCGCCGGATGCCCTGGATAATCTGTCCGGGCAGCGCCCCGATATAGGTGCGGCGATGGCCGCGAATCTCGGCTTCATCATGCACGCCGCCCAACGACAGGCGCACGAATTTGCGTCCTAATGAGCGCGCGATGGATTTTCCAAGCGAGGTCTTACCCACGCCCGGAGGTCCGACAAAGCAGAGGATGGGTCCTTTCATGCTCGGCTTCAGCCGGCGCACGGAAAGGTAATCCAAAATACGGTTCTTGACCTTCTCCAGATCGTAGTGGTCCGAATCGAGGATCTCCTTCGCCTTCGGGATATCCACTTCCACGCCTGAAGATTTGTTCCACGGCAGCACCGCCAGCCATTCAATGTAGTTGCGCGTGAGACCGTAATCGGCAGCCATCGGCGACATGCGCGCCAGGCGCCCGAGCTCCTTCAGCGCTTCCTTCTTCACGTCGTCGGGCATGCCGGCCGCTTCGATCTTCTGGCGCAGCTCTTCAGCATCGCGAGTGGTCTCGTCCTGCTCGCCCAGCTCCTTCTGGATGGCCTTCATCTGCTCGCGGAGATAGTACTCGCGCTGCGTCTGCTGCACGCGGTCCTGCACTTCACTTTGGATCTTGTTGCGAAGCTGCTGGACCTCGAGTTCCTTGGCCAGGTGCTGGTTGATCTTTTCCAGCCGGATATGAACGTCGGGCGTCTCCAGCACTTCCTGTTTGTCGCGCGTTGAAAGTGAAGGCAGGGAGGAGGCAATGAAATCCACCATGCGACCGGCATCTTCGATATTGGCAGCGACCGTGGACAGTTCGTCCGACAAGGTGGGCGATCCGGCAACAATCTGCTGGAACAGGGTCAAGACGTTACGTTGCAGGGCTTCGATCTGCGCGTTTTTGGGGGCAATGATCTCCGGTATGGTCTCCACTGTTGCCCGCATGAACGGCTGCAACTGGGTGTACTCGGTGATCTTGACGCGCTCCAGGCCTTCAGCAAAAACAAACAGGCTCTGGTTCGGCATGCGCACGACTTTGTGCACGACAGCCAATGTGCCTACGGAAAACAGGTCCGTCGGTTGCGGCGAATCCACCCGCGCCTCACGCTGGGCCACCACCACGATGGTTTTGTCTTCACCCAAGGAATTGATCAACTGGACCGAGCTTTCGCGGCCGACGGTGAGAGGCAACACCGCGTGAGGAAATAAGACCGTGTCGCGGACGGGCAACAGCGGCAGCGTCCTGGCTTCCGTCGCGTCGTCCCTTAACTCTGGGTCCCTTACCTCTAAATCTTTATTATCATTAGACATATGACTCCTTGAGTCGATTACACTCAAGCTATAGATGAAGCGCGCGCAGCAAAAGATGCAGCCCCTCCCGGCTTGAGCCTTTGCTTATCATCGGCTTGGCACGGAGTTTCTGGACGCAGGTTCCGTCCTGAGCCCCGGAACAGCCCAATTCGGAGATCCGTTCCCGAGAAGCCTTGGATTCTAGTCCCTTGCCGCTGGCGGGACAACCGGAAACGGGGCGAATTGCGTTCAGTTTCCGCGCCGATCCGACGGGGAGGACTTGGCCGCAGGATAAATCCCTAGAACCTTCACAAACTCAGCGATCTCGCCGAGGTGTCGCAGGGCATTGCGCGCAGCCTCGTCGTCACCGCGAAGGATGTCCACAAAGAAGACGTACTCCCATGGACGCCCGCGAATTGGACGAGATTCGATCTTCGAGAGACTGATGTCCCGCAGCGCAAAGACACTCAAGGCCTTGAACAACACCCCCGGCACATTTTTCAAGGCAAATGCGACTGAGGTCTTGTTTGCGCCGGGAATCTTCTTCCTGACTTTATTAATCAGCAAAAAGCGCGTGAAGTTTTGCCGGTCGTCTTCGATGTCCGCCTGCAAGACCCGGCCACCGTACTGGGCGGCAGCTCTCTTGGCTGCGATGGCAGCGGCGTCAGTCAGATTGTCCGCAAGCACGTGGCGAACACTGCCCGCCGTATCGTAGAACGGCACCACCTGAATTCCGGGGTGGGCGCCGAGAAAATTACGGCACTGATCAAGAGCTACCGGATGCGAGAAGACTCTTTGAACATCCTGGAGCCGGGTTCGCGGAGCGGCGATCAGGTTATGCCGGATCCGCAGATGCAGCTCGCGGTGGACGTGGACATTGCGGGTCAGAAGAAGATCGTAGTGCTCGGCAACAGAACCGGCGAGAGAGTTTTCAATCGGGATGACCGCAGCTTGCACGGCCCCGGATTCAACTGCATCGAACACTTCCGCCGAACGCGCACAGGGAAAGACAACCGCCTGGGGTAACAGTTTGGCGGCCGCTTCGTGGCTGAAGGAACCTGGCTCCCCTTGGATTGCGACCTTCACCGGAAACGAGAATAGCAGAGCGTCTGCGGCCGCTTGGCGCGGGTTGCCTGCCAGGTCATTTATTAATCAGTAAAGGAAGGTCTACTCAATCCAACCATCCTGGCGGCTTTCGCATTCCAACGAAGTGCTCCAAGAAGAGCGAGGGAAAACGAATTCTGGGGTGAGACATGCTTTGGACACTCTTTGTCATCCTTCTGATTCTGTGGCTGCTGGGAGTAGTGAGCAGCTACACCTTGGGAGGTTTCATCCACATCCTGCTGGTACTCGCGGTGATCGCGCTGATTTTCCAGTTGATCTCCGGCCGTAGGCCCGTCGTTTAGCAGCAGGCTTGCGCAGTACCGGAGCGGTAAGTGTACGCCGGGACCTGTCGCAACCCTGGAATAAATACATAAAGGAGGATTCTGAATGGACCGCGATCGTATTAAGGGCAAAGCTGACGAAGTTGCCGGCCACGTGAAGCGCAAAGTAGGCGAGTGGACCGACGACGAAAAACTGGAAGCCGAGGGCGCAGCTCAGCAGGTGAAGGGCAAAGTAGAGAACGCCTGGGGCAAGACCAAGGACGCCGTTCGCGATGCGGCTGACGACTCCAAACGCAAAGTCGAGCGGGCTGAGGGCAAGTTGGATCGTGACAACTTGAAACGCAAGGACAGCGACGCCGCTTGATACCCAACTCGTACACGGAAGAACTTAGGGGCGCCGCTGCGGCGCCCTTTGTTTTTGCCCAGGCGAAAGATCAATCACCAGGTTCCTCGCGGAATCCAGGCTGAATTTGGCTCCCACTGGGACCACGGTTGTTGCACTGTACTCGGTGACCACCGCTGGCCCGTGGAACGCGCGGCCGACCGGAAGCGAGTCGCGATCGAGAATCGCGCTCTGCATCCTGCGCGAATTAAAGACTACAGACCGGGCTTCGGCTGCCAGGTGTACATTTTGCGTCGCAATCTCTTCACGGCCAGACGCACTGGCAGGCGACTTCATGCGCGCTCGAAGGCGTAAGGTTACGATCTCGACACTTCGCTCAGGATGACTGTAGCCGTAACGCCGGAGGTGCTCTTCGTGAAAGTCATTTACCAACCGCGGTGTGAGCGGCACGTTGAGCTCAAAACCCTGTCCCGCGTACCGCAAATCCGCCGACGATTCAAATCGCAGCTTTCCTGTCCAACCTTCCTGCCGGAATTCGGAAAAAGCTCTCTTTTCCATCGCGGCGAACTCCGCGCGCAGCTTACTTTGCGGTAGGGTGCCTTCCAACTTCCAGACCACCGTGCGCGAGTAGTCCTTGATGATATCGCTGCTGAGAATTCCGTATGCGGAGAGCGCGCCAGGCATGGCGGGCACAATGACGGTACGGATACCCAGGTCCGCGGCCAGATCGCAGGCATGCAGTCCGCCTGCTCCTCCGAACGCCACCAGCGCGAACTCGCGCGGATCGTAGCCGCGTTCGATCGACACCACCCGCAGCGCCCGCTCCATATTTGCGTTCACCACACGGATTACGCCTTCAGCGAATTGCTGCAAGTTCAAGAGCAAGCTCTGGGCCTTCAACCACTCCGACACGATGCGCTGGGTCCGCGCGAGGGCGAGGGTGAATTCGCCGCCGAGAAATCGATCCGGCTGCAAGCGCCCCAGAAGCAGGTTAGCGTCGGTCACGGTGGGCTGAGTGCCGCGCCCATAGCAGATCGGGCCGGGATCAGCGCCGGCCGATTCCGGACCGACGCGCAGCGCACCGCCGGCGTCGAAGCGCGCCAACGAACCGCCGCCTGCTCCGACGGTATGTATGTCGAGCACCGGAACGCGCACGGGAAAACCCGCCACTTCCGCTTCGTTGGTCAGTTTTGGATCCCCTTTCACCAGTGCAACGTCCGTCGAGGTGCCTCCCATATCGAAGGTGATAACGTCGGTGAAGCCGCTGCGCCGTCCCATTGCCGCAGCACCAACGATGCCACCTGCCGGCCCCGACAGGATGGTGCGCACCGGCTGACGGGTGGCCGCCTCCAGCGAGGTCATGCCCCCGCTGGACTGCATTACGTAAACTCTCGATCGCTTGGAACCTTGCCCGCCAATGCGCGTCTGCAAGCTGCTTAAGTACTTCTGCATCAGCGGCTGAAGATAAGCGTTGACTACCACCGTACTGGCGCGTTCGTACTCACGGAATTCCGGGAGAATCTGATGAGAGACGGAGAGTGGAACCGCCAGCTCCTCCAGCACACTTGCAATCGCCTGCTCATTCGCCGGGTTGGCGAAGGAGAAGAGGGTCGACAGCGCAATCGATTCAGCTCCGCTACGATGAATCTCTGCCGCGAGCCTGCTCAACTCGCTGCGCTCCGGGGCTCGCAAGATCTCACCTGCCGGGTTGACGCGCTCGGCCACCCCGAATCGAAGGTCGCGCGTAACCAGTGGAGGGGTGCGCTGGAACAACAAATCGTAGAGCTTGGGCCTGGCCTGCCTTCCGATTTCAACCGTGTCTTCGAAGCCCGCGGTGGTAACGAATGCGACACGTGCGCCTTTGCGCTCCAGCAAAGCATTGGTGCCGACGGTCGTTCCGTGTAACAAAAGTATCGGGCCACTATGCCCGATCTTCGCGATTGCCTCAGCAATCGCTTTGGAACGATCACCTGCTGACGAAAACACCTTCAAAATTCGAAGCTGCTTACCTTCGCGCCAGACGCAGTCGGTGAATGTGCCGCCGGAGTCAACGGCCACCCAGAGGAGCGCGTCAACACCAGTCCCCGATTTCTTTCTGGGTTTGTCCATGGGACATTAAGTGCCGCTCTTTGCATTTGCCTTACACTCCTCTCAACAGACTGGCGAAAGGCGAATTGCGAATAGCAAAAGCGAAGAGCGGCGGTTGTGAAAACCGCGATTCTAGCACGCAGGTTACAGGGCTTTGCCCATGAGAAAGGCGTCGAGCCCGTGCGCGTGGTAGTAGGCGGGCAAGGTTCGGAGAATGCGGTATCCCAGCTTGTGATACAGCTTCAGCGCAGCGTCATTATCGACTGCGGTCTCAAGATAGATCTCGGTGCAACCGCGCTCGCGCAGCTGCCGCTCGCACTCGTGCATAAGTTTTGAGCCGAGGCCGGAGCGGCGCGCCTCGGGAAGCACATCGAGCGTCAGGATGCGGCCGGTCTTTCGCAATGGCTGGGCTACCGCGAAAGCTGCAATGTATGGACGATGGCCTTGTTCTTTCTGCCTTGGCACGAACTCGGCCACCAGCGTAATCGCATTGCGGCGCGTGACAAAGCCCGAGAGCTCCATCTGCGAGTAGGAGATACCAGGTGGGAAGCACCCCTGATCAATCTCCCAAAGCCGCTCGAAGTCAGCCGGGCGGTACGGTCGGATGACGAAGTCCACACCAGCAGTGTGAGGGGTTAGCCACGTTGGAGACAAGCCGTCATTGCCTGTCGGACGCAGCCCCGCCCACCTGCATTCCCCTTTTGTGGGATAGCGACTCAAGGTTGACTTGAGCCTGCCGTAGTAATCTATTAACCGGGAATGCCATCCGAAAAGGTTCTGATTGTCGACGACGAGAAGCTCGTGCGTTGGTCTCTCCGGCAGAAGTGCGAAGAGTGGGGCTATAGCGTACTGGAGGCTGACCACGGCTCGGCTGCGTTGCGCGTGGCACATAACGAGTCTCCTGATCTTGTGTTGCTCGACGTGCGCCTTCCTGACGCCAGTGGCATAGAAATCCTCGAACAACTGAAGAAGTCCAACGATGCGCGGGCGATCATCATGATCACCGCCGATCCTCAGCTCGAAGATGTAAAGACCGCGCTCAAGCTCGGGGCATATGACTTCGTGGGTAAGCCGCTGGATTTCGACGAGCTTGCCGTCGCCGTCAAGAACGCGCTGGAAACCACCCGGCTACGCAGTGAAGTCGAATCGTTACGTGGCGAGGTTCGCCGCCGTACGGGATACCACAACGTCGTAGGCGTGTCGCAAAAGATGGCTGAGTTGCTGGGCTTCGTCAACAAGGTTGCAGCCAGTGAGGCGACGACCATCTTGATCCAGGGCGAGAGCGGCACGGGCAAGGACCTGATCGCCAAAGCGATTCACTACCAGAGCCGACGGCAGGAGAAGGCTTTCGTCGCCATCAACTGCTCCGCCATCCCGGAAACCCTGATGGAAGCCGAACTCTTCGGGCACGAGCGCGGCGCCTTTACCGATGCCAAGGCAATGAAGAAGGGCCTGTTCGAAATGGCTGACGGCGGAACGCTGTTCCTGGATGAGATCGGCGAGCTTTCCCCTTTGCTTCAGGCCAAGCTGTTGCGCGTGCTGGAGGACCAGGTCATCCGCCGCGTGGGGGGCGTGCGCGACATGCAGGTTGATGTGCGCGTCATCGCTGCATCGAACCGCGACCTGGAGCGGGCGGTTCGCGACAATCAGTTCCGGCAGGACCTGTACTACAGGCTGGCCATCATCTCGATCTTCCTTCCACCCCTCCGCGAACGAAGGGAAGACGTTCTGCCGCTGGTGGAGTTTTTCATCGAGCGCTACAGCCGCAAGTTCCGCAAATCGGTAAAGGGCATCAGCGACGATACCCGCAAGCTGCTGCTGAAGTATGACTGGCCCGGTAATGTACGCGAGCTGAAGAACGCCGTTGAACGCGCGATGATCCTTGAAGAAGGTGAGGTGCTCAGTCCGGAGTATCTGCCGTTCGCGGTGGCACAGCAGAATGCGACGCAAACGGCTTTCGAACGCACCTCCGGCTTGACTGCCAGCAGCGCCGAAACTCAGTTGAGCAATGGCCGCAGCCTGCCGAAGCTCTCTATTCCCGACGGTGGCACTTCGCTTGAAGAAGTGGAACGAGCGTTGGTGGAGCTGGCCATGAATCAAGCGAACGGCAACCAGACGCATGCGGCCCGCCTGCTCGACATCAGCCGCGACGCTCTCCGCTACAAATTGAAGAAGTTCGGGCTCATGCACGTTGAAGAGGACGAGCCTTCCACGGCCGCGACCTGAACAGGTCCTGAGCTTCCCAATCACCCTGAAACGTGTCACCATTTGTCCGAGTAGCGCTGGTATCCAGCGCATCGCAAACAACTTCAGCGCGACACACAGCGGTAAGTTGTCCCCCGAAGGTGCGCCTCAACGTGTAATCCTGACCAGCGCGAATTGGTGCAACTGGCATCCGTTGACCGGCTTCTACCCAAGATGGACGGCCCATTTCGTTCCTTCAGCACGCCCGAGCAGTAACGGGCACAAGGAGCATTGCAATGCGAAAACTACTCGTAGCGGTTATTGTCCTGATTGTTCTTATCGTAGCGGTCGTGTTGGCGCTGCCGCACATCATTGATGTGAATCAATATCGTGGACAAATCCAGGCTGAGTTGCTGAAACGGCTGAACCGCCCGGTGCAACTGGGCAATATGAGCCTGAGTGTGATTCCTCTGGCGGTACAGGTGGACAACGTCACCATTGGTGATGATCCAACGTTCCACAGCAACGTTCCCTTTGCCCACGTGCAACGGCTTGGTGTTCACGTGAAACTACTTACGCTGCTGGCAAAGAACATCGAAGTAAGCAGCCTGGTGCTGGAACGGCCGAAGATAGAGCTGATTCGCAATACGGCGGGCGTGTGGAACTTCGCCAGCCTGGGTCATAACTCGACGGCGCCTCAGACGAATCAGGCTCCCCCTGCGCAGACACCGCAGGTACAGCAGCCGGCGAAGCCGTCTCCCGCCGCACAGGCCGGTTCACAAGGCGGGTTTGAGCTTGCGAATCTTGAGATCAGTGACGGCCAAATCGCAGTCACGGATTATCAGAAGCACCAGTCGCGAGCGCTCTACGACCATATCGACCTCAACCTGAAAAGCTATGCTCCCGGCAAGCCGTTCTCCCTTGATGTGACCGCACACCTGCCTGGCAAAGGAACGCAGACACTCCAATTGTCCGGACACGGCGGACCGATCAATGACGCGCAAATGCTGAACACGCCCTTCACCGGCAGCGTGAAATTCAACGAGGTCTCACTCGCGGGAGCGCAGAAATTCCTGAACACGCAGGCACTGGAAAACTCGGATGCAGTCATTACCGGCTCTACCGATTTCACGACTGGCGCCGGCAAGGCCAGCGCGAAAGGTTCTCTGAAGCTCAAGGACGCGGTGATCCACAGTGTCCAGGTTGGCTATCCTATTGAAGCTGAATTCAACGTTGCCGATGACCTGAACACCGACATCATTCAAATCAACCGG
>Ga0306920_100011681_pt1 | contig 11885 bp, 9 predicted proteins | sample flu12Cox44000170_FD_204666 | JGI IMG/M metagenome (GOLD analysis project Ga0306920, IMG submission 204666) | Lab enrichment of tropical soil microbial communities from Luquillo Experimental Forest, Puerto Rico - flux4day.12C.oxic.44.000.170 (v2)... | ecosystem: Environmental > Terrestrial >...
GCCTACGGGCTCGACAAGCAGAAGACGGGCACCATTGCGGTCTACGATCTGGGTGGCGGTACTTTCGCTATTTCGATCCTGGAGATCGGTGACGGCGTCTTCGAGGTGAAGTCGACGAACGGCGACACCTTCCTCGGCGGCGAGGACTTCGACATGCGCCTCGTCAACTATCTCGCTGATGAATTCCAGAAGGAGCAAGGCATCGACTTGCGTCGGGACAAGCTTGCGCTGCAGCGGCTCAAGGAGGCCGCCGAGAAAGCGAAGATCGAGCTCTCCTCGACAACCCAGACGGAGATCAACCTGCCGTTCATTACGGCAGACGCGTCCGGTCCCAAACATCTCACCATGAAGCTTACCCGCGCCAAGTTCGAGGCGCTGGTGGACGATCTCGTGCAGAAGACGGTCGAGCCGTGCCGGCTGGCACTCAAGGACGCGGGGCTCTCCGCGGCCGAGATCAACGAGGTGGTCCTGGTCGGCGGCATGACCCGCATGCCGAAAGTCCAGGAGGTCGTCAAACAGCTGTTCGGAAAGGAGCCGCACAAGGGGGTCAATCCGGACGAGGTCGTGGCGGTGGGCGCCGCGATTCAAGCGGGCGTCCTCCAGGGCGATGTCAAGGATGTGCTGTTGCTCGACGTCACCCCGCTCTCGCTCGGCATCGAGACGCTTGGTGGCGTGTTCACCCGGCTCATTGAGCGCAATACGACGATCCCCACGAAGAAGAGCAACGTCTTCTCCACTGCCGAGGACAATCAGGGCGCGGTCACGATCCGCGTGTTCCAAGGCGAGCGTGAGATGGCCGCCGACAACAAGTTGCTCGGCCAGTTCGATCTGGTGGGTATCCCGCCGGCGCCTCGCGGCGTGCCGCAGATCGAGGTCACCTTTGACATCGATGCGAACGGCATCGTCAACGTCCATGCGAAGGACAAGGGCACCGGCAAGGAGCAGCAGATCCGGATCCAGGCATCGGGCGGGCTCACCGAGGCTGACATTCAGCGCATGGTCAAGGACGCTGAGGCTCACGCGGAGGAAGACAAGAAACGCAAGGCCCAGGTCGAGGCCAAGAACCAGGCCGAAGCCTTGATCCACTCGACCGAACGAGCGCTCTCGGAGCACGGCTCCAAGGTCAGCGAGGGCGAGCGGCGTTCGATTGAAAATGCCATGGCCGATCTCAAGGAGGCTCTCAAGGGCGATGATGCAGGTGCTATTTCCGCGAAATCGCAAGCGCTGGCTCAGGCTTCAATGAAGCTCGGCGAAGCCATGTACAAGCAGTCCCAGGAGAGCGCAGCCTCCGGCGCAGGGCCGGGCGAAGAGGCCGCGGGCGGCAAGAAGGACGACGTCGTCGATGCCGAGTTCACCGAAGTCGACGACGACAAGAAGAACAAGAAGTCGGCATGATGCCGTGAGCGGCGGGTGTTTGCATGCCTGCTTGCAGCAACTCGACACCCCCGGAGCTCAAGCCGGGGGTTTACTTTTTGCAGCGGGCAAGTGAACAGGTAAGGTTGGGGACGACTCAGTGACAGACACGGTGAGCATGGACGCGCGGATGGCCAAGCGCTGCTATTACGAGACTCTCGAGGTCGAGCGCACCGCCGGTGACGGGGAGCTCAAATCGGCCTTTCGTAAGCTGGCCATGAAATGGCACCCCGATCGCAATCCCGGCGACAAGACCTCGGAGACGCGCTTCAAGGAAATCAACGAAGCCTACGAGGTCCTCAAAGATCCGGACAAGCGCGCCGCGTATGATCGCTTTGGCCATGCCGCCTTCGAGAATCGCCCGGCCGGCGGACCGGGCGGCTTCGGCCCGGATTTTACCTCCGCGTTTTCCGACCTGTTCGAAGGCATCTTCGGCATGGGGGGCGCGCGTGCCCGCTCGAGCCGGGAGCGTGGCGCGGATCTGCGCTACAACATGGAAATCAGACTGGAGGAGGCCTATTCGGGCAAAACCGCACAGGTCCGTATTCCCACCTCGGTGACGTGCGAGGCATGCTCGGGCTCGGGCGCAAAGACCGGCACGAGACCGAAGACCTGTCCCACCTGTGCCGGACAAGGCCGCGTGCGTCATGCCCAGGGTTTTTTCACGCTGGAGCGGACCTGCCCGAGCTGCCAGGGCCGCGGGCAGGTGATCGAAAGCCCCTGTCCATCCTGCTCTGGCTCGGGGAGAGTAACGCGCGAGCGCACGCTCTCCGTCAATATCCCTCCTGGGGTGGAGGACGGCACCCGCATTCGCCTCGCGGGCGAAGGAGAAGCCGGTGTACGCGGTGGTCCGGCGGGGGACCTCTACATTTTTCTTTCCCTTGGAGCACACCCGTTTTTCCAGCGGGAAGGCGCCGACCTTCATTGCCGCGTGCCGATCTCGATGGTGACGGCGGCGACGGGCGGCGAATTCGAGGTGCCGGCGATCGACGGGACCAATACGCGCGTGAAGGTGCCGGAGGGAACGCAGTCCGGCCGGCGCTTCCGCATTCACAGCAAGGGCATGCCGGTGCTGCGCAGCAAGCAGTGCGGCGACATGTACGTGCAGGTCGTCGTTGAAACACCGCAGAAGCTCACCAAGCGTCAGCGCGAGCTGCTGGCCGAATTCGAGCGATTGTCGTCCAAGGATACGCAGCCGGAATCGGCTGGATTTTTCGGCAAGGTAAAGGACTTCCTGGCGCGCTCCGCCTCCTCCTGACAATTTGCCGCTTGACCCCTGCATCGGCGCGCCTTACCGGTTAGCTCAGGCTTGAATTTCTCAGTATCGGCCGCGCCAATGCCCCTCCCAGCGCTGCAACTTCTTGAAAGAAAACTTGAACGGCAAAAACGTATCTTCGAGCTCCAGAAGGGCGCGCTGGAGCGAAGGATCGAGCAGCACATTGCGTCGTTCGAAGAGCGCAAGGACGCCATCGAAAGAAAAATCGAGCGGCGCAAAAGAAAGTTTGAAGAGAGTTTCGAATCTCTCGACGACGACGTGCGCTTTTTGCGCACATGGTTCGAGAAGCCGTTGCGCCTTGGCGCGGTCACGCCTTCGAGCAAGGCGCTGGCGCGCACCATGGCCGCCTATATCGATCCCGCGGCGCCTGGGCCGATCGTTGAGCTCGGGCCGGGCACCGGTCCGATCACGGAAGCGCTGATCGCCCAGGGGATTGATCCCGGGCGCCTCATGCTGGTCGAATTCGACGCAATGTTCTGCCGACTGTTGCGGGCGCGCTATCCCTCCGCCACCGTGGTTCAGGGCGATGCTTACGGGCTCAAGCGCATTCTCGGAAGTTTTCTCCGTGAGCCGGCAGCGGCGGTCGTGTCCGGCCTGCCACTTTTCACCAAGCCGCTGCGGGTGCGCTTGCGCCTCCTTTTTGAAGCCTTCGGCCTGATGTTACCGGGCGCGCCGTTCGTGCAGTTTACGTATAACGCCGTCGCGCCATTTCCGCCCCGGCTCGATCGCGTTCGCGTGGAGGCCTCCGAGCGGGTATGGATGAATATTCCGCCGGCGCGCGTGTGGGTCTACCGCAGAGATTGACGAGACGACGGCGACAGACGACAGAAAAGCTGAAAGCGTAGTATCTTTCTGTCCTCTGTCGTCCATCGTCTATTGTCTGACTCATGCCCGTTCCGAAAATCCTGGTCATTCCGGGCTCGCTCGGCGCACAATCTTACAATGTCCGGCTTGCCGCGCTGGCGACCAAGGAACTGACGATGGCGGATGCCGATGTGACGCGCATCTCACTGATCGATTATCCATTGCCGATCTACGACGCCGATCTCGCGGCGCGATCCGAGGCGCCGCAGAATGCGCTCCGCCTCAAGCAATTGATGTGTGTGCATCATGGCGTTTTCATCGCCAGTCCTGAATACAACGCCAGCATGACACCGCTGATAAAGAATGCGATCGACTGGATTTCCGTCGTGCGCGAGCACGGAGAACCGCCGCTGTCTGCGTTTGCGAATCGTATTTTTGCTTTGGGTGGAGCATCCGCTGGACGCTCGGGTGTGCTGGCGTCATTATTATCGTTGCGTCAAGTGCTCTCGGTCGGCTGCCGGGCGCTTGTTCTGGCCGAGCAGGTGAGTGTGCCGAATGCCGCTTCGGCTTTCGACGATATGGACGAGCTCAAGGATGCGCAAACGGCCGAGGAGCTTCGCCTCGTGATGCGAAGATTGGTCGAGGCTGCAAGCCTTTTGGCCGGCGAGTGAATGCCGCGTGCGGCGAGGATACATGCCGTGAAGCTTGAGCCCCGGGATCGGTTGATCGTAGCGCTTGATGTGCCTTCAGTCGCAGCCGCCGAGGCTCTCGTCGCACGGCTCGGCGAAACCGTGTCCTTCTACAAAATCGGCTACCAATTGGCGTTCGCAGGCGGCATCGACTTTGCGCGCGCGCTCGCCGGGGCAGGCAAGCGAATCTTTCTCGATCTCAAGTTGCATGATATCGGCCGCACCGTGGCAAGCGGGATCGAGGGCCTTGCGCGGCTTGGAGCCTCCTTCGTCACGGTGCACGCCTATCCTCAGACCATGCATGCCGCGGTCGAGGCCCGGGCCGGATCCGATCTTCGGCTGCTCGCGGTGACCGTGCTCACCTCCTATGACGATGCGGATCTGGCAGCCGCCGGCTACGATTTCACGGTGCCGGAGCTCGCGCGCGAGCGCGCCGCACAGGCGCGCGACATCGGCATCGACGGGCTCGTGTGCTCGGGACAGGAAGCGGCGATGCTGCGTCCCATCGTGGGTCCGGATATGCTGCTCGTCACCCCCGGCATTCGCCCCGCAGGCGCGCAGGCGGGCGACCAGAAACGCGTGGTCACTCCCGCGCTCGCCATCTCCGCGGGTGCCGACTATCTGGTCGTCGGGCGGCCGATTATTGCAGCATCCAATCCGAGCGCTGCTGCCGATGCAATCGTCGCCGAAATCGCCGCCGCATCGATCGCGGCATGAAGGACCGCCACCGGGAACAGCACATGGCAAAAGGCTACTGGATCGCCTTGCGCGCGCAGCGAGCCGTTGAGCGTTGAGCTCCGCAAACTCTCGCGCGACCAAGCCGGAGGAGCACTCCATCTGGGCGAAGCTCGGCGTTGTTGTGCTGGTGCTGGCCGCGCTCGGCTTGCCCATCAACGATCTTGCTCGTTACGCGCTCCTCGTCATCGCCACCGTCATCGTTTGTTGTGGCTCGATATCGCGGCGCCGGCTCGCATGGCTCACAGCCGTGCTGGCCGTTGTGCTCTGCGCCATTGCGCAAACCTTCTTGCGCGCTCCCCCGATCGAGGAACGCCATAATGTTTTTCTGATCGATGACGCCGGCGGCGCGCTCGAAGCCGGCCTGCCACGAGGGGCTTTCGACGTCATGGCCGCGGAGTTCAATGTCAGGTATCCGGCGGAGCATCGCTGCAGCCCCACGGTTTACGGCTGCTGGCGCGCGGACGCTTTTCCGAAAGAGGCATACGCTTTTTCTGCTGACGGCCTTTTCGAGTGGCCCAGGCAATCCCGGCGCGTGCGCGGCATCGGCTTTGCGGATCCAGTGTGGCTTCGCCTCGGCTTCATCAATGAGGCGGCATACAACTGGAATTCGCTTGTCAGCGATGTCGTGCGCGCCGCGCGCAACGGCGGGTTCTGGACATTCCTGCACCGCTGGCGCCTCGAAATGCCGTGGTTTGTCATGTATCGCTTTCCCGCCGATTATGCCGGCAGCGAGCTCTGCTGGCGTGGCGAGGTGCTGTGGGAAGGCGCGAACGAGCGGTTCGAGCCCGTCTCGCATTCTTCCATGCAATGCCGGATGCTGACGAACGAAGACGCAGGGCGGCGGATCTTCGGCGTCGCCATCAGGGATGAGCCGCCGCTCGCCATGGAGCTTCGGCCGACCGGCAAGATCAGAATTGCGCAACTTCTGGGGTGGGGAGCGCCTCTCATTGACGCAGGCGTGGTGCTTGCCGCGCTGGTACGCTGGCGACGGCGTTGCACTGCCATTGCGCTCGGGCTCATTGCGCTCACGCTGATCGTTGTCTTCCTCAACGATGCGAGTTTCATCGGCGGGGTGCGGCCGTTCGATTCCGGCGATGACGGGCTCGTCTACGACGGCTTGGCGCGCGACATATTGCGGCACTTCGTACAAGGAAACGTCAGCGCCGCATTCGAGGGCGGCGAGAAGATATTCTATTTCACGCCCGGGATGCGATATCTGCGTGCGATCGAGCACGTGATCTTTGGAGAAACCTATCTCGGCTATCTCTCCCTGATCCTCCTGCTGCCCTTTCTGGTGCGCGCGATGTTCCGGCGTTTTTTGCCGGCGGAATGGGCGCTCGCCCTCACCTTGGTGTTCATTGCAATACCTCTCGGCGTGCTGTTCGGATCAAGCCTCGTGCAATACGTCAAATGGGCATCCCGCGGCTTCGCGGATCCCGCGGCCTATATTCTCTTTCTCGCGGGCTTTGTCCTGCTTGTCGGCCGTAATGCAGACGGTCCGCCTGACAGATTCGCCGCGGCATGGGGCGCGGGACTATTGTTTGCGCTCGCGCTCTTCGTGCGGCCGAACATTGCTCCGGCCGCCGGCGTCCTCCTCGGCGCAAGCGGGGCAGCCGCACTATGGCAACGGCAATATCGCCGCGTCGTGGGCCTGACGGTCGGTTTCCTGCCGGTGCTGGGGATGGCATTCCATAATTGGTTCTATGGCGGGGCTTTTGTGCTGTTCACTGCAACCGCCGCGCATCCCGGCGCGCTGGTCATGCCGGCGTCGGCGTACCTCGCCGCGGCGGACGAGCTCGCCCATTTCAACCTTCACGGAGAGCCTGTCGCCGCAGCGCTGCGTCAGATCGGCGGCTGGCTCGCGGGGCCGTCTGAATCGGTTTTCATGGCGCCGTTTAATCTCGCGGCAATCGTGATCGTGGCGCGGATGGCGTTGTGGAACAAGATCGATCCTCCGATCGATCCCTGGCTGCGCCTGACCGCGTGGGCAACGCTCGCCCAGCAATGCGTGGGCATCTTCTACGCGACCGCGGGGCGTTATTATTACCTCACCTGGCTCCTCACGCTGCTGGTCACCGCAGTCTGGGTCGAGCGCGAAGGGCTCGAGCTCGTGCGGCGCCGCTATCCGAAACTTGCCGATCGGTTCGCGCACGATCCCGCATGCCGGAGAATTGGGCGCGTATTGCAGCAGATCGGATAGCAGACGAGGGCGCAAGAATGCGCCCCCGAAGATGCGCTACGCTGCCGGAAACGCCCGCATCAGGACTGCATGCCCCATTTGCGCACGGTTGCGGCTTCGATGTTGCGGAAGATGAAATTCTCCACAATCAGCCCGATCAGGATAACGGTGAACAGGCCCGCAAACACCGCGGGAATGTCCAGCATGTTCTTGTTCTCGTAGATGTACCAGCCCAGCCCTCCTTTGCCGGATGACACGCCGAAAACGAGCTCGGCCGCGATCAAGGTGCGCCAGGCAAACGCCCACCCGATCTTGAGCCCGGTCAGGATCGAGGGGAACGCCGCCGGGATGAGGATCCTGGCGATATAGCCCAACCCCTTGAGGCCGTAATTGCGCCCGACCATGCGCAGCGTATTTGAAACGGATCGAAAGCCGGAATGGGTGTTGAGCGCGACCGCCCACAGGACTGAGTGCACCAGGACGAAGATGATGGAGAGATCGCCCAGCCCGAACCAGATGAGCGCAAGCGGTAAGAGCGCAATCGCCGGCAAGGGATTGAACGCAGACGTAAGCGTTTCGAGAAGATCATTGCCGATCCGCGACATCATGGCGAGTGCGGTGAAGATCAGCGCGAGCGCGAGGCCGAGCGCATAGCCTTTGAGCAGGAGTTGCACCGAGTTCGCGACCTTCTGGAGAATTTCGCCGTCGGCGATGCCCGCCCAGAATGCTTCGAGCGTGGCCGAAAAGGTGGGGACCAGCAGCGGGTTGTTGAGCTGCCGGGCGTAGATTTCCCAGGCGGCGGCGATGAGGACGAGAATGAATGTTTTCCGCAGCCAGGCCTGATTGAAAAGCTGCTGCCAGAGCGTAAGCGGCTTCTGCACCACTCCGATGTCGCCGCTTGCCACAACGTCGCGCAGATATTCCGGCCGCACCGGCGGAGCAGCGGGCCATTGCGCCGCGCTGATATGGGTCTCAGCCATGATGCACAATCTCCTGTTCCTCGATGCGGTCGGCAAACAGCAGCTGGTGAATGCGGTCAGACAGCTTGTGCCCGCTGACAGGGTCGGCCCTGTCGCTGCCGTCGCTGTTAAGCTCGCCCTTGACCTGACCGGGATGCGGGGAGAGCAGAAGGATGCGGTTGCCGATGAGCACGGCTTCGGGAATCGAGTGGGTGACGAACAGCACGGTGAACCGCGTCTCGCTCCACAGCGCCAGCAACTCCTCCTGCATCTTGCGCCGCGTGAGCGCGTCAAGCGCGGCGAACGGCTCGTCCATCATCAGCACGTCCGGCTCCATGGCGAGCGCGCGCGCGATGGCAACGCGCTGCTTCATCCCGCCGGATAACGTGTGCGGATAGGCATTGGCGAACTTGGCAAGATTGACCTTCTCGATGTAGCGCATCGCCTGCGCCTCGGCGGCCTTGCCGTGCAGCTTGCCCGACGATTGCAGCGCGAAGATCACGTTCTGCTTGACCGTTTTCCACGGGAGGAGCTGGTCGAACTCCTGAAACACAAAGACCCGGTCGGCGCCGGGCTCGCGTATGGGGCGCCCCTTGAGCCGCATGGTGCCTTCGGTCGGCGCCATGTAACCGCCCACCGCTTTGAGCAAGGTCGATTTCCCGCAGCCCGACGGCCCGAGCACGACGAAACGGTCGGCGCCATAGACATCGAAGCTGACGCGATAAGTCGCTGTCACCAGGTGCTTCTCGGTTTTGTATTGCAGGGTCAGCCCTTCGACCTGCAGGAGTGGCGCGGAGCCGGTTGGAGCGTTCATGGCGATATGCGTTCCCTCCCCCCGCTTCGTTCTTCATCGCCCGGTTGAAGCGAAGCCGCGTTCCGGGACGTTGCGCCTGTGTTCAGGCTGCGAGTTTTGCGTAGTCCCTGCTCGCCATGACCTGAACGCGCCGCATGTAGCGCGGCTCGTCCGGACCATAGTCGGCAACAGCATTGTGCACAGTGCCGATATTGTCCCACATCAGCACATCGCCTTGCGACCAATGGTGAGCATAGAAATATTTCTCCTGCTCCTGGTGGCGGAACAGAAAATCAAGCAGCTCGGCGCTTTCGCCCTCGTCCATTCCATCGATGCGCGTCGCGTAGCCGAGATTGCAGTAAAGGACGGTGCGGCCGGTGATGGGATGGGTGCGGAAAACGGGCTGCGACACCGGAGGCTTCTTCGCCCGCTGTTCTGCGCTGAGCGGCGCGCGGCGCGAACCGGGACGCGAGCGCATCATGTCCCAGAATTTCGCGAAGTCGTGGGTGGCCGTGCGTCCCGCAAGCCGCTGTTTGATCTGAGCCGGCAGGTCCTCGTAGGCAGCATGCATGTTGCGGAACTGGGTATCGCCGAGCGGGCGGCCGGCACGCACAGGGACCCTGATGGCATGGAGCACGCTGGCGAGCGCGATTTCCGTGCTGTAGGACATATCGGTATGCCAACCCTGGCCCGCGTCGGCGAGCCCCGCCGGCTTGCCGTCCACGCTCATGTTGGACAGCACCATGACTTCAGGAAAACCCGGCGCGTGAAATTGATTGGCGACGTTGATTTCAAGCTCGCCAAAGGTGCGGCCAAAGCGCGCAAGCTCTTCCGCATCGAGCCGCTGATCGGGGAAGCAAAGCACGCCGTATGCGCCAAGCGCGCGCAGGATCTGCTTGAAGTCACGCTCCGAGAGCGGCTGCGCAAGATCAATGCCTTTGACGGTTGCGCCTAATATCTTGCCGCTGGGACTGATCTCCATCTCACTCCTCCCGGTGGAGTTCTATCACGAACTGTGCAAACGTCGAAGCCCAACGTTGGCGTGTAGGGTGGGCAAAGGCGCGCACCGCCAAACCGTGCGAACGTCGAAGGAAAGAACAGGTCACCAGCATGCATTGGCGAAGAGTTGTTTGGATTGTAATCTTTCTCTTGGCGGCGCTGCAAAGCGTGTCTGCCCAGGCTCCCCTCAAGGTTCGCTTCGTCGAGCAGCGCGGGCTGCTCTACCTTCCCATCGACCTGATGGTCAGCGGCGGCATCCTCCAGCAGGAAGCAACCAAGCTCGGCCTCGGCAAGATCGAAGCGACAGCCACTGCGCTCAGCGGCCCCGGTCCCATCATCGATGCGCTGCTCTCGGGCGCGGCCGATTACGGCACGGCTGCGCTTCCCTCTTTGCTGACGCTCTGGGAAAAGACACGCGGCAGCGCCAACGAGGTGAGGGCGGTGAGCGCCGTATCGAACGGGGCAATGACGCTCTACACCATCAACCCCAACGTGCACACGATTGCCGACTTCACCGAGAGCGACCGGATCGCAGTCCCGACTGTGCGGCTCTCGTTCAACTCCATGATGCTGCAAATGGCGGCAGAGCAGCAGTGGAACGATCCGTTTCGGCTCGACCATCTCACCGTGGCGCTCGGCCACCCGGATGCGGTGACGGCGCTTTCCGGAGGCTACGGCAAGGCGAGCATCACCGCCCATATTGGCGTCCAGCCGTTTACCGATCGCGGCCTCAAACTGCCGGGCGCGCACGTCATCACCGACAGCCGCAAGGTCTTCGGCGGGCCGTTGACGCAGATTACGCTGCTCGCGACCCGGCAGACCAAGGAAAAGAATCCGCTGCTTTTTTCCGCGATTGCCAACGCGCTCGAACAATCGATCCGGATCGCCAATGCCGACAAGCGCGCCGCCGCCGTCCTTTGGAAGGAGGTTCAGAAGGCGCCCGAGCCGGTCGAGGAGCTTGTGTCGCAGCTTGATGATCCCGGTTTCGAGTTCACGTCACAGCCACACCGCATTGCCTATTTTGCGGCCTTCCTCAATCGCATCGGCACGCTGAAAGCAAAAGTGACCGACTGGAAGGAGCTGTTCTGGGAAACCGCGCATCAACATGAGGGCGATTGAGGCAAGCTCCATGTTGCGGATCACCAATCGAGGAATTGGCGGCCTTGCGACAGCGCTGGCGATTCTCCTCGCTCTTGTACGAGCACAAGCGCAGCCGGATTTCTTCAAGGACAAGAGCATCGATCTCTATATCGGCTACAGCGTCGGTGGCGGGTACGACCTTTATGCGCGCGTCCTGGCACGGCATCTCGCCAAGCATGTGCCCGGCACCCCGACCATCGTGCCGCGCAACATGGAAGGCGCCGGCAGCATGCGACTCGCCAACTGGCTCTACACGGTCGGCCCCAGAGACGGCACCGCGATCGGCACGGTCAGTCGCGCTGCCGCCTTCGAGCGGTTGCTGGGCCGTCCCGGGATCGCGTTCGATGCCAGCCGGTTTTCGTGGATCGGAAGCGCGAACGATGAAGCAAGCGTCTGCATAAGCTGGTACAGCAGCGGAATCCTGACCTTCGCGGATTTGCTGCAAAAAGAACTGATCGTGGGCGCTGCCGGTGCCGGCTCCGATGACGATCAGTTTCCGCGCGTGCTCAACGGTCTCTTCGGCACGAAGATGCGCGTAATCAACGGCTATCCCGGCGGCAACGAGATCGTTCTCGCCATGGAGCGCGGCGAGGTCAATGGCCGATGCGGCTATTCCTGGTCAAGCATCAAGACCACGCACCCGGAATGGCTCAATGGCCACAAGATCAACATTCTCCTGCAGTTCGCAACATCGAAGCACCCGGATCTTCCCGGGGTTCCGCTCGTCACCGAGTTTGCAACGAATGACGAACAGCGCAGCATTCTGCGATTGATTCTTGCGCGCCAGGCGCTCGGCCGGCCGTTCCTCGCCCCGCCGGAAATTCCACCAGAGCGCCTCGCTGCTCTTCGCGCAGCCTTCATGCAAACGATGCAAGACCGCGAGTTTTTGGCGGAT
>Ga0306920_100011683_pt1 | contig 11883 bp, 13 predicted proteins | sample flu12Cox44000170_FD_204666 | JGI IMG/M metagenome (GOLD analysis project Ga0306920, IMG submission 204666) | Lab enrichment of tropical soil microbial communities from Luquillo Experimental Forest, Puerto Rico - flux4day.12C.oxic.44.000.170 (v2)... | ecosystem: Environmental > Terrestrial >...
CGGCGCCATGCCCTTGTCTTTCGGGCCCGCGGGATCGGCCGCCATCCAGCCCTGCTTGGCCGAGCCGTAGAGGATCGGGAAATCGAGTTGCTCTTCGCTCGCGTCCAGCGCCGCGAACAAGTCGAACACGGCATTGGCCACTTCGCGCGGCCGCGCGTCGGAACGATCGACCTTATTGATAACGACGATTGGCCGGAGCCTCATCTTCAACGCCTTCGAGACCACGAATTTGGTCTGCGGCAAGGGACCTTCGGCGGCATCGACCAGGACCAATACGCCGTCCACCATATTGAGGATGCGCTCTACTTCGCCGCCGAAATCGGCGTGGCCTGGCGTATCGACGATATTGATCCGCGTGTCTTTCCAAACGAGCGAGGTCGCCTTGGCGAGAATGGTGATGCCGCGCTCGCGCTCGAGATCGTTGGAATCGAGTGCGCGCTCAATCACTCGCTGGTTCTCGCGGAACGAGCCGGATTGCTGCAACAGTCGGTCCACCAGCGTGGTCTTGCCGTGGTCGACATGAGCAATGATGGCGATGTTGCGCAAATCCATGGTGCGCCAGTCCATTTCGCGGCTATTCCGGGACATTCTGAAATGTCACGGGCCCCGAAGGGCCCGCGACTCGCAGTGCGTATATAGGCAAAAACGCTGCCGAAGCAATCGGCGGTGGAGCGCGCTCGGAAACTAGGACGGACGACCGCAAATTCAGGGTGATTTTCACAGCCCCTGCAACGAAACAGCGTTATGTTGCCTGGAGGTTGTCGGTAATGGTCTTTTTTCCGGTTATGCAGGCCAACAACTCGTCGCCGTCGATTTTGTGACCGCTTTCGTCTTTGATCGATACGTTTACCAACCCCGTCTCGTACATCTGACGCGCTTTGCTCAGCGCCTCACGAACGTCGTTTGCTGTGTCCGACACGGGACCGAGCGCAAGCCCGAGGGTATCGCTGCTGACGGTATATGCCATTTCACCTCGGCCGATTAGGTGGCGATATCGGCCCTACGTCCCTAGGCCGCGGCGGCTTGACCCGATGGCTTGGCGGGCGATTTGACGGCGGCGCCGCTGTCATCGGATTGGCCGGTACGGTCGAGGATCGCCGTGCGGCGCCCGGCGATCGCGAAACGAAGCTGGTCGAGCGCGAAGGCGAACGACATCCGCACCGTCTCGTCGAACTCCTCGCGCTCGCCCTGATGCACGATTGCGATGACGAGATTATCCGCCTCGACTTGAAGCTGTTCGAGCGCCTCGAGAGTCTGCGCCCCATGCGCCTTGCGCACGAGATCCAGCACGCGTTGCAGGAGCCGCAGCCGCCGCGTGCGCGTGTCCCGGCGTAGATAAGTCGCCATGCCGGCCAGCGCCGAGCCGAATACGGGAAAGATCAGCATGCCATAGAAGATGTCGTCGCCATATTTGTCGAAGAAGGACTGCTGGCTGTCATTGAGATAAGCGAGTGCGCCCGAATGCACGACCACGTCGGCATCCTTGTCGGTCGAGGGCGCCTCGATCTTGATCTCGCCCGGCATTGCCGCGGCAAGCGCCTGGCGCGACGAATAGATAGTCTTCGCCAGCGCGGCGACGATGGAATCGCTTAAGGATTTCCGCGCCACCAGGTATTCGGCGAAGCTCAAGCTCTTGAGACTGTCGTCCGGCGTCGGCGGCGTGCCGCCAAACGTGCCGGCGTCGATATCGATCGAATCGAATGCCGGATTGCGCTTGGCAATACCGTCGGCTTGATCGATGTCGACAAAACTCGGGGCATCGCCGTTGCGGCTCGCCGCTTTCACCGCGCTCGATATTGCCGCACCGGTCGCGGCGCCGGCCACGAACAACACGTCGACCTGATTGTTCTTGATTGCCTCGGCGATATTTTTCGGGTCGATCTCCGATACCGTTACTTTGGCGGCCGGCACACCGTAATGGTCGAGCACGGTGCGAAGAAGTTCAGGGCTTGCCTCATTTCCGGTCACAATGCCGACGCGGCGACCGGCGAGCTGACCGATTTTCTCGATCTTTGCGGATTTCTTTCCCTTCTTTCCCGATGCCGGCGCGGGAACGATCAGCGCCACCACGTTTTGGCGCAAAATCGCGACCACCGGCCATTTTGTCGAGTCGGCCAGACTGGGCAGAACGGCGAGATCAGCCTTGCCGGCCTTGAGATCGTCGGCCGCTTCCTGCGAGCCGGCCGCGGAAATTAATTTCAGATGCAGATTGTGACGATCCTGGGCGAGCTGGTCGGACAGGGCCTCGACCAATTTGGCGTTCGTGGGACCAGCCGCGACGCGCAAATGGTCGGCCTTGTTGGTGACGTAGAAGGCGGTCCAGACGCTACCGATCACCACTAACGTGCCGATCACGGCAACGAGCCAGGTGTGGCGCAAAATCATGCGCATGCGGTTGCGCATAATATGTTCAAGCGACTCGATACTCATGACGCGGTCCGCCGAGTGGCCGGGTGCTGCCGTTCCCGAGCCCGATACCCGCCTGAAAAGCCAAAATTTCATGGCGAGAGGGGGACGGTTAGGAGCCGGCGACATGATTGATTCTATCACGGCGGCGCCAGTTTGGGGCGATGGCAAGAATCCCGGTCCGTGCCGTGCCGGGGAGTTGGTTAATGCGGCGTCGCCGGGTCATTGGATCGCATGGAACTTGCGGAAATTCCCGACGCACGATCAAGCTCCTGCCGGCCGGCCCCAGGGACGAAAGCGTACTCCGCCAGGCATGGCCCGGTGCACCATCAGCATTTCGCCGATCGTCGCCGAGGTCACGAGCCCGATCAGCCGCTGCGCAGCATTGACGATGCCGACCGCCGGCGCCGATTTCTGCTGCAGCAGCCGAAACGCCTCATCGAGGCAATGCCGGTGGCCGAGCGTCGGCATTTCCGTACCCATCACATCGCCGACTTTGGCGTCCGGGCCGCGCTCTTTCAGCGCGCGGATGACATCGTTGCGTGCCAACAGGCCGACCGGTCGGCCGAGGCCATCGACGACGGGGAATTCACCCTGACTCGTTCGCAACAGCGTCTCCACCGCGGCGTCGACGTGCTCATCGGGCGTCAGCGTGACGAATTCGGTTAGCATCGCGGCGGTCACCGGCACGCCCTGCGAGATCGCGCGGATTGCGACCAGATGCGCTTCCGCCGCGGCCGCGAGATAAACAAACACCGCGACGAAAATCAGCAGTGGATTGCCGAACAGCCCGACAAAGCCGAGCACGAACGCGACAAACTGACCGATCGAAGCGGCAATCTCGGTGGCGCGAACATAGCCGAACCGGGTGGCCAACAGCGCGCGCAACACGCGGCCGCCGTCCATGGGAAACGCCGGGATCAAGTTGAACAGCGCGAGAAACACATTCACCATGGCCAGTCGCTCGGCGAGACCGATTTTATCGCTTTCGATCGATTCAAGATGAGCAGGATCGAGGCTTGCACCGGCGAGCAAGACCAGCACGGCGGCGATGGCAACATTGACCGCCGGTCCGGCAATCGCGATCAGGAACTCTTCGCTTGGTTTTTCCGGAATGCGTTCGAGCCGTGCGACGCCGCCGATCGGTAAGAGGATCACATCGGGCGTCATGACACCGAATTTGCGCGCGGTGAAAATATGGCCGAATTCGTGAAGCAGCACGCATAGGAACAGCAGCACCATGAACAAGAGCCCGCTCCAGGCGGCTGCCGCTCCGCCCGAGACGTAGCTGACGCCGAAAATCCAGGCGAGGAACAACAGAAATGTCACATGAATGCGGATCGCGGTCCCGGCGACCGAGCCGATATTCAAAGACCAGCCCATGGCAACCTCCCGATGACCGCCTCCGGGCAGCGCGCGCCGATTGCGCCTATATGTGCATTAGGTAAGAATTGATCGGCTGTTTGCGAGTGGCGTGCGTTGGTGGCGGCGGCTCGCGGCTGAGCGCTAATGGAGCGCCGATATGGCGGAAAAACTCTCCGGTGAAGCACGCAAGTCGGCACTCGCCCGCCTCAAAGGCTGGCGGGAAGTGGCGGGGCGCGATGCCATCACCAAAAAATTCGTCTTCAAAGACTTCAATGAAGCCTTCGGGTTCATGGCCCGCGCCGCTCTGGTTGCGGAAAAGCTCGACCATCACCCGGAATGGTCCAACGTCTACAAGACAGTCGATGTGACGCTCTCGACCCATGATGCCGGCGGCTTGACGGAGCTCGATATCAAGCTCGCAGAAACCATGGACAAGCTCGGCGGGTGAATTTTCCGCCTTGCGGATGCCGCGTTTCGCCGCCATTTGTTAGGGCGAGGGCGTTCCCGACAATTCCCCCTGGGTTGGAGAGCCGCTATGGGTTTCTGGGAACACGCGGCGAAGTGGTCGGATTTTCGGCCAAACTTCTGGCCGGATTTCGCGGCGCTGACCCGCCGCGTGGCGGCAGACGAGAGCGAGCTGCGCGACCAGCTCTGGCGCAAGATCAAGCGCGAAGTGGCGAGCGTCCCGTTTCTCGAAGACGTGCTCACCGCGCATTATTGTGCGTTCGACCGCAATACTCCGGTTCACGTCAAGGCGGTGCTGGTCGGCGCGATCGTCTATTTTGTGGTGCCGGACGATCTGGTGCCCGATTATCTCCCCATCATCGGTTATGCCGACGACGCCGCCGTGCTCGGCATGGCGATCAAGATGATGTCCTCGCACATCAAGCAGGAACACCGCGACGCGGCGCGCCGCATGGTGGCGCGGCTGCGCGAGGGGCAGGGGGCGAACTAACGATCGTCATTTGCGAGCGAAGAGCTGCACCGCATCCGGAAACGGACGCGGCGCTATACCCGCAGCACGATCTTTCCCATGGCTTTGCGCGCGGCAAGGACATCGAGGGCTGCTGCGATCTCGGACAAGGGATAGACGGCCTGGACGTGCGCGCTCAGCCTGCCTTCGGCGGTCCACTTGAGAATGTCGGCCATCAAGCTGCGCTGCTTGCCCGGTTCGCGGCTGGTCCATGCGCCCCACGAAACGCCGCGTATGTCGCAGCTCTTCAAGAGCGCGAGGTTGAGCGGAATCCTGGGAATTTCGCCGGCGGCAAAGCCGACAACCAGATAGCGACCAAGCCAGGCCAATGAACGCAAGGCCGGCTCGGCATAGCGGCCGCCGACCGGATCGTAAACCACATCGATGCCGCGCTCGCCGCCAAGCTTTTTGAGCGCGCCGCGGAGATCGTCGCGATCGTAGTTCACGATTTCATCGGCGCCGTGCTCGCGCGCGAAGGCAAGCTTGTCGTCCGAGGAAGCGCAGGCGATGACGCGCGCGCCCATGATCTTGCCAAGCTCGATTGTCGCGAGCCCGGTGCCGCCCGAGGCGCCCAAAACGACAAGCGCCTCGCCCGGCTCGAGGTCCGCGCGCTCGCGCAGAGCGTAGAGAGTCGTGCCGTAGGTGACGGTCAGACCGGCGGCGCGTTCGAAATCGAGTCGATCCGGGATCTTAATAAGCCGCTGCACGCTGACACTGACCAGCTCGCGCGCGGCGCCCCAGCCGCTATAGCCGATCACGCGATCACCGGGCGCGACATCGGCGGCGCCGCTGCCGACGCCCTCGACGATGCCGGCAAATTCGGCGCCAGGAGAAAACGGAAACGGCGGCTTGTGCTGGTATTTGCCAGCGATCAGCAGCGTGTCGAAAAAATTGAGCGCCACCGCTTTGATGCGCACCAGTGCTTCGCCGGGCCCGGCTCGCGGCGCATCAATATCGGCGAGCTTGAGCGCCTCGGGCGGCCCGTAATGCGTACAGAGAACAGCCTTCATCCCGCGATCCGCTTTGCCAGATGACTTCTTTGCCACATGACTCTTGCCACATGACTTTTGCCAGATGACTTGGGTCGGCACTTCATAACCACGAAAACTGCGGATCAGGGAAGTGCCGCCCTGCGGTGGGACCGGCGCGTGCGCGTAGTGCCTGGCTTTGCTTGAAATTGGATAAAAATCGAAAGTTTTGCTATCAGTGCCTTTGTCGCGATTTGGGGTATTGCCGCGCGAGGTCCGGATGCAACGTCGACGGATGCGGCGACTGGGGTTAGACCAACCAGGCATTGGCCGGGCAGGGATTCGCCGTTCACGGTGGCTCCAGTCTTGGAGGCTCCAGTCTTGGAGGCTCTGGTCTTGGGAGCTCGGATCTTGGGAGCTCGTGCTTTTGCTGCTTGGTGTGGCTGCATGGGTCACGGCCTGGCCCGCTCCGGCAGATGCCCAGCAAACCGCGCCCGCGTCGCCGCCGGCCGCGGCGAGGCCAAAGCCCAAACCCGAAACCAAGCCCGCCGCGTCGACCGCCGCTAAACCGGCCTCACCTGCGGCCGCCGCCGCCGGCGGCGTGCAGCCGAAGCTGCTAGGGCAATACGGCACGTGGGGCGCTTACACGGCCTCGCCGGGCGGCAAAAAAGTCTGTTTCGCGCTGGCAAAGCCGAGTTCGTCCGAGACCAATCCGCCCAATCGGCCGCGCAATCCGGTCTACATGTTCATTTCAACACGGCCGAACGACAAACCGCCGGTGACCAACGAGGTCTCGCTCGTGGTCGGTTATCCGTTCAAGGCCGGCACCGAGGCCACCGCACAGATTGGTGGGTCGAGCTTTGCCCTCTATACCCAACAGGACGGAGCCTGGATCAAAAACGGGACCGAAGAGGCCAAAATGGTGGACGCCATGCGCGGCGGCGACAACGCCGTGGTCAAGGGCGTTTCCGCCAAAGGCACGCAGTCGACCGATAGCTTTTCGCTCAAAGGCGTATCGCAGGCCCTCGACCGCGTGGCGCAGGAATGCAAATAGAAACCGCGGCATCGTGCTCGCGCGCCGACGCGTGCAGGAGCCGCGGCTTTCGCGCGCTGAGCGGTCGCGGTTTGTCGCGTGGGCGACTGCCCCGTTAGCGGGCCAGCCATTATTTAGGGCACGCTCGCCCGCACCAGTCGTTTGGTCCCATTAATCGTAGCTGGATCGCTCAGAATGAGTTCCTTGGCCGCAACCGAAACCGCCTTTGTCGAAAAGCGGCCGTTGGAACGCTATGCGCCGCCGCCCCAGCCCTCGCTGGTCGGCATGCCGCGCGCCGTGCTGGCGGAGGCTTTGGCCGAGGTCGGCGTGCCGGAGGCTCAGCGCCGGATGCGCGTGCAGCAGATTTGGCATTGGCTCTATGTGCGCGGCGCGCAGGATTTCGACGCCATGACGACGCTGTCGAAGGATTTGCGCGCGGCACTGGCGCACCGCTTTACGCCGGCGCGACCATCGATCGCCGCCGAGCAGATTTCGGTCGACGGCACGCGCAAATGGCTCATCCAGTTGCCGGGCGAACGCGCCGAGGCACCGCATGAGATCGAATGCGTCTACATTCCGGAGACCGATCGCGGCACGCTGTGCATTTCCAGCCAGGTCGGCTGTACGCTCAATTGCACCTTCTGCCACACCGGCACGCAGCGGCTGGTGCGTAATCTCACCGCGGCTGAAATCGCCGCGCAGGTCGTGGTCGCGCGCGATCGGCTCGGCGACTGGGCCTTAAGCGGCGAGTCAGACCCTCCCGCCGGTGAAAGACGCCGCCTGGTTTCCAACGTCGTGATGATGGGAATGGGCGAGCCACTTTACAATTTCGAGGCGGTTCGCGACGGGATCAACGTCATAGCCGACGGCGATGGCTTGAGCATTTCCAAGCGCCGCATCACACTCTCGACTTCAGGCGTGGTGCCGAACATCATCCGCGCCGGCGCCGAGATCGGCTCCATGCTCGCGATTTCGCTGCACGCGGTCACTGATGAATTGCGCGACCAATTGGTGCCGCTCAACCGCAAATATCCGATTGCCGAATTGCTGGAGGCGTGCCGGAATTATCCGGGCCTGTCGAACGCGCGGCGCATCACCTTCGAATATGTCATGCTGAAAGGCGTCAACGATTCGCTCGCCGACGCCAAAGCGCTGGTGCGGCTGCTCAAGGGGATTCCCGCCAAGATCAACCTAATCCCATTCAATCCCTGGCCTGGGACAATATACGAGTGCTCCGATTGGGATCAGATTGAAAAATTTTCCGAAGTCGTTTTTGCCGCCGGCTATGCCTCGCCGGTGCGCACGCCGCGCGGTCGCGACATCCTTGCCGCCTGCGGCCAGCTTAAAAGCGCGAGCGAGAAACTGTCGGCGCGCGAACGCCTGGCGCTTCGCGCCATGGCGATGACCGACTGACGGCGGGCGGCGCTCATGTCCGTGCTCGCGCGCATCGTCATGGCGTTTTTTGGCTATGTGCTCGCCTGCATTGCGGCCGCGCTGGTGCTCACGCTCGGCAGCCTTGCCCCGAACTGGAATGACGTCATGGCGCCGCTAGGTCCTCACGGGGGGACCGCGGAATCGATCGCCTTGTGGTCGGTCACCGGGATCGCCGCGATGATCATTTTTACGGTCGGGTTTCTGCCGACCTTGCTGGTGATCGCACTGGCCGAAGGGCTGGCGCTGCGCTCGGCGGTCGTGTACGGCGTCATCGGCGCGGCGTTGTCGCTCGCCATGGCCTATGGCCTCGATTTTGCCGGTTACATCGCCTCGTCCGACGGCGATCTCGCCCGCAATCGTGAAGTCTTTGCCGCAGCGGGAATTGCCGGCGGGCTCGTTTATTGGCTCGTTGCCGGCCGCCGCGCCGGCGCGTGGAAGTAAGAACATGACGCGTGCCGCGCTGATCACGGCGCTTGCCATCGGCTTTGTGTTCGGGCTCCTCTGCGCCGTCGATCCGCAACTCGATCTCGACCTCGCCGCGTTGAGTTTTAACTCCGCGCGGCATTTATTCGTCGTCAATGCCCAACCATGGGTACAGCACACCCGAACCGCGGCGCGGATCCTGATTGCGCTACTGGCGCTACCGGCATTTCTCGCCGTCGTCCTGAAATTGATCCGACCACATCGCCCTATGCTGATCGAAGCGCGCGCCGCGCTGTTCTTGATCGCAACTTTGGCGCTGGGCCCCGGGCTTTTGACCAATCTCGTTTTGAAAGACCATTGGGGGCGGCCGCGCCCGATCGACGTGCAGCAATTCGGCGGCGAGTATCGCTTCGAGCCGTGGTGGGACCCGCGCGGCGATTGCCCGAACAATTGCTCCTTTATCGCCGGCGAACCGTCCGGCGCGTTCTGGACCTTGGCGCCGGCGGCACTGGCGCCGCCGCCGCTGCAGGCGCTCGTTTATGGCGCGGCGCTTGCCTTCGGCGTGGGGCTCGGCGCCTTCCGCATGGCGGCCGGCGCCCATTTTTTCTCCGATGTGGTTTTTGCCGGCGTGCTGATTTACCTCGTGGTCTTTACTGCACACGGGCTGATTTACCGCTGGCCGGCCACCCGGCTGGATGAGAAGGCGCTGCAGAATTGGCTCGGCCGAGTCGGCGAACGGCTTTCCGGCATGGGACGTCATATGGCCGGTCGGCTCGCTGGCCGATGGAAAAAACCCTCCTGATGAGACAATGCTTGCGCGCAAGCGGCCGGCGCCTATAGTCCGCGCGCGTTGGGCGACTAACACTAAGCGGCCTTAACTTTATTGGTTTTTCCATGCCCGCGGACGGCGTGAACAAGAAAGACGTGCGGAAAGTCGTGCTGGCCTATTCCGGCGGGCTCGACACGTCGATCATCCTCAAATGGCTGCAGACGACCTATGGCTGCGAGGTCGTTACTTTTACCGCCGATCTCGGCCAGGGCGATGAACTCGAACCGGCGCGGGCGAAGGCGCTGACACTCGGCATCAAGCCGCAAAACATCTTCATCGAGGACCTGCGCGAAGAGTTCGTGCGCGACTACGTGTTCCCGATGTTCCGCGCCAATGCGCTCTACGAAGGCCAATATCTGCTCGGCACTTCGATCGCCCGGCCGCTCATTGCCAAGCGGCAGATCGAGATCGCCGAGAAGGTCGGCGCCGACGCCGTTGCTCACGGCGCGACCGGCAAGGGCAACGATCAGGTGCGCTTCGAGCTTTCGTACTACGCGCTCAAGCCCGACGTCACGGTCATCGCGCCGTGGCGCGAATGGGATTTCAAGTCGCGTGAGGCGCTGATCGCTTTCGCGGAAAAAAATCAAATCCCGATCGCCAAAGACAAACGCGGCGAAGCGCCGTTCTCGACCGACGCCAATCTTTTGCACACCTCGTCCGAGGGCAAAGTGCTCGAAGACCCGGCGGGCGAAGTCCCCGACTATGTCTATTCGCGCACCGAAGCTCCGGAGCAGGCCCCAGAGCAGCCGGCTTACATCACGATCGATTTCGAGCGTGGCGATCCGACCGCTGTCGACGGCAAGAAATTAAAGCCCGCCGAATTGCTGGCGCAGCTCAACGCGCATGGCCGCGCTCACGGCATCGGCCGGCTCGATCTGGTCGAGAATCGTTTCGTCGGCATGAAGTCGCGCGGCATGTACGAGACGCCGGGCGGCACCATCCTGCTCGCCGCTCGCCGCGGCATCGAATCGATCACGCTCGACCGCGGCGCGGCGCATCTCAAGGACGAGCTGATGCCGAAATATGCGGAGGCGATCTATTACGGCTTCTGGTTCTCGCCGGAGCGCGAAATGCTGCAGGCGGCGATCGACAAGTCTCAGGAATTCGTCACCGGTCGGGTGCGCTTGAAATTATACAAGGGCAATGTCGGGGTGGTTGGCCGCGAGAGCCAATATTCGCTCTACGATCAGGACCTCGTCACCTTCGAGGACGGCAAAGTTGCCTACGACCAGCGCGACGCCGAAGGTTTTATCCGGCTCAACGCGCTCCGGCTGCGCACGCTGGCGCAACGGCGGCGGAAGTTGAAAAGCTGACCGTCATTGCTGGGCGCGCCGGGCGGTGGGAAGGGCGCCGCCCGAACCGGAGATACGCTTTACCGCCATGTCGTCAGATCGTTGAGCGCGTAAACATATGGCGCAATGCAGATCGCGACCCAAGTCACTGCGCTCCAAACAATGATTTGGTAGCTCATTCTCCACCCTCCGTTCGGAATTCTTTTGACCGCCCGATCGAAGTGCTGAGCGCCTTCAAGTGCGCAGAGTTTTTCATCTATTTTTGCCATGGAAGCGCCTTTCCTTTTTACCGAGGTGTTTGCCAAGCCGGTCGAGTGCCTCAGTCCAGAAGCGCCGGTAGAATTCGAGCCATTCATCGGCTTCGCGCAATGCGCGCGGTTCGAGCCGACACAAGTGATTTTTCCCCTGCCACTCGCGACGGATTAAGGACGCTTCTTCCAAGACTCTTAAATGCCGGGAAATCGCTGGCTGGGAAATGTCAAAGGGTTCGGCGAGCTCCGTCGCGGTTGCTTCTCCCAAGGCCAGCCGCGCCAGGATTGCGCGCCGGGTCGGGTCGGACAACGCTGAAAACGTGTCGTCGAGTGTTTTCATAACTATCATGTTATATAACCGAATGGTTATATGTCAACCATCTTGGCGCTGCTCACTCGCGCCCCCTCCCTTAGGCGCCTGAGCGGAAATTCCCTTAACTTTGAAGGCCGTCACCTGCGGCGGCTCATCGACGTCACCCAGCGGCTCATGTAAAAGCTATTTACATGAGCTGGTCGAGGAACGAGCGAGGCGGTCCGCGCGGCTACCACCACGGCAACCTCAAAGAAGCGTTGCTCCGCGCCGCTTTGGAATTGATCGCGCAGAAAGGACCGGCGGGTTTCACCTTTGCCGAGGCCGCGCGGTGGGCGGGTGTGAGCCCGGCCGCGCCCTATCGTCATTTCCGCGACCGCGATGAACTCCTCGCTAGCATCGCGCTGCGTGGATTCGAACTGTTCGCAATTGCGCTCGAGAAAGCGTGGGACGACGGCCGCCCGCAGCCGTTCGCGGCGCTTGATCGGTTGGGCAAGGCCTATCTTGAATTCGCGCGCGCCGAGCCAGCCTATTACTCAGCGATGTTCGAGGCCGGTATTTCGCTTGCGACCAGTCCCGAATTGCGTGAAGCCGGGGAG
>Ga0306920_100011684_pt1 | contig 11883 bp, 11 predicted proteins | sample flu12Cox44000170_FD_204666 | JGI IMG/M metagenome (GOLD analysis project Ga0306920, IMG submission 204666) | Lab enrichment of tropical soil microbial communities from Luquillo Experimental Forest, Puerto Rico - flux4day.12C.oxic.44.000.170 (v2)... | ecosystem: Environmental > Terrestrial >...
CTAGCGGTAACCAACCCGCGCATATCAGACTTGACAACGCGTCGACAACGACACGCTCGACACCCGCTACACCTCATCCGGTCAAGAAGCGGCGGCCACGACGACGATTGCGGCCGCCGCTTCACCCCGCGGCCTTGACAAAACGCCCCCCATATCAGAACTGCGGGTAGATCCAGCAGAGGTGGGCGCGGCACCGCAACACTCGATGCCCCCGGCTGACGGGAACGATGACGCGCAGCCAGCGGCAGCGGCGCCCGCGCTGTGACGGTTGTGCACTGACCGGACATCCGGAACGCGGCATACGACGCCAAAGTGAAGAGCACCCGCGAGCCGCGAAAGGCACTGGCGTTCACAATCCGCGCCAAAGTGACCACCGACTGCGTCCCGCAGGCGGTGCACAAAAATCGCCCCACGACACCTGCAAACCGGCATCGTACGATCCGGGATAGGCAGGATACCGTTTCTGTGTAGGATCACCTTGCGACGTCGGCTCCCGGCCGGGTGAAGTCCCAGCGACAGGTCGGGAGCTTGCACACCGATTTATCCGGCTTCGTTGTGCCGCGCCGACGGCGTTTGCGGGGAGCCACCAAGCCCTGCTCGCGAGCACGGGAGCCGGTATCCGTTCCTCGAATGTCGTGCTCGGGCAGCTAACGAAGCCTGCCTTCGGCAGCGATGCGAGCCCGAAGCTGGCCAAGCAAGAAGACGATCGCCTCGAGCGTGGTCAGCTCTCCCACTTCCTGACACCAGATGTGTTGCTGCCACCATGTAACGACGCCGAGAAGGCCCCGGCGGTCACTTGCGCCGCGACAAGCGGTACGGCGGCCACGAAGCGCGACGTGATGTCGCAGCTCTCCACGATCCGGCTTCGGTGCGCAGAGTCCGTCGCGGCTCTGGCCGAATCACGACCGGTTCTTGCCATCCGCGCAAAGCTCTGGGACAGGGTCCGCGCTGGTGCGGTAGAAACTGCCAGCTTGATCCGAGCCTGGACGGCCCATGTGTTCCCATGTGTTCCCACGTATACCCCGCACCCCATTCAGTGGATACTACAAGTGTGTTGAATAGTAGACATTATCCGAAAAGTATGTATATAGTCGCAAAGCCGAATCATCCGTTTGTACCTGCCCAAGGCCCATGATCGCTGCGGTCGTTTTGCGGGCGGGTGCAGGTCCGTGAGGAGAAGCCCATGGGTGCCCAGTGACCCCTGTGGTGGTGGTTGGCGGCGTGCTCACTGCGCTTGGAGTCGTGCGCAGTCTGGCGAGCGCCGGTATTCCGGTGTATCTCGCGTGCGACACGCGCTTTTGCCCTGCTGGCCTCTCGCGCCAATGCACGCTCTTGCGGGTGCCCGACCTCGAGGGACAGGGGCTGGTCGACGGCCTGTTGTCGATCGCCGGCCGGATCGGTGAGAAGGCCGTATTGATCCTCAGCAGCGACGTCCAGGTCCTGGCCGTCTCGCAGGCGCGGGCCGCGCTGGAAGCACACTACTTCTTGGCCCTGCCGACGAAGACGATGGTCGACGTGCTCATGGACAAGGCCAAATTCCAGGCCTACGCCGAAGAGATCGGGCTACGGGTGCCGCGCGCGGTGGTGCTCGAGGAGGGCCACGATGAGCAGGCCCTCGACGTCTTGTCGATGCCGGTCGTCGTGAAACCAGCCGACCATCAGCTGGCGCCCGCCGAGCGGACGACGCGTGCCGATACCCTCGCGGAGGCATGCGCGGTCGCGCGGCGCATGCGCTGTGCCGCTTCCTCGGTGGTGATCCAGGAGTGGATCGAAGGCGATGACGACGACATCTACTTCACCCTATTTGTTTGTGACGGGCAGGCCCGCATCGTGGCGCTGTTCACGGGCCGCAAGATGATTTGCGAGCCTCCGCTCGTCGGCAGCACTGCGCTGTGCGTGGCGGCGGCAACCGAACAACATCAGACGCTGGCCGCGCAGACCCAGGCCTTCGTGATGGACAGCCACTATCACGGCATCGGCGGGCTGGAGTTCAAGCGTCATCGACGCACCGGGCAGTTCGTCGTCGTCGAGCCGACCGTCGGTCGCGCCGACTGGCAGGAAGAGATCGCAACCCTTTGCCGCATGAATATTCCGGCCATCGCGTACCGGACAGCGCTCGGCGAGCCCGTCGAGTCCGTAGGAGCGATCGACCGCACGGTTGCGTGGCGCGCCTCGTTCAGGCACCGCCCTCGCGCGGGTGCGCTTCCACCCGGCACTCGATTCGTGGACGGATATTTTCGCCGCGCCGATCCTTTGCCAGGTGTCTACAGCCTCCGCGCCTACCTGAGAACGTGGGCGCCTGCGCGCCTCGCGAGCCGCTTTGTGAAGCAATGGCGGTCGCGACCTGTGATGGAACCGATCGCCCGTGATCCACACATCAACTTCCCCGTGACCCAAACATCAACCATTGGAGGATAAAGAATGCAGCCGATCGATACGGCAGTTGTCGGCGCAGGCCCCTATGGCCTATCTGTCGCCGCGCATCTGCGGGTTGCCGGGGTTCCGCACGAGGTTTTCGGCGAGCCGCTGGAGAGCTGGCGGGACTTCATGCCGCAGGGCATGAAGCTGAAATCCGAGCCGTTTGCCTCCAACTTGTCGGATCCGGCAAGGCGCTTTAGCTACGCGAAATTCCTTGCTGAGCAGGGTATCCCCTACCGGCCGGTGCTCGACCCGATCCCGCTGCACCGCTTCTTGGACTACGCAGACTGGTTTCGACGGAACGCCGTCGGCGAGGTGCGCCGCGTCAAGGTGCGCCGGGTGACCCGCGCAGACGGCGTCTTTTCCCTCGAGCTCGACGACGGCACGGTGGCCAAAGCCCGCCGGGTGGTCCTCGCGACCGGCCACATGGGCTTTCGCCACGTTCCGGACGAGCTCAAGGGTTTGCCCGACGAAATGTGCCTGCACAGCACCGCGCTGCACGATCTGCGGCAGTTCGCCGGTCGCGACGTCACCGTCATCGGCGGTGGAGGGTCCGCCATCGAATCGGCCGCGCTCTTGCATGAAACAGGAGCCACCACCCGCCTGGTGACACGGCGCAAGCAGATCACCTGGAACAGCCCCACGCGGCCTGACCCCAGTTTTATCGAAAGACTGCGCACCCCGGAGGCCGGTATTGGACCCGGGTGGCGCGCCTGGGCGCTCTCGGAGTTGCCATTTCTTTACCGCCGCATGTTCAAGCCGGCCAAGCGGCACCGCTTTTTCCTCAACAGCTGGGGCCCCTCGGGAGCGTGGTGGTTACGCGAGCGCGTCGAGGGCAAAATCGATGTCCTCTTCGAGCATCAGATCGCCTCGGCACAGGCCGTGGATGGCCAAGTGCGGCTTGGCCTGACCGGCCCCGCCGGTGCGATGGAGATTCTCACCGATCACGTGATATCCGCCACCGGATTCGACGTCGCGCTCGACCGGATCGATTGCCTCGCACCCACACTGCGCGCCCAGATCGAGCGGGAGGGCCCCTATGCGCGTCTCAACCCGCACTTCGAGACCTCGGTCAACGGACTGTTCATCGTCGGTCTGCCCGCCGCACCGGTCTTCGGTCCGGTCCAGCGCTTCATGTTCGGTGCCAAGCACGCCGCGCCGGCGGTCACCAAGGTCCTGCGGCGCGGCCGCGCTCGTGACGCCATCGACCAAGTTCCGGCCGCCCTCGACGAGCCGAAACTGAAGGTGCTTCAGCCGGATTAGGCGTCGAAATGAAGGCCGCAGTGCGTTTCGCGAAGCGAATAGGCCCGGCACGGGACCGCCCACTCGATGCCAACGGTTTGGGCGGGCATAGCATTGGCGTGGTGAAAAGCACGTTCGCCCAGTTGGGTCGCGCGAGGGTGCATCTCGAGCCGCGAGCCCACATCGAGGCGTTCCATGCCCGCGAGCCTTATTAGTTGAACCAGTGGACGACCGACTCCGACTCAACCGCAGGACATTCGTGGGCGCCTCCCTCGCGGTGGGTGGCGCCGTCGCCGCCGGGCCCGCCGTTGCCGGATGTGACCACACCAACCACGCCCACGACGAAAGCCACACCGCCGTCGTACGCGCCCAGATCAACGGTGAGCATCGAGAATTCACCGTCGACAACCGCATGTCGCTGTTGGACATGCTGCGCGAACAAGCGGGGTTGCCCGGAACGAAGAAGGGTTGCGACCAGGGCGCGTGCGGTGCATGCACGGTGTTGGTTAACGGTCGTAGGATCAACTCCTGCCTGACGCTCGCGGTGATGCACGACGGGGCGCAGATCACCACCATCGAGGGCTTGCTTGGCCGCCAACGGGCGACTGCATCCGCTGCAGCAGGCTTTCATTGACGAGGATGCGTTTCAGTGTGGCTAATGCACGCCCGGCCAGATCATGTCCGGGGTCGGGTGTACTGCTGAAGGGCACGCGTGGTCGCCGGCGGAGATACGCGAGTGGATGAGCGGCAATATCTGCCGCTGCGGGGCCTACACCAACATCGTCACCGCCGTTGCGACCGCGGCACGGAACCCGTAGCCCGTGTTCCCGTTCCGGTACGCGAAGGCCGCCGACGAGCAGTCGGCGTTGCGGGCCGCGGCGGCCGGCGCTCGTTGCATCGCCGGTCGTACCGCGCTCGTCGACCTGATGCGCGAGACCGTCGAACGTCCGGACTCGCTGGTCGACATCAACGCCCTGCCCTACTCGTCGATCGACGTGCAGCCGGGGAAGATTTACGCCGGATCCCTCTTGCGGATGTCCGATCTCGCTCTCATCCTGTGGTCCGACAACAAGTCCCCCTGCTTAGTCAGCCCCTCGAGCTCAGCGCCTCGACTCAGCTGCGCAACATGGCTTCGATCGGCGGGAATCTACTGCAACGCACCGGGTGCCTGTACTTCCGCGACGTGTCAGCCGTGTGCAACCGGCGCACCCCCGGCACCGGCTGCTCGGCGATCGAGGGGCGTAACCGCACGCACGCAATACTTGGCGGGAGCCAACACTGCGTCGCGACCCACCCGTCGGACCTCGCGGTTGCACTGGTCGCGCTGGACGCCGTGGTGGTGGCCCGGGACACGTCCGGGGAGCGCCGGATTCCCCTTCCTGATCTCTTCCGCCAGCCCGGCGACACACCCGAGCACGAGCACAACCTTCGGCCCGGCGAGTTGATCGTCGCCATCGAGGTGCCGGTGGGGCCCGAGGCCCGTCGGTCCGGCTACCTCAAGGTGCGCGAACGCGCGTCCTACGAGTTCGCATTGGCTTCGGCGGCAGTAGGACTCGACATCGGCGGCGGCACCATTCGCAGCGCGAGGGTCGCGGTCGGCGGGGTTGGCACCGTGCCGTGGCGCTTGCCGGCGGTCGAAGGAGCACTCCGCGGACGACCACCCGATGCCGACGTCTTCCGCGGTGCGGCCGCGCTTGCCGCTGACGGCGCAAAGCCTTTGCGCGAGAACGTTTTCAAGGTCGAACTCCTCAAGCGCACCGTCGAGAGACAACTGGCCACCGTGGCGGCGATGCCATGACGCACCCGTTGCCCGCCGTGTCGCAGTTCGTCTGCGGCCAGCCGGTTACCCGGGTCGACGGCCAGCTCAAGGTAACCGGGAAGGCCCCCTACGCGGCCGACAACCAGATTCCCGGATTGGTGTACGCCACGCTGGTGTGCAGCACGGTGGCACGCGGTCGCGTCAACCATATGGACACCAGTGCCGCACTGCGGCACCATGACGTACTTCGGGTGCTGACCGACTTCGCCACGGTGAAATTGCCGTTCGACACCCGCCAGGTTTCCTACTTCGGCCAGCCGCTCGCCGTGGTGATCGCCACGACACTCGAGGCGGCGGCCCACGGGGCGTCTCGTCGATGTTCGTTATTCGAGCCGACCAATGTTGACGGATATCGATGCACCGCAGGCCGTTACGCAACCCGGGCATTTCATTCGCGACTACACCCGCGGTGATGCGGACCAGGCGATTCGCCGTGCGTCGGTGCTGACAGACCTCCAGTTCAGCATCGCCCGCAACAATCACAATCCGATGGAATTGCCTGCCACCATTGCCCAGTGGGACGGCGAGAAGCTCACGGTATGGGACAAAGTTCAAAGCATCAGCTCGGCGCGGCAGTCCTACGCCGAGTCGATGCGTGTGCCCCAAGACCACGTACGGGTGATCTCCCCGTTCGTCGGTGGTGCGTTCGGTAGTGCCGGGGAGACCTGGCCGCATCAACTGCTGGCCGCCTTCGCCGCTCGGCGGGTGCAACGACCCGTCAAGCTGGTGCTGACCCGCAAGCAGATGAACAGCGCAATCGGCTACCGGCCCACCAGCCGACAGCGCATGGCCATCGGGGCAGACCAATCCGGACACATCGGCGCCATGATCCACGAGGGGCGCACGGAGACAGCCAAATACAGTACCTATGAGGATGGGCTCGTCGGCAATCCGCGGTTCCTCTACCGCGTGCCCAACATGCGGTCGACGTATCGCGTTGTGCCGCTGGACGTGAATCTGCCGACGTACATGAGGGGACCCGGCGCGGTCACCGGAATGTTTGCGCTCGAGTCCGGCATGGACGATCTCGCACACCGGCTGGGTATGGACCCGATCGAGTTGCGGGTGCGCAACGAACCCGATGTCGACCAGACCACCGGCATGCCGTTTTCTACGAGACGACTCACCGACTGCCTCAGGCAGGGCGCGGCGACCTTCGGGTGGAACCGGCGCAATCCGACGCCCGGGGCCACCCACGACGGCGATCAACTCGTTGGGATCGGGATGGCCGCGGCGGCCTTTTTCACGGCGCGTAGTCAATGTGCTGCAATCGCTGGGGTTTTGGCCGACGGCACCGCCGAGGTGCAAAGCGGAACGAGCGACATGGGACCCGGAACGTATACGTCGATGACGCAGGTCGCCGCGGACGCTCTGGGGATGCCGCTTAGTCTGGTGCGTTTTGCCCTCGGCGATAGCGGGTTCCCACCGGCGCCTCCGCACTCGGGCTCGCAGACCATGGCGAGTGTGGGCTCGGCGGTGTTCACCGCAGCGAACATGCTGCGCGACAGGTTCATTCGCATAGCTGTCATCGACCCGGAATCGCCACTCAACGGCCTGCGCCCGGAGGACGTTGCGGTCACGGATGGCCGCATGTTCGCGATGGCCGGACCCCAGCGCGGCGAGTCGTACCAGGATCTGTTGCGCCGACGCGGCTGGCCCAATCTGGATTCTGAGCAGACGTGGACGCCCAGCGACGCCGACAAGCGATACTCGATGAACGCCTACGGAGCCGTATTCGCCGAAGTCGTCGTGGACCCACTGCTTGCGACGGTGCGGATCCGCCGCATCTATGGCTGTTATGACGCGGGCCGAGTGATCAATCCCAAACTCGCGCGCAGTCAGGCGATCGGCGGCATGGTCGGAGGCATCGGGATTGCCCTGTTGGAAGGGACCCAACTCGACCAGCGTGACGGCCGGATCGTCAACGCGAACATGTCCGATTACCTGCTTCCGGTCAACGCCGACATCCCCGCACTGGACGCGACCTTCTTACCTGCCGAGGACAAGATCGCCGACCCGATCGGCGTCAAGGGACTCGGCGAGTTGGTGATCGTCGGGGTACCCGCCGCGATCGCCAACTCGGTGTTCAACGCCACCGGCAAGCGCGTCACCGATCTGCCCATCACGGTGGAAAAGCTGCTGTAAACGAGGGATAGACATGAACCGGCACCCATCAGATGTCGATTGAGCTTGCGCCAATTCCAGGGCCGCCGACGATCGTCGTCTCAAAGGCAAGCGGGGCGGTGCGGACGTTCGTCGGCGCAATGGTGCCTCTCGACCGCCGCGAGAACGACCAGCGGTCAAACGCATACCGGATCGGCGTGGGTGAACATCGCGATGGTCAGCTGGCCTATTTGCGGCTCAGGTCAGCTTCGGGAGTGCTGGGAAGCCCTGCAATTTCAGCGCTACTGGAGGTGGAGATGCTTCGGCAGGAAAACACCCGCTATTTCATTGCTACACGGAGTGGAGCCTCGACCGCGCCGCCAAGAGTAAGCAGTTTGCTGAGGCCGTCATGCAGGCGACATTGATCGAACCCACCACTGATCCGGACGCCCCACGCTCGATGACAGATCTTTAGATCGGTAAGCGGTCCGCGCATCCAGGCATCTTCCGGCTGAGTGATAACTCTATCCTATTCGTCGCCCAGGTGAGTGCAGTTTGAGTATAGAGCGCCAAACCAATGCTGCGCAGACTCATGGTCACCCGTGGACGGCCAAACAGAACCGATGGTATTCTCTGAGCCAGCTTCTGAGCCCTAGGGGTTTGCGACGAGGAGGTGGCGGAGCATGCTGGCCTCAACCCGATGGAGGTTCCGTCGCCCCGTAGCCGCAGCTGTCGCCGTGCTCGTGCTCGTTCTGGCCCTGGCCGTAGTGATGGCTGACCGTTGGAGCAAGGAGACGCCGATATCGATCCAGGGCAACGTGGCGTCCGCGATCACGACGGCGAACTTGACCGCTGTGGCCCGTACGAGGGTGTTCTTCGGTCACTTTTCCGGAGGGATGAACGTGCTGGACGCTGTCCCGGGCGTCTATGCGGATCACGGTGTCTCGGCCCCCGCGATCGAGCAGGGGCGCGCCGAGCCCGGCCCCAACGGCGGGTTCATCGCCCACCAATTCATCGGCAAAGACGATAAGCCGCTGCTTAAACTCGAGGACTTCGACCGCACCATGCGCGGTGGGATGGGCCGGCAGGTCGACGTCGCGCTGATGAAGTTCTGCTGGGCTGACATCTACAGCAACACGGATGTCGACGCCCTCTTCACGAGATACCGCGACACCATGGCCGCGTTGGAGCGGGACTTCCCCAACGTCACCTTCATCCACGTGACGGTGCCCCTGACCACCGAGCCGGGCCTCGTCACGGAGCTGAAGACACGACTGAAGACACTTCTCGGCCGGCGCGACGGGCGCGGCCAGCCAGCGAACGTCACGCGGGAGCGGCTGAACGCGCTAATCCGCGGCGAGTACGCCGGCCGTCACCTCTTCGACCTGGCCGCGATCGAGTCCACGAAGCCCGACGGCACGAGGGTCTCCGGTCGCTACGACACTCAGGGGTACTTCGCGCTGTACGACGGGTACGCCTCCGACATGGGCCACCTCAACGCGGTTGGTTCCAAGATCGCGGCGACAGCCTTTCTCGAGGCGATCGCGCAGGCATCGCGGAAGTAGACACCGCTGGCATGATTCGGCCCACATGCCTCGTGACTAAGTGGTATCACCCGCGCATTCCTCACTAGGCTTGCTAAGGCGATACCACGATCCTGGGGGTATGGTAGCCACCCGCGCAGAGACACGGCGAACAGCCATCTACACGCGCATGTTTGACGAGTTTTCCCGATCCCCGTCGACACGCCGCGCTAGGCGTCCTTGCGAAAGATCGTGGCGCAATCGACGAACGGATGGATCCTGGTCTTCCAGTCGGTGACCGTATCCGGTGCCCATGGCACCGGTTGCTGCAGGGCGACCGTGAGACCGTTCGCCTGGCACGCCCGGGCAACCAGTTCCTTGCTCACATTGCTGCGCCAACCCGGATTCCGCTTGATGTTCTTGTGGGCGCGATTCCCCAGGTCGGAGTGGTGAAAGAAGCCTGACCCGCCCCGTTTGAGCACACGCGCGAACTCGCGAATATACGCCAATACCACGTTCTTGTCGAAATGCACCGCCGAGTCCCAGCAGTAGATTGCGGTTACCGATGCATCGGGCACCATTTGGAGATCGCGCCCATTATTCTGGTGGTAACTAATCTCACATCCGTCGCGGGACGTGCCGAGCCGGGCCCGCGTCCGCTCCAATGCATACCGGTTGTAATCTACCGCAATCAGTCGCGAAGTGAGCGTGCTGAGTTTTTCGGTATTGCGGCCCCCGCCGGGTGAAAGCTCGAGGAGAGTGCCGAAATCGAAGTCTTTAATTAAGGGCCAGATGTTTTCCTTCCACTGGTCCTCGAACAGCCCTTCGGCCTCCGCAAAATACTCGTTCCACAGGTTCTGCTGGCGGCACTGCAACAGATTCGCGGCTTTTGGTGGCAGCAGAGGCACGATGGTCATGTCGGCAAGCTGGCCGAGGATGCGCTGTGCGCGGTTGGGCATGTGGACTTCGTGGACGTCGGTCACGCGTGTTGCTCCTTTATCTTGTATGTTGCGTCGCAGTGGTCACCGCTCGGGCACCAGTTCGTCGGTGCCGTATCTGGTGAGGTCGCGCCTGATCAAGGTCGAGGTGCGCAGATCGGCATCGCGTCGATCCGAGGTTACAAACCGATGGTCGTCACTTTGGGGAGAATACATACTTGGAGATCATACATACACTTCAGATGAAACCGAAGCCTAATCCGAGCTTAGGACTCGGTAATAAATAACGTTTACTTTCGATTCTGGTCCTGCCATGCTTGTGGTATGGCTGGGGCTGCGGAGTCCGAGGAGGCGTTCGCGGCGAAGTTCGCCGCGCTGCTTCCGCATCTGGATGAGCGGCAGCGGCGGCTGGTGTTGGGTGCCGAGGCGCGGGCGCTGGGCCATGGTGGGATCAAGGCCGTGGCGCGGGCGGTCGGTACGAGCGCGGTGACGGTCTCGCGGGGCGTGGACGAGCTCGAGGCAGGCGGAAAGCCGTTGGGGCGCACGCGCAAACCCGGTGGTGGCCGCAAGCCGGTGACGCAGACGGATCCGGGTTTGGGCGCGGCGCTGCTGGCGTTGGTGGAGCCCGGGTCGCGGGGGGATCCGGAGTCGCCGCTGCGGTGGACGACGAAGTCGACGCGGCGGCTGCAGACCGAGCTGGCCGCGACCGGGCATCCGGTGTCGGTGCCCACGGTGGCCAAGCTGCTCAAGGCCGAGGGGTTCAGTCTGCAGGCCAACGCCAAGACGATCGAGGGCGCCCAGCATCCCGATCGCGACGCGCAGTTTCGCTACCTCAACGATCAGGCCCGCGACCACATCGCCGGCGACGACCCGGTGATCAGCGTCGACACCAAGAAGAAGGAGTTGGTCGGGCAGTTCAAAAATGGTGGGCGGGAATGGCTTCCGCGCAGCGAGCCGGAGCGGGTCAACGTGCACGACTTTATGGACAAGCAGCTGGGCAAAGCCATCCCGTACGGAGTCTACGACATCGGTGCCGACGCCGGGTGGGTCACCGTCGGCACCGACCACGACACCGCCGAATTCGCTGTCGCCACCATCGCGGCCTGGTGGCGCAAGGCCGGATCGCAGGCCTACCCGCACGCATCGCGGCTGCTGATCACCGCCGACGGCGGCGGCTCGAACGGCTACCGCACGCGGCTGTGGAAAACCGAGCTGGCCCGCCTCGCGGAACGGACCGAGCTGACCATCACCGTGTGCCATCTGCCGCCGGGCACCAGCAAATGGAACAAAATCGAACACCGACTGTTCTCCCACATCTCCATGAACTGGTGCGGAAGACCCCTGACCAGCCACGAAGTCGTCGTCAACACCATCGCTGCGACCACCACCCGCACCGGGCTCACCGTCACCGCCGAACTCGACACTGGCAGCTACCCGGCCGGCGTCAAGATCACCGACCAGCAGATGCGCGACCTCGAACGCAGCACCCTGCGACGCCACCCGTTCCACGGCGACTGGAACTACACCATCGCACCGGACGACTCAACCCCACCCTGAAACCGGCGTGTTATTAATTAACAGATCCTGCGATGACGTCCGCCGCCGCGATGATGGCTGGGATGGTACAAACGGATGATCAGCTTTAGGCCACTGTACATACCTTTTGGATGATTGAAGCACATTACAAACTTGCAGTATCTACCTACCTATGGCGGGCGCTCGGCGAGTTGGTGATCGTCGGGGTACCCCGGGGAGCACTCCTGGCACGAACGGATTGATCACAGCGAGTCGTCAAGGCGACGGTACCGAGGATCACAGCCACCCCGGCCAGGAGCGCTCC
>Ga0306920_100011685_pt1 | contig 11883 bp, 10 predicted proteins | sample flu12Cox44000170_FD_204666 | JGI IMG/M metagenome (GOLD analysis project Ga0306920, IMG submission 204666) | Lab enrichment of tropical soil microbial communities from Luquillo Experimental Forest, Puerto Rico - flux4day.12C.oxic.44.000.170 (v2)... | ecosystem: Environmental > Terrestrial >...
CCGCCCCCACGATGCAAGCGCTCGGGGCCTTCGTCGCTGCGCAGCTGGGGTTGTCCATCGACGCCTGCATGTAGCCGATCGATCTTCTTTCATCAAGAACCACGGAGCCGGTCCCTAGGGACCGGCTCCGTAACTGCGCCTGGCGGCTTTATCCTCTATCAGCGTGAACGGGCGCGCCGGGCTCCTATAGTGCCGGCTCGCTGAACTGTTCACCGTCTCCCGCACCACGATCTACCGGACGCTCCAGCGACATGACGGTACAGCGCGCTGACCCGACCCGCAGCTCCTAAACGTTTGTTTCGTGCTGAAAGCTACGGAGACCGCATGGAGGAAGGCACACCGGCCTGGAGCGCGGCCTGGACGGCGGCCGCGACGAGCTGCGCGGTCTCCGCGTCGATGACGATGTTCCGGCGGAGCAGCACGCGGCGGACCACCAGCCCGGCGCGCGGGAGCGCATCCTGCGGGCTGGTGGCGGCGGGGGAGGGACCGGTGACATCGGGCTCGGTCACACCTGGGACTGTAAAAGAAAAGGTCGTGATCTCGTTGCTGGACACGCCGGATTTGCAACGCCTTTACGACGATCACTGAGCGGCGCCTGACCGGCCCGGGGGCTCCGCCGGTGATCATGTCGTCAACCCTTCGATTCTTTGACAGGCCAGATCGGCCCAGCGTACTTACAACGGAACGCTCACTGGCGGTAGGCGGGCCTCCGTGACCTTGATGCCAATGTCTGCAAGCTCATGACCAAAGATCGTTTACCGGTACTCCGCCGGTAACGTGGGGTCACATCCTGCACAGGAAGCCCGGCCCACGGGGGCAGGGCCGGGCTCCGGTACCCGGCTCCTGGTGCGGGAAGGGAACCGGGCTTCTGAATGGCAGGTACCGGCCGTGCGCGAACGTAAACATCCATGGTGCGGGGCCTCGGGCCTGCAAGACGGTACGTCGCGGCGGCCGGCTGATTAATTAGCCGTGGCTGCCTTCGGATAGCACGGCGCCGGCCAGCTCGTGCAGCGGCCCCGCCAGCTCCTTCTCCGCGACCTGGGCGGCGTGCCCGCCGGCCGAGATCTGATAGACCGGCTGCCCCGGCTCCGGGCGGTATGGCGGCGGCACCGCCAGGGCGGCCTGCTGCGCGAGCCGCTCCCAGCGGGCCGCGTCGTCACGCCCGGCCGTGTCCACCACCGCGCGGCGGATGCTGCCATCCCCCGCCGATCCGGGTGACCTCAATGACCATCACCCCAGCGTGCCGCACCCGGCCGGAGGACTACCATGATGGTCTAGCTTCGACCCGGCAGGAAATCGGCGCGGCCGGGCCCTGAGCTGGTGCACGGCCGCGCCGCCGGAGGCCTCGCAGAACAGTGCCTAGATGGGCCCAGCGCGTATCCTTCGGCCCCGTTCCTGCGCAAGGCCATGGAAGCCGAATTGAAAATAGGCTGTAACGCACGGGTCGGCCCCGTTCGCTCTGTACTCAGAGCGGTACCCCCCGGCGTGCCGGATCGAGGCAAGCGAGCACCTGGCCGGCCTGGTCTCCCCCCCGCCAGCCGGTCAGGTGCTCCCGTGCGGGCCAGCCGTCGCCACGCCGGGCGAACCACCGAGACTCCCCCGGAGCGGGGCGGGCGATAAGACGATCCGGCCCGGACCGGCGCGACCGGGCTCACCAGCACGGCGGCCGGCCGCGCCGGGCAGATACAGCCCCGGGGCGCTGCCCGGGGTCCGGGCCGGACCACGCTGCAGCGGGCCAGCAGGCCCAGACCGCCAACCACACGTCACGGAGGCCGGGTGGGGCCGTTTCACCTGGAGTCCATCGCCGCGGGCGGTGAGCGCGCCGTGCTGCGGATCGACGGTGACATCGAGACCTGCCCGGCCCCGCAGCTCCGTGACCGGGTGCTGGGCCTGGCCGGCCACGGCACCGTTCACATCATCGCGGACCTGCGCGGGGTCGGCTTCCTGGACTCGGCGGGCCTGGGGGCCCTGGTCGCCGCCCGCAAGGAGCTTCGCGGCCGCGCCGGGTCGCTCATGCTGGTGCCCGGCACCGGCCGGGTCGTGCAGGTGTTGCGGATCACCGGGCTCACCGGCGCCTTCGCGCTGCATTCGTGCGTCCTGGAGGCCGTCACCGCCGACCGGAACTGGCAGGCGGCCGTCTCAGCCGACGGCCTTAGCGCCGGGATATGGTGCCGCGAACACGGGCTGTTGTGAAGACGCAGTCCCGCCACACACCGTGACTGTCTAGGAATCGATCGTTTAACGACAGGATCGCCAGTGGGGCCCAGACCCAGGCGCGACGGGCGGGATCCTGCACAGCGGGCAACATTGGGGACTGTCCGATTTTGGGGCCTTCGGCGCGGCGCGGCATCCGTCGTCGCAGGTGAGAGGGCATCTCCCGGTCACTGCCGACGGGCAGTTCCACCGTTCGCTGGACACTCTCGCACATCGCGGAGAATACCGGACCGGTCGTGATGGGCAATCTGATGGAGCAGGCGGCGGGTGTCTGCGGCCATGCCTGGGGCGCTGGTGACGGCATCGGCTCGGGCGAAGGCCTTGCCTGCCTCGGTGGCCGGGCTGGATCGCGGGTGGCCAGATGAGTCTGCTCGGCGCCAGCGCGGGCCTTCAGCGGGGGACGTTCCTGGCGACGGTATTTGGTGCGCGCGGTGACGGTCCCGGCGTGGACGGCACCCTGTCCCCGGTTGGCCTGGAATAGCGGGAGATAGTGGGGGTGGCCCGGCGTGGACTATCGTGGTACGGGTCGTTCCGTACCGGGCCGGGTTGCCATAGGGCGGGATGAGGGCCTGCGGAGGGGATGCCGAGCGTGGCGGAGCAGCCTGTGCTGGGGTTCGCGGGGCTGCTGCGGCAGTTGCGCGCCGGGGCAAGGCTGACTCAGGAGGAGCTAGCGGAGGCGGCGGGCCTTTCCCCGCGGTCGGTCAGTGACCTGGAGCGGGGCGTTAACCGCACGGCCCGCAAGGACACGGCCGAGCTGCTGGCTGGCGCGCTGGGCCTGGCCGAGCCGGCGCGAGGCCTGTTCGTGGCGGCGGCCCGGGGCCGCGGCCCGGCCGCCGACGTACTGGCGGTCCTGCAGGGGCAGGCTGCGGCTGGCGGCGGCCCGGTGTGGGCGGGGTGCCCGTATCTGGGGCTGGTGCCGTTTGAGGAACGAGACGCGCGGGTTTTTTACGGGCGCGGCGAGCTGGCAGACCAGCTGGTGCAGAAGCTGGCGGGGCGGCTGGACGGGCCGGGGATCTTGCTGGTGGCCGGAGAGTCGGGGACGGGTAAGTCCTCGCTGCTGCGGGCGGGGTTGCTGCCGCGGCTGGCGGCGGGTGCGCTGGGGCCGGGGTCGGAGCGGTGGCCGCGGCGAGTGATCCGGCCGGCGGCCAGCCCGTTGCGGGAGCTGGCGGCGGGGCTGGCCGAGGTGGCGGGCACCGATCCGGTGTCGGTGCACCGGTCGCTGTCGGCGGCGCCGGGTGAGGCGCCGGTGCTGGTCGAGCTTGCGGTGCGAACCGTCGTCGGCCGCGGCGCGGACCTAGGCCTGGGCGCGTTGGCCAATGCCGCAGCCGCCGTGCCGCCGCGGCTGGTCCTGGTGGTCGACCAGTTCGAGGAGTTGTTCACCGCGGGCGGGGATGCTGAGGCCGGCCGGGCGGAGCGGGAGGCGTTCATCGCGGCCTTGCACGCTGTGGTCACCGGCCGGGCTGGGCCGCAGAAACTCCCGCCGGCGCTGGTCGTGGCGGTGGTGCGCGCGGACTTCATCGGCCGGCTCGCCGCCTATCCGCCGTTGAAGGCCGCGGTGGAGGCCGGGCTGTTCATGGTGGGGCCGATGAGCGAGGCCGAACTGCGGCTAGCGGTGACCGGGCCCGCCGCCGAGGCTGGCCTTAACGTTGAGCCTGCCCTGGTCGAGGCGGTGATCGCGGAGCTGCGCGAGGGGATCAGCGGGCTGGGCAGCGGGGTTCTGCCGCTTATGTCGCAGGCGATGGCTGCCACCTGGGAACTGCGCGAGGGCAGCGAGCTGACCCTGCGCACCTACCGGCGGGCGGGCGGGGTCGCCGATGCGGTCAACCGCAGCGCCCAGGCCGCCTATGACACCTTGACCAGCCGACAGAAGGACGCGGCCCGCCTGGTGTTCACCCAGCTCACCCTCATCACCCCCGATGGCCAGTTCGCGCGGCGACAGTGCAGCCGGACCGACCTGCACCCGGCAGGAGAGCAGAGCGCAGACATCGACGCGGTCGTCGACATCTTCAGCGCCCACCGCCTGCTCGTCCTCGGGCAGGACGGCGTCGAGATCGCCCACGACGTGCTGTTGCAGGCCTGGAAGCAGCTCCGGGACTGGCTCGGAGATGACCAGCTCGACCGTGCCCTGTACAGCCAGGTCCTAAACGACGCGCAAACGTGGGATGACAATCGCCGAGACTCCTCCTAACCTGTACCGGCCGGGGCGGCTGGCCACCATCGACGCGGCTGTCAGTCGCTGGCAGAACGCGCCCGCTCGCTACCCTCCGCTCCCGGCTACCAGCAAGGCGTTCCTTGATGCCGCTCACCACGCCGCGCGCCGCAGCACCCGGCTGCGGCGGGGCGCCTTCGCGATCCTTGCCCTGCTGACTGCCTTGGCGGTGACGGCATCGGTGGTCGCCGTTTATCAGCGTGCCGCTGCGGTGCGGCAACGTGACCAGGCCATCTACAGCCGGGTGATCGCTGAAGCCCTCCAGTACGGCACCAGCAACACACCGCTCGCGGCCCAGCTCACCCTCGCCGCCTACCGCATCCAGCCAACCCAAGACCTCGCCTCACGCCTGCTGAACACCGAAAACACCCCCCCGCCGACACTCCTGACCGCCGCCACCGGGGTCGTCAACTCGGTCGCATTCAGCCCCCGCCGGCGCATGCTCGCGAGCGGCGACGCCACCGGCACGGTCCGGCTGTGGGATGTCGCCGATCCCGCGCACCCCCGCCCGCTCGGCCAGCCCCTGACCGGCAGCGCCGCCGTTCAATCGGTGGCGTTCAGCCCGGACGGGCGCACGCCGGCCATCGGCGACGCCCACGGCACGGTGCAGCTGTGGGACGCCGCAATTCTTGCGTACCCCGGGCGCGTTCCCGCGCCTCTCCAGCCCGTGATCAGCAGCACAGCCGTCGGGTCGATAGCGTTCAGCCCCGATGGGCGCACGCTGGCCATCGGCAGCCTTAACGGCACCATCCAGTTGTGGGACGTCGCCGGTCGCGCGCACCTCCGTCTGCTCGGCCAGCCCCTGACCGGCAGCGCCGCCGTTCGATCGGTTGCGTTCAGCCCGGACGGGCGCACCTTGGCCAGCGGCGACGGCGGTGGCGCTGTCTGGCTGTGGAACGTCGCCGATCCCGCGCACCCCGGTCCCTCGGACAGCCCCTGACCGGCGGCGACATCATTCCCGTTTACTCGGTGGCGTTCAGCCCCGATGGGCGCACGCTGGCCAGCGGTAACTGGGACGGCGTGGTCCGGCTGTGGGATGTGGCCGATCCCGCGCGTCCCCGCCCGTTCGGCCAGCCGCTAAGCGGCGTCGGCGCCGTAAATTCGGTGGCGTTCAGCCCCGATGGGCGCACGCTGGCCATCGGCAGCCTTAACGGCACCGTCCGGCTGTCGGACGTCGCCGATCCCACGCGCCCAAGCCCGCTCGGTCAGCCCCTGAGCGGCGGCACCGCTGCCGTTCAATCGGTGGCGTTCAGCCCGGACGGGCGCACGCTGGCCAGCGGCGACGCCGACGGCACCATCCGGCTCTGGAACCTCCCTCAGACCACGCTGACCGGCAGCACCGTCGTCTACAATTCAGTGGCGTTCAGCCCAGACGGGCGAACGCTCGCGAGCGGCGACTACGGCGGCGCGGTCCGGCTGTGGGACGTCGCCGATCCCGCCCACCCCCGGCCACTCGGCCAGCCCTTGACCGGGAGCGCCCTGGGGGCGGACTCGGTGGCATTCAGCCCAGACAGGCACACGCTGGCCAGCGCCAGTGACGACGGCACGACCCGGCTCTGGAACCTGAACGTCCAGTACGCCATCGACCGGATTTGCACCACTGCCGGAGGCCTCACACCGCGGCAGTGGAACCAGTACATCCCCCAGCTGCGATACCAGCCATCTTGCGGTCATTAGCGCCGGAGGTGTTCGCCTGGCGCTGCCGTCCGTGCGACATTGAGTCAAAGCCTCGCGAAGAGCGGCCAGGATTCTGCCAGCCCGCAGGCGATCTACCCGCGACCGCCGGGTGACGGTAGTGCTCGCCTGAGGCGTGGAGGGCCGACCGCAGCTGCCAACGCTCAAGGGTGGACGTCGCGGCAAAGGACGCCAGCGGGCTCACCGGCCCCGCGGCGCTGCCCGCGGCCATTCCGCCCATTGGACAGTGACATGCCTAGTCCGCTCGGCGGGAAGGCGGCGATGAGCGCATCGCGGGCCTCGCCGAGAGGCGGGAGACCTACCCCGGGCCAGTCAGTTCAACCGGAGCCCCCAGATCAGCAACAGGTTCGGGCAGCGACCACCTCGACGCCCTGACCACCACAGGAACCTCGCAGTGCCTACCTCGAGGCGGAGACCTGACCCGAGTCGTTACATTCTCGAGCAAAAATCCTCGCCGACTAGCAACGGGTCTTGGGAAGCAACAAGCCGAACCCCCGGACCTCCCGCAGAAACCTTACTGCAGCACGCTACAGCCGGTCATGACGGCTCTCAGCACCCAGCTTTTCCGAATACGTGCCGAACTCAGCGACAGGGACTGTCGCCGGTCAGCGTCTTCGCAGCTCAGCAGTCCACCGGAGACGGCCAGTCACCCTGTTTACAAGACGGCTGCTCTGCCTGCTGAGCTACACCGGCGGGAGACTCTGAGCATCGTAGCCGGCCCACGCCGAGGTGACGGTTCTCAGCGGCGGGCCGGGTCCCGGCGAAGGGTGTCCCGCAGGGCCTCCAGCGCGGTGAAGCGCGGGACCCAGCCCAGGTCCCGCTTCGCCTTGGTGGTATCCATGATCGCCGGGTGGCTGGCCGCCTCCACCCACTGCACGGCGGGCGGCAGGAATGGCAGCGCGGCGATGGCCCGGGCCGCGAGCCTCGTCGGTCCGGCGGGCAGGGGCAGCGGGATCAGGCCGAACTCGCGGGCTACGTCGGCGGTGGTGAGGATTCCGTCGGCGGCGATGTTGTAGGCACCGGCCGGCCCGGCGGCCACCACGCAACGCAGCAGCGCCTGGCCGAGATCCTCTTCGTGTACGAACTGCAGCGACATCAACGGGACCAGCGCGGGCAGCGGCACCGGGAACCGGCCGATCCGGCCGGCCAGGACGCGGCCGAGCGGGGCCAGCGGCCCGGGCAAGACGTCCTTGGCGCCGATCGCGTGCGGCCCAAGGACCACCGGCGGGCGCAGCAGGTATAGCGCGGGACCGGTGTCGCCGTCCGCATCGATCCGGTCCGCCGCGGTCCTGGCCGCCTCGGCCCGCAGCAGGTACTCGAGTTGGGCCTTCTCCTGTGCGTAGAACAGCCGGGCGGCGGGGCGCACCGGCCACTCCTCGGTCATCCCGACCGGGTTGTCGGGGTAGAAGCCGTAGGCCGCCACCGAGGAGGCGTAGACGAACCGGTGCGCGCCGGCCTGGGCCGCGGCCCGGAAGGCGTTCAGCGTGCCCTCGACGTTGACCGATCGGAGCACCCTGGCGGATGCGGCCCCGGTGACCAGGAACGCCAGATGAACCACGACGTCGGCGCCCGCGAAGGCGTCGCGCAGGGCCGCGGGGTCGCGGACGTCGCCGCGGCGGTACTCCAGCTTCGTCCAGCCGTACGCGGCCGGGTCGAACGGGCGCCGCGCGATGCCCATGACCCGCGTCACCCGGTCATCCGTCTGGAGCATGGGGATCAGGCCGAACCCGAACGTCCCGGTGGGCCCGGTCACCGCGACCGTCAGTCCGCGATCCCCGCTCACCACCCCAGCCTGCCACACGCGGCATCCGGCTCATACGGGCGTGGATGCCGCGTTCACGTTGTCCTGACGCGATGCCGTTCAGCTAGTTGATCTTTGGTGGGGCGGACGGCGGGCCCTCGGCCTGACCTCTGGTGTTGCTGTGCTCCTGACTTACTGCCGTAACGTGTGAATCATGCCCGTCCGGCCGCTCATAAGGCGTGAATGTCCCAGCCATGCTGCTGATGCGACGTGGATGTGGCATCCAGGTCGTTGGGGGTTGGGGCCAGGGGGCCCGGAGTTACTGATGGAGTGTATGGGGCGGACGGGGAAGCGCCGATGGCGGCTGCGGAGCGACGGGGTAGTGCGGCGTGGTAAGCCGGGTTAGCGGGGGTGCGGGTTAGCGGGATAGCCAGGGGTGCGGGTTAGCGGGATAGCCAGGGGTGCGGGTTAGCGGGATAGCCGGGGGTGCGGGATAGCGGGATGGCGGGGGCCGGGTTAGCGGGGGGTGTCTTGGGAGCGGATGGTGGCTACTTCGTAGAGGGCGATGCCGGCGGCCACGCCGGCGTTGAGGGATTCGGTGCGGGCGGCGATGGGGATGCGGACCAGGATGTCGCAGGCCTGGGCGACGATGCGGGACAGGCCGCGGCCCTCCGAGCCGATGACCAGGGCCAGCGGGGCGGTGGCCAGTTCCAGGTCGCGGACTGGCGTGTCGCCGGCCGCGTCCAGGCCGGCCACGAAGATGCCGGCGTCGCGGTAGGAGGCCAGCGCGCGGGACAGGTTAGCGGCGCGGGCCACGGGGACCCGGGCCAGCGCGCCCGCGGACGCCTTCCAGGCGCCGGCCGTGACGCCGGCGCCGCGGCGGGACGGGACCACCACGCCGTGGGCGCCGAACGCGGCCGCCGAGCGCGCCACCGCCCCCAGGTTGCGCGGGTCGGTGACGCCGTCCAGGGCGACGATCAGGGGAAGCTGGCCGGCGTCGGCGGCGCGGGCGAGCAGGTCGTCGGGGTGCGCGTAGTGGTAGGGGCGCACGCGCAGCGCCAGGCCCTGGTGCAGCGCGCCGCCGGTGAGCCGGTCGAGTTCGGCGGGGCCGGCCTCGAGCACGGCGACGCCGCGGTCGGCGGCGAGCTTGATGGCCTCGCTGATCCGCTCGTCGTGCTGCACCCGGGCGCCGACGTACAGGGCCGCGGCGGGCACCGCGGCCCGCAGCGACTCGACCACGGGGTTGCGCCCGGCGACGAACTCGGCGGCGTCCCCGGACCCGCGCGGCGCGCGGGCCGAGCGGGACCCGGCCGAGGCAGCGGCGGGATCGCCGTCACGGCGCGAGCCGCGGGACCCGGCCGAGGCACCGGCGGGGTCGTCGTCACGGCGCGGGCCGCGGGACCCGGCCGAGGCGGCGGCGCGGCGCTGGGCGGGGTGACCGGGGCGCAGGGCGGCGGGCGGGGTGGGGCCCTTGCCCTCGAGCTTGCGACGGCCGTGGCCGCCGGTGCCGGGGCGCGGCTTGCCCGACTTGGTGCGGCCCGAGCCCGGAGATCCGGCCCGGCCGGCGCCGGCTCGCCCGGAACGGCCAGAACCGCCGGAACCGCCGGAACCGCCGGAACGTATGCTCACCGTTTCAGCTCCCATCGCGGGCCTTCGGGGGTGTCCTCGACCTGGATGCCGATCTCGTCCAGGCCGTCCCTGATCGCGTCCGCGGTGGCGTAGTCGCGGCGGACCCGGGCCGCGTCGCGCTGCCGCAGGGCCAGCTTCACCAGCGACCCGACCGCGTCACGCAGCCGGTCACCGGAGCCGGGGCCGCCCGCCGAACCCGCCCACTGGGGCGCGAGCGGGTCCAGGCCGAGCACGTCCAGCATGGCACGCGCCTGGATCAGGCTGGCCCGGACGCCCGCCTTGTCGGAGGCGGCCAGCGCCTGGTTGCCGTCGCGGACGGTGGCGTGCACGGCGGCCAGCGCGGCCGGGACGCCGAGGTCCTCGTCCATGGCCGAGCGGAACGACACCGGCAGCCCGGGCGCCCCGTCGTCGGCGGCGGCGCCCATGAGTACCTCGCTGGCCCGTACCACGAAGCGCTCGATCCGCTGGTAGGCGGCGGCCGCCTCCTCCAGCGCGTCCTCGGAGTACTCGAGCAGCGAGCGGTAGTGCGCCTGGACCAGGTAGTAGCGGAGCTCGGGCGGCCTGACCCGCCTCAGCACGTCGGTGACCAGCAGCGAGTTGCCCAGGGACTTGCTCATCTTCTCCCCGGCCAGCCCGAGCAGCCCGTTGTGCAGCCAGTACCGGGCGAAGCCGTCGCCGGCCGCGCGGGACTGGGCGATCTCGTTCTCGTGGTGCGGGAAGATCAGGTCCATCCCGCCGCCGTGGATGTCGAAGGTCGGGCCGAGGTACTTGGTGGCCATGGCCGAGCACTCCAGGTGCCAGCCGGGGCGGCCGGGCCCCCACGGCGTCTCCCAGAACGGCTCGCCCGGCTTGGCGCCCTTCCACAGGGTGAAGTCGCGCGGGTCGTGCTTGGCCGCAACGTCGTCGGCGTCCTCGGCGGGCCGCATCGCCTCGAGCCGCTGCCCGGACAGGGCCCCGTACTCCGGGTAGGAGCGGACGTCGAAGTACACGTCCCCGCCGCCGGGGTAGGCGTGGCGGCCTTCGATCAGGCGGCGGATCAGCACGATCATCTCCGGGATGTGCCCGGTGGCGCGCGGCTCGACGTCCGGCGGCCGGCAGCCGAGCGCGTCGTAGGCCCAGGTGAAGGCGCGCTGATTGCGTTCGGCCACGATCCAGGGCGGAACGCCCTCGGCCTGCGCGGTCCGCAGGATCTTGTCCTCGACGTCGGTGACGTTGCGGACGAAGGTCACCCGGTACCCGCTCGCCTCGAGCCAGCGGATCAGCACGTCGAAGACGACGGCCGAGCGCAGGTGGCCGATGTGCGGCGGGGCCTGCACGGTGGCGCCGCACAGGTACACCGACGCCTCGCCCGGCGTGATCGGCGTGAACTCGCGCACCGCGCGCGCCGCGGTGTCATGAAGGTGCAACGTCACCCTGTAAGGCTAAGGGAAACGCACCGGGTTAGTGGGCGGCAGGCAGCACCAGGGCGGTGGCGATGGCGGCGATGCCCTCGCCCCGGCCGGCCAGGCCGAGCCCGTCGGTGGTGGTGGCGGACACGCTGACCGAGGCGCCGGACAGCGCCTCGCTCAGCACCTTCTCCGCTTCGGCGCGGCGCGGCGCCACCTTGGGCCGGTTCCCTATCACCTGCACCGAAACGTTGCCGATGACGAAGCCAGCGTCGCTGACCAGCCGGAACGTCTCACGCAGCAGCGCCACGCCCGATGCGCCCGCCCACTCGGGCCTGGAGGTGCCGAAGTTCTGGCCGAGATCGCCGAGCCCGGCCGCGGACAGCAGCGCGGTGCAGATGGCGTGCGACGCGACGTCTCCGTCCGAATGGCCGTCCAGGCCCGCCTCGCCCGGCCACAGCAGGCCAGCCAGGTAGAGCTCACGCGAGCTGGTCAGCGGGTGTACGTCGACTCCTGTCCCCACCCGGGGGACGGCGCTGGACACTAGGTGGCGAGGACCTCGTCGAGCAGGGCCTCGGCCTTGTCCTCGTTGGTCTTCTCGGCCAGCGCCAGCTCGCTCACCAGGATCTGCCGCGCCTTGGCGAGCATGCGCTTCTCGCCCGCGGACAGGCCGCGCTCCCTGTCCCGCCGCCACAGGTCCCGAACGACCTCGGCGACCTTGTTCACGTCACCGGAAGCGAGCTTCTCCAGGTTGGCCTTGTACCGCCTGGACCAGTTGGTCGGCTCCTCGGTGTGCGGCGCCCGGAGCACCTCGAACACCCGCTCAAGCCCTTCGGCGCCTACGACATCACGCACGCCTACCAGCTCGGCATTGTCCGCGGGGACACGCACGGTCAGGTCGCCCTTGTCGACCTTGAGGACCAGATAGGTCTTATCCTCGCCCTTTATGGTGCGAGTCTCGACCGCTTCGATGCGAGCAGCCCCGTGGTGGGGATAGACGACGGTATCGC
>Ga0306920_100011687_pt1 | contig 11882 bp, 11 predicted proteins | sample flu12Cox44000170_FD_204666 | JGI IMG/M metagenome (GOLD analysis project Ga0306920, IMG submission 204666) | Lab enrichment of tropical soil microbial communities from Luquillo Experimental Forest, Puerto Rico - flux4day.12C.oxic.44.000.170 (v2)... | ecosystem: Environmental > Terrestrial >...
GTGTGCTTCTGTTAAGGTCCTTGAACTACTAATATATTGGCTACGTAATCTAGGTGCTCATCCTCTCTCCCTTGAGCACCTAGAAGCTGGGTTTGAGCACCTAATTTTCATCTCCACGCTCCCACACCGCACAGCCCTCGCAGCATTTCGACAAATTTTCCGCCCGGTTATTGACCTCTGGCGAAGCCTTACCCATGATCTGTGGTCATGTGATCTTCGATCTTAGGCCTTTGATAGGCCTAGCATTTATGCTATGCCTGTCGTCAGGGTAACGCGTAAGGGTAACGAAATAATGGATGGTTCGGCTACAGGCACGACAGAAGGTCACGACAAGGCTGGCAGGCTCGTTGCAGGCCACAGTGAGTGGCGTGCACGCAAGCTGCGACTGGCCGCGCTCGTCGAGCAGTTGTCGGCCGACTACGACGCCCGCAGCGCCACAGCACGCCAGCTGATCGAGATCGCAGCCGCCCACCTTGATCAAGCCGCCCGGGCGCGCAGCAGCGTTCTACGTGGCCGTGCTACGCGCCTAGCCGCCAAGGTTCTAGATCGCCTGGAACGCCGGCCACAGCCGCCGAAGCCTAGCGCCCTCGATCAGTACATCGCCGACAAATACGGGTCGACCCATGACTGAAAACCCTCATGCCGAACGCCTGCTGAGGCTGCGCCAGTCCGTTGCCAAGGAATACAGCATTGACGACGCCAGCGACTGGCGCGTCAGAAGGTTGGCGTTGATGCTGTCGATGCACGCTGCCGCTGAGGATCAGTCTGCTGGCGGTGATCCGGTCGACGTCGGCAACTTGCTGGCATTGGACAAGGCTATTGAGGACATCCGCCAGTCTCTGAAGCTGGCCGAGCCGTTAGACATATGCGTGCGCGTCGCAGAACGCGTTGTAGGCCTTTGCCCGCTGTGTAAGGGCACGGTTGAAGACTACACGCCACCGCCGCCTAAGCCCGTTCCTACACCTGTAGCCAAGCCCGAAGCGCCACCCGTTGTTGCTAAGGCACCCGCACCTGCACCCGCAGCTCATACCCGCAGGGTAGTGCCACTGACAGCATCGGCTGTGTCGCCGTTGAGCTTCAGCAGTGGCCACGATCCCGCACGCCATAACGACAGCCCATTGTCGTGGGGCCCTCACCCTTACCTACGAAAGGACACCAGCCGATGAGCGCTATTGGTGATCGCATCTCGCAATTGAGCAGTGCCGTTTCAGTCTACGGCGCCTTCAACGGCACCGCAGGCGCTGACGGTCAGGTGAATAGAGCTGCGTGCTCTCTTCATCAACGCTGGTACCGTGTCACCTGATGTCGTCGCGGACGTAAGTCAACATCCGCTGGGCTCACCGGAGGACTGGTGGCCTATGGTACTTGGGACCGGGTATCGCGGGACTGTCGAACAACTGGATGCGGCGGCGTGCGAACGCGTTCGAGACGAGTGCCTTACATTTATCCGTGTGACTGGGGTGCAATCGGTCGAAGCAAACGTCCTCTATGCCTCGGCGACGAAGCCTCAACCGATCTGACCCACATTTTAAGACTTCGATTTGATCGGAGAAGGGTCGCGCATGTCCGCGTCATGTCCGCTTTACCCCAAAAGCGGACATTGGCACTCAGTTACGGAATGTCCGCTTCGTGCCAAAAGCAGACGGCCCATGGTGAGGGGTAGACGCGCTCAGGCATGCTTGGATCAGGAGGCTTGCTCCACCCTCACGACGCTAAATCGCGGATCGAGGTCTACATGGATGTTTAACGCCAAACCGTCCGGCCAAGCAGTTAGCGCGCGAAGATCGGCCACGGTTTTTGCGGTTACGGCGATACCCGTTTCAACCTCGACTCGCATGTTGTCGCGGTAGCCGAGAAGTAGTTTTTGCATCTCCTCGATTGTATCGAGTGCGTGTCGCACGCCTGTTCCCGCTCAAGGCCGCATACGGTGGATTTTAGTGCTGTGGACGATCGAAGAAAGCCACCGTAAAGGACAACGATGAAATCGGGTCAGGAAAACCGCGTGCGGTCAGGGCGCCCGGACACGGGGGAAGTGCTGGCAGGCCTCGTCGAACGAGTAACCTACCATAACGCTGAGAATGGTTTCTGCGTGCTGCGCGCGAGGGCGCGCGGTCATCGTGACGTCGTGACGGTAGTGGGTCATGCGGCTGCCATTTCCGCCGGCGAATGGATCATGGCCTCGGGCCAATGGGTCAATGATCGCACCCACGGCCAGCAGTTCAAAGCGCGCTTTCTGCGCACCTCGGCACCGACGTCGGCCGAAGGCATAGAGACGTACCTCTCATCTGGCATGATCCGCGGCGTAGGGCCGGTCTACGCCAAGAAGCTCGTTCGCGCGTTCGGCGAGAAGGTATTCGACGTCATCGAGAGCTCCCCAGATCGGCTGCGCGAGGTCGATGGCATCGGGCCGGTTCGTGCGGCCAGCATTCTTGCCGCCTGGGCCGAACAGAAGGCCGTGCGCGAAATCATGGTCTTCCTGCATAGCCACGGTGTCAGTACTGCCCGGGCAGTACGGATCTTCAAGACCTATGGCGCCGATGCCATTCAGGTCATGACTGATAACCCCTACCGCTTAGCTCGGGATATTCGCGGCATCGGCTTTAAGACCGCCGACGCGATCGCGATGAAGCTCGGTATCGAGAAGACGGCCATGGTTCGGGTTCGCGCAGGGATTTCCTATGCGCTCACCGAGGCGATGGACGAGGGCCATTGCGGTCTACCGACTGACGAGCTGGTACCCTTGGCCGAGAAGCTGCTCGAGGTGCCGCAACAGCTGATCCGGACTGCGCTTGAGCTTGAACTGCAAGAGGGCACCGTAATCGCCGACCAAGTTGGCGACACGCTCTGCATATTCCTGGCTGGTCTGTATCGGGCGGAGCGTACCATCGCTCACCGGCTCATGGGGCTGGCAAATGGCACGCTGCCTTGGCCCCGGATCGATCCGGACAAAGCCTTGCCGTGGGTTGAGAAGCACGTCGGCTTTGCCCTTGCCGAAAGTCAAATCGCGGCGATCCGGCTCGCACTGATGTCCAAGGTGCTGGTCATGACCGGCGGGCCCGGTGTCGGCAAAACCACCATCGTCAAGGCGATCCTGCGCATCCTCGCAGCGAAGGGCGCAGGCTTGCTGCTGTGTGCGCCGACCGGCCGCGCGGCCAAGCGCATGACCGAGGCAACCGGTTTTGAGGCCAAGACCATCCATCGACTGCTGGAAGTGGACCCGAAGAGCGGCGGTTTCAGGCGTGGAGAAGACAATCCGCTCGATTGTGACCTGCTCGTCGTTGACGAGGCTTCCATGGTCGATGTCATGCTGATGCAGGCGCTTTTGAGAGCGGTGCCAGACAAGGCCGCTCTGTTGATTGTCGGCGACATCGACCAGCTTCCCTCGGTCGGGCCCGGCCAGGTTCTGGCAGACATCATCTCATCCGGCTCCGTGTCAGTGGTACGGCTCACCGAAGTCTTCCGGCAGGCCGCACAGAGCCGGATCATCACCAGTGCCCATCGCATCAACCAGGGCTTGATGCCTGATCTCAGCTCTCCCGGAACCGAGAGCGACTTCTACTTCGTACAGTTGGACGATCCCGCCACTGCCGTCAGCCGCATCATCGAATTGGCGAAGACTCGCATCCCAAAACGGTTCGGCCTCGATCCCATCCGCGACATACAGGTGCTGTGTCCGATGAATCGGGGTGGTGTTGGTGCGCGGTCGCTGAACATCGAACTGCAGGCAGCGCTCAATCCCGCTGGCGACCGCAAGGTTGAACGATTCGGCTGGACTTTTGCCCCCGGCGACAAGGTGATGCAGATCGAGAACGACTACGACAAGGAGGTCTACAACGGCGACATTGGCACCGTTGATGATGTCCACCCCGAGGCGGGGGAGCTCGTGGTGACCTTCGACGGCCGATCCATCAAGTATGGATTCGGTGAGCTCGATATGCTGGTGCCGGCCTACGCCGCGACCATTCACAAAAGCCAAGGGTCGGAATATCCCGCCGTGATCATCGCAGTGCTCACTCAGCATTACGCCATGCTGCAGCGCAATCTCCTGTACACCGGCGTCACCAGAGGGAAGCGGCTAGTTGTGTTGGTTGGACAAAAGAAGGCCATCGCCATTGCGGTGCGCAACGTCTCGGGGCGGCGGCGGTGGTCGAAGTTAGCAGAATGGCTGCGCCCCGGTTCATCCGTCCTCACAAAATCAGCATCAAGCCTGAGGCACGCGGGCGGAAAATGATACGAGAATGCTTTTGGCTGGGGGACTGGGGGTCGCGAGTTCAAATCTTGCCGCTCCGACCAAAACCCTCCTGAAAAATCTGGAAGATTTTTTACCTCAGTAAGCTAAGTCGTTTGTGAAACGTCGTTTGGGTCCAAATTGGGTTCAAAATAAGTGGCCCGCGCTCCAATCAACACATTATTGGAGAACTCCGCATCGGCGCCGACCATGGCAACGGTTCTCAGTCGAGGTGTGATCGTCTTGGCCACTGCGAAGAAAGCGTGCACGCCCTTTGCATCTGGCCCCCAGGAGGCAGTCTGGAAGTAACGCGGATATTTGAATACGTCATTGCTGCCGAGCGCGACGAGTACCATTACCAATTTTTGCCGCTGCATGATCTCGGGCATGGCTGCCACTATAAGATTAGTGGGGGATCCCATCAGTAAATCGACTTTCTCGACGTCGAGTAGTTTGGCGTAGATTCCGGGAATCGTGGTGGCACTAGATTGGTCATCGTAGTAGACAAGCTGCACCTGCCGCCCGAGCAATCCACCTTCTGAGTTGACTTTTATCCTGCCAAATCTGCTGTGCGAGCAGATTAGCTTTGCCCGATGAGGCAAGCCCGCCCGTGAGCGACGCGCTGAAGCCAATTTTGACGGACTCGGCGGCCGATGATGCCACTGTTCACCACAGCGCCGCCGCGAGCGCCAGATTCGATTTCGATATCCAAAAGGCGAGGCGTCGGCCACCGAAGCGTCGTTTGCCCATGCGCCCGGCAGGGGGGAAGCCCATGTAGCGGCGGGAATAAAGTGGTAATACTGCGCTGAAAGCGGCCGGCCAAGACCCGGAGAAGGCCGCGCAGCGCGCACACGGCGGTGAGATCATGCAGGTCGATCCGATCCGTCAATTCGAGATCGAGGATTTCTTTCCCGTGTTCCATATCGGGGGCTATCAGATCAGTTTCACAAATTCAGCCCTGTATATGTTCATTATCGTCGGGTTAGTTTCCCTGTTCATGATCGGTGCCACCGCGTGTCGCGCGGTCGTGCCCGGACGGCTGCAATCGATCGCTGAGGTTTCCTACGAGTTTGTCGCCAATACCGTGCGCAGTTCGGCCGGAACTGAGGGAATGAAGTTCTTTCCCTTCGTGTTTACGCTCTTCATGTTTCATCTTGTTTGCCAATCTGATCGGGCTGATTCCTTGTACGTTCACCGTCACCAGCCAGCTGATCATCACGGTGACTTTTGCGCTGCTCGTATTCTTTATTGTGGTCGGTTACGGGTTCTGGAAGAACGGCCTGCGTTTTTTTAACACGTTCGTCCCAAAAGGCGTGCCGAAACTAATTCTCCCAGCGATTGTGGCGATCGAGGTGCTGTCATTCCTGTCGCGACCCGTCTCGCACAGTGTGCGACTATTCGCCAACATGCTCGCTGGCCACATTACGCTTCAGGTCTTTGCCGGCTTCGTCATCATGCTGGGGAGCGCCGGGATACTCGGCGGGTTCGTCGCCACGCTGCCGTTCATCATGGTCGGTGGCCTTCCTGCAGGCTTATGTGTTTGCCATTCTCACTTGCATCTATCTGAACGATGCATTTCACCCGGGTCACTGACGGCCTATTCGATCATCTTCAGCGCCGCGGAGTTGCGAAGATGGATCTATTTGCTGTTACCCGGGCGCCAATCCATTTTAGCCTTTGTTGTGAAGCTGCTGAGCGGAATGGTCCACCGCGCAGGCCAGAAAGCTGCTTCATCGCCCGCGAGACTCCCCAATTCGCTGTAATGCAGGGATCGGCAAGCGCCATTGCCACGTTCACAACGAACAACACGATCAAAACGCCAAATGCAATGTAATCGGGAATTGTCATAGCGGTGCATCAGGATTCGGTTGCTAGTCTGTGGGCAAACACCTTTGCACGATCATGCCACCAATCGGCGAACTGGCGATTGCCTTTACTGGAGTAGTACTGCGACGTTTCCAGGCAGTTGGCGATACAACGGAGCATGATCGATTCGGGTATCACGGCCTGCCTCAGGTTTTGGTTCTCTTCTTCCGTGTGTGACGTTGCCAGTTCGACTTGCCGCAATCGATTGCACGCGAGTACTGCGGCATAACTCTCTGGGCTTGCGGGCTAAGCCAGCGCTTAGATGAGATGGGAGAGAAGTACGCCCGCTCTCACTCGAGCTCGCCCGCGGACCGGTTCGGGCGACATCGAGAAAAGGATCCGGAGGGAAATCTGCAGTAAGGAGAGCAGCCGATCGCGGAATGCGTCGACTAAATCAATTTGCCAACAGACGCCGAACTATTTTTGGGAAACGGGTTGCGATTCCAGCCGCTGAAGCCAATTCGTATCCAACACCCGCTTGGCAATTTCCTGATCAATATGTGGCGTGATTTCCTTTTCAAAGGCCCTGACCAAGGTCCGGTATTCGAACTGACAGCCTGGCGCCCGCGTTGGCGGCAAATAATTCGCAAGGTCAGCAAATCCTACGCGATCCGCTCCAAATGCCAGACATACGAGATTGTAGAAACGCTCTTGAGGAAGACCATGATCGCTGCCAAATGCACTGAGCCGCAATGGCATGACAGGATTCTTTTTGTAATCTCCTAAGTAGGCCCTCCACGCCCAGGCGGCCCCTGCAATCAGCCGATGGGCCTGGCCCTCACCAAATTGCAGCATGATGTAGGTGGCAAAATTGTCGGCAGCATCCTCCTCATGGCCAAATATCGGCACACCGAGTATGTCAAAGGTTGCATGTCCGACCTCATGCAGGGTGACCCAAAAGAACTGCCCGACTGCCGCATCGGCCGGCGTAACGCCGTCCGGATTAACTTCATTAGGCAAGGATTCCAATATATGTTTCAAAAACTCGTAACAAATCGTCACAGTGGGTTTGTAATTTTCGCGCCTGTACCACGAATTCACCTCCTTGCATTCTGTCGTCTTGATGGTGAGCTCTTCCGGTGAGCGAAGCGGACTTAATATTTCCTGGATCCGCTCTAGAGCGCCCCGCTGACGCAGCATGTCATACACTTCCTGAAAAGCAGAATTTTCAGGTGGAACATACATAATAGAAACTCGACTCGCTTGATCGAGCGGCGTCGGCGATGGCTGAGATTGCGAATAAACCAGTAGACCAGAGTACTGCATTTACAATCAGTGCAGCGGTCAGGTCTCTTCGCGCTCGGAAGCTGCTCATCGGTTTTGCCTCACGCGAGCAAAGCACGCCCTATAGCTGGTGGTGCCATTTGAAAACTGGTGGGATCAAGGCCCGGCGAGAGCAATGGCTTTCCTGGTCGGGGATGATTGAAAGTTATCCGCGGACAGAGCTGCCAATGTATGGCGCGCGATCATCAATTCCTCGTCGGTTGGAATAACATAAAGAGCAACTCGGCTGTCCGACGCCGATATGTGTAACGCGTGCGCCGCATTGGCCTTTGGATCTAGAACCGCACCCAACCAGGCGAGCCTGGCAGCAATCCGGGCGCGGATATCCACCGAGTTCTCGCCAATGCCGGCGGTGAACACCAAGGCGTCGAGGCCGCCCAATGCCGCCGCCAGCATGCCGGCATGAAGCGCGATGCGATAACAGAAGTACTCAAGAGAAAATGCAGCGCGCGGGTCCGCGCTCGATTGCAGCTCCCGTACATCGTTGCTGATGCCGGAGAGGCCCTTGAGGCCGCACTCGCGATAAAGGAAATCCTGCACGGCGGCACCGCCCATCTTTTTTTGCTCGATCAGGTAGAGAATGACACCGGGGTCGATCTGACCCGGACGTGTGCCCATGGGCAGCCCATCGAGCGCCGTAAATCCCATCGTGCTTTCGATGCTGCGCCCGCCGGAAAGCGCGCACATGGAGGCACCGCTGCCCAGATGAGCAACAATGACGCGCCCTGCGGCCTCGGGCGCGACCTCCGGCAGGCAGGAGGCGATATATTCATAGGATAGGCCGTGAAAGCCGTAGCGGCGCACCCCTTCCGCATAAAGGTCCTGCGGGATGGCGAAATGATCCGCAACTGCTGCGTGATCGCGGTGAAAGGCCGTATCGAAGCAGGCCACCTGCGGCAGCTGGGGCGAATTCGTGAGAATTGATCGGATGGGCGCGAGATTGTGCGGCTGGTGCAGCGGAGCGAGCGGCACGTAGCGCTCCAGTCGAGCAAGGACCTCGGAATTTATCAGAACAGGATTCGTGTAATCAGGGCCGCCATGGACGACGCGGTGGCCGACCGCACTCGGCTCAACGCGCTGCTCGTCCCGCAGCCATGCGCCCGCTGTCTGCAGCGCCGCAGGGACATCGGGAACCGTCGCGATCGCATATTCGCGATCGACGAAGCTTCTCCCGTCGAGCCGGCTCGCCCGCAGTCGCGGGCGCGTGGCGATCCCGTCCATCTGGCCCTTGAGCACCCGCGCAAGTTTGCCGCCGCCATCGACGGCAAACACCTGGAATTTGACGCTCGAAGAGCCCGCGTTGACGACGAGAATGTTTTTCATAGACGCCTCAGGCGGCGGGCAACGGTGCATTGGTCCGGCGCGCGTGCGCGTACAGCACTGCTACCCCGCAAGACGCCATCCGCGAGCGCACGGAATCTGCCCGCGACGTGAGAACGATGGGTACCCGCGCGCCGAGCACGATGCCGGCGGCATCGGCGTTGGAAAGAAATGTCAGATTCTTGGCGAGCATGTTGCCCGCTTCCAGATCGGGCACGACGAGAATTTGCGCGTGGCCAGCAACTGCCGATTTGATGCCTTTAATCTCGGCCGCCTGCGGGCTGATGGCATTATCGAAAGCAAGCGGCCCGTCGAGAATACCGCCGGTGATCTGGCCACGATCCGCCATCTTGCAGAGCGCAGCGGCGTCAATCGTGGACGGAATTTTGGGAGTAACCGTCTCGACCGCCGAGAGGATGCCGACCCGCGGGGTGCCGAGACCGATCTGCGTGAACAGGTCGATCGCATTTTGGACGATGTCGCGCTTGGCCTCGAGGTCAGGAAAGATATTGATAGCGGCATCGGTGATGAAAAGAGTGTCCACATGAGTCGGCACGTCCATAATAAAGACATGGCTGATGCGGCGCGCGGTCCGCAGGCCGGTTGTGCTGGAGGTCACCGCGCGCATCAGCTCGTCCGTATGCAGACTGCCCTTCATGAGGAGTTCGCCCTTTCCCTCATGAATCAACTGCACAGCCTTGGCCGCGGCGGCCTCGCTATGCGGCGCATCAACCAGCTGATAGCGAGAGATATCAATCCCATGTTGCTTGGCGACTGCAGTGATCTTCTCGGCCGGCCCCACCAAAATGGGCGTGACGATGCCCAATTCAGCTGCCTCGCAGGGGCCCCGAAGCGAACTCTCGTCGCAAGGATGCACAACTACCGTGTTGGCCGGCGGCACCTGTTTCGCCAGTGAGATGAGCTTGTCGTACTTGCTGGTTGGCGGATGGCCAATAGGGCTCTCGGTTGTAGTGGCGCCAATCTCTTTGTGCTGCAACATGTTAATTATCTCCGCTGTCGCTGGTTTCCTGGTGGGCTCTTTCATCATGATGCTTTCGCTGAAGCCGCTCTGCGATTTTGCGGGAAGGGAATAGCGGCGCCGTCCTCTGCGATCCCAAACAGCCGGCCAATCTCGCTCAACCTCTTCTCGTCCTCTGCCGAAGTCTCGCCGCATGCCGCGATGACTTGCCGGATAGCATTGAAGCCTTCGGTGCGGATTGCAGCATCGGCCGGAAGCAGCGACGGAAGGGCAGCGAGGGCAGCCTTCTCATCGATCAGCAGCATCGCAAACTGATCGCGCACGAGTGTTTTGAATTCCGAGAGTGGCATATCGCCGTAGCGACTTCGCAGACGACGTACCGTTTCGAATCCGCGTTCGTCGACGGAGCCCCGTCCCAGATTGACATAGATGAGTGCGCGAATGATGGCTTCGCGCAGGCCACCCAACGGAATATGTGACTTGAGCTCGGCAATTCGTTTCTGAATAAGCTCCTGATAGAGCCTATTCTTAGGGGCCTTGCGCAGCGGTTGCGTATCGGCAGGATCAATACCGAGCGCGGCCTGCAGGGCGGGTGAGCCGTAGATCGTTAGGAAAGTCCGTTCGGCAAGCGCCTCTATGCAATCGCGCCAGCCGTCGAGCGCCGCGACGATTTGCTTTGACACGTTTTCCTGTGTGGCAATGAAAGGATTGTCAGGAGCGATAGGTCTCCGGTTCTTACGCACTTCCTCGGCTAAACCGGCGACTGCTGCCATGAACGGATTCGCATTGGAGAACATTTCGTATTGAACGCGCAGCGGGTGCATCTGACGCAGCGTATCTGCGAACGAAGCAGGCACGAGCGCGCGCACGACCCGCTGCGCAAACGTGCGATACAGTGCGAGATTCACTTCGGAGACACGCGCCGCCGTAGCGAAGCAGCGGTCATCGGCAGAGCTATTGCCGCCGAGCGCGCGAATGTCGTCGAGCGTCCGCCTCTCGCAGCGCATGATCCAGTCGCCTGAAACCAGATGCGCGCCGGGGACGCTTTCCGTTTTAGGCTCAAACACCGCCTCATAAAGGCCAGGCGGCAAGGTGTCGATCAGATCGATATTGCTGGCGAACTCGCCGTGCTCCTTTCTGGCGACGGCTCCAGCAACAAAGATGCCGAGGTGACCGATCTTGTCGTGGATCGTGTAGACGATGGTCTGGCCGTAGGCGCGGATCTCGTCGACGTCATCATAGAGATCGAGGATCCAATCCAACGCCTGCTGCGGCGGGGTAATGTTGTCGCCCTTGGAGCAGAACACCACGATGGGCGAGTGCATATTGCGAAGATCGACGCGGACACCATCGGAGGTCTTGATTTCGCCCGCAGCAAGCTTGTTGCCGATAAACAGCTCATCAACAATGAACTGGATCTCCTCGGCGTTAAGATTGACGTGGCCTCCCCAGTAGCGCTCAAAGCTCAAATAGCGAGGTGTCTCGCTATCGACCTTGGAATAGACATTATATTGCTTTGTCCACAGCGTGTTTGCGGGGTTCTGGTTCTCGAAATTTTGCACCAGCCACGCACCGTCGAACTTGCCACCGCCGAGATCGCTCGTAAGCGCGGTCAGCCAGCTGCCGCCTAGGAGTCCACCGCTGTAGCGCATGGGATTTTTTCCGTGCACGCCCGCCCAATACGAAAGGGGCGAGCCAGCGATGATGATGGGTCCGAACAATTCAGGGCGAAGTGCCGCCAGCATCATCACCGCCCATCCACCCTGGCAGTTACCGATGACGCACGGTTTGCCTTCAGCGTCGGGGTGCAAGGCGATCACCTTCTCGAGGAACACCGCCTCGGCGCGCGCAACGTCCTCGATGGTCTGGCCGGGCATCGGGTCGGGCAGGAAGCCCACGAAATAACAAGGATGACCCGCTTTGAAAGCGACGCCGATTTCGCTGTCGGCCTTGAACCCGCCAATGCCCGGACCGTGGCCCGCGCGCGGGTCGACGATGACGAAGGGGCGTCTGGTGGGATCAATAACTGTGCCTTTTGGCGGAACAATGCGCACCAGGCCATAATTGACTGGACGCTTCAGTGTGCGTCCGTCGATTATCAGCTCCGCCTCGTAATCGAGCACATGCGGTACAGTTTGGGCGAGATGATCCCGATATTGATTGCCGCGCTGACGCATGACGTCCCAGAACAGGACCATGCGCTGG
>Ga0306920_100011689_pt1 | contig 11881 bp, 8 predicted proteins | sample flu12Cox44000170_FD_204666 | JGI IMG/M metagenome (GOLD analysis project Ga0306920, IMG submission 204666) | Lab enrichment of tropical soil microbial communities from Luquillo Experimental Forest, Puerto Rico - flux4day.12C.oxic.44.000.170 (v2)... | ecosystem: Environmental > Terrestrial >...
TGGGCGAGGCGCAATCGGAGCACGACCATGCCGCAGGGCGACGTGAGCTTTATCTTCGATCTCGATGGCACGCTGGTCGACAGCGTGTACCAGCACGTCGCCGCCTGGCAGCAGGCGCTGCATGCAGCGCATATCGAGCTGTCGGTGTGGCGCATTCATCGCCGCATCGGCATGAGCGGCGGGCTCTTCACCGAGATGCTGCTGCGGGAAACCCACCGCGAGGTGACGCCGGCGCTCCTCGAAGAGCTCAACCAACATCATGAGGCAGCGTATCTCAGCATGAAGAAGTGGGTCCGCCCGCTGCCTGGTGCACGCCGGCTGCTCGAGCACCTGACACGGCTCGGAATACCCTGGGCCATTGCCACCAGCGGCAGGATGGGGACGGCGCAATACAATCTCGAGCTGCTGGGACTCGACGCTGCCACCGCGGTCGTCGTGACGCGGGATGACGTACGCCGTGCCAAACCGGACCCGGACCTGTTCATGGCAGCGGCGCAGCGGTTGAAAGCGGACATCGAGTCCGCGGTGGTCGTCGGCGACAGCATCTGGGACATGCTTGCCGCCCGGCGCGCCCGCGGCCTGGGAGTCGGCTTACTGTCAGGCGGCTACGGTGAGGATGAGCTCGAGCGGGCTGGCGCCATCCGTGTGTACGAGGATCCGGCAAACCTGCTGGAGCACATCGATGAGATAGGCGGACGCCCCTGAGGGATTGCGCCCCTACCACCAGCCGGCCAGCTCGTTGCGGATGTCGTTCAGCGAATACGCCGCCACTTCCTTCGGCACTTCGGCTTCCACCCGCTCCCGCACCTCCTTGTGGAACGACTTGCGCAGCGTGCCCAGCACTCGGGGTGGAGCGACTACGATCAGTCTCTGGAAGCGATGAGCGTGGGCCAGACGATACAGGGCGTCCGCAATCTCGGCAGCGAAACGGTCCTCGGCCAGCCGGTGCCAGTCGGTATCCTCTACCGCACTCCTCTGGGGACCGCGACGCGCGTGGACGCGGCCCGGGCGATCCGTGCCCTGCTCGCGTGTCGGCGGATTTTCTATTCGCAGCACACTCTCGACCGCGAGATCGGGTTTCTGAATGGTGCCGCGGTTGCGCAGGAATAACGCCCGCGTGCCGTCACCGACGAAAACCAGCGCGTCGTGCGGAATACTGGCCTTGTGCATGCAGATCTCCTTGACCGCGCCGCCTGACCGCTGCGCGCTGGGTGAATTCCGTCTCGAGAATCAGGGTATCGGGCCGGTAGCGGCGCGTAATGGCCGCCGAACCGGCAGGCGCGACCAGCCAGCGGCCGTTCTCCGGTCCACCGAGCAGTGCGGCACAGCAGGCGCCGCTGTCGAACCGCGGCCAGCACCGCCAGGCGAGCGAGCCGCCACGCGAGATCAGGGCGGCGGTCTCGCAATCGCCAACAAAGGCGTAGTCTTCGATCCGCGCTGCGGTGCGGTCCAAGCTAGAGAACCTTTCTCCTGAGCTCGCACCATGAGTTCGCACCTTTTCCGAAAAGCAGTACGCTGTCAATGCGCTGCGCGCCGGTGTGATCATGTCGCTGCATTCGCACCAACGGCCTCGCATGCGACGAGGTCTTTGGCTGTACAGCTTGATCGGTTCTCTGAAGCAGACGACGGTCAGTTGGCTCGACCATGAGGGGCCGCGACTGGCGGCTTCGCTCTCGTTTTATAGTCTCCTGTCTCTCGCGCCACTCGTGATCCTGACGATCGCCATGGCCTCCCTCGCCTTCGGGCGCAGCGAGGCCCAGGAAGTGCTGATCCATGAGGTTCGTGACTTCATGGGCAGCGCCGGGGTGCGTACCGTTCAGATGGTCCTCGAGCACGGCGTGGAGCCACAGGGCGGCGGAGTAGCCTCCCTCATCGGGGTCATCATCCTGTTCCTGGGAGCATCGAGCGTTTTCGGAGAGTTGCAGTCCGCCCTGAACAAGATCTGGGACGTCGTCAAGGCTCCAGCCGACACCGGCCTCCTGTCGCTGATCGAGTCACGACTCGTCTCGTTTGCGCTGGTACTGGGCTTCGGTTTCCTGTTGCTGGTGTCGTTGGTATTCAGCGCCGCGCTGGCGGCGTTCGGGAGACTCCTCAGTGCACACCTGTCGCTTCCGACCGCGCTGCTGGCCGCGACCAATGCCGTTGTTTCGTTTGCGGGCATCTTTGTGCTGATCGCCCTCATTCTCCGCTATGTGCCGGATGTGCGGCTGCGCTGGAGAGATGTCTGGCAGGGGGCACTTGCGACCGCAGTCCTTTTCTTAATCGGCAAGGCGCTGCTCGCGCTTTACCTGGGCACGACCGCAGTGGCATCGGCCTACGGTGCCGCCGGCTCGCTCATCGTGGTGATCCTGTGGGTGTACTACTCGGCAATGATTTTCTACTTCGGCGCGGAGTTCACGCGCGTACGCGCGGGCGCACGCGACCCCGACACAGGGCGCCTCGCGGCATGAGGATGCCGGCGGCGATCCGACGGATGAGTGAGCAACTCCATGCTGAGAGAGGTTAGCAGAGCAACAGCGCTCCACCGCCGCAACGGGGGCTTGAGGTCTGCGTCGCAGCGCCTGGCGTATACTGCGTCGTATCCTGAAACTGACACAGAGCCGTCGGAAAGTCGGCCGGTTTCGAAATTGCCAGGACTGGGATCGCAGCGATGAAGGCTCGTCGCCTTACTGACAAGGTTACGCCCGCAGTGCCGGGGCACGTGAGCGACCACCCGGACGACATCGACCAGAGGGCGCTGCTCGCCGCGATCGTCGACTCTTCGGATGACGCGATCGTCAGCAAGAAGCTCGAAGGTCGCATCCTCTCGTGGAATCGCGGTGCCACACGCATCTTCGGTTATGAGCCGAGCGAGGTGATTGGCAAGCCGATCAAGATCCTGGTGGTCGACGACAACCGCGCTGCGGCGGACACCTGCGCCCTGTTGCTGGAGGCTTCCGGGCATCATGTCCAGACGGCCTACACCGGACGGCAAGCGCTCGCCCGGGGCGCTGCGGTTCCGCAGCCCGGCCCGGTGTAGCCCTGCATATGTTGGATTCCGCCGAACCCGGGGCCGAGAGCAGCAGCTCGTTGCTGCGCCGGCTCGCGCACGAGATGCGCGATGCGCTGAGCCCGCTCGCTTCATCTGCCGACCTCGCCAGGCTGCGCAACTTCGATCCGGAGGCCGGCCGGTCGCTGGCTGAGAAAGTCGAGCGGAGCCTGCGCCGGGCACTCGCGATTCTCGACGCATTCGTGCTCAGCGAGCAGTGCGAGAACGGGGACCTGCAGCTCGCGATGAATCGGGTGCCGCTCGAGCAGATCGTACAGACCGCTCGGGAATCGCTCGGGGAATCGGCAGGAGAGCGATACCGGTTCACGAGCGGTGATGCAGCTACGGTAGTTGGGGCCGACCTTGTGAGATCGGCTCAGGCGCTCGCCGCCGTGCTGCAGCACGCGGCGGCTCTCGGACCTCGTGAGTGCCTGATCGAGGTGCGGGTCGGCGGGACTGTCATGCAGCCACGGGTTCGCGTGCGCGGCGGCATCGATCCGGGCAGCACTCCCGCGGACGAATGGTTCTCGAGCCAGCGCGGCGGCGAAGCCGGCCTCTCGTTGCGTACCGTGCGGTGTCTCATGAGGTTACAGCGCGGTGATCTGCAGCTGGTCGCGAGCGATCATGGTGATTGGGAGCTCGTCATGAGCTTCGCCGGCGACGGAGTCGAGGCTCGAGCGCCGAGCCACGAGCCACAACCGTCACAGCGGGCCGAACCCGCAAGACCCGACCCGATCAGCACCACGGCCGGTGCAACCATCCTGATCGTGGATGACAACCGTGAAGTGCGGCGCGCTTATCGCGAGGCGCTCCTGGCGCTCGGCTATCGAGTCGTGGAAGCCGCCGATGCGGAGCAGGCACTGGGGACGCTTGCCGGGGATACTCCCGATGTGGCCCTCATCGATATTCATCTGCCGCGGATGAACGGCTATCGACTCGCCCAGACAATCCGGGCGCGCGCGGGAACGGCGATCTTCCTGGTGATGCTGAGCGGGATGGCGCTCGACGCGGTGACCCGCGACCTGGCGCGTGAAGCTGGCTTCGATGACTGCCTGGACAAGATGTCGGGGCCTGTCGCGCTGCGCGAGCTGCTCGCCACCGGCAAAAAGAACAGTCTCGGAAACGACGAGAGTTGAATCCGCGGACCGCAGCGAAACCCGAGTTCCCGCGCTCTTCCCTGCCGCGCCACTCCGATTTCAGGGCCGTCCGTGGCCCGTCACGCCTCTTCCGTGAAGTCAACGCCATCCCAGGAAAAAATCCGGGATCCGCTGGAGACACCGTTCGCCGCCCCGAGACTGTTAGGACGCGTCTGAACCGGGTAGGGGCAGCTTCCCGGTGACGCCTGATGATTTCCACCCTCTCCCGCAAAATGAGCGATTGCACGTTAGGCGCTGGCGCCGCCGCCTGCTGACAGTACGGCGCCTGTATCCCCGTCGGCTCACGCCGATACGCGCGTCAGCGCCGTCCTACAGAACCTCTACGCTCGCGCTGGCGAAGTGTTCCGACACGCGCTGGCGGGCGGTGCTGACGGAGTCGACCGCGCCTGCCCCGCACGATGGAGCGGCAGTTCATCGGAGAGAGCATCTTGAGACCGTCCTTGAATGCCGTGCCGCAGGCCGTCCCGCAAGCGCCAGCCGATTCACCGGAAGGGGTGGCACGTCCTGACGCACGGCCCACTCGAGAGCGAATCGACCGCTCCGCACGGCGACACGGCGGACGCTCCGCCTCCCGCGCGCTGTGGATCGTGGCGATATGTGTCGCGGTGGCGGCGCTGCGCATCGGCCGGGAGCTGGTGGTTCCACCAGTGCTGGCGTTGCTGACGACGCTCATGCTCTCGGGCATCGTCGAGACCCTGCGACGCCACCGCATTCCGCGCGGGCTGAGCGCGCTGGTGTTACTGGTTATCTTTGGGCTCGCCATCGGTGGCGTGCTCCATGCCGTATGGACGCCCGCGCGGCAATGGATCGAAGGTGCGCCGCGAGTGCTGCGCACGATCGAGCACAAGACCCGCCCGGCGCAGTCGATCGTGCGTCGCATCGATGACATTGCCAGGCGCGCGAGCGCGCTGGCCGGTGCCACTGACCCGCCAGCCGCCAGCGCTGCGCCCATCGCACTACCCGCACCGGCAGCCGCAGTGTCGGCGATGGATGTCGTGGAGGGGACGAGCGGCGCAGTGGCCGCTCTCCTCATGGGGGCGGCGCTCACCTTGTTATTGCTCGCCGCCGGGCCGCCGACGCTCGCACGCATGAGCGCGCCGCTCGCGACCGACGGGCGCGCCGTCCACGTGTTGCGTGTCATCGAGGCCATCCGTGTGGAGGTCGGCCGCTACTACGGTACGCTCGCCGCGATCAATCTGCTCTTCGGTGCGATTACGGCACTGGTGATGTGGTTGCTCGGCATGCCGAATCCGATTCTCTGGGGCGCCCTCGCCGGTGTGTTGAACTTCATTCCCTACCTGGGATGTGCCACCACACTCGCGATCCTCTCCATCATAGCCTTCGTCTCCTTCGACCACATCAGCCAGACCGCGCTGGTCGCCGCCAGCTTCCTGGCGCTGGCCGCCATCGAAGGCCATATCGTCGAACCGGTTTTCCTCGGCCGCCGTCTCGATCTGAATCCCATCCTCGTGCTGGTCGCGCTTTGGGTCGGCGCATGGATCTGGGGCATCGCCGGCATGGTCGTCGCGCTGCCCTTGCTCCTCGCCACCAAGGTCGCGGCATCACACAGCGACAATGGCGGTGCGATCGTGCGCTTCCTCAGCCCAGCGCGCGGCCCGCCAGGCCGCGCCTGGGCACCGCGGTTCATCCGGCGCCGCTGGCGACCGCTCACCCGATCTCAATCCGCGGACTCCGCTATCGCGATGACGGCTGCGCTTCGTTCCTACACGGGCGAGCTCGCGGCAAGCGCGTCCGCTTCTGCTCCCGGCACGGATTCCGGACAGACGAACAGGAGCGAGGTGCCGGCCCTTGCCAGCATCTCGGCCGCGGTCTCGCCGAGAAACAGCTGATCGCCCGGCCGAGGACTGACTCCCATCACGAGCAGGTTGTACGGACCGCGCGCGAGCTCGCGCAGCACCTCGTTACGCACGCTGCCCGACTGGCGGATCGCACCCCGGACATCGATGCCGTAGTGCTCTCCCGTCTCGATGATTTCGCGCACCACCGCGTCGGCGTAGCCACGCGGGGCGAGTGCCTCGCCGAAGTGGAAACGCCAGATTGAGCCGGCACGCGGAGCGCCGACATACAAGGCGGTAACCGAGCCGCGTGAGCCGTGAGCGAGGGCGATCCCGACCTCGGCGCCCTGGCGCGAGACACGGGTACCGCTCACCGTCACGAGGACGTGCAGAGGAACTGCCGCCGATATGCGCTGCTGGCCTCGCGCGATTGCGATTGCAAAGGGTCCAGGGAACCCCTGGGCGGTCTGCGTGATCAGGGGAGCGAAGCCGTTGCCGATCGCGGCCGGCTCGCAGCCAATCAACAACAGCCCGTAGCCCTTATGAGCCTCGGCGGCAATCGCGCTCTGCGCGCTATCGAGCGAGCCGGTGCGGGTCGTGACGTCAACCGGGCCGGTGGTACCCGTGGCGGGCGGTACTCCGCTCGCCACGCTCGCCTCGGCACCGGCCGCGGCGGCCGCTTCCACAAGTGCACCGGAGCGCTCGGCGTGCCTCGCCTGTCGCTCGGTGCCCGCTTGCGTCGGGTCCAGGTGCAGCACCGTCGTAGGCGTGCGCCGTGCGGCCGCCAGCAGCCCGGCGAGATGCGAGGCGAAACGTCCGCTCGCGCTGTCGTCCACCGCCACCAGCAGCCGCTCGACGCGCGGCAGGAATGCGCGCGTCTCGAACTCCTCGCGTTCGAGGCGTGTGCGCTCCTCATTGCTCAGCGGCAGCCGGCGGACGGCCCAGCGCAACATCGGGGGCATCGCCATGGTCGTCACCACGGCCATGGCGACGATGGCGGTGAACAAATGCAGATCGAGTGCGCCGAGCTGCAGCCCGATCGAGGCAACGATCACTTCGGTCGAGCCGCGGGCGTTCATGCCGCAGCCGACTGCGAACGACTCCGCCGGCGTCAGCCCGCCGAAGCGGCCACCGATGAAGGCTCCGAGGAACTTGCCGACACTCGCGAGCGCGATGAGTGCGAGCGTGAGCCACAGGAAGCGTGGGTGGACGAGCGCAGAGACATCGAGGGTGAGGCCTACGAGGGTGAAGAACACCGGCATGAAGAGGCCGACGATGAGGCCACGCAGCTGGGCGCCCAGTTGCCGGGTAAGCATCGGTGACTGGCCGAGCAATAACCCGGCGACGAAGGCACCGAGCACGAAATGCACGCCGAGCAGGTTGGTGAGCAGCGCCAGGAGACCCGTGATTACGAGGATGGTGGTGATGTTGGCCATCTCGCTGGTGAGGGTGTCGTTGGACCACCGCAGGATGCTGAACACCAGCCGACGACCAAAGGTGACGCTGAGGAAGAGGAACAGCGCGACACCGAGGACACTGTGGGCGACGCTGGCGAGGTCGAGGGCACCGTGCAGTGCCAGACCGAAGATGACCGACAAGACGATCCAGCCGATCGTGTCATCGAGGATCGCGGCGGCCAGAATGACCTGACCGACCGTGCGACGCAGGAATCCGAGCTCACGCACCACCAGCGCCACGATCTTCACCGAGGAAATCGACAGCGCCGTGCCGAGGAAGAGCGTCGTGATCAGGCGCCTCTCCGGGTGCGGCAGCATGCCATCGGGCAGGAGCGCCCCGAGCAGGCAGCCGCACAGGAACGGCACGACGATGCCGCTCAGTGATACGGCGACGGCCGGGCGACGGGCGTCCCTGAACACCGACAGATCGGTCTCCATGCCCGTGATGAGCAGTAACAGCAGGATTCCCAGCTGCGCGACCGCATCCAGCATGGCCTGCTGCTGCGCGACCGCGGGAAACAACCCGTGCCACAGCGGCGGCGCCAGCGCGCCGAGAACCGAAGGCCCGAGCAGCACGCCGGCGATGATCTGTCCGGTAACCGCCGGTTGGCCGAGGCGCTGCATCAGCTCGCCCGCGAGGCGCCCGCAGGTGAGCAACGCCACCAGCTGGGCAATGAATACTGCGACCGACGCTCCATGCGCCATGGACACAACGCTCCGTGCAAGCCCCAGCCGCCGCCCAATTTAACATCGAGCATGAGCGTCGGTTCGCGTCGCAGGTGCGTGAACTGCCGAGTTGGTGTCAGTGGCTGCTGTCAGGCAGTCGGCTCACCGAGCCGACAGGTTTTGCGATGGCGCGCCTACAGCTGCTGCGCAGGCTGCGCGTTAGGCTCGCGTGCAGGGACGAGCAACCCGGCCGACCAACAGGACACCACCATGGCGCGCAGGTACAGCCGCGCGAGCGGCAATGTGGTCCGACGGACGATCCACCGCGCAAGCGAAGCCGCTGAGTCGTGATCGCCCTCGTCGTGCGCAGCGTGCTTCTGGCGCTCCTGCTGACGCTGCTCGCATCCCTGACGATGGCGGCGCGGGCGTCTTCGAGCAGGGAGCCGAGCCGCTGGCAGCCAGTGCGTTTCTCGGACCTCGGGGAACTGACACCCGCGAATGTGCATGGCCTGCTGCCACTGGTCTCGCGCGCCAGCGTCGGGCAGTCCGATGATCAGGGCGTGCCTCGGCAACAGCCCGCGACGGCGCAGAATCTGCAAGTGGACTCATTGAGGGCTGCGGATCTGCGCCTGCAGCATTTTCTCGATAAGCGTGTCCATCTTCAGCTCGCAGCCGAGGGGCAGGCGCGGCTGCGGCCCCCGGCGTGCGCCGCCGGCTGCGAGATCAGTTATGTGACTGGCACGCCGGCGGCTGTCGAGTCCGCCGCGGCTGCGGCGCAAGGGCGCGGGCTCCGCGCCTGGGATCCGCTCGCGCAGCGTGTGGTCTGGAGCGTGACGGAGGCACCGCCGATCCCGGCCTGCACCCTGGTCACGGCAGGGGGACTCGTCTTCTATGGCACGACCGACGGCTGGCTGAAGGCGCTCGATGCGCGCACCGGTCGAACACTGTGGAAGCATCGGGCCGAGGGCCGGGAGCTCAATGAGCCATTCAGTTATCGCGGCGCCGATGGGCACCAGTACCTCGCGGTACATTCACTGCCGCGTGCCGCAGATGGCGGCCGGGAAACGCTGTTGGTCTTCGCACTGGCGCACTGAGCGGAACCCTCAAAGCGTGCTGCGGTGCGGTTGGTGCTGTAGTCTTATTCCTACGGACGTTGTCCTCATCGGCTGACACTGCTCGTGGCACGTCGGCGCTAGGCTCTGGGCTCAGGGGCAGTGGCGCTCACGATTGTGTTTGCGCCGCCGCGCACTCGAAGCGATCGTTGTCGCGATGAAGAAGAACCGGCGTCAATCTGCCGCCAAACACCACTCCACATCGCCCCGCGGGACTGCGGTTGCTCGTGCCTTTTCGCAACCCGTGTTGCCCATTGACTGCGCAGGGACACTGCGTCCACACATACCGACTCAGGGAGACTTAGCTGTGCAACCTCAGGCGTCTCAGCGCCCCATCCGCAGCTCGAATGGCCGCGCGGCAGCAGCGGATACGAAACTCGATCAGCGAAAGCTGTTGCGCGCCCTGCAGGCGGTCCGCGACGGCGATTTCTCGGTGCGGCTGCCGAGTGATCATACGGGCCTCGCGGGCAAGATCGCCGATACCTTCAACGAGATCGTCACCTCGAATCAGCGACTGGCAGGCGAGCTCGAGCGCGCCGGTCAGATCGTGGGCAAGGACGGACAGACGCGCCATCGCATGTCGAGTGATCGCCGCTCCGGTGCCTGGGGAGCGATGGAAAGCTCCGTCAACACGCTCATCGATGACCTGCTCTGGCCCACGACCGAGGTGACCCGCACCATCTCGGCAGTGGCCAAGGGCGATCTGCAGCAGACGATGAGCCTGCAGGTCGACGGACGGCCGCTCAAGGGCGAATTCCTGCGGTCGGCGACCGTGGTCAACGCGGTCATCGAGCAGATGAGCGCTTTCACGTCCGAGGTGACGCGCGTCGCGCGCGAAGTCGGCACCGAAGGCAAGCTCGGCGGCCAGGCTGCGGTGCCCGGCGTAGCGGGCACATGGAAGGATCTGACCGACAGCGTCAACTCGATGGCGAGCAACCTCACTGCCCAGGTACGCAATATCTCCGAGGTGACCATCGCCGTTGCTAACGGCGATCTGTCGCGCAAGATCACGGTCGATGTCCGCGGTGAGATCCTGCAGCTGAAGGAAGCCATCAATCGCATGGTGGATCAGCTGCGCTCGTTCGCTTCCGAGGTGACGCGCGTCGCGCGCGAGGTCGGCACCGAAGGCAAGCTCGGCGGCCAAGCCATCGTTTCCGGGGTCGCGGGAACCTGGAAGGATCTCACCGATTCGGTCAACGCCATGGCCACGAACCTCACCGGCCAGGTACGCAACATCGCCGAAGTCACCACCGCGGTCGCGCGCGGCGACCTCTCGCGCAAGATCACCGTCGACGTCAAGGGCGAAATCCTCGAGCTCAAGAACACCATCAATACCATGGTCGACCAGCTCAACGGCTTCGCCGCGGAGGTGACGCGCGTCGCGCGCGAAGTCGGCACCGAAGGCAAGCTCGGCGGTCAGGCGGTGGTGCCCGGGGTTGCCGGCACCTGGAAGGACCTCACCGACAGCGTCAACTCCATGGCCGGCAACCTCACCGGCCAGGTACGGAACATCGCCGAGGTCTCGACCGCGATTGCGAGCGGCGACCTGTCGCGCAAGATCACCGTCGACGTGCGTGGTGAGATCCTGCAGCTGAAGGAGACCATCAACACCATGGTCGACCAGCTGCGCTCGTTCGCCTCCGAGGTCACACGCGTGGCGCGCGAGGTCGGTACCGAAGGCCGACTCGGCGGGCAGGCGGTGGTACCCGGCGTCGCCGGCACCTGGAAGGATCTCACCGACAGCGTCAACTCCATGGCCGGCAACCTCACCGGCCAGGTGCGCAACATCGCCGAGGTCGCGACCGCGATCGCCAACGGCGATCTCTCGCGCAAGATCACCGCCGACGTCAAGGGCGAGATCCTGCAGCTCAAGGAGTCGATCAACACCATGGTCGACCAGCTGAATGCCTTTGCGGCAGAGGTGACGCGCGTCGCCCGCGAGGTCGGCACCGAGGGCCGGCTCGGCGGTCAGGCGGTAGTTCCCGGGGTTGCCGGCACCTGGAAGGACCTCACCGACAGCGTCAACTCCATGGCCGGCAACCTCACCGGCCAGGTGCGCAACATCGCCGAGGTCGCGACCGCGATCGCGCGCGGCGACCTCTCCCGCAAGATCACGGTCGACGTGCGCGGCGAGATCCTGCAGCTGAAGGAAACCATCAACACGATGGTGGACCAGCTCAATGCCTTCGCGGCGGAAGTGACGCGCGTCGCCCGCGAAGTCGGCACCGAGGGCAAGCTCGGCGGTCAGGCGGACGTCAAGGACGTGAGCGGCGTGTGGAAGGACCTCACCGACAAGGTCAACTCGATGGCGAGCAACCTCACCGGGCAGGTACGCAACATCGCCGAGGTCGCCACCGCGATCGCACGCGGCGACCTGTCCCGCAAGATCACGGTCGACGTGCGCGGCGAGATCCTGCAGCTCAAAGAGACGGTCAACACCATGGTGGACCAGCTCAACAGCTTCGCCGCGGAGGTGACGCGCGTGGCACGCGAGGTCGGCACCGAGGGCAAGCTCGGGGGCCAGGCCATCGTGCCCGGGGTCGCCGGTACGTGGAAGGACCTCACCGACAACGTCAACTCCATGGCGCGCAACCTGACCGGACAGGTGCGCAACATCGCGGAAGTCTCCACGGCGATCGCGCGCGGCGACCTTTCCCGCAAGATC